>Ga0207683_10001004_pt1 | contig 25773 bp, 17 predicted proteins | sample KBSM73metaG_FD_184333 | JGI IMG/M metagenome (GOLD analysis project Ga0207683, IMG submission 184333) | Miscanthus rhizosphere microbial communities from Kellogg Biological Station, Michigan, USA - KBS M7-3 metaG (SPAdes) (version 2) | ecosystem: Host-associated > Plants > Roots > Rhizosphere >... | reverse complement strand
GCTGTCGGCGACCACGGCACACCGCCTGCTGGGCCTGGCCGAACACAGCGAACTGATCATCATCGAAGATGACATCTTCGCCGACTTCGAGCTGCGCCCGGCGCCGCGGCTGGCGGCGCTGGATGGATTGTCGCGGGTGATCCATGTCGGCAGTTTCTCAAAGACCATTTCCGCGGCATCGCGCTGCGGCTACATCGCCGCGCGCCCGGACTGGATCGAGGCACTGACCGATCTGAAGCTGGCCACCAGCTTCGGCGGTGGGCACTTGGCCGCGCACCTGATGCAGATCGCACTGACCGACAGTGGCTACCGCCGCCACATGCAGGCGGTGCGCACGCGCCTGGCCGATGCGCGCAAGCACACACTGCGGCAGGTGCAGAAGCTGGGCATCACGCCATGGCTGCAACCCGATGCAGGGCTGTTCCTGTGGTGCCGGCTGCCCGATGGTCGTGATGCATCGGCGGTGGCCAGGCAGTGCCTGCGCGAAGGCGTGGTGGTCGCGCCGGGCAATGCCTTCAGCCAGTCGCAGCGGGCTGCCGACTACGTGCGCTTCAATGTGTCGCAGTGCCAGGACCCGAAGATCTGGCAGGTGCTGGGGAAGGCGTTGCAGACGCGTACACGATGACTGGCGATTGACCGGCCTGTATCGCCTGGAAGCAGACGGGATGAAGCCCGCGCTCTGAAAGCCCCGGGCTCAATGGGCGAGGTAGGTCTCTGCCGGGATGTCCAGAAGCTCCGGACCCGAAAGCGCGGCGCCCCGCAGATCGGCGCCGGTATTCAAGGCGTTGTCGATCGCATTGAGCGACGAACTGCGCTGGCAGATCGCCCGGAACGCGGCGCGTGGCCCTTCGTGGTACATGGCCAGGGCGCGCTGGAGACCGGCAGCGAATACAGGCTCACGGTCGAGCGGTAGTTCATGCAGCTCGCCTTGTGCGTCGGAGGCGGTGAATGTACCGGGCAGCTGCACGCCCAGCTCCATATGACCGATCAGGGCCATGGCGAAGGCTTCAGGCAACCACACCAGCAGGCGGCGCATCTGCCAGTGTTCGCTGCCGAGCGCGAGCAGCGCCCGCTCGGCCTGCTCCTCATCCACGCCCTCCCGTCCCAGCATTGTCAGCGCCAGTTCAAAGGCTTCCGCCGATGGCATCGCGGGGCTGCGAGGGTCCATTCCCGATCTCTTGAATGCATGCAGGCGCAGACCTTAAGCAAAGGCGGGCCACTGTGCAATCGACACTTGCCGAGCACGGTAAAGTGGATGTTCGCCATTGCCGCAGGAATCCTTCCGATGTCCTTCTCCGATCCCCACGCCGTGGCCCGCTACGCGGAGGGCCCGCTGCGGCAGGTACCCGGTTTCCTCGGACTGCAGCAGATGAGCCACCTGCTGCTGGCCGAACACGTACCCGATGATGGCCAGGTGCTGGTGCTCGGCGCAGGCGGCGGCCTGGAACTCAAGGCCTTCGCAGAAGCGCACCCGCAATGGCGGATGCTCGGCGTCGATCCTGCCGCGCCAATGCTCGCGCTGGCCGAACAGACCCTGGGGCCGTTGATGGCCCAGGTGACGCTGCTGGAAGGCTACATCGACGATGCCCCGCGCACCGTCTTCGACGGCGCCACCTGCCTGCTGACCCTGCACTTCCTCACCGTTGAACAGCGCCTGCACACCCTGCGCGAACTGCGGCAACGGCTGCGCGCAGGTGCGCCGTTGGTGGTGGCGCACCACAGCGTGCCGCAGGACGCGGCCGGCAAGCATCGCTGGCTCCAGCGCTACGCCGCGTTCGCCGAGGCTTCCGGCATTCCACGTGCCGATACACAGCGCGCGATCGAGGCGATTGCCGAGCGCCTGCCGCTGCTCTCACCCGAACAGGAAGTGGCGCTGCTGCAGGAGGCCGGCTTCGAGAGCGTGGAACTGTTCTACGCCGGCTTCAGCTTCAGGGGCTGGGTGGCACATGCGCCGGCCACACCGGTATAGCGCCGCGACGCACGCTCATGGCACCACGGTGATGCCGATCCGCTGCATCAGCAGCGCGACCTGCTGCACATCGAGCGTGGCGCCACGCAGGTTGGTGCTGCGCAGGTCCAATTCGCCCAGTTCGGAGTTGGTCAGGTCGCAATCGGTGAAGTTGGCGGAATTCCAGTCGACGCCATCGAACTGGCCGCCGGACAGGTCCGACCCTGCAAAACTGGCGCCGCTCACGTTGGCACCGTCCCAGCGGTTCTCCCACAGCTCGCACTTCTCCAGCGTCACCCGCGAAAAGTTGGCATAGCGCAGGTTGCTCTTCTTGATGAAGGCACTGCAGAACCAGCTGCGCGTGGTGATCTGGTTCATGAAACTGGCGTTGCTGAAATCGGCACCCTGTGCGCGGCATTCGCTGATTTCCAGCCCCAGCGCCTTGATGAAGTTGAAATTGCACATGCTGATGTCGCACTGGCAGAAGCTGGCTTCCTTCAACGTGGCACCACTGAAACGGCACCCGGTGCGCGTGTCGGCATCGTAGAAAACGCAGTTCACGAACTCGGTGGCGGTGAGGTCAGCGCCGGAGAAATCGCATTCCAGGAACTGCTGGTCGACCACCTTCTGGCCGGTGAACTGATCGGCGCCGATGCGCAGCTTATGGTGAACAGTGGAGGGCATGCAGGGTTCCGTGCCGGGTGCCTTGCCATGATGCCGCGCTGGAAAGGCGATGGACAGCACCAACTCGCGCGCGATTCACCAGCGCTGCAGCCGCAGTGTGTACAGGCGTCCCTACGAGCCGCCACCAACGCCAGATACTGCACATTAACGCACAGACAACCTGGTAGAGCGCATCGGCCGGCAGAGGGCGATCTTGACCGGTGCGCTGCTGGCCTGCGCCGGCGTGCTGGTGCTCACCCTGGTCACGCCATGGCAGGTGTCGTTGGTCGGCTATGTGCTGGCCGGCCTGGGCTGCGCCACCGTCGCACCGGCGCTGTTCTCGCTGGCTGGCAGCCAGAACCGGATGCCGCGGGCGATCGCCATCACCGCCGTGTCCACCCTCGGCTTTGCCGGCATTCTTGCCGGCCCGGCGCTGATCGGTTTCGCCGCCAATCACTTCGGCCTCATCGCCGCCTTTGTCGGTGTGGCGATGGCGCTGTTGCTGGCGGCGGTGTCGACGCGCTGGCTGCGGGCGGGGAGTACCTCCGCGCCGCCCAGGTCTCCTCGAGCGAACCCGATCCACGCGCGCAACGACAGCATCGATCCATCGGTGAAATGCCGGATTGCTGGCCCGTGCGCCGAACGCTGACCAGCCGCATGAGAAAATCGCCGAATGTCCGAACGCGTTCTTTGCCCCACCCTGATCGGTCGCGAAGATCAACTCTTCGCCCTCGAAGACGCGCTACTGACGGCCCACCGAGGCGAAAGCCGCTTCGTCGCCCTCGGCGGCGAGGCTGGGATGGGCAAGACGCGCCTCGCCACCGAGATCGCGGCTCGCGCGCAGCGGCTCGGCTGGGAAGTCCTCTGGGGCGCCTGCAGCGAGGCCGAGTTCTCGCTTCCTTACCTCCCCCTCGTCGAGGCGGTCGGCAACTACCTCTCGCGCCAGGACACCGACCGGCTCGCTGACCAGCTCGGCGCGGCACGGCGGGAGCTTGCGCAGCTCTTCCCGCTCCTCGGCCGCGACGAGCCCGACGCGCCCGTCGGCGACCCGACTCAGGCCAAGCTTCGCCTCTTCGAGGCCGTCGTCGGTCTGCTCTCGCTGCCGGCGCGCGAGCGCGGCCTGCTGCTCATCATCGAGGACGTCCACTGGGCGGACGCGGCCACGCGCGAGCTGCTCGACCACATCGCCCGCCGCCTGACGAACACGCGCTCGCTCGTGCTCGTCACCTACCGCAGCGACGAGCTCGACCGCCGGCATCCGCTCGCGCCGCTCCTGCAGACCTGGCGGCGGTCGCGCGTCGCGGAGCTCGTCACACTGTCACCCCTCGGCGAGACCGAGGTCGCCGAGATGATCGCGGCGATCCTCGACCACGACGAGATCGGGCCTGAGTTCCGCGACCTGATGTACGGACGCACGGAGGGAAACCCGTTCGTGCTCGAGGAGATGCTCAGGGAGGCGATCGACCGCGGCGACGTCTTTCGCACCGCGGACGGCTGGGACCGCCGTGCGCTGGCCGAAATGCGGATTCCCGAGACAGTCCGCGACACGATCCTGATGCGCTTCGCACGGCTCGATCCGGCCGAGGCGCAGGTCCTGCAGGCCGCTGCCGTCCTCGGCCGGACGTTCGAGTACGCAACGCTCCTCGCCGTTGCCGAGCTTCCGGACGCGACCGTCCAGAGCACGCTCGCAATCGGCGTCGCGCAGCAGATGGTCGAAGAAGTCGGTAGCGGCCACGCGACCTACCGCTGGCGGCACGCGCTGACACAGGAGGCGATCGCTGACGAGATCGTGCTGCCGAGGCGGCAGGAGATCCACGGGCGCGCGGCCGAAGTGCTCTCCATCGCCGGCGCGAGCTCGCTGCAGGTTGCCCGGCACCTCCTCGGCGCCGGCCGCTTCGACGAGGCCGTCCCCGTCTGCCTCGACGCCGCGCAAGAAGCCGAGGCCTCATTCGCATTTGCCGAGGCGCTCGAAGTGCTCGAGCACGCACTCCCCCACGTCCACGACCCGGTCGAGCGCTCGCGAGTGCTCTGTCGGATGGGACGCGTGCTCTGGACGGACGGAAAGACTGCGGCAGCCGAGGCCGTTCTCGCCGAGGGGATCCCGGGCCTCGTCGCTGCGGACGAGGTCGAGGCCGCCGGCTATCGGCTCATTCTCGCGCGAGCGCAGTGGGAGCAGAGCAAACCCGACGCGGCACGCGAGGAATTCGAAGAGGCGCGACGCGTGCTCGAGCAGGCGGGGCCCTCGCCGGAGCTCGCGCTCGCGTACATGCGACTGTCGGGTCTCTACAAGTTCGAGTTCGCTGCCGCCCAAAGCCTCGAGACCGCAGAGAAAGCGGTCGAAGTCGCAACGGCGTCGGGCGCCGACTTCGAGCGGATCTGGGCGCAATCATGGCTGGCCTATTCGTTGCTCGACGTCGGCCGCACCGCCGAAGGCATGAAGATGCTTGACGAGTCCTTCGATGAAGCGCGCAGCCGCGGCTACTCCTTCATCGCGCACAACATCGCGTACAACGACGCCTGGACACGCCTGCACACGATGACGCCGGGTATCGACGACCGGATGATCGATATCGCTTCCGAGCCCGGGCCGGAAGTCATCACCAACATGCTGGAGATCGCAAGGAGCTGGGGCCTCAGAGCACGAGGCGATCTCATCGGAGCACTCGACATCATCGAACGTGTCGAGCTGACCTCTCCTGCTACAACAAGCGAGAAGGTGCGCTGGCGGCGGCGCCTCGAGCTCGCCGAGGTCTTGCTCGAGCTCGGACGCTTCGACGACGCCGCGGCGCAGATCCCTCCCCTGTCGGAGCGTGCCGAAATGCAAGACATCGCCTACGACGCGGCACCGCAGATACGACTGCGCCTCGCAACGGGGCGCGTCGCGGAGGCGGTCGAGATCGCCCGCGAGATCGCAGAGAACGCGACTCGCTTTGCCCCGTACTGGGACGCAGTCGCGGTTGCTGCGGAGGCATTCGTCGCCGCAGGGCTGCTCGACGAGGCCCAGGCGATGTTGCGCTCGGCCCGCTCGCACGAAACCGACGTCGGCGTGCCGTTCCTCGATGAGGGGGAGGGACGCGTCCTCCTCGCGCAGGGCGAGGTAGCGAAGGCCCGGAAGCTGCTCATCGCTGTTGCAGAAGTGGCGGCTGCGCGGGAGTTTCGACTGGTCGAGTGGCGCGCGCGAACACTCGCCGCCGAGGCGAGCGGTTCACAGGAGGCGTTCGCCGCGGTGATCACGGAGGCCGACGCGGCCAAAGCAGTGCTAATCCGCGACGCGGCTCGGAATACAGCGAAGCGTCTCGGTCTCGACGTTCCGGAGCCGGCCGAGCCGTCGGCTGCACAGGACGGCGCGGAGCCCGAGCTCGCGCAGTCGGGTGAGCGGCTCGTCACGATGCTGTTCGCCGACGTGCGCGGCTATACGGCGTTGAGCGCGACCACCGCCCCGACCGACCTTGCCGAACGAATCGGCACGCTCCATCGCTGGGCAGCCGCGGAAGTCGGCCGTCAGCACGGCTTCGTCGACAAGTTTGCAGGCGATGCGGTCATGGCAACGTTCAACGCAACCGGTACCCGAATCGATCATGCGCAGGAAGCGCTAGAGGCCGCGCTCGCACTGAGCGGAAAGGCCGCACTCCTCGATCTCGGCGTGGGCATCGGAATCGCCGTCGGCCCGGCAGTCGTCGGGCGAACCGTCGCCGGCGGCAACGTCTCCGTCCTCGGGCCGACCACGAACCTCGCCGCACGCCTGCAGGCCGCGGCGGAGGCCGGCGAGATCGTGCTGAGCGAGGAAGCGCACCGGCGAGTCGCGCAGTGGCTCGAAGAGCGAGGGCTCGAAGCCGTTCCGCAGACGCTCGAGCTCAAGGGCTTCGACGATCCGCAGCCGGCATTCCGCCTGAGCTACGGCGGCGGATCAGACTTGTCCCGCCACTGACCGATCGTGAAGATCACGAATTCCGCTGGCTTCAGCGGTGCGATGCCGATAACCATGGTCAGCCGCCCGTTATTGATGTCTTCCTGGGTCATCGTGTCGTTCCCGCAGCGGACGAAGTAGGACTCGTCGGGCGTACGGCCCGCGAATGCTCCCATACGGAAGAACTCGATCAGGAAGACCGCGATCTGCTGTCGCAGCTTCGCCCAGGTCGACTCGTTGTTGGGCTCGAAGACAGCCCATTGAGTGCCACAGTCGATGCTGTGCTCGACGTAGAGAGCGAGCCGCCGCACTGGGACGTACTTCCACTCTGAGGCGGTCGCCTCCGCACCCTGGATCGTCCTCGCACCCCACACCAGGACACCCTTGTCCGGAAATCTCCGGATGGCGTTCACCGCGGCTGAGTTCAGCTTCGAGCTTTCGTCTTCGCTCAAGTCGACGTCGGGCGCGACCTCTCCGCGCAGAGAGGCGTCCTCACCTGCCGGGGCCTTCCACACGCCACGCTTACGGTCGACGCGCGCGTACACCCCCGCAACTGCCCCGCTCGGAGGAGCGCCGCCCGCGAACGGCGGGAAGTAGACAGCCGCGTTGGCGCTTCCGCTCTGCGCGAGAGCTTCGACGTATGCGCACACGCCCGCGATCTCCGTACCAGGCGGATCGATCAACGCGAAGACACGCCTCCGCTCGGCGTACTCGATCGCAGCAAGCAGAACGTCAATGTCGGTTTCACCCGGAAGGCAGAGCAGACCGAGCGTCTTGACGGCGTCGAGCTGTTCGAGACCAGCAGACAGCGGCAGGCCGTCCGGCAAGCCAACGACCCAGGCATCGCTGCCGCCGTTCCCGAAGAAGTGGGCGACAGCTGTGCCGAGCTCGAACCCGACTTCGACGGGGGTAAACGCGCGCTCGAAATCGACGAGGCTCTTGATGTGCACCGCAGCGCACGGCTCAGCGCTTCCAACCGAGCCGATGAAGCCTGTCGTGGACGTCTCCACGCCTGCGATCGGCGCTACGCCGAGCGGAACCTCCTCGACATAGACGCCCGGGTACTCGATCTCACCCACGTGCCAACTGTCTCACGACGAGTTCCTCGCCCAGCTCACGGCCGACGGCATGACCCGTCGCAGCTTCGATGAACGCCCCCCGCTCCAGCGTGTACAGCTCCATGTCTTCGGTGGCCGTGACCGTTGCCGTCCTTGGGACGTCGCGCAAGAGTGCAATTTCTCCGAAGTAGTCGCCCGGTCCGCAATCGCGCAGGTGCCGGCCGTTGGAAGTGACCGCCGCCTGACCGCCGGCGACGATGTAGAAGAGATCGCCGGCCTCGCCTTCCTTGACGATTGCGCGACCCGCAGGGTAATTAACTCGACTGAGGCTTCTCGCGACCTGTTCCTTCGCAGCCAGGGGCAGCGGTGTGAACATCGGGACGCTGTCGAGCAAGCTGAGCTCGCGCGGCGGCGCGCCCGCGGCGGCATCGATGCGTCGCAGCCCGCGCCACGACGCGAGCACGAGCGCCGGCAGAAACGCGCCGGTTGCGACCAGCGCGCCGGAGACACCGAGCGCACCGATCAAGCCGGACGCGATGATCGCACCGAGGCCCATGCCCAAGGTTGCAGCCCCGAACATCACACCGAGCACGCGGCCGAGAAGGTCGTCGCTGACCAGGCGCTGCAGGAGGGTCTCGCCGGTCACGTCCTCGATCGCGTTCCCGACACCGACGACCAGCAGCAAAAGGAGCGCCGTCAGCTTATGTGGCAGCGCCGCGACAAGGGCGATCGGGATTCCCCACAACAGCAAGCCGACTGCGAACGGCATCGCGAGCCTCGGACCCACCAACTTCATCGAACCGAATCCGCCGAGGATCGTTCCCGCGCCGACCGCGGCCGAGAGGAAACCCACCCATCCTCCTCCTTCATGCAGCAACTGGAACGCCATCACGACGATCAGCACGTTCAGCGCTCCACGGACAAAAGTCTGCGCGACGAATAGCCCGACGATCAGTCGCGTGTGTGGCTCGCGCGCGAGGAACTCGAACCCGGCCGTCAGACCACCCTCGGCGCGTTGATCTGCGAACCGGAGGCGTCCCTCGACGTGGATCGCGGCGAGGGCAAGCGCGGCCGCCACATAGGCGACTGCCCCGAACGCGAACACGACGCCGATGCCGGAGGTCTCGATCAAAACGCCGGCGATGAGCGGGCCTCCGAGCGTTCCAAAACCTTCTAGCGTGAGCGAGACCCCGTTTGCAGCGACAAGTTGCTGTGGGGTTGTGGCCAGCGATGGCAGCAACGCCGCAACCACGGGACGACAGAGCGTCGATACGACCGCATGCGCCGCCGCGAACGCGAAGATCGCAGCCTCGTTCCGGCCAAAGTAGAACAGAGCCGTGGACGCGGCGAGCGCCGCAGCGGACAGCAACGTCACCGCGACCAGCGCGCGCTCCCGCTCGTAGCGGTCGGCCAGCGCTGCCGTGAACGGAGTCGCCAAGGCGGCAGGAAGCATGCGGACGAGACCGAGAATTCCGACCGCTGCAGCCCCGCCACGTTCGTAGGCAAAGACGCCGAGTGCCACGACGAACGCCCACTCGCTCGTGATCGCCACGCCGTAGGCGAGCTCGAGCCGGCGGAGGTTCCGGTTGCGTGCAACCGCTTTGAACTCAGCGAGCACCCCGCCGCTCGCGGTCATTACGAAGCTGGCATGCAGCTAGGCACTGGCGGCGAGCAGCGCTTCTCCCTCGCGCACATACCGCGTCGCCCCGACTGACCGGTAGAACGCGAGCGCGGGGCGAAGCTGCTCGTCGGCCTCCGCGCGTCGCCCCTCTGCAACCAGCTGCTCCGCTGCGCGCAGCCGGTAGAACGCGTCGTGCGCCGGACTTCCCATCTCGGCGTAGATCTCCGCCGCGCCGCGGAAGTCGTGCGCCAGAACGGCAGCCGTTGCGCGCAGCCACGGCGAGACGAAGGACTCGCGCTCGGCCAGCTCGCTCAGCTCCGGCTCACGGCCGCGCATCACGGCGACCCAGGCGAGCGACGGCAGATCGTTCGTAGCGAAGCCGAACCGGTGCAACTCCCGCAACCCTTCCAGGGCCTCTGAGAGCGTTTCGTCCGCGCGCTGTTCGTTGCTGGTCGACTGGAAGATGAGAGCTGCCCTCGACAGGTCGGGGTGGAGCGCCTGAGGATCCCTGATCTCCCGCGCATGCTCGATCGCCCGCTCAGCATCCGACTCCGCCCCGCCGTCATCGTCGCGGGCGAGCCTGATCAAGCCTCGGAAGCAATAAATCGCATCAGTCTGGTAGAAGCGCATGCCCGCCTCCGCCTCAGCGATGAACGCCTCGGCACGTGCTAACGCGTCGTCCCACTCACCGGCCAGATAGCGGTTCCCCACCGAGGGCCCGGTTTCGACGAAACGCGCGAATGCCTGTTGGCCGAAGTGGCGGGCCAACTCGAGCGTGACCTCCTCGGCCGCACCGGCCTTCGGGATGTCGCCGTAAAGGAAGTAGAGGGCCTGCCGGTTGTTGTGCCCACGCAGCAGATCCGAGACAAAGTTTCCTTGAGACGCGATCTCGATGCTCTTCTCCAGGTCGTCGAACCCACCACGATCGCCCATGCCCGCTCGCGCAACACCGATGGTGTTCAGTGCGTGCGAGCGGAGATCCTCTATTCCGAGCTCCTCGGCGAGCGCGAGGGCTTCCCGGCCGACGTCGAGCGCCTCTTGCAGCCGATCGGCGAGCATCTCGTAACGCGCTACCTCGGCGACCACCGCGACCTGGGTGCGGGAACGCGGCCCGCCGTCGACGAACGTCCGAGCGGCCTTCAGCTCTCTCAGCATGCCGTCGCGACTGCCTCCTTGCCACGCGATGTCGGCCAACATCAGGGACGCTTCGGAGGCCCCCCCGCGGTCGCCAGCCGCGGACAAGGATTCGCGTGCCTCGGTGAGCTCGTCGACGCCCTCCAGAGCTCGCAGATAGCGCACCCGGCCGTACTGCAGGAGCAGCCGGGGTCGTTCGGGGTCGCCTGACTCGGTGAGCACGAGCGCTTGACGGAAATACTCCTCCGCCTGCGCCAGTGCGTTCAGCGTCAGCGCGTGCTCCCCCGCTTCGCGCAATGCAGCCCGCGTACGGACGACGAGGTCGCCGAGGTCCTGCCCCGCCGCGCGTGCAAGTTCGAGCGCGCTGGAATAGTGGTGCGCAACCATCTCCGCATGATCCTCGGAACGACCGAGGGATTCGATCCACTGGGCGGCACGCGTGTGTTTCTGTGCCCGCTCGGCGCGCGGAATCTGCCCATACGCGACGTCACGAACCAGGACGTGCTTGAAGGCAAACTCCGTTTCGCCGGCGACCGAACTTCTCCGAGCGCGCTGCAGGAACTCCTTCTGCTGCAACGCGTGCAACCGCTCCTCGCTGACACCGAGCGCCCCGAGCCAGAATACTTTGCCCAGTACCGCAGCGTCCTGCAGCGCCGCCTTCTCCTCCGGCGGCAGGCCATCCAGCCGCGCGGCGATGATTCCTTGCACGGACTCCGGCAGGTCGACGGTGGTTCCCCGCTCGACCAGCATGCGGACGTACTGCTCTGCGTAGAGCGGATTACCGCCGGCACGGTCGAGGAGCTCGGCCTGCGCACCTGCCTCGAGCAGCGGACGGTTACTCAGCGCCGCAATCAGCTTCGCCGTCTCGTCGGCCGACAACGGCGCCAGCGCGACATTCGCGGCGTTGAGCTTCCCTCCGGCCCACGTTGGGCGTCGCTCCAGCAGCTCCAGCCGCGCGGTGCAGAGGATCAGCATCGGCACATCTCGCACCCAGTCAGCGAGATGCTCGACGAAGTCGAGCAGGCCCTCGTCGGCCCACTGCAGATCCTCGAAGACCAGGACGAGCGGGCGATCTTCGGCGAGCGCTTCGAAAAAGCGGCGCCACGCTGCGAACACCTCGTCCTGTGACCCGGTGGTGTCGCCGGCTTGCCCGACAAGCGGACGCAGGTGTGTCAACACCCAGTCCGCGTCCTCGTCGACCAACTGCTCGACGGCGCGCGCGAGCTTCGAGGCCACTTCGTCGTCACTCTCCGTCTCGAGGATGCCGGCCTGCGCTTTCACCATCTCGCCCAAGGCCCAGTAACTGACTCCCTCGCCGTACGGCAGCGAACGTCCCTGCCGCCAGTACGTCAGCTCGCCGCCCCGTTCGATCGACTGGAAGAGCTCCCCGACGAGGCGGCTCTTGCCGATGCCCGGAACGCCGATCAGCGTTACGAGCTCCGTCGAGCACTGCTGTCGTGTCCTCGCGAGCGTGCCGACGAGCAAGTCGACCTCGCGCTCGCGTCCGACGAGCTGCGTCCGCGTCTCGGGCGCGAGGTCGACCCCGAAGCGTGCGCGTGCGTCCACCACTTCCCAGACGGCAACGGGCTGTTCCTTGCCTTTCGCCTCGATCGGATCGTGGTCGCGGAACTCGATCGTCTCCGCCGTCGCGCGAAACGTCGTCTCACTCACGAGGATCCCGTTCACAGGCGCCGCGGATTGGAGCCGCGCTGCAGTGTTGACAACGTCGCCTGCCGCCATGCCCTCGCCGGCGTCCGGCCGCGCAGTGAGATTGACGAGCGCCTCGCCCGTGTTGACGGCAATCCGCACCTGCAGGTCGCCCTCCTCCGCGATCCAGTCGCGGATCGAAAGCGCAGCACGGACCGCGCGTTCGGGATCGTCCTCACGCGTCACCGGCGCGCCGAAGAGCGCCATCACCGCATCGCCGATGAACTTCTCCACCGTTCCGCCCCAACGCTCGAGCTCGTAACGCAGACGCTCGTGGTAGGGCCGCAGGATCGCCTCAACGTCCTCCGGATCCAGCTGCTCGGCGCGGGTAGTGAAGGACACGAGGTCGGCGAAGAGCACCGTGACGACCTTTCGCTCTCTCGTGCTCACGCCGTCGCCGCCAGCAACCTCTCGCCGTCACGCACGTACCGCGTCGCGCCGACGCTGCGATAGAACGCCAGCGCCGGCCGCAGCTGCTCGTCGACCTCGGAGCGGCGGCCCTGGGCGGCCAATGCTTGAGCGGCGCAGAGCCGGTAGAAAGCTTCGGCCGTCACGTCGCCGGCCTCGCCGAAGATGTTCGCGGTGTGGACAAAGTCGCCTTCCGCAGCGGCGCGACCGGCGAGCAGCCAGGGTGACTGGAGCGGCTCGTCCTTCACTGCGGCGAGGACCTCGTCGCTCCGCTCGAGCTTCTGCCCGACCCACGCGAGCGAGTGCAGCTCGATGACGACCCAGCCAAGCTGCCCGAGCTCACCTATGAGCGCGAGCGACTCCTCGAAGAGCTTTCGCGCAGTCGCCGCGTCGCCGACCGTCATGTAGATGAACGCCGCGCCGAGAAGCGTCGTGCCGGAAAGCTGCGGATCCCCTACCGGCCGCGACAGCTCCAGCGCGCGAGCCGCATCCTCGACCGCTCCCGCGTCGTCACCGCGAGCAGCGCGAATCGAACCCCGGAAGAGATGCGAGCTCCCGGCCTGATAGTGACCCTCGCCGCCGAGCCTCGCAAGAAAGGCGTCGGCGCGCTCGACGACCTCGTCCCACTGACCACGCTGATAGAAGCTGCCGAGCAGCGGGCCGCCCTCGCACCAGCGCACGAAGCCGCGCTGCCCGAAGTGTTGCGCGAGGCGGTAGGCCTCGAGCAGGTCCTTGGTCCCCTCCTCCAGACGGCCGAGGAGAAGGTTCATCGTCGCCCTGTTGTTGTAGCCGCGCACCATCTCGACCGCGAAGTTCAGCCTCGTCGCAAGCGCGATGCACTCGTCGAGATCATCGATACCACCGGGATCGCCGGAGGCAATACGCGCAGCACCGATGTTGTTGAGCACTCGCGCGCGGATGTCGTCGCGGCCGAGCTGCTCGGCCATCCGCAGCGCCTTTCGACCGGTTTCGATCGCAGCGTCGTTCCGATCGGCGAGCATGTGGTACCGCGCGATCTCAGTGAGCACGGACGCCTGTACGCCAGAAGGGGGCCGCCCCGCGACGAGCGCATACGCGTCCTCGACGTGGACGGTCAGCTCCTTGCCCTTCCCGCGAGCCCAGACGTTGTCGGCGATCATCAGCGCGGCCTCGGCGGCAGCCTCGGGATCACCGGCGGCGACAAAGCCGTCGCGTGCTTCCGCAAGCTCTTCGTCGCCCTCCCACGAATGGATGTACTTCGCCTCGCCCAGCTTCAAGAGGAGATTGACGCGCTCGGGGTCGGCCTCCGCGGTCAGCTCGAGCGCCTCGGTGAAGTAACGCTCTGCCTGGACGACCGCATTCAACGACGCGGCGCGAACGCCCGCATCGCGAAGGGCGTCGCGCGTCCGGGTCGCGAGGCTGTCCAGATCCCCGCCGGAGGCGCGCGTCAGCTCGAGCGCGTTTGCGTAGTGGTGCGCGACCATCTCGGCGTGGTCGTCGGCCCGGCCGAGCGACTCGATCCACTCCGCCGCCCGCAGATGCTTCTGCGCACGCTGCGCGCGCGGGATCTGCCCGTACGCGACATCACGCACCAGCACATGCTTGAACGTGAACTCCGTCTCGCCCGCGACGGAGCTCCGGCGCGCGCGTTGCACAAATTCCTTCTGCTGCAGTACATGCAGGCGCCGCTCGTCGACTTCGAGCGCGCCAAGCCAGAAAACCTTTCCCATCACCGCCGCGTCCTGCAGCACCGCCTTCTCCTCCGGGGCCAGCCCGTCAAGCCGCGCGGCGATGATGCCCTGCACCGATTCGGGAAGCGAATCCGATATTCCGCGCTCCGCGAGCATGCGGACATATTGCTCGGCATAGAGGGGATTCCCACCCGCCCGCTCGAGGAGCTCCGCCTGCACGTCGGCCTCGAGCAAAGGACGCTCGCTCAGCGATGCGATCAGCTTGGCCGTCTCGTCACCCGAGAGCGGCGCGAGCGCGATGTTCGCGGCGTTCAGCTTCCCTCCGCCCCACGTCGGCCGGCGCTCGAGCAGCTCCAACCGCGCCGTGCAGAGAATCAGCATCGGGACGTCACGCACCCACTCCGCGAGGTGCTCGATGAAGTCGAGCAGGCCGTCGTCGGCCCACTGCACGTCCTCAAAGACGAGCACGAGCGGGTGCTCCTCCGCGAGTGCCTCGAAGAACCGCCGCCACGCCGCGAAGGCCTCCTCCTGCGAGCCCGCCGAATCGAGCGTCCGCCCGACGAGTGGACGCAGATGCGAGAGCACCCACTCCGTGTCCTCCTCGATCAGCTGCTCGACCGCCCGCTCGAGCTTGGCGTCGACCTCCTCGTCGCTGTCGGTCTCGAGGATCCCCGCCTGCGCCTTCACCATCTCCGCCAGCGCCCAGTAGCTGACACCTTGGCCGTACGGCAGCGAACGCCCCTGGCGCCAGAACGTCAGCTCGCCGCTGCGCTCGATCGACTGGAAGAGCTCGCCGACGAGACGACTCTTGCCGATTCCCGGGACGCCGACCAGCGTGACGAGCTCGGGCGAGCTCTGCTGCCGTGCCCGCTCGAGCGTGCCGATGAGCGACTCCACTTCGCGCTGGCGGCCGACGAGCGGGCTGTGTGATTCGGGCGCGAGGTCGACGCCGAAGCGAGCCCGCGCCTGCACGACCTCCCACACCTGCACCGGCTCTTCCTTTCCCTTGGCATCGACGGCGCCGTGCCCGCGGTACTCGATCGCCTCCGCCGTGGCGCGGTACGTCGCCTCGCCGACGAGGATGCCGTTCGTCGGGGCGGCCGCTTGCAGTCGTGCACCCGTATTGACGACGTCCCCCGCCGCCATACCCTCGCCCGACTCGGGGCGCGCGTCCAGCCGCACGAGCGCCTCACCGGAGTTCACCCCGATCCGCACCTGGAGCTTGCCCTCCTCCGCGATCCAGTCGCGAATGGCGAGCGCGGCGCGTACGGCCCGTTCGGGGTCGTCCTCGCCCGCCACCGGCGCGCCGAAGAATGCGACCACCGCGTCGCCGATGAACTTCTCCACCGTGCCGCCCCAGCGCTCGAGCTCGTAGCGGAGCCGCTGGTGGTACGGGTCGAGGATCGCCTCGACGTCCTCGGGGTCGAGCTGCTCGGCCTGCGAGGTGAAGCCGACGAGGTCGGCGAACAGAACGGTGACGACCTTGCGCTCTCGGCGGGCTTCGCTCACCCGCGAAGCGTATGACGGTGGCGCGGCCTTGTGGAGCAGGTAGGGCCGCCGGCGGAGTCCCAGCGGCCCTACGTCGAGGCTCAGCCCATCGCGGCCATCGCGGTCTTGCCACGCTCTGCGATCTCTTCGTCTGAGAGATCTTCGACGTGCGTGGCGAGCAGCCACTCATGGCCAAAGGGATCGGTGACCGTCCCGAAGCGATCGCCCCAGAACTGGTCCTCCACCGGCATCGACACTTTCGCGCCGGCGTCGACCGCCTGCTGCACGACCTCGTCGACATCCTCGACGTACATGAAGATGCCCACGCTCGTGCCACCGATCTGGTTGGGCGGCTTCACGGTCGCCTGCGGGAACGGATCGGAGAGCATGAGGACTGAATCTCCGATCTCGAGCTCCGCGTGGCCGATCGTGCCGCCCGGCGCGGGCATCCGCATGCGCTCCTTGGCGCCGAACGCCCGCTTGTAGAACTCGATCGCATCAGCCGCGTTGTCCACGGCGATACTCGGTGTGAGGGCGTGATAGCCCTTTGGAATCGCCTTCGCCATATCGTCCCTCCCGAGGTTGGCGGTTACAGCGACTCCCTCCTTCTTAGCATGCGGCCGTCACCTGACGCGTCGCTAAGAATTCGACGGCTGAGACACTTCCGTGGGCTCGCTCTCGGCCTCCTTTTCGACCTCCTCACGTTTGATGCGGGTAGCCGCGGCATTCGCAAGATTCACGAGGTCGCCTGACATTTGCCGGATGTCTTCGAGCAATTCGTGACGCTCGTTCGAGACTACGTTGGTGTCCGCCTGAAGCTCGCGCATTCGCGCCTCAGCCTCGTCCCTACGCGCCGTCAGGTCTTCCTCCAATCGCCGCATGCGCTCGTCCGCCTTGGCCTGCGCCTGCGCGACGATGTTCTCGGCGTCTGCTTTCGCGCTCGCTCGCAACTCTTCTGCCGTGGATCTCGCCGTTGCGACCGTTGCTTCCGCCTTCCGCTTCGCGTCGGCCATGACCTGTTCTGCCTCGGCCTTCATCCGATCCGCATCGGCGCTCGTGTCGACGGTGAGCCTCGCCGCCTCCGCCTTCGCGCGGGCTGTGTTTTCCTCCGCCTCATGTTGAGCGCTTTGCGTGATCTGGTGCGCAGCCTCGCGCGCGGCCTGGAGGAGTCCCTGAACAGTCTCCTCTGCTCCTTCGACCGCGTGCCTGACGGCGGCGGGCGGCGAGCTCCTCACCTTGAGCTCGGCGATCACGCGATTGACTCGTTTGACGTACTTATCCACCGCAGCGCGGTCGTAGCCGCGGACCGCGGCCGGGAAGCGAACGTCGAGGAGGTCCTGCGGGACGTAGAACTGAAGATCGGCGAAGCCGTGCTCCTGAGCGCTTTCCGCTCCGCTTGGCGCAGGCTTTTGCGCCTCGTTTGCCCCCGACGGCTCGTGGGCCATGTCTTCGAGTATGCCACCCCGGCGACGCCCTCGCACCACTCGAAGTCAAGATGCGGAGAGTGCCCCAGCGTCCCGTCGTCGTCCTCTCGTACTTCACCCTTCGCGATCTCGGGAACCTGCTCGACGCCGTGCGACGGAGCGGCATCGCCAAGCAGGCAGACGTCTACATCGGGAGCTACGGACCAAATCCACGTACGGCGAACGCAGTCCACGAAGAAGGGACGCGCTACGCACCGATGCTCGGCCTCCGCACAGTCCTGCCAAAGCCGCTGCCCTCGACGGCAGCTCGACGCATCGCCGCGGGACGGGCGGTCGGCCGTTCGTTCCGCGAAAAGATGGGCGACTCCGCCGAGACGTGGCAGTTCGACGAGATCTCACGTCTTGTCACGCGCTCGCGCGCGACACGCGAGTTTGCGCGGGGCATCCTCGACGGCCTCCACGACGACTCGCTGCGCGGCTTCGTCTGGCTCGCGCACAGCGCGTTCGGTCTCGCATCGCAGCCGGTCGACGCCGAGCTCAGCGCCTTCTGGCACAGCCTCAGCACAGCGGCGTCGCACGTCGTCGGGGAGGAGTTCCCGCCCTTTACCGGCGATCCGGTTGCTGCCGCGCATGCCATGGACGCTGGACGACGCGCCCTCGCCGCCGGCGGACCGGTGCGCCGCTCGCTGGCGCGGCGCTACCAGGCCGGAATCACCCCGGGATATCGGCTTGCACCGGGCCTCGGCGGCAACGTGAACCACCGGTCGCGTGCGTACGTGAACAGCTGGCGCGCGCGCTATCTCTCGGCACGGCGGGAAGCGGGCGTCGGCGACTTCGGAGTCTTCAACTTCCGCTTCGGGAACGCATCGCCCCAGGTGATGAACGATGTCCTGCGAGCCGTCGCGCAGGTTTCCACGGTGTGATCCCTCCAACGGGGGACGAGAAATCGCCTGCCATCGCACATATCGAGTCAACCGGCCGAGAAGCTCGGAGGCCGGAATTCGGTCATGCGGTCTGGCCTCAACGAAAGTCCCCCGTTCTGCTGCTCTTGCCTCGTTCGCGATGAAGAGCTGAGCTTCGCGCGCCCGCGCGCGGGCGAGGCCCTCCGATGATGAGCAAGGCGGAAGTCCTGCTCGCACGTCCACGGCCCGTGCTGACTCGGCCGCCGGATCCGGAGGCAGCGTCGTCCGGGCTCAACGAGCGAGTCGTGACGCTCATCGTCGGCCTGGCGATCACGGCTTGCGTGGCGCTGACCGCCACATCCGCAGGGCTCATCTCCTCCGCGAAGGAACAGCCAGGGCGCATCGTCACGCTCCTCGCGCTCACGCTTGCTCTGCAGATGTTCTCCGTCCGCGTCTACGGACGTGGGAGCGTCAGCGTCTCCGCGATTGGCATCGTCGCAAGCGCCTTCCTCTTCGACACGGGCACGACGATGGCGATCGCCGTCCTCGCGGCCGTCACTCAGTCGGTCCGCATGAACACCGAGCTCCACAAGGCCGTCTTCGACGCCTCGAACTTCGCAATCTCGGCCGGCGCCGCTTCCCTCGTCTTCCATGCTCTGCATGACTGGCGCTTCCCTGCGGCGGTGTTGGCCGGTGCAGTCTTCGCGGTCATCAACAACGGCTTGCTCTGCCTCGTCATGAGCTTTGCCGAGCGCATCCCCTGGACAACGGTCTGGTTCGAACGTTTCCACTGGGCGCGCTTCCACTTCGCACTGTTCGGGCCGCTGGCGCTCGCCGCGACGATCGCCTACGAGCAGATCGGCATCGCCGGACTCGTCGCCTTCACTCTCCCGCCGGCGCTGATGATCCTCTCCGTTCGCCAGTACCTCGAGCGCACCACAGCGGCGGTCGACGAGATCCGCGAGACGAACCTCAGACTACGCCGCGCTCACAAGGACACGATCGCCGCGCTCTCGCGCAGCATGGAGGCAAAAGATCTCTATACCGGCGGCCACACCGAGCGAGTTGCGGCCGTCGCCGTCGGACTCGCCCGCCAACTCGGATTTCGCGACGAAGAGCTCGAAGCGATCGAAATCGGTGCCCTCCTGCACGACATCGGCAAGATCGGGATTCCGGAGAACGTCCTGCGCAAACCCGGGAAGCTGAACGAGGACGAGTGGAAGCTGATCAAAAGGCATCCGCTGATCTCGGACTACATCCTGTCCGAGCTCGACCTGCATCCCTTTGTCCGCCAATGCGCGCGCTCCAGTCACGAGCGCATCGACGGCATGGGCTACCCAGACGGTCTGCACAGCGACGAGATTCCGCTTCCGGCGCGGATCGTCTTTGTCGCCGACGCGCTCGACGCGCTGACAAGCGTGCGGCCCTACCGGCCATCGCGGCCGATGCTCGCCGCACTCGCTGAGATCCGCGAGCACACGGGCACGCAGTTCTGTCCCAGCGTCGTCGATGCGCTCGAGGAGCTCTGGCGAAGCGATCCAAGAGCTTTCGGCGCAGAGCCGAAGCGGACGATCCGCGTCGCTTGACGCTCAGGCTGCAGCCGCTGCCGTCTGCAGCGACGGCCGCAACATGACCTGAACGACGATCGCGCCGACGATGAGCGCGGCCGCTGCAACTGTGATCGCCGCAGCCGGCGATGCGATCGCATTGATCGCCGGTGCCAGCGCGACCGCACCGAGCATCGTCGTCCGCCATACGGTCGATCCAATTCCGAAGACTCTTCCCTGATGCGACGCGGCTGCCTCCTGGTGGATCGCGGTCATCATCACGACCTCGGTGAAGCCGTTCGCAATACCGAACGCAGCGAGCGCAAGAAGTGCAACGAGGGTGCTGCCTGACCACGCGAACACGAAGAAGAGGCAGCCCATCCCCGCCAGCCCGGCAGCCAGCCACCGGGGCTCGATCCGTTCGGCGATCGCACCGGTCAACGCTTCACCCGCGATCATGCCGCAGCCGAGCACGCCGAGCGCCCAGCCGTAGCCACCGATACCGAGGCCGAGGTCAGCCGTGAACCTCGGCAGCGTGGCGTTGACCAGGCCGGCGGCAAGCGTTCCCACCGCGAAGCCTCCGACCACGACCGCCAACGGACGGTTGCCGAGCACGTAGCGAAGACCCTCGACCAAACCACCGCGCCGGTCGCCCGCGCGGCTACCGACGTCGTCGACGACGCGAATTCGCGCATAGAGCAACACGGCAATGCCGTAGCTGACGAGATTTGCTGCGAGTCCTGCGGTTGCACCGCCGAGGGCGAGCGTCAAGCCGCCTCCGACCGCGCCCAACGCCATCGCCGCCTCTTGCCCGACCGAGTGGATCCCATTGGCGGCCGGAAGCTCGTCCTGCTCCACGACCATCGGGATCAGCGCGTTGCCCGCGACCGTCGACACCATCCCGACGAGCCCGCAGAGACCGACGAAGGCGAAGACGGTCGGCCGCGACCCCGCCATCACCCCGACAAGCGCGCCGGCGATCGTCGCGGCGCACGCGGCCTCGCTCCACACGAGGACGCGTTGCCGCGGCAGCCGGTCGACGAGCGACGCCGCAACGCCGCCGCCGATGATCGGCGGGATGAGTCTGATCGCCATCAGCAGGGCGACCTGAGCGACCGACGACGTCGACTCGTACACCCAGCCGACGAGCACGGCCACCATCAGCCAGTCGCCGAAGTACGAGATGCTCTTGCCGACGACGAGGCGCCTGAACGATGCAGACCGAAGCGGCCGCTCGAGCCGCTCCGGCATCAACCTCTTTGCCGCCCCGGTCAGGGCAGCCATCTGATCGGCCGAACTGCGGGCGGCGCCGAAGCGCCGCCCTCCCCCTTCCCCGAAGGGACTAGCTCCAGGTGCTGCCTTTCTTCATGACTCCTCCTCTCCCGTGACGGGACGCCCGCGACGGCGACGGACGTCCCGCCCGTGAATGCCGCAGAGCTCTTAGGACTGTTGTCAGGCACCGAGTTCACGACGCGATCCTTGCGCGGGGCGCTGAAGAAACGCTGAAGGCGTCCTGAAATCGTGGTAAGACCCTCCGATGACGGCTGCTCGCCCCCAGTTCAGCCTCCTCGGCCCGGTCTCCATGAGCTTGGACGGTGAGCCCATCGCACTCGGAGGGCAGAAGCGGCGCGCCCTGCTCGCAGTTCTGCTCCTGGACGCAAATCGGGTCGTCTCTCGCGATCGACTAATCGATGCCCTCTGGGGCGAAGAACCGCCCGACACGGCGCGCAATACCCTCCAGGTTTACGTCTCGCAACTCAGGAAGCTCCTGCCTGAAGGCGCCCTCGAGACGGCGCCGGCCGGTTATCAGCTCGTCACCGACGCGGAGGCCGTCGACCTCTTCGAGTTCATCCGCCTCAGCGAGGAAGGGCGAACCGCGCTCGGAGCCGGGGACGCAGCGCGTGCTGCCGACACGCTGCGGGCCGCCCTCGCGCTCTGGCGCGGCGCACCGCTCGCCGACCTTTCCTGGGAGCCGTTCGCGCAGTCCGAGATCGTGCGGCTCGAGGAGCTTCGCCTGGCGGCACTCGAGGAACGGATCGATGCCGACCTCGCTCTCGGCCGTCACGGGCAGCTGGTTGCGGAACTCGAGCGTCTCGTCGCCGAGCAGCCGATGCGAGAGCGGTTCCGCGCGCAGCTGATGCTTGCGCTCTATCGGTCGGGCCGGCAGGCGGACGCACTCGCTGTCTACCAGCGAGCACGTAGGACGTTCGTGGATGAGCTCGGGATCGAGCCGAGCGACTCACTACGCCGGCTCGAGCGGGCAATCCTCGCGCACGATCCCTCGCTGAATATCCCGCAGGCTGGCCCAACGTCGCCGCGGCGGGCGCCGATTCCCGCCACACCTCTGCTCGGTCGGGAACGCGAGCTCGCCGCAATCGCGGAAGTCGTGCGGAACGAGGACACACGGCTGGTCACGCTCACCGGAACCGGCGGCATCGGCAAGACCCGGCTTGCGCTCGAGCTCGTCCGGCGCCTCTCTCCCGAGTTTCAACACGGGTCTGCGGTAGCCACGATCGCGAACCTTCGCGACCCGGCCCTTGTGGCAGGCGCGATCCTCGAAGCGCTCGAGGTCCCCGAGGTCGGCCCGAATCCCGAGGAAGAGCTGACTCGGGCGCTGGCCGACTCGGAGGTCTTGCTGCTCGTCGACAACTTCGAGCAGGTCATAACGGCCGCGCCGAGCATCGCGCGGCTACTCCAGGCGGCGCCTCGCGTGAAGGTGATCGTGACGAGCCGCGCACCGCTCCGGGTGGCGGCCGAGCGTGAGGTGCCCGTGCCGCCGCTGGCCGACGACGAAGCTGCCGAGCTCTTCATCGCCCGTGCGCAGGCCGCGGATCCAGCTTTCGCACTGACCGAGCAGAACGCGGGCGCGGTTGCCGAGCTGTGCGCACGCCTCGACGGCTTGCCTCTGGCGATCGAGCTTGCGGCCGCGCGGACGAAGCTTCTGCCGCCTGCGGCTCTTCTTTCGCGACTGGGCAACCGGCTGGAGCTGCTCACCGGCGGACGACGCGACGCGCCCCCTCATCAGCAGACACTTCGCATGACGCTCGACTGGAGCTACGACCTGCTCGACCCTGAGTCGCAGCGCCTCTTCGCCCAGCTCGGCGTGTTCGCCGGCGGCTGGACGCTTCCATCCGCGGAGGCCGTCTGCAGTGGCGACAGCTCGGTGCTCGAAGGGCTCGCCGCGCTCGTCGACGAGAGTCTCGTGCGACAGCGCCAGACTTCTGACGGTGAGCCTCGGTTCTCGATGCTCCAGATCGTCCGCGAGTACGCGCTCGAGCGACTAGCAGAGCTTGGCGAGACCGACGACACGCGCCGTCGCCACCTCGAGCACTTCGTCGGTTTCGCCGAGGAGGCCGAGCCGAAGCTCGCCGACCGCGACCAGATCTCCTGGTTCGCCCGCCTCGAAGACGAGCACAACAATGTCCGCTCCGCGCTGGCTTTCGCGCTCGAGACCGGTGACTCGGCTTCGGCACTGCGGCTCGTCGTCGGGATCCGGCGGTTCTGGCAGATCCACGGCTACCTTGCCGAGGGTCGTCAGGCGTTTGAGTCCGCGCTCGCTGCCGCTTCTGAGGAGCCATCAGAGCTCCGCGCGAGCGCTCTCAACATGGCCGGGATCCTCGCCGGCGAGCAGGGGGAGTTCGAAGCGGCGCGTGCGCGGTTCGAGGCAGCGCTCGCAGACGCGCGCGCTAGCGGGTCGACGCGAGTGATCTCGTCTGCCCTCGTGAACCTCGGCAACCTCGCGTTCTTCGGCGGTGAGCTCGAGGTCGCGCGCGATCTGTACAAGGAGAGCATCGAACACTTCGTCTCCCTCGGAGACACTCGCGGGCAGGCTCTGGCGAAGGAAAACGTCGGGCTCATGGCCCTGACGGCGGGAGACGTCTCGGAGGCAGTGACCTGGTTGACCGAGGCGCTCGAGCTCGCGCGCGAAGTCGGCGACGACCGCGAGATCGGCGCCGCGTCGCGCTCACTCGCGGCTGCGATGATCGAGCTCGGTGAAGGTGCGCAGGCGACCAGTCTGCTCGCCGAGAGCCTTGGACTCGCCCGCGAGCTTGGCGAGCCACACGGTATCGCCGTCTGCCTCGATACCTTCGCCGGTCTTGCGGCGATGGGCGGCGAGGTCGAACGAGCCGCCACGTTGTTCGGCGCGAGCGACGCAGCCCGCGCGTCGATCGGTGCGAAACGTCAGCCAGATTCCCAGATCCTCTACGACCGTTGGCTCGCGCGAACGCTCGCGCATCTCGACACGAACGCCTACTCGAAGCATTACGAACGGGGACGGGCGCTGACGCTCGACGAGGCCTGCGCACTGGCGATCGGCCACGAGTCGGCGCTAGTTTCCTGAGCTACGCGGCGAGCCAAGGCGTTAGCGCTCGAGCCCGGCGACCTGCCAGACCGTCGTATGAACGGCGAACGTGCGCCGAAGCCCGCGCTCGTCAAGCAGGCCGAGCATGGCCGACGGTGGATGGACGAAGGTCCGATACTCCTTCCGGAGCAGCCTCCAGGCCAGGTTCTCTGCACCCACGAACATCCGCGACAACGCGTTGCGCGGCGGGTAGCTGAACACGAGCAGCCGCCGGGCTCGTGTCGCTGCCGCTCCCAGCAGGCGCACGTAGTCCGGGTAACAGCAGACGACTCGGTGCAACACGACGATGTCGGCTGCCTCTACGCCGTCGGGCTCCACCGCGATGTCGTGGAGGCGACGCTCCGCACGGTCCTCGAGCGCCAGCTCGCGCAACAGCCGCTTCGCTTCTTCCTCATACGCCGGGGAAAGCTCGAGGTTCGTGGCGCGAGCAGCGCCGCGTTTCAGGAGCTCGATCTGGATCTCACCGACGCCGCCGCCGATCTCGAGCACGGTCGCGCCCTCGATCCCGTGCTGCTCGAGGAACTCGACCATCCGTCGCGCCGTTCGATCAAGTCCTCGCTTTCGGTAGCGCGTCGCCATGCGACGCGCAAACCGCTGCGTGAAGAACGAGTCGCAACCGCGGGGATTGCAGCACCCGGCCACAGCGCCAAAGCCTACGCGAGCCATCCGGTGGCAACGGTGGCCTTCGACGCTGCATAAGCTGCCGGGATGCGTGTCGAACGGCACGAGACGGAGACGTCGACGTGGGAGGTGGCACGCCGCGATCCTCTGCCGCAGCTTCGTCCCTATCTCCTCGCCGGCGCCGAGGGCTGGGCTCAGACCCGCGGCGCTGCGCCCCATCTGCGCGAGGTCCCGTTCCCGGGAGTCCCGCTGATCCTCAATCTCGGCGCTTCGTGGCAGATCGAGGACGCCAGAGTCGACCGAACGACGCGGCGACTGCAGTCGTTCGTAGCGGGCCTGTCCACCGCACCGGCGATCGTGCAAGGCGCCGATGCGTGGGCTTGCGTCGAGCTTCGACTGACGCCCCTCGGCGCGCACCGCTTGCTCGGCGTGCCGATGTCCGAGCTGGCGAATCAGACGGTCGAGCTGGAGCAGGTGCTGCCGCAGACCCGCGAGCTGGGAGAGCGCTTGCGCGAGGCGCGACGGTGGAGCGAACGGTTCGACCTCGTGGATTCGTTCCTGACGCGCCGTCTCGCCGACTCTCGGCCGACGCATCCGGGAATCGAGTGGTCGTGGCACCATCTCTACAACACCCACGGTCGTGCTCCGATCGGCGAAATCGCCGAGGCGCTCGGCTGGAGTCACCGCCGCCTCATCGCGCGCTTCCGTGAGCAGATCGGGCTGACCCCCAAGCTCCTCGCGCGGGTGATCCGGTTCGACCGCGCGGTCACTGCGATTCGGGCGTCGCGGGTGCGAGGGCTGGCCGAGATCGCTTTCGAGTGCGGGTACTCCGATCAGGCTCACCTAAACCGCGAGTTCCGGGAGCTTGCCGGAACGAGCCCGACCACCTTCCGCGCCGCGCGTCTCGATTCCGGTGGGATCGCCGCCTGACGGCGTCAATTTCGTCCAAGACAGCACGCCGCGGCCGTCGTACGCTCCGGCCAATCACACCAACGAAGGAGCCTGCGATGGAACACCCGACTGTCTTTCCGAGCCTCGTCTACGACGACACCAACGCCGCGCTCGGCTTTTTGACCGCCGCCTTCGGTGCCAAACGCCACGCCGCCTACGGCGGAGACGGGACGATCCAGCACGCAGAGCTCCGCTTCGGAAACGGGATCGTCATGTTCGGCTCGTCACAGCCCGATGCGCCAGCGACGCGCGGCGGCGGCGGAGGTATCTACGTGGTGGTCATCGATCCCGACGCGCATTGCGCGCGTGCTCGCGAGGCCGGGGCGGAGATCTTGCGCGAGCCCTTCGACACCGATTACGG
>Ga0207683_10001002_pt1 | contig 25841 bp, 20 predicted proteins | sample KBSM73metaG_FD_184333 | JGI IMG/M metagenome (GOLD analysis project Ga0207683, IMG submission 184333) | Miscanthus rhizosphere microbial communities from Kellogg Biological Station, Michigan, USA - KBS M7-3 metaG (SPAdes) (version 2) | ecosystem: Host-associated > Plants > Roots > Rhizosphere >... | reverse complement strand
CCAGTGTGCGGTGTCTGCATTGCACTGAGGTTGCGCACCACGAAACCTGCCTGCGGTACCCGTGCTTGCGCCTTGGCCGGATCCTGCTGCGCCGCGCAGACTCACCGCCGGGGCGTGCGTGGCGCGCTTGCGGTGGATGAACATGTCATCTGCTCCTGTCGTTTCGGTGTGCTCGCTGCGCCCAGTGATCTGCGGCGCGTGACCACACGATAAAAACAACGGGGCTTCGCGACAAACGAAAATAATTGGCCTCATACGTGATGAGTGTTCAACCACGCTGGTACTCCTGCAGCGCCCAGCGCGTCAGTGCGCGCACCTGCGGCTTCTCCGCATCCTTGGGCCGGCTGACGAGGTAGTAGGAATCATTGGTTGCCAGCTGCACGGCGAACACGCGCACCAGTGCACCCGAGCGCATCCACGAATCACACAGCACCAGCGGTACGAGCGCCACGCCCAGGCCGCGCTCGGCGGCGCGTACCACGGCCGACATGGTGTCCAGCTCGATCACCTGTTTGGGTTCGGGCGTGTCCAGCCCCACCTCGTCCGCCCAACTGTCCCAGGCGAACGGGCGCGTGCGGTCGACGATGAGCGCGAGGGTGCCGAACACGTCGCGCCCGAGCTGTGCGATGCGCGGCGCGTACTCGCGCGCGCACACCGCGATCAGCGGCGAGGAAAACAGGCGCACGCTCTTCATGCCGGCAGGTGCGGCGTCGGCCAGCACGATGGAAACATCGGCGGTGGGTGGATGCGCGGCCGGGCGCGGGTCGCGGGTGTCCAGCTGCACGTCGATGTGTGGGTTGGCCTCGCAGAATGCCGCCAGGCGCGGGATGAAGAGTTCGTTGGCAAACAGCGCCGGCAGCCGCACGCGCAGGGTCTGCCGGCCGTTGCGGCGCGCCATCTGCGCCAGCGTGCGGTCGAGTGCCTCGAGCAGCGGCTCGACTTCATCGAGCAGCCGGTGTGCCGCGGTCGTCAGTTCCAGCGCCCGGGTCTTGCGCTCGAACAGCCGCATGCCAAGCGCTGCTTCCAGCTCCTTCATCTGGTGACTGACCGCCGAGGGCGTGACACACAGCTCATCGGCCGCGAACTTGAAGCTGCGGTGACGCGCCGCTGCGCAAAACGCCCGCAGGTTTTTCAGCGGCGGGGGTCGTGACAAGCGCATCATCTCTTACCATCCTTAGTCCGCCGGAACCTTGTAGCAAGATCCGTGCCCCGGCAAACTCGCGCGCCTGCGCGGGCCTGAGGCGCTGTCGCCTCTTGCGACTGCCTCACAACGGTGCGTGCGTGTCGCCACTGCACGCGGGCGGTGCGCGGGCGGCTAGAATCGAGGCTGCGGGCTCAATTGACGGTGCGGGACGGGTCGATGGAATACCGGGACTACTACAAGATCTTGGGGGTCGAGCGCGCGGCGAGCGCGGAGCAGATCAAGACTGCCTACCGGCGTCTGGCGCGCAGGTTCCATCCCGACGTGAGCAAGGAGAAGAACGCCGAGGAGCGCTTCAAGGAGGTGCAGGAGGCGTACGAGGTGCTCAAGGACGCCGAGAAGCGCGCCGCCTACGACCAGCTTGGCAGTGAGTGGAAGTCCGGACAGCAGTTCCGGCCGCCGCCTGACTGGGGCAGCGGCTTTGAATTTTCCGGCGGGCCCGATGTTGGCGGCCGGCGCCGGCGCGCGCCGCGCGGGGGGGCGGGCGACGGGGAGTCCACCCAGGAGGACTTCAGCGACTTCTTTTCCTCCCTGTTCGGCGGCGGCACGCCGTTCGCCGCCGCGGGCGCCGGCGCCCGCGGCGGTCGCGATCACCACGCGCGGGTGGACGTGGAGCTCGAGGAAGCCTTCAAGGGCACGACCCGCACGCTTGAGCTGCGGCGCCCGGAGGTCAAGCCCGACGGCAGCGTGGAGCTGCGCACCCACACGGTGCGCGTCACCATTCCCGCGGGCGTCACCGAGGGACAGCTCATCCGGCTCGCCGGCCAGGGCGGCCCGTCCGCCGGCGGCGGTGCGCCGGGGGACCTGTACCTGGAGGTGCACGTCCTGCCCCACCGCCTGTTCCAGCTCGATGGCCGCAACGTAATGCTGACCTTCCCCGTGGCGCCGTGGGAAGCTGCGCTCGGTGCCGCCGTCACGGTCCCGACCCTAAGCGGCCCGGTGGAGATGAAGGTTCCGGCGAACTCGCAGACCGGACAGAAGCTGCGCCTGCGGGGGCGCGGCCTGCCCGGGAGCTCGCCCGGGGACCAGTTCGTGCAGCTGAAGGTGGTTCTGCCGGGTGCTGACACGCCGCAGGCGAAGGCGGTCTACGAGGAGATGCGCGCCAAGCTGAACTTTGATCCGCGCGCTGATTTTCAGAGGTGAGCCATGGTACGCGTGACGACTCACGTGCTCGAAGCACACATACTCAGCGAGGGTGACTGGATAGAGGCGACCCGGATCTGTCAGCTGTGTCGCATCGATCCGAACGTGATGCGCGAGCTGAGCGAGCTCGGGCTCGTGACCCCGCGCGAAAGCGGCGGCGGCTGGCAGCTGCCGGCGACTGCTGTGCCGCGCCTGCGCGTCATCGGCCGGCTGATGCAGGACCTGGGGCTGAATGCGAGCGGCGCCGTCCTGGCGGTGGAGCTGCTGGAGGCACAGCGCGCGCTCGAGCGTCGCATCCGCGATCTGGAAGCCCTCGCGGCCGCTCACTGACCGAAGCTCGCACCGCCCTTGTGCAGCCATTCGGCTTCCGCGGGCGTACAGGCGCGCCCCAGCACCGCGTTGCGGTGCGGGAAGCGTCCGAACTGCTCGATGATGGCGCGGTGATTCTCGGCCGAGCGCGCGCAGCTTGCGAAGAATGCCTGCAGCTCGCGCGGCGCCTCCGTCCGCAACCGCCGGAACGCGGCCACCGCTTCATCCTGCACCTCGCGGCTCTCGGCGTGCTGCAGTGGCATGTAGAAGAAGACCCGCTCCACCAGGTCCAGGGCGGCGTCCGCCGCCGATTGCATGCCCGAGAGCGTCAGGCCGAGCGCCTGGGTGTCATGGGCGAAGGCGCGTGCCGAGCCGCGGTGGATGTTCCGCGGAAACTGGTCCAGCAGGATGATGAGGCTCAGCCGCCGCCGCGGTCCGTCCGCCCAGGGGGCCAGCTCGCCGGCGGCGGCGCGCTCGAGCAGCCCGGCGAAGCGCTCGCGGATGGCCTCGTCGCGTCGCTGGCGCACCTCGGAGGGCTCGCCGCCGAACCAGAAGCGCATACGGCGGTCGAGCTCCGGGGCCGACAGCGGCCGCGGGCCGAACCAGAAATCCCGCACGCTGCGCGCCTCGTCCATGCTTCATTCCGCCTTGGTCTCGCGGTCGGACTCGAAGAGCTTCTCCAGCTGCTGCGCGGCCTCGCGCGAGGTGGCGAGGAACTTGATGTCGTCCTCCTTGACCGCGTACTGCTTGGCGAGCGTGGCCTCGTCGTGCGCACGGAAGCGGCGCACCGCCTCGCGCGCCGCCGCCGGGGTCTCCCCGAGCGCCTCCAGGATGCTGGTGGCCAGCTCAAGGCTCGAGCCGTAGGTCTCGCGCACGATGTTCTCGACGCCGGCGTCCATGAGCGCGAACACGTGCTGGCGGCTGCGCGCGCGTGCGAAGATCCTCAGGTGCGGGAACTGCTCGCGCACCAGCACCGCGGTGCGCGTGGACGCCTCGGTATCATCGATCGCGAGCACCAGGAAGCGGGCGCTCGCCGCGCCCGCCGCCCGCAACAGGTCCAGGCGCGAGGCATCCCCGTAATAGACCTCGTTGCCGAAGCGGCGCACGAAGTCGACGTGCGTCTGGCTGCTGTCAAGGGCGGTGAACGGAATGCCCTTGACGCGCAGCACGCGGCCGACGATCTGCCCGAAGCGTCCGAAGCCGGCGATGATGACGGGCGTCTCGTGGGCGTCGATGGCGTCATAGGGGCGCTGCGGCGGCAGCAGCCAGCGCGTGGCGAAGGCCTCGTACACGATCAGCAGCAGCGGTCCCAGCATCATCGACAGCGTCACGGCGAGCACCAGCAGATCCGCGGTCCTGGCATCGAGCAGCTGCTGGCGCGCCGCGAGGATGAACAGCACGAACGCAAACTCGCCACCCGCCGGCAGCGCGAAGGCGAGGCGCCAGGCGGTGTCGCGCTTCTGTCCCGCGAGCCCTCCCAGCACGCGCACCACCGCGATCTTGACGCCGAGGAACCCGGCCGTGACGAGCAGCAGCGTCGGCAGTTCCAGGGCTAAGAGGTCCAGATTGGCGCGCATGCCCACGGAGATGAAGAACAGCCCGAGCAGCAGTCCCTTGAACGGCTCCAGGTCCGCTTCCAGCTCATGGCGGAACTCGCTGTCGGCGAGCAGCACGCCGGCGAGGAAGGCGCCGAGGGAGCCCGACAGGCCGGCCGCATTGGCCAGCAGGGCGGTGGCGATCACGGTGAGGAGCGCGGCGGCGGTGAAGACCTCACCCACCTGTACCCGCGCCACGACCCGCAGCGCCGGGCGCAGCAGCAGCCGCCCCCCGACCACGATGCCGACCACGGCCAACAGCTTCAGCAGTCCGGCCCACCAGGCCGCCTGCGCCGTCTGGGCGCCGGCCTGGGCGCCCAGCAGCGGCAGCACCGCCAGCACCGGCAGTACTGCCAGGTCCTGGAACAGCAGGATGCCGAAGGCGGCACGCCCGTGCTGGGCGTGCAGCTGCTTGCGTTCGGCGAGCAGCTGCAGCACGAGCGGGGTGGAGGACAGCGACAGCCCAAAGCCGACCACGGCCGCGGCGACGGGCGCCTGTCCGAGCGCGTAGGCGAGGGCTGCGAGGGCCAGGGTGCACACGAGTACCTGCGCGGTGCCGAGGCCGAACACGAGGCGCCGCATCACCCACAGCCGTGTCGGCTGCAGTTCCAGCCCGATGACGAACAGCAGCAGTACCACACCGAACTCGGACACCCGCGTGATGTTGCCGATGTCGCCGATGAGGTTCAGGCCCCAGGGACCGATGATGAGGCCGGCGGCGATGTAACCGAGGATCGAGGACAGGCGCAGGAAGCGAAACACCGACACCGTCAGGACGGCGGCGGCGAGCAGGATGGCGGTCTGGTCGAGTGAGATCATGTACTTGGCGATTCTGGCAGGAATCCGCGGGGACGTTCACCCTTGAGTTTGCCGCCCCCGGGCCCCATGCCTGCGCGATGCTCGACACTGTCACGCCCGCACCCGAGGCGCCGACCGAACCCCTGGATGCTTACTCCGCCGCCGTGGTGGGCGCGGTGGAGCAGGTAGGTCCGGCGGTGGTCAGCGTTTATGTCGGCGGCGCGGATGAGGCCGAACAGGCCCGCGGCGGCGCCGGCTCGGGCGTCGTGGTGACCCCGGACGGCTACCTGCTCACCAACGAGCACGTCGTGCAACGCGTGGCGCAGGCGCGCGTCACCTTCGTGGACGGGCGCAGTGTGCCGGCCAGCGTCGCGGGGCGCGATCCGGCCACGGATCTGGCGGTGCTGCGCGCGCAGGCGGCGGCGCTGCCGTACGCGCAACTCTCCGGCACGCAGCGCCTGCGCGCCGGGCAGCTGGTGGTCGCCGTCGGCAACCCCTTCGGCTTCGAATCCACCGTCTCCGCCGGCGTCGTGAGTGCGCTCGGCCGCTCGCTGCGTAGCCGTCACGGGCGCCTGATCGAGGGCGTGGTGCAGCACAGCGCCGCGCTCAACCCGGGCAACTCCGGCGGCCCGCTGGTGGATGCCAACGGCCGCGTCGCCGGCATCAACACCGCGATCATCGCCATGGCCCAGGGGATCGGCTTTGCGATCCCGGCGACGACCGCGCAGTGGGTGCTGACGGAAATCCTCACCCAGGGACGCGTGCGCCGCGCCTGGCTCGGTGTCGCCGCACGCGATCGGCCGCTCGACCTGAGGCTGGTGCGGGCGCTGCAGCTGCGCGGTAACCGCGCGGTGGAGATCCTCTCGCGCGAGAGCCAGGGACCGGCCGCGCAGACGGACCTGCAGCCCGGGGACCTGATCGTGGCGGTCAACGGCGAAGTGGTCGACGGCATCGACACGCTGCACCGGCTGCTCGGCCGCGTGCCCCCGGGGAGCGAACTCGTCCTGGACATCGTGCGCCGCACGCAGCGGCTGACGGTGGCGCTCACCGCCCGTGAGCCGCGCTCCTGAGCGCGGCGCGCGCGAGCGCGTTGGAGTTTGGCCATGAAGCCGCGCTTCTTCCGCACGCCGGCGCAGTTTCTGGCCAAGCGCGGCGCGCGCTGAACCTCAGGCTCGCGTGGCCGCCCACGCCCTGAAGTTCAGGCGATACAACACGTGGTGGCGCAGCGGGTGTCCCGCGGGCAGGCGCGGATGCTCGAAGTCCCCGTTCGGATCGTGCTGCATCCCGAGGCGCTGCATGAGCGCGCGCGAGCGCGCGTTCGCGGGCACCGTGAAGGCGACGATCTCGCGCAGCCCGAGCGCCTCGAAACCCAGGCACATGCAGGCACGCGCCGCCTCGGTGGCGTAGCCGTGTCCCCAGCTCGAGCGCTGCAGGCGCCACAGGATCTCCACGCACGGGGTGAAGGGTGCCTCGAAGGTGCACAGCGCGAGCCCCACGCAGCCGATGAAACGACCCGCGGCTTTCAACTCCAGCGCCCACGGGCCAAAGCCGTGCCGGCAGAGGGCTTCGCGCGCCTGGCGCACCCAGGCGTCGCTTTCGCTGCGGGTCAGGCAGCCCGCCATGAACTGCATGACCACCGGGTCGGCATTGAGCGCTGCGAACGGCGCCCCGTCCGCCGCCCGCCAGTGGCGCAGCAGCAGACGCTCGGTGTGCAGCTCGGTCATCAGATCAACCTTGCAACCGCATCGCGGGCCGGTATTATCGAACGCATAGTGATGGTGTAAGACAGTCGATCGATGGGGAGGGCACCTCCGCCATCCGGCCTCGGCTGCTCATTCGCGGACCTGACCGTCCTGCGGATCTCCTTCAGCGCCTGAATTGCGGTGAGCCCTTGAGCCTGCGGGAGCGACTGCCCCGGGGCGCAGGCGCTGCCGCGTTCCAGATTACATCGAGGCCATCGCCATGCACGCGGACCCGGGACTCTATAAGGACGCCTACGAGCGCGACAGCTGCGGCTTCGGGCTGATCGCAAGTCTGGACGATCGTGCGAGTCACTGGCTGGTGCGCACCGCCATGACCTCGCTCAACCGCCTGACCCATCGCGGCGCGATCGCCGCGGACGGCAAGACCGGTGATGGCTGCGGGCTGCTGCTGAAGCGCCCGGAAGGCTTCCTGCGCGCGCTGGCCGCCGAGGCCGGGATCACGCTCAGCGCACGCTTCGCCTCCGGGCTGGTGTTTCTCTCCCAGGAACCCGAGCTGGCCGCGGCCGCGCGCACGGCGCTCGCGGCGCAGCTGCAGCGGCAGGGACTTGAGCTTGCCGGCTGGCGGGTGGTGCCGATCGATCCGGGCGCCTGCGGCGCGGAAGCGCTGAAGACGCTGCCGCGCATCGAGCAGCTGTTCGTGAACTGCCCGCTGCCGCAACTGGATGAAGCAGCCTTCAACCGCCGGCTCTACATGGTGCGGCGCCTGACGGAGAAGGTCCTCAGCGCGGACCGCGCCTTCTACGTTCCCTCGCTCTCGGCCAGCACCATCGTGTTCAAGGGCATGGTGATGCCGCAGTACCTGGCGCAGTTCTACCCGGATCTGGCCGACCCGCGCCTGGAGAGCTCGGTGGCGGTATTCCACCAGCGCTTCTCGACCAACACGCTGCCCAGTGGCGCCTCGCGCACCCGTACCGCTACCTCGCCCACAATGGCGAGATCAACACGGTCGAGGGCAACCGCAACTGGGCGCGCGCGCGCGGTCCGATCATGACCTCGCCGCTGCTGCCGCAGTTGAGCGAGGCGCTGCCGCTGGTCTCGCTCACCGGCTCCGATTCGCAGAGCCTCGACAACATGCTCGAGGTGCTCCTGATGGGAGGGCTGGATCCGCTGCACGCCATGCGGCTGCTGATACCCCCGGCCTGGCACGGGCTGGACGCGCTCGATCCGGACCTGCGCGCCTTCTACGAGTACTACTCGGTGCACATGGAGCCCTGGGACGGACCCGCCGGTGTCGTGCTCACCGACGGCCGCTATGCCCTGTGCACCCTGGACCGCAACGGACTGCGGCCGGCGCGCTTCTGCATCACCAGGAATCGCTGTCTCACCATCGCCTCGGAAGCGGGCGTGTGGGACTACGCGCCCGAGGACGTGGTGCGCAAGGGCAAGCTCGGGCCCGGGGACATGCTGGCGCTGGACCTCAAGAGCGGCACGCTGCTGGAATCCGCGGACATCGACCAACTGCTCAAGACCCGCCATCCCTACAAGGCGTGGCTGAAGCAGGGCGTGCGCTACCTGGAGAGCGACCTGGTGGACCCGCGGCTGGCGGCCGAGCCGATGGACCGCGCCACGCTCGCGCTCTACCAGAAGATGTTCAACGTCAGCCAGGAGGAGCGCGACGACATCATCCGCGTGCTGGCGCAGGATGAGAGCGAGGCGGTGGGCTCGATGGGAGACGACACCCCGATGCCGGTGCTCTCGCACCGGGTGCGCTCGCTCTACGACTACTTCCGCCAGCAGTTCGCGCAGGTCACCAACCCGCCGATTGATCCGTTGCGCGAGACGATCGTGATGTCGCTGCAGACCCAGATCGGGCCGGAGTGCAACGTGTTCGAGCCCACGCCCGAGCACGCGCGCCAGGTGGTGCTGGGCTCACCGATCCTCTCGCAGCGCAAGCTGCGCCAGATCCTCGCCATCGAGGAGGTCACGCACGAGTTCCTCGACCTGCAGTACGACCCCGCCGAGGGCCTGCGGGCTGCGATCCTGCGGCTGTGTGCACAGGCGGAGAGCGCGGTGCGCGAGGGCAAGCTGGTGCTGCTGCTCTCGGACCGCTACCTGGTCAAGGGGCGCATTCCGGCGCACGCCCTGCTCGCCACCGGCGCGGTGCACCAGCACCTGGTGCAGGCCGGGCTGCGCTGCAAGTGCAATCTGCTCATCGAGACCGGCACCGCACGCGAGCCGCATCATTTCGCCTGCCTCATCGGCTACGGCGCCACCGCCGTGTATCCCTACATGGCCTACCAGGTGTTGTTCGAGATGATGCGCAAGGGACGCGTCAAGCTGGACTTCGCGGCGCGCCTGGAGCTCGGGCGCAGTTACCGCGCCGGCCTGCGCAAGGGACTGTTCAAGATCATGTCGAAGATGGGCATCTCCACCATCTCCAGCTACCGCAGCTCGCAGCTGTTCGAGATCGTCGGACTCGCCGAGGAGGTGGTGGCGCTGTGCTTTACCGGCACCGAGAGCCGCGTGCAGGGCGCGGACTTCTCCGACCTCGAGGCCGACACCCAGGCGCTCGCCGCGCGCGCCTGGAACCCGCGCGAGCCGATCGAGCAGGGCGGCCTGCTCAAGTACGTGCACGATGGCGAGTACCACATGTACAACCCGGACGTGATCGCCGCGCTGCAGGCCGCGGTGATCTGCGGCGAGCGCGCGCACTACCGGCGCTTCGCCAGCCTCGTGAACGAGCGGCCGCCGTCCACGTTCCGCGATCTCCTGGCGCTGCGCCCCGGGGCGCAGCCGGTGCCGCTGGCGGAGGTCGAGCCGCTGCAAGCGGTGCTGGCCCGCTTTGACAGCGCCGGCATGTCCCTGGGCGCGCTCTCTCCCGAGGCGCACGAAGCGCTGGCCATCGCCATGAACCGTCTCGGCGCCCGCTCCAACTCCGGCGAGGGCGGCGAGGACCCGGCGCGCTACGGCACCGAGAAGAACTCCAAGATCAAGCAGGTCGCCTCCGGACGTTTCGGCGTGACGCCCGAGTACCTCATCAATGCTGAGGTGCTGCAGATCAAGATCGCGCAGGGCGCGAAGCCGGGTGAGGGCGGGCAGCTGCCCGGGCACAAGGTCAACGACATGATCGCGACCCTGCGCTTCGCACGCCCGGGTGTGGGCCTCATCTCCCCGCCGCCGCATCACGACATCTACTCCATCGAGGATCTGGCGCAGCTGATCTTTGACCTGAAGCAGGTGAATCCGGCGGCGCTGGTATCGGTGAAGCTGGTGGCCGAGCCCGGCGTCGGCACCGTGGCCGCCGGGGTCGCCAAGGCGTACGCCGACCTCATCACCATCTCCGGCTACGACGGCGGCACCGGCGCGAGTCCCTTGTCCTCGATCAAGTACGCGGGCACGCCCTGGGAGCTCGGGCTGGCGGAGACGCACCAGACCCTGCGCCGCAACGACCTGCGCCACCGCGTGCGACTGCAGACCGACGGCGGGCTCAAGACCGGACTCGACGTGGTGAAGGCGGCCATCATCGGGGCGGAGAGCTTCGGGTTCGGGACCGCGCCGATGGTGGCGCTCGGGTGCAAGTACCTGCGCATCTGCCACCTCAACAACTGCGCGACCGGCATCGCCACGCAGCACAACGTACTGCGCTCGAAGTACTTCACCGGCCTGCCGCAGATGGTCATGAACTACTTCGGCTTCGTCGCCGAGGAAGTGCGCGAGATCCTGGCATCCCTCGGGGTGCGCAGCCTCAGCGAGGTCATCGGCCGCACCGAGTACCTCACCGTGCTGGCGGGCGTTACGCCCAAGCAGCGCAAGCTCGACCTGAAGCCGATCCTCTCGCAGGCCGGGCTGAGCCGCGACGCGCCGCAGTTCTGCGTCACGCCCTCCAACGCGCCCTTCGACAAGGGCGAGCTCGCCGAGCGCATGGTGCGCGACATGCTGCCGGCGATCGCGGCGAAGTCCGGCGGCGAATGGCGCTACGAGCTGAAGAACTTCAACCGCTCCATCGGCGCGCGGCTCTCGGGGGAGATCGCGCGGCGCTGGGGCAACTACGGCATGAACGCGGCGCCCATCAGCGTGCGCTGCAGCGGCAATGCGGGCCAGAGCTTCGGTGTCTGGAACGCGGGCGGCCTGCACCTGTACCTGGAAGGCGATGCCAATGACTACGTCGGCAAGGGCATGGCGGGGGGACGCATCGTGCTGCGCCACCCGCGCACCGCGGCCTTCGTGGCGAAGGACACGGTCATCATGGGCAACACCTGCCTCTACGGCGCCACCGGCGGGGAGCTGTTCGCCGCCGGCATCGCCGGCGAGCGCTTCGCGGTGCGCAATTCCGGCGCGCTGGCCGTCATCGAGGGCGCGGGGGATCACTGCTGTGAATACATGACCGGCGGGGCGGTGTGCGTGCTCGGGCGCACCGGGGTGAACTTCGGTGCCGGCTTCACCGGCGGCTTCGCCTACGTGCTGGACCTGGAGCGCAATTTCGTCGACCGCTACAACCACGAGCTCATCGACATCAGCCGCATCCACCCCGAGGCCATGCAGTCACACGTGCAGCACCTGGAGGACCTGCTCGAGCGGCATGTGGCCGAGACCGGCAGTGTCTGGGCGGCGCAGATCATGAACGACCTGCGCACCTTCCTGCCGAAGTTCTGGGTGGTGAAGCCCAAGGCGGCCTCGATCGACTCGCTTATCGAGAACCTGCGGCGCGCCGCCTAAGCCAGCTGCGAATGGCCGACAAGAACCTGCAGTTCCTCGACGTCCCGCGTACCGATCCGGCCAAGGCGCCCGTGGAAGTGCGCCTGCGCGACTTCCGCGAGATCTACGCCCCCCTGGACGCCGGCGCTGCCGGTCAGCAGGCGGGGCGCTGCCTCGCCTGCGGCAATCCCTTCTGCGAATGGAAGTGCCCGGTCCACAACTACATCCCCAACTGGCTGAAGCTGATCGAGGAGGGCAACCTGTTCGAGGCAGCGGAGCTCTCGCACAAGACCAACTCGCTCCCCGAGGTGTGCGGCCGCATCTGCCCGCAGGACCGCCTGTGCGAGGGCGCGTGCACGCTCAACGACGGGCTGGGAGCGGTCACCATCGGCGCCATCGAGAAATACATCACCGATGAGGCGTTCAAGGCCGGCTGGAAGCCGGACATGTCCAACGTGCAGGTGAGCGGCAAGCGCGTCGCCATCGTCGGCGCCGGGCCCGCGGGCCTGGGATGCGCGGACATCCTGGTGCGCAACGGCGTGACGCCGATCGTGTTCGATCGTCACGAGCGTATCGGCGGCCTGCTGACGTTCGGCATCCCGCCCTTCAAGCTCGAGAAGGAAGTGCTGGAGAAGCGCCGCGAGATCATGCAGGGCATGGGCGTCGAGTTTCGTCTGGGCGTCGAGGTCGGCGCCGAGCTGCCCTTCGATGAACTGCTTGCGGAGTACGACGCGGTTTTTCTGGGGATGGGAACCTATGCGGCGGTGCGCGGCGGCTTCGCCGGCGAGGACCTGCCCGGCGTGCACGAGGCGCTGCCCTATCTCATTTCCAACATCCGCCACGAGCTCGAACTGCCGGGAGCAGCGGGACAGCTCATCAGCATGCGCGGCAAGCGTGTGGTGGTGCTCGGCGGCGGCGACACCGCGATGGACTGCAATCGCACGGCACTGCGCCAGGGCGCCGAGTCGGTCACCTGCACCTATCGCCGCGACGAGGGCAACATGCCCGGCTCGCGGCGCGACTACAGGAACAGCCGCGAGGAGGGCGTGGAGTTCTGCTTCAATCGCCAGCCGATCGAGATCCTGGGCGGGGAGGCGGTCGAGGGCGTGAAGCTCGTGACCACGCAGCTCGGTGCGCCCGATGCGCGCGGGCGGCGCGTGCCGCAGGTCGTACCGGGTTCCGAGGAGATCGTGGCGGCGGACGCCGTCATCATTGCCTTTGGCTTTCTGCCGAGTCCGCCGCCATGGTTCGGCCCGCACGAAATCCGGCTGCACGACAGCGGCCGCGTGCGGGTCTCGGCGGCGGCGGCGCGCCCCTTTCAGACTACCAACCCCAAGGTGTTTGCCGGTGGTGACATGGTGCGCGGCTCGGACCTGGTAGTGACCGCGGTGTTTGAAGGCCGCGAGGCGGCGCGCGGGATCCTCAACTACCTGGACTTAGCGTAGGGCAACCGGACAAACCAACACTGACGCTAGACTAAGTCCACCTCATCCGGGGTGGACGCGGTCGCGGCGGTGTCTGCGCCGGGGAAAAGGCGCGGCGCGCGGGCAAGCACCCCCGCCGCCAGGTGCGCGCGCCACCGGCGAAAAAAAGCCCCGCGCGGTGGCGGGGCCTTTTAGTTTCATCGCCTCGAACGACCCGGTGGTTCGCTGTCAGCTTCCTTCCGAGCAGCGCTGCGGACCTCAGTCCACGCCGCGATCGGCACGTCGCGTCATCACGAGCATCTACATTTTTCCGGCTGAAACGTTTGGAGCTCAGGCTCCGGCTTCTATCGCGAGGCCCGCGTGTCCCTCCACGCGTTGTGTCGTTCCTGACAGCCACAACAAGTTCGCAACTGTCTTACCCGTGCCCGCTTCGATCCCCGAGTTTTCTTTTGTAATCCGTCCTCGCGTCCCATTGCTTCTGCGCATCACCGTCGCAACAACACAGACAGCCGTTACAAAAAAATCTTTTACCGACGGTATCTTGGAAGCCAATTGTACTCATTCCAAGCTAAAAAGCGATGTCGTGAATTAGAGACATGGACGCAAACACAGATGCGACATAAGGGGGTGAAGGCTGCCGTGCCGCGCCCGGCGAGGGCGCTGCGCCCGTCAGCGGACGAGGCGCACCTGGAGGCGCACGCCGGCTCCGTCCGGGAGGTTGGAGGCGCAGGCCGCGCCGCCGTGGAACTCGGCAATCAGGCGCACGATGTACAGGCCCAGGCCGAAGTGCGGCCGGTTGTCCTGCCCGGTGCGCGACTGCCACAGTGACTCGAACAGGCGGCCCTCGACATGCAGCGGCAGCGGGGAGCCGGGGTTGTCGACCTCGATGAGCGCCGCGGGCCCTTCCAGCCGCAGGCGCACCGTGATGGTGGCCCCCGGCGGGCTGAAATCCACGCCGTTGTCGATGAGCTTGTCGAGCATCTGCACGATCAGATCCGGCGCCCCGTGCACCGTGACGGGGGGGGCCGGGATCTCGAGCGCGAACTGGCGCTCCGGGAACGCCCCGCGGTAGGCGGCCACCGCCGAGGTCAGCAGCGGCACCAGGTCGAAGTCCACCCGCTCGGCGGCGCCGATGGCCTCCTCCACCCGCGTTGCGGCCCCCATCGCCACGAGGATCGAGTTGAGCCGCTCGCTGCCCTGGCGGGCGCGCTCCAGGTACGGCCGGGCTTCCGCCGGCAGGTGCTCGGATTCGAGGTTGTCGAGCGAGGAGCGCACGATCGTGAGGGGCGTGCGGATCTCGTGGGCGAGCTTGCCGGCGAGCGTGCGCAGGTAACTGGTGTACTCGTTGAGGCGCGTCAGCAGGGTGGAGAAGCTGCGGGCGACATCCCCCAGCTCATCACGCGCGGCGGTCTCGGGAAAGGTGGTGACGAGCCCGGAGCGGGTGAGGGCGGACTCGCTCGCGCGCCGCAGGCGCGACAGGCGCAGCGCCAGCCACGCCGCAAAGGCGAGGATCGCCCCCACCACGATGGCGCTCGTGGCGAGCGTGAAATTGAGCATGTGCGTCAGGGCGCGGTCGCGTAGGCGGATCCAGCGATTGGCGCTTTGCGCCACCTCGAGCCGGCCGATGACCAGGGCCCGGTCGCGGTCGTAGATCGGACTCGCCGCCTCGAGCGGGAGGCGCTCGTCCGGCCGGTCGATGAAGCGCCGGTAAAGGCGCGCGAGGATCGGGGCCTCCGGACCGAGCCCGGCCGGCTGTGCCAGCGCGTCCGCGCGCGCCAGCACCCGCCCGGCCGGGGTCGCGACCGAGAGTTTCAGTCCGGGCTGCACGAACTGGGCGAGATAACTGTGCAGTTCCGGGGCCGCCAGGATCAGGTGTCCGATGGTGTGCAGGTCATCGGTGCGCAGCGTGCCGTAGCTCACCGCGGGGCCCCCGCGCGCGTCGCGATCATCGATCAGCACCCCGAACCCCTTGCCGATCATCGACAAGGGTATGCGCGCCTCGACCCGGTAGCCCTCGGCCGTGGGCCGCCAGACGCCGCGGATGCGCGGCTCGATACGCGCCGCCCTGCGCCCGTATTCGCCGCTCTCGATGCGCCGCGCGCTCACCGCCCCGGGAGCGGTGGCGGCGAGGAACACCTGCTGCTGCATGCCCTCGCGGTCCTCGAACCCGAGCCACACCCGATCACCGAAGGTGGCAGGTTCCAGAAAGTTGCTGCCGGGAACCTCGAACAGCGGGTGCTCGTCGTGCACCTCGAGTGCCACGTACAGCATGCGCTCGTGCACGCCGGTGACCACCGCGAAGCGATGCTGCGCGTCCTGGTCGAAATGCGTCCAGGCGGCCGGGTCGCGCGGCCAGTCCTCCGCATAGCCGTCAAGCAGGGGCGCTGCGGTCAGCGTCGCAGGTTCCAGGTCGTAGGGCGTGGGCTTGAAGAAGTCCGGATCCATGGCCGACTCCGGCGGCGCGACGCTGCCGCCCTGGGCGCTGTCCGCGTGCGCCTCGGCGGGGGCGCCCTCGGGCGCCGCCGGCGTCTCGCGATAGAGCAGGTCGGTGCGCCCCTGCAGCGAGGTCGCGATGGTCTGCGCCACGGCCTGCAGCGAGTCGGCCTCCCCCTGGCGCAGCGCCGACTCCATCTCGCGCGCGTAGCGGCAGCCGGCCCAGGGCAGCACCAGCGTGGCGAGGCCGAGCATCAGCAGCTTCAGGCGCAGCGACATCCGTGGGCGTGCCTATTCGACCCAGCGGTAGCCCATGCCGTAGACGGTCTGGAGCGCGTCGAACTGGGGCGCGACGCTCTGGAACTTGCGGCGGATACGCTTCACGTGCGAGGTGATGGTGTTGTCGTCGAGCACCACGCTGGCCGCATCCATCAGCTGCTGCCGGTTGCGCACGTGACCCGGGTGGCGCGCGAGCGCGTGCACGATCCAGAACTCGGTGAGCGACAGCAGCACCACCTTGCCGTCCCATTGCGCGCTCATGCGCTCGGCATCGAGCGTGAGCGCGCCGCGGCGGATGACATCCACCGGGGCCTGGGGCTTGCGCAGCGCCTCCACGCGCCGGAACAGCGCGTTCACGCGCGCGATCAGGTGCGGGATGCTCAGGTCCTTGGTGAGAAAGTCATCGGCCCCGAGCCGCAGTCCCGAGACCGCATCCAGCTCGCTGTCGCGCGCGGTAAGGAAGATGATCGGCAGCTCGGCCGAGAGTGCCCGCAGCTGCCGGCACAGCTCGAAGCCGCCCTCGGGTTCATCCTCCAGCGAGATGTCGATGACGGCAAGATCCGGCAGGCGCTGCGTGAAGGCGGCCAGCGCCTGGGCGCGATTGGCGTACGCGCGCACCGCATAGCCTTCGCGGGTGAAGGCGGCCGCGTAGTTGTCGCGCAGCGCGGGTTCGTCCTCGATGATAGCCACGAGTCGCTTCATGGGCCTCAAGGCTACAGGCTGCGCGGCGCGCGTGAAAGCCGCCGCGCGGCGCCACATTGCGCCACAATCCGTCACCACATCCGCATGCTTGCGCCCGCGCGCTGCTCTGCCCGTGGGTCGAAATACTCCCGATGTCGAAAACACGGGAGACCTCCATGAGTTCGCACACGCAGCCGCCATGCACCGCAGTGCCTGCCCGGGAAACGCTCATCAACTGGCTGGCGCTGCTGGTGCTGCTGGCGCTCGGGGTGAGCTGCTCGCCGGCCGATGCCGGCAGCATCCCCGACGAGCGCGCCGGCAGCCTGCTGCTGAAGTCCTCCGCGGACGCCGTGCCGCTCGAGGCGCTGCGCCAGCTGACCCGCATGCACGCGACGGTGACCGGCAACGTGGCGCGCGTTGAGGTCACGCAGACCTTCACCAACCAGAGCAGCGACTGGATGGAGGGGATGTACGTATTTCCGCTGCCGGCCGACAGCGCCGTCGATGAACTGCGGATGCAGATCGGCGAACGCACCATCGTCGGGCAGATCCGCGAGCGCGCCGCGGCGCGCGCCGCCTACGAGGCCGCCAGGTCCGAGGGCCGCCAGGCGAGCCTCGTCGATCAGCAGCGCCCCAACATGTTTGCCACGAGTGTCGCCAACATCCCCCCCGCGGGCACCATCACCGTCACCATCGCCTACCTCGACTCGATCGCCTATCGCGACGGGCGCTACACCCTGTCGCTGCCCCTGAGCATCACGCCGCGCTATACCCCGGGTGCGGGTTCGGACGCGGACGGCGCCGTGATCCCGGCGGCGGCCATGTCCCCCGAGCAGGTCAGCGGCGCCACGCAGAACGTCGCCATCGAGGTGGATCTTGAGCCGGGCTTCGCGCTCGGCGCGGTGCAGAGCCTCTATCACGCCGTCACCGAGACTGCGGGCGCGAACGGCAGGCGCATCAGCTTCAGTGCGAGCGAGGCGCCGGCGGATCGCGACTTCGAGCTCACCTGGAAGCCGCAGCTCGCCCCCGAGACGCAGGCGGCGGCCTTCAGCGAGCGTGACGGAAATGATGCCTTCGTACTGCTGATGCTCACGCCCCCGCAGATGACGAGCCGGCAGGCCGGTGCGCGCGAAGTCATCTTCATCATCGACACTTCAGGCTCGATGCAGGGCCCCTCGATCGAGCAGGCGCGCGCCGCGCTGCGGCTCGGAGTCGCGCGCCTCAGGCCCGGCGATCGCTTCAACGTGATCCGCTTCAGTGACGCTGCGACGCGGCTCTTCCAGAAGCCCGAGGACGCCTCAGCCGCCAACATCGCCGCCGCGGGGCGCTTCATCGATGCGCTCTCGGCCAGCGGCGGTACCGAGATGCGCCCCGCGCTGCAGCTGGCCTTCGCCACGCAGCCCGGCGCGGACGCGCTGCGGCAGATCATCTTCATCACCGACGGCAGTGTCGGTAACGAAGGCGAGCTCGTGCGGCTGATCCACGATCGCATCGGCGCCGGCCGGCTGTTCACGGTCGGCATCGGCGCCGCTCCCAACGCCTACTTCATGCACGCCGCCGCGGCCGCGGGTCGCGGCAGCTACACCTTCATCGGCAACCGTGACCAGGTACAGGAGCGCATGTCGGATCTGTTCCGCAAGCTCGAGCAGCCGGCGCTGACGGACCTGCAGCTGCAGTTTCCCGGGGGAGCCGCCGCGGAACTGGCCGCGCCTCTGCCGGGGGACCTGTATGCGGGGGATCCCCTCGTGATCGCCGCGCGCGTTGCCAGCCTGCCGCAGGGGCTGCTCACGCTCTCCGGCAGCAGCGAGGGCCATGCCTGGGTTCGCCAGGTACCGCTCACCGGCGTCACTGGCCAGTCCGGGGTGGGGAAGCTGTGGGCACGCCAGCGCATCGCCGAGCTCTCCGCACAGCGCACCTACGGCCCCGACGCGCCGGCCGCCGAGCGCGCGATCCTCGAACTGGCGCTGGCGCATCACCTGGTGAGCGACTTCACCAGCCTGATCGCCGTCGACGTCACGCCGCTGCGTCCGCAGGAGGCACCCTACGAGCATGTGCAGGCGCCGACCGCGGCACCGCAGGGCAGCTACTGGGCGAACTCGACCGGCTTTGCCCGCACGGCGACTCCGGCCCCGCTGCTGCTGCTCATCGGGGTGTTCGCGCTCGCGCTCGCCGCCGTCGTCGGCACCGCCAGCGTGCGCCCCGGGGGCCGGCGCCCGGGACCGAGCGCGTGACCCGCGCGCGCGCGTTCGCCCTGCTTGCCGCGCTTGCCGGGGTCACCTGCCTCGCCGCGGGCGGCTGGATTTACCTGAAGGCATCCCTGGCGCAGGCGCTGATCGCGCACGCCTGGGAGCGCCGCGAGCACGGCGATGCGCACGCGCGCCCGTGGCCCTGGGCGGACACCGTGCCGGTCGCGCGGCTCTGGGTCCGAAATGGACAGGCACTCTATGTGCTCGAAGGCGACAGCGGCCGCAATCTGGCCTTCGGGCCGGCGCACGACCCGGCGAGCGTGCTGCCCGGGGAGCGGGGTAACAGCGTGATCGCGGGACATCGCGATACCGCGTTTCGGGCGCTACGGGGGCTGCAGCCGGGCGACCGGCTGCGCATCGAGCGCGGCGGCCGCAAGGTATGGTTCGCGGTGAGCGACGTGCGCGTCGTCGACAGTCGCCGCACTCGCATCGCACTTTCAGCCGAACGACCGCAACTGACGCTCGTGACCTGCTATCCGTTTGATGCCCTGGTCCCGGGGGGGCCGCTGCGCTGGGTCGTGACCGCAGATCTCGCACGCAGCGCCGCCGGCGCCGGTCCATCCGACTAACGCCACATTCGGGATGGCACCGGCCAGGGGCAACCGCGTCCGCGCCGCTTCATGACTCTCGTCGGGGGCAGTGGGGAGTTCAAGGCTCCCGGCCGCATTCCCCGCAAGACCGCGCCCCTGGTGGCGCGTACGGGGTCGATTCCCTTCCTCGCGCGTGCCACAGGCAAGGCGAAGTCACAGGCCTGGATTGCGAATGCGACAGCAGGGCGCGGACCCGGATGAGTTCTTGGCGTGTCAGCGAGGCGCCTGTGCGCCTGGCCACCGGTTTTAACAGCTCCCGCCTTAGTCCCGATCCCACCAGGGGTACATCTGTGGCATGTCGGAGGAAACCTTGCTTACGAATTTTGGTGGCCGTTTTTCGAGGAAAGCCCGCACGCCTTCACGTCCGTCACTCTGGCTCAGTTCGAACACGGCCAACGACTCGACGAGGTGTGCCTCAAGAGCACTCGGAAGTGTCGAGTTTCGCCACAGCATCTGTCGGGTGACCGCCATGGCCACGGCGGAGTGGTTGCCGATGATGCGCTGCGCGAGCGTACGAGCTTCCACGAGCAAATTATCGGCAGTGACTACAGAGCGCAGTAGTCCGGCGACCTGAGCGTCCGCGGCAGATATGAGCTCGCCGGTGTAGCACCACTCCAGCGCCTTCTGCATACCCACGAGTCGTGGCAGGAACCATGACGAGCACGATTCGGGGACGATTCCAATCCTGGCAAACACGAATCCGATGCGCGCCCCATCGGTCGCGAGGCGAAAATCCATGGGCAGAGTCATGGTCGCGCCGACGCCCACAGCATCGCCGTTTATCGCGGCTATCACCGGCTTGGTGCATTGGAAGATTGAAAGTACTACCCGCCCGCCCGTGTCGCGAACGCCCCGTTCCATCGCCGGTTCATGCAACCGCTGGCGCAGGTCCGTGAGCGTTGGTCGCAGTGATTCGTCCAGGCCGAAGACATTGCCTCCGACCGAGAGGTCCATGCCGGCGCAGAAGCTCTTGCCCGCGCCCGTTACGATGACCGCCCCGATGCCATCGTCGAAGTTCACCTGGGTGAAGGCTTCGACCAGATCATCCGCCATCTGCACCGTGAATGTATTGCGGCGTTCCGGCCGGTTCAGGGTGATCGTGAGCACGCGGTCGTGCACGTCACATGCGAGGGTTGAGAAACTCTTCACGGCTAGCTCCCCTGTGTCGGCCGCGCAGAATACTAAGCGTTGCCTACGATCGCGCTGGCCTCATATTCCCGTGTCAGCTCCTGCACCACCTCGGCGACCGAGGCGAGCGTGTGAATCGTTCCGACGCCCTGCCCGGCAGACCAGATGTCCCGCCAGACCTTCGCTGAGGAGTCACCCTCGCTCTCGGCGCCTACGACGTCGATGGTCTTCGGAGGCGTACCCGGTTCATCCGGGTTGTGACCTGCGGCCGCGATGCTCGCACGCAGGTAGCTAGCCGGAATGCCGCTGAATCTGGGCGTGTAAACGATATCCGCTGCAGTGCTCGACAGAATCATGCGCTTATATGCGTCCGTGGCGTTGGCCTCGATAGTGGGGATGAAGCGCGTCCCCAGATAGGCAAGGTCGGCGCCCAGAATCTGGGCGGCACGAATCGCGCGTCCGCACGATATCGCACCCGACAGAATTATTGGACCGGCGAAGAATTCTCTTACTTCGGTTACCAATGCAAACGGGCTCAGGGTTCCGGCGTGGCCACCCGCTCCGGCGCATACCAGGATGAGACCATCGACCCCGGCTGCGATGGCCTTTTGCGCGTGCCGTACGTTGGTGACGTCGTGAAACACAATGCCACCATAGGCGTGCACCCGCTCGACGATGCCGTGTGGCGCGCCGACGCTGGTAATGACATAGGGTACCTTGTGGCGGATTACGAGCTCGGTGTCACCCTCGAGGCGGTCATTGGTCCTGTGCACGATCAGATTGACGCCAAAGGGCGCAGCCCGCTGTGTCGGATGCTGCCGATCGTGCGCCTGCAACTCATCCTCGATCCTGGACAACCACTCATCCAGCGCCTTGATGGGGCGTGCATTCAATGCGGGGAACGATCCGGCGATACCGGCCTTGCACTGCGCCAGCACCAGCTCCGGAGTCGAGACAATGAACATAGGAGCACCGACTGCCGGAATGCGCAGGCGTCCCTGAAAGATTGAGGGTAGCGGCATCTGGTTAGGCCTCGGTTACAGCTCAGGCAGCTTGGCGCAAACCGCTCCACTCGGCGAGAATGTAATCCGCGGATCGTGCCGCCAGCGCAAGAGCGGTAAAGGTCGGATTGACAGCGCCACATGTCGGAAACAGTCCCGGACCTGCGATGAAGAGATTTTCCACGTCGTGCGTCTGTCCATAGGCATTGGCGACGGAGCGGGCGGGGTCCTTGCCCATCACGGTGCCCCCCATCAGGTGCTCGGTACGCGGCGGCGCAGCCCAGACCTCGTCGGCCCCCGCCGCGCTCAGTAGCTGCTTGCCCTCCTCAGTGGCAGCGGCGATGGCGCCGCGCGTGTCGTCGCTCAGTGAGTGCACGACGCGCGCCAGGGCAGCGTCGTGCCGATCCTTCTCCGGCGAGAGCTCGACGCGGTTGGCGACGGCTGGCAGGCTGTCGCAGAGAGCGGACATGGTTCCAAGATTGAGCGCCGCCTTGCGCATGAACTCGGTGAGCGCAGCACCGCACAGATCGACGCGCGCATTCGCGATGCCGCCGATATCCGCAAGCTTGAGCGCGTTGCCGATGCGAAAGGTGTATCCCGGCTTGTAAGGACCGGGCGTGCCGGTGCGGTAGGAATCCTGCGAGAACAGCTGACCGCCGGTGCGGCCGAGGTGATTGTCGGTGGGCTCGTTGAACATGCCGTACAGCGATACGGCGCCGTGCGACATCAGATAGTGGCCCACGAGGCCGCTCGAGTTGGCCAGTCCGTCCGGGTGCTGCGCATTGGCTGAGTTGAGGAGAAGGCGTGGGTTTTGCACCGCGAAGGCTGCGAGGATGATGGCTTTCGCGTGCAGCGTCCGTCGTTGACCTTGCCCGTTGACGTACTCAACGGCCTGCGCGCGCTTTCCGGAAGCGCCGGTGGTGATCCGAAGCACGCTCGCGTCGTAGAGCGTCTCGACCCCGTGCCTCTGCAGAGTCTCGCCGTAGATGGCAATCGGGTTGGCGAGCGCGCCGGTCGGGCAGCCGGCATCACACCAGCCGTCCTGGATGCAGGCGGGGCGACCGTTATAGGCCACGGAGTTGATCGCCATCGGTAGAGGCGCTACACGTTGTCCGCGCTTTTCGAAGCCGTGCGCGATGAGCTGCCCTTGGCGAAATACCGGTTGGGGCGGCATCGGATATGGGTCACCGGGCGGCCGCCATACCTCCAGTTGGGCATCCCCGGAAATGCCGATCTCCGCTTGCAGCGCGTCGTAATAGGGGCGCAGGTCCTCGTAGCGCATGGGCCAGTCGAGGCCGGCGCCGTGGAGGCTGGCAACCGCAAAGTCCTCGCGATGCAGGCGGAACCAACAGGCATAGTGATGCAGGGCGGAGCCACCGCGGCCCCAGCCGGCCTCAAAGGGAAACGCCACCGGGTCCTTGCCGGCGACCCGCACCGGGGATCCGCCCCACTTGAGGCGCCGCGACCAGACCGTGGAGCTCACCAGATCCGATAGGGCGCGGTTGGGACCGCCTTCGAGGACGACCACCTTGTGGCCTTTCGCGGCCAGACGTGCCGCCAGCAGCGTCCCGGTCGCGCCGCTGCCGACAATGGCGATATCAGCCTCACTCACACTGAGGGCCAGCCGTGCGGCGGAGCGATGTGCGCCATGTACGGGACTCGAAGCTGCTGATAGGCAGCGATCGGGCTGTAGAGCGCATCAACCGCGTCGCTGCGCAGCGCGAAATACACCAGCGATTGCGGCGGCCCGCGCCACGGGTCGAGCTGAGCGCGTGCCAGGCCAGCGATGAACTCTCCTTGGGCTCGCGGCGACAGCCCCCCGAGCGATGAGCGAAACTCCTGACGGCAGTACCGTTCGATCTCATCCAGTGCCGACCGATAGAACTGTCCGATCGGAATCGGCAGGCTGACAAAGCGATAGCACAGCCACGGGTCCGGGCGGCCGAGCATCGTTGCGACGAACTCCACTACGCCGGCGGCAGCGGCGCCTGGGACGAGGATATCCGCGCAGACTCCGAGCGTGGCGCGCTGCGTGGCGGTCAGAGCGGGCGAGCGTTCGGGCTCGGTGGCAAGCCCTGGCCAAATCCGCGCGACCATGGCCAGGGCCAGCAATCTGCCGAAGAAGCTCCGCCGCGCCGTATCAGGATGATCGCTGGTAGCGGCGCCCATGAGTTCAGCTCACAGGCGCAAGCCGCCGTCCACGCTCAGGGTCTGACCCGTGATCCAGCCCGAGGCGTCGCTGGCCAGGAAGGCCACCACCTTTGCGATGTCCTGTGGCTGGCCGAGGCGACCCAACACCGTGCGGCTGATCAGGAATCCCCGGATGTCGCTGTTGATTTGCAGCAGATCCGTTTCTGTCGGTCCCGGCGCCACGGCGTTGACGCGAATCTTTCGCGGTCCGAGCTCCTGGGCGAGCACGCGGGTCAGAGCCTCCACCGCCGCCTTGGTCGCGGCATACAGCGCCTGTGCCGGGATCGGCTGCATGACGATCGCGGAGCTCACATTGATGACGACCCCACCATTGGAGCCGAAGGCAGCTGCCGCGCGCTGTGTGGCCAGCAGCACGGAGCGCACGTTGGCTGCCGTGGCATCGTCGATCGCCTGTTTGCTGAGGTGTTCGAGCGGCAGGGTGGCGCCCACGCCTGCGTTGTTGACGAGGATGTCGAGGCCGCCGAAGTGCTCTTTGGCGGCGGCAAACAGGCGATCGAGCTCCTCGGGCTCCTGCACGTTGGCGCGGAAGGCAACCGCCGCATGCCCGGCCGCGCGGATCTCCGCGACCACCGCCTCGGCGCGCTCTTTCTGTTGAACATAGTTGACGATGACGCGACAGCCGCCGGCAGCGAGCTCCAGGGCCACGGCGCGCCCGATGCCACGGCTGGCACCGGTAACGATCGCACTTCTATGGGTGTTGCCGGTCACTGCTCATTCTCGGTCAGGGCCGCGGGAAGGCTCAGATCGTAGCGAAGTCCCGGTCGCGGCTCTGTTGGCAAACCGCAATGCCTTATGCCCAACTGCAACGCCGTGATCCGACCGGCCGCAGATGGGATTTGCCGACATGCGCTCAATGCTACGCTCGTCGGCCGATCAGGCGGCAATAGAATGGGCGACCGCATGGCTACCGAAGATGTCGAGAGCGTGCTCCTGCGCGGATCGGTACGGGACATCGGTGCCGCGCTGCGATCCCGGCGCCTTTCCGTCCAGGAGCTGACGGCTTGGTATCTCGCGCGGATTGCGAAGCTGAATCACGCCGGACCGAACCTCAACGCCGTCCGCGCCGTCGGCCAGCGCGTCCTGGAAGAAGCCAAGGCCCTCGATGCGCAGCTCGCTGCGAATCAGGACCGCGGTCCGCTCATGGGAATTCCGGTGCTGATCAAGGACAACGTCTTCATCGCTGACGAGTACACCACCAGTGCCGGTGCGGCGGCGCTGGCCGACTTTGTGCCGCGTACCACCGCAACCGTCGTCCGCCGGCTGCGCGATGCCGGGGCCATCGTGCTCGGGAAAACCAACCTCACCGAGTTCGCAGACTACGTCGCCGACGTCATGCCGGCGGAATTCAGCAGCGCCGGCGGCGTGGTGCGCAACCCTCATGGCATCGCCTACGGCCGCGGCCAGGGCTCCAGTGTCGGCTCGGCGGCAGCGGTCGCCGCCGGTTTTGCCCCGATTGCCATAGGTGGCGAGACCCAGAACTCCATCCAGACGCCGGCGAGCTATTCGTCGGTCGTCGGATTCAAGCCCAGCGTGGGCGCGGTCAGCCGTGTAGGTATTGTCCCGCTGGTGCCGAGCCAGGATGCGCCCGGAGCGCTTACGCGCTGCGTCGAAGATGCCAAGCTGGTTTTCGACGTGATCGGTGGCGCCGATCCCCGGGACGGTGTGACCTTTTTCACTCCGAGCGACCACATCGGCGCGCGGGATATTGATCGGGTGTCGAGTGTGCGTATCGGGGTTCCGCGTCGCGCAATGGCGGATCGAGCGGACTTCTCAGGCGTGTCGGCACTGTTAGATGACGTCCTGGCCCGGCTCGCACGGGCGGGCGCCTGCATCGTGGATCCCTGCGACCTGCCGAGCGCCGAGCAGCTGCTGGAGGTGCGCTCGTGCGTGTTTCGCACCGAATTCAAGGCGTCCCTCAATGCCTTCCTGGATGACCAGGGTTCACCGTGTGGCATCTCATCGCTGGAGGTACTGATTCGCTGGAATGAAGCGCATCCGGAGCGGATTCCGTATGGCCAGTCGCTGCTGCTCGCGGCCAATGAGACCAAGGGTCTGCGTGACCCGGTTTACCAGGCCGATCGGGCTCGCGACATCGCCCTCAGCTGTACTGGCGGAATCGATGCTGCGCTGGCGGCGGGCCATGCGGACGTGCTGCTGGCCCCGATGGGCGCGGCTGCCAAGTGCACCGGCAAAGCCGGCGCACCGACGCTGGCCATTCCTGCCGGCCTCGACAGCCACGGCGTACCCTTCGGTGTGACCCTGTACACCTCACGGGGCCGGGACGCATTGCTGCTGGCGGTCGGGCGACTCGTAGAGCGTGATCTTGTCGCCTGCGGGTGACTCCGTCCACAGCGTCTTGCCGATGCGCTCGGTGTTGTTGGCAACTACGGCTCCCGCCGCCGAT
>Ga0207683_10001001_pt1 | contig 25848 bp, 25 predicted proteins | sample KBSM73metaG_FD_184333 | JGI IMG/M metagenome (GOLD analysis project Ga0207683, IMG submission 184333) | Miscanthus rhizosphere microbial communities from Kellogg Biological Station, Michigan, USA - KBS M7-3 metaG (SPAdes) (version 2) | ecosystem: Host-associated > Plants > Roots > Rhizosphere >... | reverse complement strand
GGGTCGGGGTGGCTGCTCAGGAACTCCGGCGGGTGCTGTCCGTTGGACGAGCTCTCGAGGATCTTCATCACCTCGATCATCCCGCGGGGGTCATACCCGGCCTCGCTCATGAAGTCGACGCCGAGCGTGTCCGCCTGCAGCTCGTCCTGCCGCCCGTAGCGCAGCTGCGCCATCTGGGCGACGAGCGCCCCGATCTGTACGGCCTCCTGGCCGTGGCCGCTGTCCGAGGCGGCCACCCCTGCCGCGCCCACGAGCGTCTGCGCGAGCTGGCTCTTCGCCATCTGCTCGGAGGCGTGCCGGCCCACGACGTGGCCCGTCTCGTGCCCGAGGACTCCGGCGAGCTGACCCTCGTTCTGGAGTCGGGAGTACAGGCCCCGCGTGATGAACACCGGCCCCCCGGGCAGGGCGAAGGCGTTGATGGTCTTCGGATCCGCGAGCAGGGTGAAGTGGAACTCGTACGGCGTCTGGGAGGCGCGGGAGCGCGACACGACGCGCTGCCCGATCTCCTGGACCTCCTTCTGCGCGGCCGGATCGGGATCGGCGCCTCCGAACTGCGAGGCCATCTCGGGCGCAGACTTCATCCCGAGCACGACCTCCTGCTCCGGCGACAGGGCGATGGCCTGTTTCTCTCCCGTAACGGGATTCACCTGGCGGGACGCGTAGTAGCCGATGATCGCGACGACGGCGACGACGAGACCGGCGAGCAACCGGGAACGGCGCATGAAGACCTCCTGTTGTCTCTCTATCTGTCCAACGCTCTATGCCGGAGCCGCCGGCGCTGTGAAGGGAGCCGATTCGGCGCGGTTGCGAAGCCTGTGCCAGCCCCTTCCGTCGGGAGTCAGGGCGTCGCGGCGGCGGCCGCCGGGATCCGCGCGCGGCGAACCGCCACGGCGAGCCCGGCGAGGATCAGCCCGCCGGCGACGAGGGTCTTCGTGGTGAGGCTCTCGCCGAGGATCGGGATCGCCAGCGCCGTCGCGATCAGCGGCTGCAGGAAGACGTAAAACGCGACCTGCGACGCCTGCGTCCGCGCGAGCGCCCAGGAGTTCAGCAGGTAGGGGACGACGGTGCACACGACGACGACGGCCGCCAGGCAGGCCCACGCCAGGGGCGGCGTCCGCGACGGCGAGAAGCGGAGCAGGTCGGGGATGGCCGCGAGGACGATCAGAGGCGTCCCGTACCGGAAAACGGCGGCGGTGAACGCCGTCGCGCGATAGTCGGCCAGCGCGCGGCGCGAGAGCACGAGATACAGCGAGTAGGACGTGCTGTTGGCGATGATCAGGAGGTCGCCCCGGAAGGAGCCGTCCGACCAGTCGAATCGGTGAGCGTTGAGAAGGGCGAGGGCGCCGGCTCCGGCGAGGGCGATGCCCGCCGCGGCGCGCGCCGTCAGCGTCTCGCGCCGGAGGAGAACGGCCGCCGCCAGCGTGAAGACGGGGATCGTCGCCGTCAGGATCGTCGTGTGGATGGCGCTCGTCATCGACAGCCCGCTGATGAAGAGGATCTGGTTGAACGACACGCCGAGGAGCGCGTAGAGCAACAGCCGCGGACGGTCGGCCGGGCGGATCGCGCCGCCGTCTCGGCTGCCGCCGTGCGCCCGGCGGACGAGATCGAGCAGGACGGCCGCCGCGGTGACGCGGAACGCGGCGAACGGCAGGGGAGGGATCGAGGCGAGCGCGAGCTTCCCGAAGATCGGAAAGAGCGCGAAACCGACCTGCGCGCCGGCGAGCGCGGCGTGCACTTCCCACGGTCGGGACCGTCCCGGCGCGGTCACTCGAAGGCGGACGGTTGGAACGGCAGGCCGGCGACGAGCGCACGCCGGGCCGGCTCGGCGGCCGAGACGAGCGTCGCGCCCTCCGCGGCTTCGAACGAGGCGACGCCCAGGCCGATCGGCCCGAAGCGGGCCGACACGGCCGCGCTGGTGACCCGCGACAGCTCGCGGTCGAGGCGGTCCGGGCTGGCGAGGGACGTCCCCGGCTCGAGGAGGCCGTCCTCGAACCGGAACCCGACGAGCCGGCGCGTCGGCTTTCCGTATGTCTTGCGCCGCGCCACGATCTCCTGGCCGACGTAGCAGCCCTTCGTCCGGGAGATCGCGGCCTCCAGGCCGACCTCGTCGGGGAGGTGGGCGTCCGTGGCGTCGAAACCGAGCCGGGGCCGTCCCGCCTCGATTCGCAGCGCCTCGGCGGTCGCCTCCGAGATCGGCACGGAGCCCACCGCCGCGAGCGCCGCCTCGAGCGTTTCGCGCGCGGAGTCCGGCGCGAGGATGGCCCCCGCGAGCTCGCCCCAGGGGGGGAGCCGCGCTCCTCCGTGCGGCGCGGGGACGGAGGCGGTGTCCGGGCCGTACAGCTCGGCGAGAAGTCGGCCCCCGGACGCGTCGCGCACGGTGGTCTTCTGGAAGGCGGCGTAGCGCGACAGGTGCGCCACGACCGGCGGGACGGCCCCGAGGGGCAGGACGAGAAGCAGCCGCTCGGGCTCCGCCAGCAGCGTCGCGAAGAAGAGCACCTTGCCCTTCGGCGTCAGGCCGGCGGCCAGCCGGGCCGCACCGGGCGCGAGGCCCCGCACGTCCTGGGTCAGCTGCCCCTGGAGGAACGCCTCGCGATCCGGGCCCTCGACCGCGAGGACGCCGGGCGCGATGAACCGGTGCGCCCCCCGCCGCGCGGCTTCGGTCTCGCGGACGAGAGGCTCGGTCTCCCCCCGCGCTCCCGCTTCCGCTTCCGGGCCGGCGCTACTTGAGGACGACTTCGGCACGCAGGCGCACCTTCGGCGCGTCCGCCGCCTCGACCGTCCGCATGCGGGTCGAGACCTTCACGTGGTCCGCCGAGTGCGCGGACACGCTCGGCGAGCGGTCGTTCGACGCGATCACCTGTCCGCTCTTGTCGAGCACCTCCACGGAGAGGTGCACCTCGTACTTGTTGGAGCTGCGGTTGTCGATGAGGAACTCCCACTCGATTCCCGACTTGTCGTTGGGCTTCTCGCGGCGCGCCTTGTCGACCTCGTAGTCCGCCGGGTAGTCGAGGACGCGCACGCTCTGGATCACCAGCTTCTGGTAGGCCCAGTCGAGCTTCACCTCGCCGCCCCGGGGGAAGGCGATGGTCTTGTCGAACTTGTTGTTGTCCGCCGCGAAGGCCGCGGGACAGACGAAGGCGGCCGCGAGCGCCGCACACAGGAGAAGCCGCGAGACCGGTTTCGTGCTCATACCGTCACCTCGAATGTCGCGGGAAGACTATCGCGAGACCCCGAGCTACTTCTTGTCGTGGACGAACGACGCGTGCACGCGGACCTTCGGCGAATCGGCGGCGTCGAGGGTGCGAATCCGCATCGAGATCCGATAGGACTCGTCCTCGAAGCCGTCGATCGTGACGCCCCGGTCGCTCGACTTGACGACCTGGCCGGACTTGTCGAGGACCTCGATCGCCAGCTTGATCTTGAACTTCTCCGGCCCGCGGTTGGAGACCTCGAACTGCCACCAGAGCCAGGAGGAGTCCTTCGGGTCGTTCGCCCGCGCCTTCTCGATGTCCTCCTGGTCGGGATAGTTCCGGGCCTCGAGGGTGCGGATCGTGCACTTCGCGTAGGTGATCCCGACCTCGCCCTCGTGGTGCCGCGGGAAGGGGATCGTCTTCTCGAAGACGCCCTCCTCGGCCGGGGCGAAGGCGGCGCCGAGCAGGGCGGCGGCGACGAACAGCAGCCGGATTCGCATGGTCGATCTCGCGGGGCGGGAGCGTATCATTGGCGGCCCATGAGCGTGACCCCGGACGGCGCGCACGTCATCGACATCTTCATGATGTCGGTCAAGTGCGGCAACTGCGACTCGTACCAGACCATCGTCAAGTTCCGGAAGGAGCCGGAGAAGAACGTCTACACGTACGAGTGCGAGAACGAGATCTGCGATCCCAACGTCACGCGGACGATCGTCGAGGTCCCGAAGCACCTCGACAACTCCACCCGGCGCGCCGAGGAGCTGCCCTACTATTCCTCGGAGCCGGAGGAGCCGTCCTCGGAGCCGGAGGAGCCGCCCTCGGAGCCGGAGGATGCGCCCGAATAGGCCGGCCCGGCCCATCCGGGCATCCCCGGGGCCTCCCCCCGGGCCGCCCGGGGGCCCCCTCCCGCATCGAATAGAATAGGAAGTTCGTGAGCCTGCAACCGGCCACGCGGGACGGATCGGGCATCGCCCCGGACCTCCTGCAGCGCCTGCGGAAACGCCTCGCCGACTCGCCCGCCCTGGGTTGGCTGCGCCCGAGCCTCGAGGAGCTCGGCCCGGACACGTGCGTCCTTCGGCTGCCGTACCGGCCGGAGGTGACGAACGGCTCGGGAACGGTCCACGGGGGCGTCCTGGCGACCCTGGCCGACACGGCGATCGCGTTCGCGCTGGCCACGAATTTCGACGGCAAGATGGGGTTCGCCACGGCGGACCTCACGATTCACTATCTGCGCCGCGCGCGGAGCGAGGTCTTCGCGCGGGCCAGGATTCTCAAGAAAGGACGGCGCGTGAACGTCGGAGAGGTCGACCTGGTGGACGCGTCGGGCCGCGCGGTGGCGCGCGTGCTCGGCACGTTCATCCTGACGACCTCGAGCTTCGACTACGCGCCGGAAAGGACGACATGATGGACGACACAGTTCCGTTTCCCGCGGCCGAGACCGCGGAGGCGGAGAGGAAGCCCTCCCGCCGGCGCCGGGGAGGCGCACGGAGGCACAAGGCGGCATTTCCGGCGCCCGCGCCCGACGAGGGGGGGCCGGTCAGCCCCGCCCAGGTTCCCGTGGCTGCGGCCGCGCCCGCTCCGGCGGCGGCGCCGCCCAGCACGATGGGCGGTTCGGTTTCCGTCGGCGGCGCCCCGCCGACGCGGACGGCGGTCGATCAGCGGCTCTCGCTCTTCATCGACTTCGAGAACATCGCCCTCGGCGTGCGCGACGCGCAGTACAAGAAGTTCGACATCCACCTCGTGCTGCAGCGGCTGATCGAGAAGGGCCGGATCGTCTTCAAGAAGGCGTACGCGGACTGGACCCGCTATTCGGAGTACAAGCGGGAGTTCCACGAGGCGGCGATCGAGCTGATCGACATCCCGCAGCGCAACTACACGGCCAAGAACTCGGCGGATATCCGCATGGTCGTCGACGCGATGGATCTCGTCGCCTCGAAGGGGCACATCACGACGTTCGTGATCTGCTCGGGCGACTCGGACTTCTCGCCGCTCGTCTCCAAGCTCAAGGAGAACGACAAGGGGGTCATCGGCGTCGGCGTGAAGAACTCGACGTCCAACCTGCTGATCTCCAACTGCGATGAGTTCATCTTCTACGAGGATCTCGTCCGCGAGACCCGCGCGCTGCCCTCGATCGACAACCTGCCGAAGAAGAAGCAGGAAGTCTTCCGTCTCATCGCGGACTCGATCCAGGCGCTGAGGCGCGAGAACTACGACGTGATCTGGGGCTCCATGATCAAGCAGACGATGCAGCGCAAGCAGCCCTACTTCAACGAGTCCTACTACGGCTACAAGTCGTTCTCCGAGCTCCTCGAGGACGCGGAGAGGCACGGCCTGCTGTCGATGAAGAAGGACGCCAAGAGCGGGGGATACGTGGTCTCGGCGTAGAAGAAGGCGCGCCGGGGCCCGCGCCCCGGCGGCTACTTGCGGCGCAGGACGAGCCGATCCGCCGTCCCGGCGGGCTGCGAGATCGTCGCGGGCACCTGGAGCCCGACGAAGTCGGCGGCGCCGGACAGGTCCCAGACGATGTCGCGGAAGCCCCGCAGGCCGCTGTCGGGCTGGGGGTGGATGATCCGCGACAGCATGTCCGTGCCGCGCCCCTGCGCGTAATCGCCGGCGAGGTACAGCCAGGAGAGGAACCCGGAGGCGTTCATCCCGGCCTGGATCAGGTCGTGCGGCTCGACGGACTCGAGCAGCAGGTAGGTCGTCTCCTCGGGGCTCCGGCGAGTCCCCTCGACCGGCCGCCAGGTTCGGTCGCGAGCGGGGAGCCACGGCGGAAGGGGAACGAAGTCCAGCGACAGGGAGGCGCCCTTGGGCGATGAGGCCAGGGCGGCCGCCGCGTCCCGGACGCGCCGTCCCCCGTCGGGAACCGTCAGGTAGCCGGCGCCGGCGCCTCCGCGGCCCGGGTCGGTGAGGATCGCGCCGGCGGCGACGATCGCGCCGGAGCGATCCGTCTCGACGAAGACCTCGCGCAGGGCGGGCCGCTGCGGGGGGCCCGCGAGCGTGGTCGCGGCCTTCGCCTCCCACCGGCCGGTGAGATCCAGCGCCCACGCGGCCGGCGTCGCGGCGGTGTCCGGAGCCGCGGACGCCACCGGGGCCGGCGAGCGCGTGCTCCAGACGACGATCCCGCTGACGATCAGGAGGGCGAGCGCGCCGAGGAGAAGCAGGTACGGCCGCGTCGCCTTTGCGGTGAGACCCGGTTCGGGCGCGGGTGCGGGCGTGGCGCCGGCGCCGGGCTCGCGCGACGGCCGCCGGTCGAGCCGCTTATGGCACTTGAAGCACTCTGCGGCCGGGAGCTGGGTGAACCCGCAGTGCGGGCACGTGACCCAGGACATTGCGTTACATCGTAACCGACGGTCCGTGTGCGGCCGGTCACCTCACGGGGTGGCCGATTCGGGGATCCGCCGTCGCGCCGTTTCCGCAGCGCCGTCGACGCGTCAGATCTCCCGGAAGAAGAACCGGTCCATGACCGACATCCGCTCCGCGAGCTGCTTGGGCTCGGGGTCGATGAACCACAACGCCGCGTTGATCGAGGAGGCGAGCGAGTTGCCGTCCTGGGGGGTGAAGCAGAACCCCAGGATCTCCTTGTCGCCGTGGACCGACACGGTCGGCGACGAGATCACCGTCTGCGAAAAGATCCGGCCGTAGTAGCCGTGGTCGCGACCGAAGGAGAAGATCTGGTTGGCCGAGCGGCGCTCCGTCACGGCCATCTTCCGGTTGGCGCGCAGGCGCGTCAACACCTTGTCGCGGGTCGTCGGCTTGGAGACGTCCATGTCGAACCAGAGCGCGTGCATGTACTGGGTGTTGATCTTCATCGCCGACGAGAAGATCGGCGGCTTCCAGCCGATCGTCGAGAGCAGCGCCGAGGCGTCGCGCGCATGGTGCGTGCCGAACTCGGCGTCCTCGTGCTTTCCGACGGACGGCGCCGGCGCGAATCCGGAGTCCTGCGAGACGTCGTTGGCTCTCCGCATGCACACGAAGCGACCGCGCTCGAGGATGCGCTCGCCGGAATCCTCCGACCCGAGGGTCTTGATCAGGCAGGCGATGTTGTGCGTGTTGCAGGAGACGATCTGCAGGAAGCGATCCTCGCCGGGGACCAGGGCCTCGTCGTTGATGCCCATCGCGTACATCTTCCCGAAGCCGAACTCGCTGCCCTGGGCGAGGTAGCCGCGCGGCCCGGAGAGCTTCTCGTAGACCTTCTTGTTCTCGTTGCCGGCGGGCGTGCAGTCGATGACGACCGTGGCGCGCTCGAGCGCCTCCTGCGCGTCGTGGGAGACCTTGTGGCCGATCGCCTCGAAGTCCGCCAGCTTGTCGGCGTCGACGGCCAGCTGCGCGCCGCGCTCGAGCAGGTGGTTCACCTTCGCTCGCTCCGTCGTCATCGGCGTCCGCTTGTGGAACGTGACCTCGTCGATGCCGAGGTACTTGCGGAAGTCGGTGAACAGCCCGATCAGCGGCTCGCCGATCGTGCCGGTGCCGACGATGTGGACGATCTTCTTCATGGAAACGCTCCTACGTTGTACAGCCGGTCCGCCGAGGCGCGGGAAGGATACGATGAGAAAGGCAATTCGCCAACCGGAGGAGCGCGCGTCGTGGCGGGCCGTCTTCACAGTGTCGTCTTCGCGGGACCGGAGGGGCGTCTCGAGGGTCTCTGGAGAGAGCCCGACGGGCCGCCGCTCGGACCGGCCGTGTTCGCGCACCCTCATCCCCTCGGGGGCGGCACGATGCACAACAAGGTCGCCTACCGCGCGGCGCAGGAGCTCGCCCGCGCGGGCTGGGCGGCGCTTCGCTTCAACTTCCGCGGCGTGGGTCTGTCGGAGGGACGGCACGACGCGGGCCGGGGCGAGGTCGACGACTTTCGCGCGGCGGTCGACCTCGCCGAGAAGACCCACCCGGGGCCGCTGCTCGCGGGTGGGTTCTCGTTCGGCTCCGGCGTCGCGCTCCGCGAGCTCGCCGGCGACGACCGGCCTTCGGCCGTCATCGCGATCGGCCTCCCGCTGGCGACGGAGTCGGGACGGGACGTGCCCTTCCCGGCCGTCCCCGCGCTGTTCGTCTCGGGCGAGAAGGACGGCTACGGACCGCCCGACCTCCTCGAGCGCTTCGTGGCGGGACGGGCGCCGGTCGTCATCGTGCCCGGCGCCGACCACTTCTTCGAGGGCCGCCTGGACGCGCTCGGCGAGGCGATCGCCGGATTCCTGGCGGGCCTGCCCCGGCCGGCGCCCCGGCCCACGGGAGTCGCGTGAGCGGCGCCCCCGGCCTCGGGGACGACGCGCGGCGGGCGCTGCTCGGGCTGGCGAGGGGGACTCTCGAGGCGCACTTTCGGGGCCAGCCGCCGCCACGGCTCGCGTCGGACCGCTCGGACACGTTCGGCCAGGCCCGCGGGCTGTTCGTGACCCTGCGCCGGGGGGAGGACCTCCGGGGGTGCATCGGGACCGTCGCGGCGCGGGGCGAGATCACGAGGATCGTCTCCGAGTACGTCATGCGTGCCGCGTTCGAGGACCCGAGGTTCCCGCCGCTCGCGTCCGAGGAGCTGCCGGGTGTCGCGATCGAGATCTCGGTGCTCGGCGCGCCGCGGGAGATCTCCGGACCGGAGGACGTCGAGATCGGCGTCGACGGCTTGATCGTCGAGGCGGGCGGACGGCGCGGCCTGCTGCTGCCGCAGGTCGCGACCGAGTGGGGCTTCGACGCTCCGGCGTTCGTCGCGGAGGTCTGCCGCAAGGCGGGTCTTCCCGGCGACGCGTGGAGGGCCGAGGGGACGAGGCTGTGGGCGTTCGGCGCGGAGGTGTTTGCGGAGGACGAAGCGGTGCGCAAGCCGTAGTCGCCGCGGCGAATTCGTCACCGCGCCCGGCGCTGACGGACTACGGCTGCTTCGTGGTCGCCCGCCCCATTCCCGGCGAATACAACAGCAACGCCGTCGCGACCGCGGCATTCAGGCTGTCCACCGGCGGCCGCATGGGAATCGTGAGCTTGCGATCCAGGTACCGGTAAGCGCCGGCGGGAAGCCCGGGGCCCTCGGCGCCGACCACCAGGACGGTCTTCGGATCGAGGGGCGCCTCGAAGGGGTTCTCGCCGCCGGCGGCGACCGCGCCCGCGACCGGCCTCCCGGCGGCCCGCGCATCCGCGGCGAACGGCTCGAACGAGACGCGGCCGGAGACGGGCACGCGCAGGACGCTGCCGGCGCTGCCCCGCACCGCGCGAGGATGGAAGAAGTCGGCGCTGCCGGGCGCGGCGACGACTCCGGCTCCGCCCGCCGCCTCCGTCACGCGCACGATCGCGCCGAGGTTGCCGGGATCCTGGACTCCGAACACGAAGACGAGCGGCCCGGATCTCGCGAGGATCTCGGCGATCGGAACGTCGCGGCGCCTCGCGATGGCGAGGAGGTGCTGGGGCGTCTTCGAATCCGCGAGTCGTTCGAGCACCGACCGGGAGACGAGCCGCGGGTTCGCCGACGTCGCGGCGGCGAGCCGTCCTGGCCGCACGCTGGAGTCGTGGAGGAGATGCTCGAGCGGAATTCCGGCGGCGATCGCGTCGAGGATCGCCTTTTCGCCCTCGAGCAGGAGATGCGTGCGTTCGTCGAGGCTGCGCGCAATCTGACGGATGAGGGGATTCGACGGGGACTCGATCGAGGGCACGGCGGCGCCATGCTATAACCCCGCGCGATGAGGTCCCTCCGCGACGAGAAGCTTCTCGCCTCGGCGGCGGCGGAGATCGGAACGCCCGGATCGCCTCTCTCGGCTCTCTGGACGTTTCCCGCGATGATCGGCGCCGCGTTCGTCGTCGCGTGGGGAGCCGAGGCCGCCGAGTTCCTCGTCTCGCAGGGCCTCGCGCTCGCGATCCTCGCCCTCATCCAGACGATGCCGGAGTTCGCGGTCGAGGCCGTCATCGCCTGGAGAGCCGGCAAGGAGCCGGACATGGTGCACCTCGCGATCGCGAACTTCACCGGCAGCCTGCGGCTCCTCACGGGGTTCGGCTGGCCGATGATCTACGCCGTCGCGGCGTTCTCCTCCCGCCGCCGCCGCGGGCGCCCCCTCGGGACCATCCAGCTCCACGCCGAGCACGCCGTGGAGGTGCTCGGGCTGCTGCCGCCGCTGCTCTACTTCATCGTGATCTGGGCGAAGGCGAGCCTCGGGCTCTGGGACGCCGCCTTCCTGACCGCGACCTACGTCGCGTACCTCGTCGTGCTCCTCCGGATGCCGCCCCGGGCGGAGACGGAGGAGGAGCACGCGGAAGTGCCCGCCGTGTCCCGCTGGGCGCTCTCGTTCAGCGGGTGGAAGCGGTGGGCGGCGGTGCTGGGCCTGTTCGTCGCCGGCGGGACGATCATCTTCGTCGTCGCCGAGCCGTTCCTCAACTCGATGCTGTCGGTCGCCGTCAGTCTCGGGATCTCGCAGTTCGTCTTCATCCAGTGGGTCGCGCCGTTCATCTCGGAGTTTCCCGAGAAGACGTCCGCGTTCGTGTGGGCGCGCCGGATCACGCGCGCGCCGGTCGCGCTGATGAACATGGTCTCCTCGAACATCAACCAGTGGGGCGTGCTCTCGGGGCTCCTGGCCGTGATTTACTGCTGGAGCCATGGCGACACCACTTCGCTGCCGTTCGACGAGTTCCAGAGGCTCGAGATCCTGCTCACCATCATCCAGGCGTTCCTCGGCTGGCTCTTCCTCGCCTCGATGAGCTTCGAGGCTTACGAGGCGGCCGGCCTCTTCGCGCTCTGGGTGATCCAGTTCGCCGTGCCCTCGCTGCGCCACGAGATGCTGTTCGTCTACGGCGCCTGGATCGTGCTGGAGATCGGGCTCTTCGCGACCGGCCGCAAGAAGATCACCGCCTTCTCCGCATTCGCGCGCGCGTGGAGCGGCCGGGCATGAAGTCGCCGCGTCTCTCCCGCCGGATCGCCGCGCTCGCGCCGTCCTCGACGACGGCCGCCGGAAAGAAGGCGAAGGCGCTCGCCGCCACGGGCGTGGACGTCGTGGACTTCTCGATCGGCGAACCGGACTTCTCGACTCCGGACTTCGTCGGCCGCGCGGGGATTCACGCGATCGAGGCCGGCCGGACGAAGTACACCGACGTCGCGGGCGAATCGGCGCTCCGCGAGGCCGTCGCCCGGAAGTACCAGCGGGAACAGGGGGCGGCCGTGCCGCCCGGCAACGTGATCGTCACCGCCGGGGCGAAGCAGGCGGTATTCAACGTCTGCCAGGCCCTCTTCGACGAGGGCGACGCGGTCGCGCTCTACTCGCCGTACTGGGTCTCGTTTCCCGAGATGGTCCGCCTGACCGGCGCCGAGCCGGTCTACGCGCCGACCCGGCTCGAGGACGGATGGCGAGCCGACCCGTCGGCGCTCGACCTCCTGATTCGGGGAGGCCGGCGGGTGCGCGGCGTCATCCTGAACTCGCCGAACAACCCGACCGGAGCGGTCGTCGATGCGGCGGACCTGGAGCGGATCGCGCGCTGGTGCGCCGACCACGACGCGTGGCTGATCTACGACGAGACCTACGACCGCTTCGTCTACGACGGCCGGACGCACGCGTCCGGAGCGGCGCTCCTGTCGGCCGAGCTCCCGGTGATCGTCACGGGGGCGGCGTCGAAGACGTACGCGATGACCGGGTGGCGGCTCGGGTGGGCGGTGGGCCCTCCGGCCCTGGTCTCCGCGATGACCTCGTACCAGAGCCATACGACCTCGAACGCGTCGTCGATCTCGCAGGCCGCCGCGTTCTCGGCGCTGACCGACATCGAGAGCGCGGAGGCGACGGTGCGCGACATGCTGGCGCAGTACGCGAGCCGCCGGAGCGCAATGTTCGAGGGCCTCTCCGCCGTGCCCGGCGTGCGCTGCGCGCTGCCCGAGGGCGCCTTCTACGTCTTTGCCGACGTCTCGGCGCTCTACGGCGCGCTGGGGGTGGCGGGCTCGGCGGCATTCTGCGACCGGCTCCTCGCCGAGGCGCACGTCGCGACCGTTCCCGGCGACGCCTTCGGCGACGACCGGTGCGTCCGGTTCTCGTTCGCCTCGCAGACCGACCGGATCCGCGAGGGGATGCGCCGGTTCGGCGAGTGGGCGCGGCGGGCGGCGACTGCTCCGCGCGCGGAGGCGAGCTCGCGGACGTGACGCTCGATCCGCCGGCGGCTCGCCCTCCGGTGACGCCTCCCGGGGAGAGGTCCCGCGATCATCCGCGCGCGAGCCGCTACGTCGCGATGGGGGTGCGGGCCACGGTGTAGCGGATTCGGACCGTGTCCGCCATCGCGCGGCGGGCGCGCGGCTCGAGGAACGCGATCCAGGAGCCCCAGGCCGCCACGCGCGCCGCGGACCGTGCCGCGAGCGCCGCCGCCAGGACCAGGAACATGACGAGGATCGCCGGCGGCGAGACGGCCGGCATCCCCCAGGCGAGCGCGAGGAGAGCGAGCCAGGCTACGCCGCCCGCGACGAACCAGAACAGCCAGATCGCGAGCGCGCGAAGCCACGAGCCGGAGACGGCCGCCCGCGCGAACCGGAACCCGCGCCACGCGCCGACCGTCGGAGAGAACCGGCGCGACGCGCGGGCGAAGTCGTAGAGGATCGACAGCGCGGCGTAGATCAAGAGCGCTCCGAGCGCGAGGATCCACCAGCTCAGCCGGTGTACCGGCGAGTCCGGTGGGGATTTCTCGAAGACCTTGTTGCGGAGATAGAAGCCGCCGCCCAGCCACACCGACAGCGCTATGCCGCACGCCACCACGAAGAGGAAGAAGCACTTGATGTTGTGCCAGAAGTTGCGCCGCGCCGGCTCGAAGAGCTGCCCGAAGCCGAACGGTCCCCGGCCCAGGACGACGGCCATCCCTCCGGCGAGAAAGATCTGGAGGACGACACCCAGAATCCCGGCCCAGCGCGACGCGGCACGATAGCCGTAGAGCGCCGGCCCCTTCTGGTCGAGCAGGTCGAGAAAGTCGGTGGGCGCGAAAGTCGGCGCGTTCCGGAGGAAGTGGTCGCCGGCGAGCGTCTCGCCGAGCGTCACGCGGAGAGTCGGAAGGAGCGGGCTCGCCCCCGTGATCCCGAGCAGCGCCGAGAGCAGCGCGAGCAGGAGCACGAGCTTCCAGTGCGACAGCTCGCCCATCCCGCGCGAGACGGGTCCCCGCGAATCCGTCATCACGCGAGCGCCCACAGCAGCTGCGTCCACACCGCTGTGAGCGCCGCCGCCCAGCCGGTGTACTTGGCGACGGCACGGTGCCCGAGCGTCGCCGCCGCGCCCCGGCCCGTGCCGAGGACCTTCGAGTCGTTGAGGCGGTTCCAGTCCCACGTGTTCACTCGCTCGGGGTCCACGACGGCATAGGCGAGCCGGCTCTTTCCCGTCGTGCGATAGCGGACCCAGCGCGCCTCCGCGGGGATGCGGCGGTCGACCACGGTGCCGTCCTCGAAGACGAGGCGCGCGAGAGCGCCGTGCGCCCAGTCGCCGAGATTTCCGACGAGCACCGTGGACACGTACGTCTCGGGCTTGTCGTGCGGCTTCTTCTTCGTTTCCTTCGTCGCGGCCTTCGATGCCGATCCGTCCGCCGCGACCTCCGCGCCGTCGTCGTACGTCACCCGGCCGCCCGTGCGGTCGAAGACGCCGTTGTCCGGCGCCGCCTCGCTCGTCCTGGCGGACACGACGGACCAGTCCAGCCGCGACGTCCCCTCGACCAGGTTGCGGCGGTAGGTCGAGAGGTCCCGCCCGGTGACCTCCTCGAACGTGTCGAAGAAGTCCTTCGTGCCCGGGTGGCGGAACGACCAGCGCCGGAAGTACTCGCGCTGGGCGCGCGTGAACGCGCGGGCGCCCAGGTCGTTCTTGAGCTGGGCCATGAAGAGGCCGACCTTCATGTACGAGTTGATGCCGTACGAGCCGTTCGAGGCGAAGCACCAGGCGCAGCGGCGGATCGGGTCGAGGTTGGGCTGGTAGATGTACTGGGAGTGGATGACCGACATCGAGTCGGCGCCGACTCCGCCGGGAAGCTGGATCATGTCCCGCGGCCCGTACCCGAGGCTCATCGCGCGGTGCTCGGAGTCGTCGTTCAGACCCTCGTCGAGCCACGACTCCTCGAACTCGTTCGAGCCGACCATGCCGTACCAGTACTGGTGGCCGAACTCGTGGATCGTCACGACCTCGATGAGCCGCAGGCGGTTCAGAGGCCAGCGCGTCAAGAAGCTGTTCGCGCCGCCGCCCGTGATGAAGGTCGGGTACTCCATGCCTCCGGAGCCCTCCCCGTCGTCGGGCGGATCCACGACGGTCAGGGTCTCGTAGGGATAGGCGCCGTACCAGAGGCCGTAGAACGAGAGGCCGTCGCGCACCGATTGGATGTAGCGCTCGCGCGCGGCCTCGTGCCCGGGCTGGAGGAGAAGCCGGCAGGCGACGGGCTTCAGGGCCAGCGCGGACGGGTCCATGCCGAGCTCCTCCGCCGCCTTCGCGGTCCACCCCGGCGGCACGTCGCGCGCCGGGTCGAAGGGGAACTCGACGACGATCGTGCGGGGATCCGCCGTCCACGCGAAGTCGTGGACGTTGTCCTGCGTGTAGCGATACGTCGTCCGGTCGCCCTTCTTCGCCTCGGAGACCCGCTTCCCGGTGGCGCCGACGACGAACCGGGACGGGACGTCGATCGAGACGTCCCAGCTCCCGTAGTCGGCGTAGAACTCCGAGTTGGCGTGGAACGCGTGGCAGTTCCAGCCCCCGGCCCGGCGCTCGCGCGTTCCCGCCGGCTCGTAGACCCCGATCTTCGGGAACCACTGGCCGACGAGGAAGTAGTCGCGCACGAACCCCGTCCGCGCGAAGATCTTCGGGAGCTTCGCGTGGAAGCGGATGTCCAGCGCGATCTCTCCGTGCGGCGGGACGGGCGAGGGCAGGGGGACCGCGAGGACGGTCTCGTCTCCCGGGTCGTTGCCGTCCGGCTGCACGAACCGGGACGACGGCCGCAGGTCCCGGCCGCCCGGTCCGACCATCGAGAGGACGTCGATCCAGCCCCAGTCCTCGGGCTTGGTTCCGGCGCGGTCGCCGCGGAGCTGGCCGCCCGACGATTCGCGCATGAACGTCGTGCGGTTGTTCTTGAACGCGTTCAGGTAGGTGTGGAACCTCAGCTCGGACACCGCGTCGCCGGACGGATTGCGCCAGACCACGTGCTCCGACCCGTCCAGCGTCTTCCGGTCGGGATCGAGGGAGACCTGGATCCGGTACTCGACGATCGGCGGGGAGGGAGGTGCCGCCGCCAGCAGGGATGGGTCCTTCGCGAGAGTCACCCAAGCCGCCGCGGCCGCAACGGCCGGTGGGACGCGTCCCGAGAATTTCCCAATCAAGTCGGCGAATGCTGTCGCCGCGCGCCGGGTCGAGTCAATACAATTCATGCCACTCCCATGCCGAAGGCGCTCGTCACCGGCGGTACCGGTTTCGTCGGTGGTCACGTCGCCCGTGCCCTCCTAGACGACGGATGGTCCGTCCGGGTTCTCGCGCGCGATCCGTCGCGTTCCGCCGGCGGCCTTCTCGAAGGCACCGGCGCGGAGATCCACCGCGGCGACCTCGGCGCGGACGGGGGCCTCGAGGAGGCCGCGGCCGGCGTCGACGCGATCGTGCACGCCGCCGGGATCCTCAAGGCGCGTTCCCTGGAGGACTACCGCGAGGTGAACGTCCGCGGAACCGAGCGCCTCCTGCGAGCCGCCTCCCGCAGCGCCGCGGGCGCGCGCTTCATCCTCGTCTCCAGCCAGGCGGCGGCGGGCCCCGCGCGGGACGGCCGTCCGGTGACCGAGTCCGATCCCGCGCTGCCGGTGTCCTGGTACGGGCTCTCCAAGCGGGAGGGCGAGGAGGCCGTCGCCCGGCTCTGGAAGGGTCCGTGGACGATCCTGCGTCCCGGCGTCGTGTTCGGCCCCGGCGACCGCGGCCTGCTCGCCTACTTCCGGATGGCCGCGGCGGGGATCGTTCCCGTGCCGGCCGGCGGCACGCGCGTGCAGCTGATCGCCGTCGAGCGCGCCGCCCTCGGCATCGCCCGCGCGGCGCGGGGGGGAGAGCTCGAGGGACGGGTCGGATTCCTCTGCGATCCCCAGCCGATCACGGTCCGGGACCTGGCCTCCCGGATCGCCGCCCTCTCCGGCCGCGCGGCCCGGCTCGTGTCCGTCCCGAACCTGGTCGTGCGGCTGCTCGGAGTCGGGGAAACGGTCGCGGAGGCTCTCACCGGCCGCTCCCGGCCGTTCAACGCCGACAAGGCTCGGGAGATCCTGGCCGGGGATTGGCTGTGCGACGGGCGGGCGGTGGACGAGGCCCTGGCCCTGCCGGCGCCCCGTCCTCTCGACGAAGGGCTGCGGGCCCTGTGGGCCTGGTATCGGCGCGCGGGGTGGGTCCCCAACGCGGGTTTGTAAAATTTGCTAAGATCCGCGGCGCCGGCCGGGGCTACCCGGCTCGCGGGGGAGATGATGACCAAAGTCGCCCGGGCTGCCCGCGCGGAGGCCGACGGCCTCGCGCCGCTGTTCGAGAAGTGCTACCGGTTCGAGGACGCCGAGCGCGTTCGCCGGACGGGGTTCTACTCGTTCTTTCGGGTGATCGAGTCCGCGCAGGACCCCGAGGTCTCCATCGGCGGCCGCCGGATGATCATGCTGGGCTCGAACAACTACCTCGGCCTCACCAACGATCCGCGCGTCAAGGAGGCGGCCATCGAGGCCATCCGGCGCTACGGATCGGGATGCGCCGGGAGCCGGTTTCTCAACGGCACTCTCGACCTGCACGTCCGTCTCGAGCAGCGTCTCGCCGAATTCATGCGCCAGGAGGCGGCCGTCACCTTCTCGACCGGATTTCAGGTCAACCTCGGCGCGATCTCGTGCCTGGTCGGCAAGGGCGACACCGTCTATCTCGACAAGCAGGATCACGCCTGCATCATCGACGGCGCCCGTCTCTCCTTCGGCGAGGTCAAGAAGTTCAAGCACAACGATCCCTCCGACCTCCGCCGCCAGATGCGCAACGACAACGAGGCGCGCGGCCGGCTCGTCGTCGTGGACGGCGTTTTCTCCATGGAAGGGGACGTGTCGCCGCTTCCCGAGATCGTCTCCGTCGCGAAGGAGTTCGCGGCCGGGGTGATGGTCGACGACGCGCACGGCATCGGAGTTCTCGGCGCGACGGGCCGCGGCACGGCGGAACACTTCGGACTCGAGCACGAGGTCGACCTGATCATGGGGACCTTCTCCAAGTCGATGGCCTCCGTCGGAGGGTTCATCGCCGGAAACGCGACCGTCATCGACTACATCAAGCACCGGGCCCGCCCGCTGATCTTCTCGGCCGCGCCGCCGCCCGCATCCGCCGCCGCCGCTCTCGCAACGGTCGAGATCATGGATCGCGAGCCGGAGCGCCGGGAGAGGCTCTGGCAGAACACGCGCTTTTTCGCGGAGGGCCTGCGGTCGCTCGGATTCGACACGGGCCAGTCGCAGACGCCGGTCGTCCCGATCGTCGTCGGCGAGGATCTCACCGCGCTGCGGCTGGTCCACCGCCTCCAGCAGGAGGGCGTGTTCGTCAACTGCGTCCTGTCTCCCGCGACGCCCCCCGGCCGCGCGCTCATCCGCACCTCGCTCATGGCGACCCACACGACGGAACAGCTCGCCCGCGCGCTCGACGCCTTCGAGAGGGTCGGCCGTGAGGTCGGGCTGGTGAAGGCGGTCGGGGTCTGACCCTCTTCGACGAGATCATCGAATTCCGTCGGATGTCGAGAATCGGGCGGCCGGCTCCGGAACGCGATCGTCGATGAGCTCTGACGCCGTCTCCATCGAGCGCATCGGCCGCGGCAAGCGCGACCTCGAGCGGTTCTTCGACGTCGCGGATCCGATCTACGCCGGCGACCCGAACTGGGTGCCGCCGCTGCGCTCCGACGTGGCGAAGGTCTTCCAGGACGAGAACCCGTTCTTCCGGCACGGAGAGATGCAGCTCTTCGTCGCCCGCCGCGGCGGCCGCGACGTCGGCCGCGTGGCCGCGATCGTGGACCGCAATCACAACGAGTTCCACGGCGAGAAGGTCGTCTTCTTCGGCTTCTACGAGTCGACGGACGATCCCGCCGTCGCGAAGGCGCTTCTCGACGCCGTGTCCCTCTGGGGGCGGGAGCGGAAGATGACGATCCTCCGCGGGCCCACCAACCCGACCCTGAACGACGAGGCGGGACTGCTCGTCGAGGGCTACGACTCGCCGCCCGTGCTGATGATGACCTACAACCCGCGCTTCTACGAGGTGCTGCTCGAAGGGCAGGGGCTCGTCAAGGCCAAGGACCTGCTCGCGTTCTGGTTCCCGCTCGAGGAGAAGCCCCTCGCGCGCCTCTCGCGCGTGGCGGACCGCTTCCGCAAGCGCGAGTCCCACGTCGTCGTGCGCAACGTCTCGAAGGGAGGGCTCGCGACGGACCTCCCGAAGATCCGCGAGGTCTACAACGAGGCCTGGGAGAAGAACTGGGGCTTCGTGCCGATGACGCCGGAGGAGATGGACTTCATGGCGAAGCGCCTGAAGCCCCTGCTCGTCGAGGAGCTGCTCTGGATCGCCGAGGCGCCGCGTCCGGACGGCGGCAAGGAGCCCGTCGCGTTCATGCTCATGCTTCCCGACTACAACGTGGCGATCGCGAAGACCGGCGGACGGTTGCTCCCGTTCGGCTGGCTGAAGTTCCTGCTCGGGACGCGGAACATCAAGACGGTCCGCGTCGTCACGCTCGGCGTCAAGAAGACCTACCGGATGAGCGGGGTCCAGTCGATCATGATGGCCGACTCGCTGCGCTTCCTTCTCAAGAAGGGCTACACGGGCGCCGAGGTGTCCTGGCTCCTCGAGGACAACGAGCTCGTGATCGGAGCGGTCCGGCTGTGGGGAGGCCGGCACTACAAGACGTACCGGATCTACGAGAAGGCGATCGCGTAGGCAGTAAGCCGCGGCCGCTAGCTCACCGCCGCGAGCGGCGTCGCCGCTCTCTCTTCGCGCTCCCGCCACGCGTCGTAGATGCGGTCTCCGACCGGGACCGAGATCGCCGCGCACGTGATGCCCGCGAGCACGTCGGCGACGTAGTGGTAGCGGCAGTACACCGTCGAGATGATCAGGCCCGTCGCGATCGGCAGGAAGAACCAGAACGCGCGGCGAGCGCGCTTCCACGAGACGAGAAGCACCGCCACCGAGATCAGGGTGTGGCCGGACGGAAAGACGTCGAACTTGGTCTTCTCGAGTCTGTTGATCGTGTCGGAGATGGTCCGGGAGATCGGCGACCGGACGATCGAAACCGTGTACTCGTGCGCCTGCGCGAAGCGCGGCCCGAGCGCGGGAAGGAGGAAGTACCCGGCATAGGACACGTAGTAGCAGACCATCAGCGTGAAGATGTACCGGCGCGCGGTCGCGTGGTCGTGGCGCCAGAGGATGAATCCGAGGGTCAGCGCCAGGAAGTAGTACGTCGCGTAGAACATGAAGAGGGCGTCGCTCAGCCCCGGCCGGACGAACCGCTGCAGCCAGACGGTCACGTCCACGCCGAAGATGGCCCGGTCCGCGGCGATCAGGAACTCGTCACGCGGGCCTCCGCGCAGCGCCCGAATGAGGGGCTCGAGCGTGTTGAAGACGAGGGGCAGGAAGGCCGCCGGGTAGAAGTCGACCAGCAGCCGCATCGGCACGGAGAGACGGTCGGCGCGCCGCGCCAGGAGGGCAATCAGCGCGAGGCCGATGCCCAGCGCCGCGTACAGCCCCAGGATCGCCGCCGGGTCCGCGAGCCGGTCCCGCACGTACAGGGTCAGACACGCCAGTACGGCGAGGGCTGCCGCGTTGATGGCGTCGGTGGGACGGATGCGCACGACCATTTATAACCCGGCGCCGGGAATTTTGCGATTGCCCCAAGGTCTCACCGGCGTCCGGCGCCACCCCGGCGACGACCCTGCGGGGCGCGAGGCCTGCGATAGACTGCGCACGCCGATGGCCGCGCGCTCCCTGCTCCCGGCCGCGCTCCTGCTCGCCGCGGCGGCGCGTGCCTTCGCCGCCTCGCCTCTCGTCGTCGTGGGAGAGGTCGACACGCCGATCCACCCCGCGTCGGCGAACTACCTCCGCAATCTCCTCGACCAGGCGGAGCGGGACGGGGCGGAGCTGGTGGTGCTGCGTCTCTCGACCCCCGGCGGACTCCTCGCCTCGACCCGCGACATGACCTCCGCGATCCTCGCCTCGAAGGTCCCGGTCGCGACGTTCGTGGCGCCGTCCGGAGCCCAGGCCGCGTCGGCGGGGTTCTTCCTGCTGATCGCCGGCGACGTCGCGGCGATGGCGCCGGGCACGAACACCGGCGCCGCGCACCCGGTCGGCGGCGAGGGGCAGGACCTGCCGAAGACGATGAGCGAGAAGGCCGAGCAGGACGCACGGGCGTTCATCCGCACGCTCGCGCGCCAGCGCGGGCGGAACGCGGAGAAGGCCGAGGCCGCCGTCGAGAAGAGCGTCTCGTACACGGAGACGGAGGCGAAGGACGGCGGACTGATCGAGATCGTGGCGCGCGACGTGCCCGACCTTCTCACGCGTCTCGACGGCCGGCGCGTCGCGAGGCTCGGAGGCGGCGAGCGCGTGCTCGCGTTGAAGGATTACCGGGTCGTCGAGCGGCCGATGGGTCAGATCGAGAAGGTGCTCGGCGTCGTCTCGCATCCGAACGTCGCCTACGTCCTCTTCCTGCTCGGCCTGGTCGGCCTCTACTTCGAGCTCTCGACTCCCGGCGCGATCCTGCCCGGCGTCGTCGGCGGCATCTCGCTCCTGCTCGCCCTCTACGCCTTCTCGGTCCTTCCGGTGAACCTGGCGGGCCTCGGCCTGATCCTGTTCGCCATCGGCCTCTTCATCGCGGAGATCAAGGTGGTCAGCCACGGCCTGCTCTCGATCGGAGGCGCCATCGCGCTGATCGCCGGCTCCCTGCTTCTGTTCTCCGGGCACGGCGACCGGAACGGCTACCGCGTGGACATCGGGATCATCGTGCCCGGCATCGTCGTGACGCTCGCGATCGTCGGCCTGCTCAGCTTCAAGACGATGCAGCTCCGCGCCATGCCGGCGCGGACCGGGTCGAGCGCGATGGTCGGCGCGCCGGCGCGCGTCGTGGACGGTTTCGCGGAAGGGCGCGGACGCGTCCAGATCGGCGGCGAGTACTGGGAGGCGTCGGGTCCGCCGGGCCTGGCGCAGGGTGAGGTCGTGACGGTGACGCGCGTCGACGGGATGACGCTCGCCGTCGATCGAAGGATCGCTTGAGAGGGATCGATCGGAGGATCGCATGAGAGAGGCGTTCTCGCTGCCCGGGTTCCTGGTCGCGGCGTTCATCGGGCTGTTGTTCCTGTTCAAGTGGATCAACGTCCTGAACGAGTACGAGCGGGCGGTCACGTTCTGGCTCGGCCGGCTCGGGAAGACTCCGAAGGGCCCCGGCCTGGTGCTGATCTTCTGGCCGTTCGAGCGGATGGTGCGCATCTCCCTGCGCACCGTCGTTCACGACGTGCCCCCGCAGGACATCATCACCAAGGACAACGTCTCGGTGAAGGTCAACGCGGTCGTGTACTTCCGGGTCGTGGAGCCCGAGAAGGCGGTCGTGCAGGTCGAGAACTACCTCTACGCGACGTCGCAGCTCGCGCAGACGACCCTGCGCAGCGTGCTGGGCCAGGCGCTGATGGACGAGCTCCTCTCCGAGCGGGAGAAGCTCAACCTCGACCTGCAGAAGATCATCGACCTGCACACGCAGCCCTGGGGCGTGAAGGTCTCCCTCGTCGAGGTCAAGCAGGTCGACCTGCCGCCGGAGATGCAGAGGGCGATGGCGAAGCAGGCCGAGGCCGAGCGCGAGAAGCGGGCGAAGATCATCCATGCCCAGGGCGAGCTGGAGGCGGCGACGTCGCTCTCCAAGGCGGCGGAGATCATCGACCGGCAGCCGGCCACGCTGCAGCTCCGCTACCTGCAGACGCTGACGGAGATCGCCAACGAGAAAAACTCGACGATCGTGTTTCCGCTCCCGATCGACCTGATCAGTATGTTCCTCCCGAAACGATGAACCCGCACGTGCCGGCCCGAGAATCCCTTAGACTGCCGGCGTGACCGAGCCGCGGACGCACTATCAGCTCACGCTGACGTCGCGACAGGCGGTCGGCCTCTTCGCCGGCCTTCTCGTGGCGCTCGGCGTCGCCTTCTCGCTGGGCCTGATGACCGGGCTCTCGCAGCGGGGCTCGGCTGGGTCCGCCGCCGAGCCGCAGGCGGTGGCCGAGGCGCGGCCCGTCTCCGCGCCCACGGCCGCCGCGGATGCGCTGCCGCCCATCGAGACCGCGGTCCCCACCGCCTCCGCGAACGCGCTGCGCTCCGCCGTCACGCCGCCGCCGGTCGAGCCGACGCCGCCGTCGACGCTGCAGCCGTTCGACGACGGCTCTTCGGAGGAGTCGACCTCGCCGCTCGCGGAGGCGTCCGGCGGCAAGTCGGCTCCGCCCGCGCGCCCGAACGCGAACGCGCCCGCGCATCCGGCCCCGGGAAAGTTCTGGGTTCAGGTCGCCTCGTTGACTTCGAAGCAGGAAGCCGGCGCCCTCGCCGGGAGGCTGTCCCTGCACGGGTACAAGCCGCAGATCCTGCCCGCGGACGCGCCGAAGGGCAGGGGGCGCGTCTACCGCGTGCGCGTCGGTCCGTACCCGAGCGAGGACGCGGCGGGCCGCGCCGCCGGAAAGCTCAACAAGCAGGAGCGGATCGCCTCCCCGTGGGTCGTGCCGGACGGGAAGTGAGCGCGTCCGCGGGAAGCGCGGCTCGGCCTTGAGCGCCGCTGCCCCTCCGACGCCGCCCTGGATCCGCGAGCGCAAGCTGCGCCTGGCGGACCTCCACCCGGTCAAGGCCCTGATGCGCGAGCACGGGCTCCACACCGTCTGCGAGGAGGCGCGCTGCCCGAATCGCGGGGAGTGCTTCGCCCGCGGCACCGCGACGTTTCTGCTGCTCGGCGACGTCTGCACGCGCGCCTGCGGATTCTGCGACATCGCCAACGGCCGGCCGCAGCCTCCCGATGCCGCCGAGCCGGCGCGGGTCCGGGACGCGGCGATCCGCATGGGCCTCGCCTACGTCGTCCTGACGTCCGTGGACCGCGACGACCTCCCGGACGGAGGGGCGCGTCACTTCGCGGCGACCATTCGAGCGGTCCGGAGCGCGCCGACGCGCCCGCGCCCCGGAGTCGAGGTGCTGACCCCGGATTTCCGGGGGCGCCTGCAGGATCTCGACGTCGTCCTCGACGAGCGGCCCGACGTCTTCAACCACAACGTCGAGACCGTGCCCCGCCTCTACCCGTCCGTGCGCCGGGGGGCGCGGCTCGACCGGTCTCTCTCGCTGCTCGCGCACGCGAAGCGCCGCGACCCGGCGCAGACGACGAAGTCGGGCTTCATGCTCGGCCTCGGCGAGACGGACCGCGAGGTGAGAGAGCTTCTCGACGCGCTCCGCGCGGCGGGCGTCGACATCGTCACCATCGGCCAGTACCTCCGGCCGTCCGCCGAGAACCTGCCCGTCGTCTCCTACGCCCCGCCCGAGCTCTTCGAGCAGTACCGCGAGCTCGGCGAGTCGATGGGATTCCGGAACGTCTTCGCCGGGCCCTTCGTGCGGTCGTCGTACCGGGCGGAAGAAGCGCTCGAGGCGTCGCGTCGTGCGGACGAGGCCCTCGAAGCCTCCCGCGGCGACCGCTAAGCGTCCCCGTGAGCCCACGCTGGATCCGGTGGCGCACGCCCGCCGCGGCGGCGCTCTCCGGGCTGCTCTTCGCGCTGGCGTTTCCGCCGGTGGGCGCCGTCGTCCTCCTGCCGATCGCCCTCGTGCCCTGGCTGGTCGCGCTCACCGGGGAAGAGAGCCGGGGCCGCGCGCTCCTCTCGGGGATCGTGTTCGGGCTCGTCCACTGGTGCGCGGCGATCCCGTGGATCGTCTACGTCGTGACGCACTACGGCGGGCAGAGCGCGGTCATGGGCGTCGTTTGCCTGGTGATCCTGGCCCTCATCCTCGCCGAGTGGCCCGCGCTCGTCGCCTTCGGGGCCGCGGCCTCCGCGCCCGCGGGCTCGCCGCTGCGGCTCGCCGCGTTCCCGATTCTCTGGGCCGCGGCCGAGCACGCCCGCATCGTCGTCTACAAGGGGTTCCCCTGGAACCTGACGGGACACGCGCTCTTCCGGCATCCGATCTGGATGCAGACGGCCTCGATCTGGGGCGTCGTCGGCCTCGGCGGGGCGGTGGCGGCCGTCGCCGCGCTGCTCGCGGCCGCGGTCCGGGCCCGCTCCACGAGGTCCCTGTGGGTCGCCGCCGTCCTCGTGCTCGCCGCCGGGGGATGGGGAGCCGCCCGCCTGGTGCGGCCCGCTCCCGACCGCGGGACCGTGTCCGTCGCGCTCCTCCAGCCGAACCAGACCGAGGAGATGCGCGCGACTCCGGAGGGAGCGGCGCGCAGCTACGCGGAGGTCGTCGCGCTCGCGCGGGACGCGGCATCGCGGATGCCGGCGCTCATCGTGATCCCGGAGTCGGCGTTCCCGCTCTACTGGGACCGCTCCCAGCGCCTCCGCCAGGACCTCGCCTCGATCTCGATGAAGGGCCCGTCCGTCCTCTTCAACGACATCGCGGAGGACGGCGACCGTTACTACAACGCGGCACGGCTGCTCACGCCGCGCGGCCTCGCGGGCGCGCCGTATCGGAAGGTGCACCTCGTCCCGTTCGGCGAATACGTGCCGCTCCCGCGCCTCTTCTTCTTCGTGCGCCAGATCTCGACCGAGATCGGCACGTTCGCCGCGGCGGAGGAGCCGGAGGTCGTACGCTCCGGGCCGCTCGCGATCGGCGTCGGGATCTGCTACGAGATCCTCTATCCGTCCCTGTCCCGGCGCGAGACCGCCTCCGGCGCGAATCTCCTGACGACGATCTCGAACGACTCCTGGTACGGCCGCGCGGGCGCGCAGGAGCAGCACTTCGCGGGCGCCGTCCTGCGCGCCGTCGAGAACGAGCGGTGGCTCCTGCGGGCCGCCATCACCGGCGTGTCCGGGATCGTGGACTCCCGCGGCCGGATCGTCGCCGAGTCGAAGCCGGACACGCGCACGATCGTCGACGGTGAGGTGAGGCTCGTCGAGACGACGACCGCGTGGACCCGCTGGGGGTGGCGCATCCCCGTCGCCGTCGATGCCGCCGCGGCCCTCGTGCTAACCTACGGACTCGCCCGGTTCGTCCGCGAACGGCGCTCCCGAAGGGGCCCTCGCGCCGCCGGCCGAGCACCGGAGGAACTTCTCTCATGACCGAACGCGACGACCTCGTCTCCGCTCTCGCCGCCGCCTCGGAGCGCCTCCTGGCGCTTCGGGGCTATCTTTGATGAAGCCGCCGCGCGGAGCGCGCTCGAGGGACTGAGGGAGAAGGCCGCCGCCCCGGACTTCTGGTCGCGCCCGGAGGAGGCCCAGGAGATCCAGCGCCAGACGCGCGCGCGCGAGAAGACCCTCGAGACGATCACGCGCCTCGACGCGATCCGCGACGAGATCGGAGCGCTCGGCGAGCTGCTCGCCGAGGGCGAGCCGGCGGAAAAAGACGCGCGGGACTCGCTCGCCGCGGCCACGTCGTTCGGCGACGAGCTGGAGCTCGCGGTGAAGATGGGCGCCCCGGAGGACGCGAAGAACACGTGGCTGACCATCCACGCGGGCGCCGGCGGCACCGAGTCGCAGGACTGGGCGGAGATGCTCCTGCGGATGTATTTGCGCTTCGCGGAGTCCCGCCGCTGGAAGGCCGAGCTGATCGAA
>Ga0207683_10000998_pt1 | contig 25916 bp, 27 predicted proteins | sample KBSM73metaG_FD_184333 | JGI IMG/M metagenome (GOLD analysis project Ga0207683, IMG submission 184333) | Miscanthus rhizosphere microbial communities from Kellogg Biological Station, Michigan, USA - KBS M7-3 metaG (SPAdes) (version 2) | ecosystem: Host-associated > Plants > Roots > Rhizosphere >... | reverse complement strand
CGCTCAACCTGCTCGACGAGCTGTACGCGGCGAACAAGCAGCAGCTCTACACCGCGGTCGGCTACGGCCTCGAGGGTGCCGGCCCGAAGACCTCGTTCGGCGGCGACACCCGGCGCCGGGCCGACCTGCGGCTGGTCAACCTCAACGGCGTCGGCGGGATCGGCAAGGGCGGGTCGGCGAAGTTCTCGAACAACGCCGACACCGGAGGCACCTGCTTCGGCGACTCCGGCGGCCCGATCTTCGTGGCCGGGACCAACGTCATCACCGCGGTGAACTCGTACGCGACGAGCTCGACCTGCTCCGGCACGACCGGCGCGTACCGCATCGACCAGCCCGACGACCTGGCCTTCCTGGCCACCTTCGGCCTGACTCCCTGAGGGGGCGGGGCCGCCCGGGCCCGGGCCCGGGCGGCCCCACGCCAGCGCCGCCGCCGACCTCCCTCGGCGGCGGCGCTGCGCCGGATAGAGGGCCCGCTACCGGGCCGGCTCGGCTACGAGCGCCCGGCCGGGCCTGCCCACGGTGACCGCCTCGGCCGGGCCGTCGGCGTCGACCGCGACCGGCTCCGGCTGGTCGTCCAGGTCGAGGCTGGTGCGCAGCGGCTTGGGCCGCAGCAGCGCGGCCGCGACCACGCCGACCACCGCGATGGCCGCCGAGATCAGGAAGATGTGCCCGGTCGCGTCCCCGTACGCGGTCCGCACGATCTGCTGCATCGCCGCCGGCAGCGCGGCCACGTCGAGGTCGCCTGAGCCGCCGCTCGCCGGCGCGCCGGCCGCGGCCAGCTGCCGGGTGATGGAGCCGGCCACCTGGTGGGCCAGCACGGCGCCGAGCACCGAGACCCCGATGGCGCCGCCGAGCGAGCGGAAGAACGCGACCGACGCGCTGGCCGCACCGATGTCCCGCAGCGGCACGGTGTTCTGCACCGCGAGCACGAGGTTCTGCATGCTCATGCCGACCCCGAGTCCGACGGCGAACATGCCGAGCCCGACGAACCACAGCGGGGTGTCGTGCCGCAGGAAGCTCAGCAGGACGAACCCGGCGACGAGCACCACCGTGCCGACCACGACGTACGGCTTGATCCGCCCGGTCCGGCTGATCAGCCGGCCGGTGACGACCGAGGCGATCAGCACGCCGGCCATCAACGGGATCGTGAGCAGGCCGGCCTGGGTGGGCGAGTAACCCCGGCCGATCTGGAAGTACTGCCCGAGGAACACCGCGCCGCCGAACATGGCCATGCCGACCGCGAGGCTGGCCACGATCGCCAGCGCCGTGGTCCGTTCCCGCACGATCGGCAGCGGCACGACCGGCTCGGCCGCCCGCGACTCCGCCCGCACGGCGAGTGCCAGCAGCAGCACCGACCCGCCGACCATCGCGTACGTCGGCGAGGACAACCAGGCGAACGAGCTGTCCACGAACGACACCCAGATCAGCAGCAGGCTCACGCCGGCGGCGATCAGGCTCGCGCCGAGATAGTCGATCTTCACGTTGTCCCGCTTGATCGTGGGCAGGTGCAGCGTCGCCTGCAGCAGCACCAGCGCGACGACCGCGACGGGCACGCCGACGAAGAAGCACCAGCGCCAGCCGAGCCACGGGGTGTCGACGATGAGCCCGCCGAGCAGCGGTCCGCCCACGGTCGCCAGCGCCATCACGCCGCCGAGGTAGCCGTTGTAGCGGCCGCGTTCCCGCGGCGGGATCATCGCCGCGATCGCGACCTGGACCAGGGCCTGCAGCCCGCCGACGCCGACGCCCTGGAAAGCGCGGGCGGCGATGAGCTCGGCGGCGTTGTGGCTGAGCCCGGCGATCGCCGAGCCGGCCACGAAGATCACGATCGCGACCTGGATCAGCAGCTTCTTGTTGAACAGGTCGGCGAGCTTGCCCCAGACGGGCGTGGTCGCGGTCGCGGTGAGCAGGGTCGCGGTGACCACCCAGGTGTACTGGGTCTGCGAGCCCCGCAGCGCGCCGATGATCTGCGGCAGCGCGGTCGAGACCACCGTGCTGGACAGCAGCGCGACGAACAGGACCAGCAGCAGGCCGGAGAGTGCCTCCAGGACCTGCCGGTGGGACGCCGGCTCCGCGTCGCGGGCCGGGACAGCCAGTGCGCTCATCGGCGCTTGCCTCCAGAACAGGGGATCAGTAGTTGCGCATTGAGCAACATTACTCATCGAGAAGGTTATTCCCCGCGCGTACCCTCGCCGGCGTGGCGGGGACGGCCGGGCTGCGGGAGCGGAAGAAGGCCGCGACCCGGCGGGCGCTGCACGACGCGGCGGTCCGGCTGGCCACCCGCGACGGCTACGACCACGTCACCGTCGAGGCGATCGCCGACGCGGCCACGGTGTCCCGCCGGACGTTCTCCAACTACTTCTCCTCGAAGGAGGAGGCGTTCGTCTACGGCGACCTGGAGCGGATCCGCCACCTGCTCGACCTGGTGCACGACCGGCCGGCGCGGGAGAAGCCGTGGCCGGCGCTGCTGCGCGCGGTCGAGGAGTTCACGGCCGGGAGCGACGAGCTCGACCCGGGGGAGCTCGCCGAGCGCCGCGAGCTGCGCCGGCACCCGAGCCTGCTGCCCTACCAGCTGGCCGTGTACGCCACGGTGGAGCGCGATCTGGCCGCCGAGCTCGCCGGGCGGATGGACGGCGGCCCGGACGCGCCGCTGCGGTCCCGGCTGATCGCGGCGACCTTCCTCACCGCGCTGCGGGTCGCCACCCAGCGGTCGCTGGACGAGCCCGGCGAGCCGGTCGGAGCGCTGATCCGGCGCGCGGTCGCGTACGTCGCCGGCTGACCGGCCGGCTGACCCCCGCTGACCCACCCGCTGACCGGCACGCTGACCGGCACGCTGACCGGCCGGCTGACCGGCCGGCTGACCCGGCCCCGGACGGGCCGCCGACCGGCCGCTGACCGGCCGGCAGACCCGCCGGCCGGGTTGCCCGGCACAACCGGTGGAGGTCGTGCACCTCGTCGGCGGCGGCGCCCGCAACGCGCTGCTGTGCCAGCTGACCGCGGACGCCGCCGGCCGGCCGGTGCTGGCCGGGCCGGTCGAGGCGACCGCGCTCGGCAACCTGCTGGTGCAGGCGCGCACCTACGGCGCGCTGGACGGTGACCTGGCCGCGCTGCGGGCCCGGGTCCGCGCGACCACCCGCCTGGACCGGTACGACCCCCGCACGTGACGGCACGGATCCCGGCCGACCACGTATCGCGCCGGGCCCGGGGTCCGCGGCCGGCCGGACCGGTCGATCGGGTGCGGCCCGCCGGGTCGGGCTGCGGTCGGCCCCGGGAGGGTCTCAGACCGGTCGATCGGGCGCGGCCCGCCGGGTGGGGCTGCGGTCGCCCCGGGAGGGTCTCAGGCCGGTCGATCGGGCGCGGCCGGCCGCATCGGGCTGCGGTCGCCCCGGGAGGGGGCGGGTCGGTCGATCGGGCGCGGCCGGACGGGTCGGGCGCATAGCATCGGGGCCGTGGCGAGGGTGGGGGTCGTGGGGGCGGGCTTGGTCGGGCTGTCGATCGGGCGGGCGCTCGCCGCACGCGGGGCCGAGGTGACCGTGTTCGACAAGGAGCCCGAGCTCGCCCGGCACCAGTCCGGACACAACTCGGGCGTCGTGCACGCCGGGCTCTACTACCAGCCGGGCTCGCTCAAGGCGACCCTGTGCCGGCGCGGGGTCGGCCTGCTCAAGGACTTCTGCGCCGAGCACGGCGTCGCGTACCGGGAGATCGGGAAGCTGGTCGTCGCCCGCGACGAGGTCGAGCGGGAGCGGTTGCGCGGGATCGAGTCCAGGTCGGCACGCAACGGCGTGCCGGGCGTGCGGTGGCTGGACGGCGCGGCGTTGCGGGAGATCGAGCCCGGCGTGGCCGGGGTGGCGGCGCTGCACTCGCCGACCACGGCGATCGTCGACTATCCGGCGGTGGCCCGGGCGCTGGCCGGCGAGATCCGCCGGCACGGCGGCCGGGTGCTGCTCGGCGCGCCGGTCACCGCGATCCGGCCGGGCGGGACGGTGACTGTGCGCGCGGGGGAGTCCGAGCACCGGCTCGACCAGCTCGTCCTCTGCGCCGGGCTGCAGTCGGACCTGGTCGCGCGGATGGCCGGGGACGGCGCCGACCCGGTGATCGTGCCGTTCCGCGGCGAGTACTACCGGCTGGTGCCGGAGCGCGCCGGCCTGGTCCGCGGGCTGGTCTACCCGGTGCCGGACCCGGCGTACCCGTTCCTCGGCGTGCACTTCACCCCGCGGGTGGACGGCACCGTCGACATCGGGCCGAACGCGGTGCCGGCCGCCGCCCGGGAGGGCTACCGGCGCCGGGACGTGGTGCCGGTCGAGCTGGCCGCGATGCTGCGCTCGCCCGGCGCGCGGCGGCTGTTCCGCACGCACTGGCGGGCCGGGGTGTTCGAGCTGCGCGGGTCGTTCTCCAAGCGCACGTACGTCGCCCGGGCCCGGGAGTATGTCCCGGCGCTGCGGATGGCGGACGTGGTGGCCGCGCCGGCCGGGGTGCGGGCCCAGGCCGTCGACCCGGACGGCTCGCTGGTCGACGACTTCCGGATCAGCCGGCTCGGTGCGGTCGTCGCCGTCCGCAACGCGCCCTCACCCGCGGCCACCTCCTGCCTGGCCATCGCCGAGCACGTGCTCGACCGCCTGACCGAGCAGCCGGCAGCCTGACCGAGCGGCCGGCAGCCTGATCGAGCGGCCGGCAGCCTGATCGAGCGGCCGGCAGCCTGATCGAGCGGCCGGCAGCCTGATCGAGCGGCCGGCAGCCTGACCGAGGGGCCGGCAGCCTGAGCTGGCGAGCAGCACGGCCCGACCGAGCGGCCGGCGGCTCGACCGGCCGGCGAGGGACCGGCGGCCGGACCGGTCAGCGACCGGGGGCCGCGCGGCCGATCGCGGTGAAGATCGGCATGAAGCCGGTCGGCCGGTCCGGCTTCGCGTCCACCGCGGAAAGCTCGCGTTCCCACCGGTCGAGGTCGGCCTCCGTCACCACGCCGGCGGTGAGCATCGCCTCCCGGGCGGCCAGGGCCGGCGGCCGCAGCCCGGGCGGGAACGTCACGATCTGGTAGGTGCCGCGGAAGTCGACCAGCTCCAGCCCGGCGGCCCGTACCCATTCCCCGAGGTGCAGCCCGGTCCGCAGGTCGTTCCCGCGCAGCGCGTGGAAGGCGCGGTAGCGCTCGTTGATCTCCTCCAGCACCGGGACCTCGGGTTCGGTGGTCATGCCCCGGCCGTACACGTCGACCAGGTAGACACAGCCGCCCGGGCGCAGCAGCGTCGCCAGGTGGTCGACGATCGACTGCTCGCGGCCGCCGTTGTGGGCCAGCACGTGCCGGACCATCACCGTGTCGAACGTGCCGGCCGGCAGCCCGGTCGCGTCGGCCGGCGCCCTCCCGACCGAGACGCGCTCGGCGCCGGCCAGGTACGCGGTGGCGGCGGCGACCGCACCCGGGTCGCCGTCGACGCCGACGACCTCGCCGTCCGGAGCCACCTCGGCCGCGAGCAGCGGCAGCAGCGCGCCCGGCCCGCAGCCCACGTCGGCGACCCGGGCACCGGGCCGGACCCCGGCCATCCGCCAGAGCTCCGCCTCCGCGGTGCGGGCCCGCTCCGCCATCAGCCGGTAGCGCGCGAGCTCCGCCGGATCGAGCGCCAGCGCGTACCCACCCGCGACCGGCTCCCCCGTGCCAGTGACCATGGCCGTTGCCCCCGCCGTTGCCCCCGCCGTTGCCCCGCCGTCGACCTGTGCGGTTCCCCGCCACCGTACCGGCGCAGGCGGCCCGGCGAATGCCCTTCCGGGCGGCCAAGAGGGCAGCGATCCGGTCAGGCGGGAACCCATCCGGCCGGGCGGCCGCCACCGTAGGTCTCGGCCCAGGCGGCCCGGCGCAACTGCCGCCACCACTGCCACGGCACCGGCCGCCCGGCCCGGCCGCTGAGGAACTCGACGAACGCCAGCAGCGCACCCTCGCTGGGCACCGCCACCGTGCGCGGGCGAAGCCAGTCGACCAGCGACGACACGCTGAACCACACGGGCGGGTGCCGGCGGGCTCCCCAGCGCACCACGTCGGCCAGCTCGGGCCGGCCGGCGGCGGCGTACAGCCGGCGCAGCTCCGCCGACAGCCGTGCCTCCGCCCGTTCCACGATCGCTCACTCCCGATGCGGCCGTCGACCCCATAGAGAGGGTGCCCACGGTGCACCGGAACGAACCTGATCCGGATTGATCGCGCAGGCCGTGTCACGTACCGGGGCCGTCCCCGTCCCTTCCGGGGGGCATCGGCCCGGAGCGGGCTGGGTAGGGAGGCGCTCGTGGGCGAGGACGATGCCGCCCCCGTCGGCGGGGAGGACGAGGAGATCCTCGACCTCCTCCCGGTGGTGCGGCGGGTCGTCGCCGCCCGGATGCGGGACGCGAACCTCGTCGACGACCTGGTCCAGGAGACGCTGGCCCGAATCATGGGCGCCAGGGCCCGGCTGGAGCCGGAGGCGCTGGTGCCCTACGCGATCGTCACCGCGCGCAATCTCATCGCGTCCCACCTGGAGCGACAGGACCGGGACCGGCGCAAGGCGCACCTGCTCGCCGACCCGGGCGGCACGCCGACCCCGGAGGACGAGGTGCTGGTCGAGGAGCGCCGCTCGCTGCTCGGCGAGGCGCTGCAGCGGCTGCCCGAGCGGGAGCGGGACCTGCTGGTCGCACACGAGGTGGAGGGCACCGACACGGCGACGCTGGCCGCCGGCCGCAATTCGACGCCGGGCGCGATCGCCGCGCAGCTGTCCCGCAGCCGGGCCAAGCTGCGGGTCGAGGTGCTGACCGCGCAGGCCGGCGAGCCGCCGACGGAGGCCTGCCGGCCGGTGCTCATCGCGCTGTCCAGCGGCGAGCGCCGGCGCCAGCGGCAGCTCGACTGTGCCGGCCACCTGCTCGAATGCGACTACTGCTCGGCGCTCGCGCCGGCCCTGTTCGACCGCCGGTCCGCCGGCAACGACGGCGAGGTGCGGGTGCGGGTGCAGCGGGACGCGGACGTGGTCACCGCCCGGCAGAAGGGCCGCGAGGTGGCCGCCCGGACCGGCTTCTCGCCGACCGAGGCCACCCTGGTCGCGACCGTGATCTCGGAAATGGCCCGCAACATCGTCCAGTTCGCCGAGCGCGGCGAGATCATGGTCTGCCAGATCGAGCAGGGAGGCCGGATCGGGATCATGATCGTGGCGCGGGACGTCGGGCCCGGGATCCAGGACGTGAGATCGGCGCTGCAGGACGGTTACAGCACATATCGGGGTGGCCTCGGGCTCGGGCTGCCCGGGTCGCGCCGGTTGATGGACGAGTTCGACGTGGTGTCCGAAGTGGGCAAGGGCACGACCGTGACCATGACCAGGTGGCTGCGCAGCTGACGGCAATGATCGCAACAAGGAAGGAAGTGCGATGACGTCCACGACACCGGACGGCCTGGCCGGAGCCGAGGCGACCGCAGGCGACGACCTGCTGCTGCCCGAGCTCGTCGCCCACCTGCGCGAGCACCGGACCCAGCTGCGCCGGGAGTGGGCCAACCGGATCACCGACGAGAGCCTGCTCAGCGCGATGACACCGCAGGAGGTCTTCACCGAGGCGACCTCGGTGTACGACAACTACGTCGGGGTGCTGGAGACCGGCAGCGTCGAGGCGTTGCAGGACTACGCGCGCGACCTGTCCGAGCGGATCATCCCGCGCGGGGTGGAGACCAACGAGGTCGTCGGCATCGTGCTGCTGCTGCGGGACGTGCTGGCCCGGTCGCTGTTCGAGAAGTACCACGACGACTTCGGGCTGCTCAACCGCGTGCTCGACGCGTACGAGCCGGCGGCGAACCGGATCGCCAACACGGTCGCGGTGAGCTTCGTGCAGGAGCGGGAGCGCGTCATCCGGCAGCAGGCCGACGCCATCCGCGAGCTGTCCACCCCGGTGCTGCAGGTACGCGAGCGGCTGCTGATCCTGCCGATCATCGGCGTGCTCGACGACCAGCGGGCCGACCAGCTCACCGAGCAGCTGCTCGGCGGGATCCGCCGGCACCGGGCCAAGGTCGTCGTCATCGACATCACCGGTGTCCCGGAGATCACCGCCGAGGTCGCCAACCACCTGGTGCAGGCCGTCGACGCGTCCCGGCTGATGGGCGCCGGCGTGATCATCACCGGACTGTCGCCGGAGATCGCCCAGACGCTGGTGACCATCGGCGTCGACCTGACCAAGATGAACACGGTCGGCGACCTGCAGGGCGGGATCGAGGAGGCCGAGCGGCTGCTCGGGTTCCGGGTGACGAGGGTGAGCGACGAGGATGGCTGACCGGGACGATGGCTGACCGTGAGGTGCCGGCGGAGCCGCTGCGGGTCTCGATCCTGAGCCAGGGCTCCTACCTCATCGCGTCCATCCACACCGCGCTGGACGACGGGCAGCTGCTGCGGTTCCAGCGCGACCTCATCGACCGCATCGGCTCGCAGCGCGCCCGCGGGGTGGTCATCGACGTGGCCGCGCTGGACGTGCTGGACTCGTTCGGCTCGCGCACGCTGCGCGACATCGCCCGGATGAGCCGGCTGCGCGGGGCCGAGACCGTCATCGTCGGCATCGCCCCGGAGCTGGCGGTCAGCATGGTCCGGCTCGGGCTGCAGCTGGAGATGCCGACCGCGCTCGACCTCGAGGAGGGCCTCGCCTACCTGCGCTCCATGACCGGGACCGCGATGCTGCCGTGACCGATCCCGCGCTCGCCCGGCTCCGGCTGGACTACCGGTCCGCGCTCGTCGGCTACCTGTCCCGGCGCGGCGAGCATCAGCTGCACTCCGCGTACGAGCTGGGGCGGTCGGCGATCAACGACCGGGTCGGCCTGCTGGAGCTGGTGCAGGTGCACAACTCGGTCACGCTCGACCTGCTCCGGGCGACCGGCGAGACCGAGCGGCTCGAGGTCGCCGAAGCCGCCGGGGCGTTCCTGGTCGAGGTGCTGGCCGCCTCCGACATGGCGCAGCGAGGCTTCCTCGAAGGCACCCGCCCGCCGGCAGAGGACTAGTGCCGGTGCGCGTCCGGTGCCGGCTCGATGGTGAGGACCGCGTCGAGGCCGAGCAGGGCGAGCAGCTGGCAGATCCGAGCCGAGACCGACCGCAGCACCACCGGAGTACCGGCCCGGGCGCCCTGCTGGTGCGCCGCGGCGAGCACGCCGAACCCGAACGAGTCCATGAAGGTCACCCCGCCGAGGTCGACCACGACCGGCAGCCCGGCGTCGAGCGCCGCTGCCAGCGCGGCCCGCATCCGCGGCGCCGTCTCGACGTCGACCTCGCCGCCCACGTCGACCACGGTCACGCCGTCGGCCTGCCGGCTCCCCACCGCGAACGGCATCCCACCCCCTTGGTCACCTGGCGGACCCTGGTCCGGGCCCCTCCAGGTACACCGCCGAGCGCCGGCAGCATGACGTTCGTCGGGCGAAGCTCAGGCGATCAGGATGCGGTCGGTGCCTGACCGCAGCAACATCCGGGGCACGTTCGGGACCACCAGATGGGCCAGCCGGGCCCGCAGCGTCCGCCGGGGCGTGCCGACGACGACCACGGCCGCGTGCAGCTCGGCGGCGATGCTGGTCAGCGACGCGTCCACGGCGCCGTGCCCGACCACGAACCGCCACGGCACGTCGACCAGGTCGAACAGGGTCGCCAGCTCCGCCTCGATCTGCCGGCAGGTCAGCTCCCTGGTCTCGGCCAGCGCCTGGGCCGCGCCGAGGCTGGCCGCGATCGACTGCCAGGGGGAGAGCGTCGGCACGTGCACGGCGACGACGCTGCCGCCGAGGGCCCGGGCCGAGCTGCCGGCCGCCAGGGCGGCGCAGCGCGAGGCGGGACTGCCGTCCACGCCGACCACCACCACCGGTCGTCGACCGCGGCCCGGCGACGTCCCGGCATCGTCACTGCGCCGCTGCAGGCCTTCGGTCATCGCGTCCTCCCGACGTACCAGGACGTCGTCGCCTAGATGATGCATCGCCGAGCCGGCCAGCGGGAGTCCCCGGATGGACGTGTCGCCGCCACCGGCCCGGCCGCTCCGCGGTCCGCATGACGGTTTGTCCTGGACGCACCGGATCGGGCGGAACCACCGGGCACCCGGAGGTACCGGTCGGAGTCGGAGGGTCATCCGCCGCTCCAGGGGCGACACTGGGGCGGTGGAGCCGGGGCCTGAGCTTCTCGACAGCGGGCGGGACCGGGGCCGGGTGCCGCTGCCGCGGTGGTCGAGGTGGCTGCTGGTGCCGCTGGCCGTCGTGCTCGTCGCGGTCGGGCTCGGCCGGGCCGGTCCGGTCGAGCCGGTGCGGGCACCCGATCCGACCGCCCTGCCGACCACCCCCCCGACCGCGTTGCCGTCCGCCGCCCCGGCGCCACCGATCGCCGTGACGACGCTCGGCCACTCGCTGCTCGGGGTGACGGCCGGCTGGGAGCTGTTCGGCCGGGGCGCCGAGGAGGTCGTCCGGATCGAGCTCGCCCGCGGGCGGATCACCCGCACCGCGGTCGCGCCGCTGCTCAGCGGCGCGCCGGTGTCGTTCGTCGTCGGGCCGGACCGGGCCGTCGTGCGGTCCATGGACCAGGTCCCCGGGTACGTGGTGCCGGACGGGCGGCCGGCCCGGCCGCTCGCGGCGGGGCTCGACGGCGGGGGAGTGGCGTTCCCCGGCCCGACGCCGGGCACGGTCTGGGTCGAGGGCGCCGCGACGATGGTGCTGCGCGGGATGGCGGACGGGCGGCCGAGGTGGTACGTCCCGGTGCCCGAGTCGACCCCGGAGATCTCCACGGACGGTGCCGGCGGGATCGTCTTCCGCGCCACCGGTGGCGTGTACGCGGCGACCCCGGCCGGGCTGCGCCGGATCACCACCGGCGCGCTGCTCGCTGTCGGCCCGAGCCGGTGGCTGACGCTGGACTGCGACGCGACCCACCGCTGCCGGCCGTACGCGATCGACCGGGCGACCGGCGCCCGCCGTGCGGTGCCGGCCGTGCTGTCAGCGGACGTGCCGCGCGGCCTCGTCGCCCCGAACGGCCGCACCGCGGCGCTGTTCCGGCTCCGCCGCGACGGCACTCCGGTCCCCTACCTGCTCGACCTCAGCACCGGCGCGAGCCTGCCGGTCGGGGTGTCGATCGACCCGCCGAGCGAGGACAACCTGGTCTGGTCCCCGGACAGCCGCTGGCTGTTCACCACCGCGGACACCGGCATGGTCAGCGCGATCGACCCGGCCACCGGTGCCGCCACCGAGCTGGGCGTCGCGCTCACGACTCCGGGCCAGCTGGCCGTCCGGCCCGGCTAGACGGCGTGAGTCCGGAGTGGACGGTCGGCTCCAGCCGGGCGTCACACGTCCACGGTCAGCCGGACGTCCACCGTGTCGCCGATCTCGAGACCCTCGGCCGCGCGCACCCGGTCCTTCAGCGGCAGCACGTAGCGGCCGTCCTTGGGGAACAGCGACGTCCGCCACCCGGTCGCGCCGATCCGCGCCGCCACCGGGATCATGCCCCAGCCGTACGACACGGCCGGCGCGGCCGCCTCGATCGGGCCGCACTTCTCGTCCGGGACGGTGACGAAGTGCCACGGCGACGGTCCCTTCCAGAACCAGACCTCGCCGCTGAACTCCACGTCCACCCGGCCAGGATAGGGACCGCCCCCGGCCGCCGGTGGCGCCCGGGTGTGGGTCCGGACCGGGGGAGGACCTACGGTGTGACCGCGCGGGGGACGACTCGCACCGCGGTGCCTGGAGGTGGACATGGGTGTGACGACTCGTGGCGTGCGTGGCGTCGCTCGGGTGCTGACCGGGTCGACCTACGCCCTGCTGGGGATGGACGCGTTCCGGACCCCCGGGAAGCGGGTGAACACGGCGGGCCCGCTGCTGGCGTCGGTGCGCCGGGTGGCGCCGCTGCCCGAGGACGACGAGCTGCTGGTCCGGGCCAACGCGGCGGCGATGGTCGTCGCCGGCACCTCGCTCGCGCTGGGCCGGCTGCCCCGGCTGTCGGCGGCGGCCCTGCTGGCGTCGATGATCCCGACCACGCTGGCCGGCCACGCGTACTGGACGCACGACGACCCGGCGGCCCGCGCCCAGCAGCGGGTCCAGTTCCACAAGAACCTGGCCATGATCGGCGGCCTGCTCCTGGCCGTCCTCGACGACCCCGGCCGGGCCCGCCCGGCCGCGGCCGAGAAGACCGAACCCACCGCCTGACCGGCGCAGGCGGGAGACCGGCGACGGCCCGGGTGGCCGCCGCCGGTCTGCCCGCTCCGCCTACCGGGTGAAGGCCTGCAGCTCGGCGATCCGGACCTGGCTGCGGAACTGGCTGTTGGCAGCGCAGTCCGTGGCCGCGGTCGGGTCGCTGTCCTGCTCACCGGCGTACAGCGGGTTTCCGGTGCACTGGCTGGTCAGCACCCGCAGCCGCAGTGCGGTGGCGAGCGTCGGCGGGATGGCGAACTGGCGCAGGTTGAGGTCCGGTGCGACCGGGCGGAACGCCTGCGCCGGGAACGCGTCGGCCGGGCTGGTGAACACCGGGGTGAAGCCGGCGTCCGTGGAGCAGTCCGCGGTCTTCGCGTTGCAGGCGAGGAGCTGGAACGAGCGCAGTGCGCTGAACCTGTTCTGCGGGCCAGGGTCGGCGTTCCCGTCGATGGCCGGGCGCAGCAGCGCCGAGACGTTCACCCGGGTGACCCGCTGCGGTGCGGTCCCGGCCAGGTCGACCGTGACCTGCCTGCCGGCCACGCCGTCGAGCGAGGCCCAGTCGGTCGCCTCGGTGTCGTCGGCGATCGCGTCCAGGTTCACCCCGTCACCGGTGACCGTGGCCCCGGCCGCCGTCGACGCGACGTTGCGTGGCAGGTTGAGCACCAGCGGAGTCGAGCGGCCGGCGACGAACCGGGTGGTGAACCGGCGCGCGCCGAAACCGGCCGCGGTCGCGACGAAGCTGAACTGCTGCCCCGGGACGATCTGGAACGTGTCCGGGATCGCCGTCTCCGGATCGGTGTCCGCGACCGGCACCGCCCGCGCCTCGTAGTCGCCGACGTACAGCCGGACCACCGCGCCGGCCGCGTCGGCGGTCGGCAGCAGCCGGACGGTGGCGTTGTTCGCGAACGGCGAGGCGAAGCTCGGTGTCGCGTCGGCGTCGTTGCCGCCGTTCGTGGTCGCGTCCCGGCCCATGCCGGAGGCGGCGAACGCGTCCCAGATGATGTCCTGGTTGGCGCCGCCGAACCGGACGAGGTCGGCCGCGAGCATGTTGTCGCGCATGTCGAGCATCGACACGGCGCTGGCCGACTGGAGCAGGAACGAGTCGAACATCAACTGGATCCAGCGCCGGTTGCCCGGGCAGGAGTCGATGTCCGTCCGGCCCTCGGCGCAGGACAGCTGCAGCGACGGCGTGCCGAGGCCGTACCGGTCGACGAAGGCCTGGCGGACCCGGAAGTTCGTGCCCGACCAGATCTCGCCGTCCGCGTGCACCTCGGGGCCGACCAGGTCGAAGCCGAGATCGCTGTAGTTGAGCGGGTTCTTGGACAGGTCGTAGTCGCGGATGCCGCGATCGAGGTTGCCGGTGACGTACCCGCCCTCGACGAACGGGGTGTCGCCCGGCGCCCGGAACCCGTTCTCGAACAGGTACTCGGTGGCGGTCAGGTCGCCCCACGACTCGCCCATCGAGCCGCCCTGGAAGCCGGCGATCCCGGCGTCCGGACCGGCGATCATCCGGTTGGTGATCGCGTGCGTGTACTCGTGCCCGATCACGGTCATGTCGTAGTCGCCGTCGACACACGGCGGGTATGCGGCGCCGGCCTGCGGCTGCCACAGGAACATGTTGGTGACCGGCGGGGTGCCGTCGCGGCCGGTGCCCTGGTTGGCGTTGTTCCGGCTGCCGCCCAGCGCGTTGGACTGCGCCCGGCCCTGCTCGGCGTCCGCGCCGAGGCCGTCGCCGGTGACGTTGACCTGCTGCAGGTTCCAGGTCGCCTCGGTGAACCCGAGCAGCGCGGCGAAGTCGTGCATCCGGTTGTGCATCGCGAACAGGTTCGCGGTCGCGGCGTCCGCGTCGTTGCGCTGCGCCGAGGTGAACGTGGCCGGGTCGCAGCGGGCGACGTGCCACTGGTCGGTGAACGGGTATTGGTCGTAGTTCCGGTCCGGCCGGGGGGTCGCGTTGGTCTCCGGCGTGCCGGCGCCGAGCCGGAGCACGTCGTTGGCCGCGTTGCCGCGGGTGGTGAACGTCGGCTGGCCGGTGGCGAGGTCGGCGTCCCAGGCCGCGCCCGTGAGCGGGTCGCTGACGGCCTTGACGCAGCCGGGCGCGGGCGTCAGGCACCAGGTCACCCTGCTGTCCACGCCGGCGGCGGTGTTCGCCGGCGGCGGGGTGGCCGGGAAGACGGCCCACTTGGGGTTGTCCGAGTCGAAGTCGACCTGGTCCTCGCGGACCAGCACGGCGCCGGTGATGCCGTCGACATAGGTCAGGTACGCCAGCGGGCGGTCCGGGTCGGGCGCGACCAGGCTCACCTCGTACGCGGCCCGCGGGCCCTGCGCGGTCGGCACGGCGACCTCGCGGACCGATCGGCTGCCGAGCTTGCCGGCCGGGATGTTCGCGTCCGCCATCGCCCGGGTCACCGCCTGCTCGGCGGTCAGCGTCGCCGGTGCGGGCGCGTTGGTCATCCGGGACAGCGTGCTGGTGACCCGCACGACCTTGCCGCCGGTGACCGCGACCGCGACCAGGCCGTCGTTGCCGGCCGGCAGCGAGCCGAACTTCTGCTGCAGCAGCACGACCGCGCCGGTGCCGAGCGGGCTGACGGCGACCGTGCTCAGCGCGTCGACGGCCTTGGCGTCCAGGCCGAACAGGGCGGTGTTGCGGGCCAGATAGTCCTTCGCTGCGGCCACCGGGTCCTTGCTCAGGCCGGTGGCGAGCGTCGCCGGGCCGAGCGTGGCCGGCGTGCCGAACGCGTTCCAGCGGATCCTGGTGCCGACCTTTGCGGCCGCCGTCGCCTGCCCGGCGGTCGGGCGCATCGACCCGGTCCGGTTGTCGACGTCGGCCGGCCCGGCCGGGTGCGTGGCGGCCGCCGGTTCGGCGGCCGCCGTCGTCGCGCCCGCCGGCGCCGCGCTCGCGACCCCGTTCATGCTGGCCGCGACGAGCGCGACCACTGCCACCCCGGTCACGGCGGACGCTGCGCGCCGCCGCGCCGCCCACCCCCCAGTTCTGCGCACTGCTCCTCCTCTGGCCCGGGTCGCGGGCACGGCGAATCAGACGAACCGCGCAGGGTGCGCTGGTCCGACACGAGAGAGCCGTAACGTGGCGTACGCCACTGTTGTCCTAACAGACCGGTGCACCGGTGGCAACCGGCCCCACCCACCTGGCCGAACGGCGGTGTCTCAGTGCAACTGACCGGCCCTCGTCCGGTCGCAGGAGGATCCCCGCGGTTGGCGCACGGTTGGCGCAGCCAGGCAGCGTCAGGCCCGCGGCGACGGCTTCGTGCCAGGATGGCGTGCCGGACGACAGGCGGGAGCACTCGTGGCGAGCTGGGACGACGTGACCAGTGCGATCTCGGCGCTGCCGGAGGTGACCGAGGGGGAGCGGCACGGCCACCGGACCTGGTTCGTGGCGGGCAAGGCGTTCGCCTGGGAGCGCCCGTTCAGCAAGGCCGACATCAGGCGGTTCGGCGCCGAGACCCCGCCGGCGGAGCCGATCCTGGCCGTCCGGGTCGACGACCTCGGCGAGAAGGAGGCCGTGCTCGCGGCCGGGCACGCCGGGTTCTTCACGATCCCGCACTTCGACGGCTACGCGGCGGTGCTGGTCGAGCTGGACCGGGCCGCGCCGGACACGGTCCGGGACGCCCTCACCGACGGCTACCTTGCCTGCGCGCCGCCACCCCTGGCCGAGCGGTTCCTCGGCGGAGGTTAGGGCCCGTCACCCATCCGCCGGCGGAGGCTACGAGCTCACGGCGGGCAGCTCGAGGCGGCGGCGGATCTCGGCGAAGACGTCGGCCGGTGACCTGGTCGCGTCGACCGTGACGACGTACTCCTTGCGCCGGAAGATGTCGAGCACCGGCTGGGTGCGCTCGTGGTATTCGCGGATGCGCACCTCCAGCGCCTCCGGGGTGTCGTCCTCCCGCGGCACCAGCGTGCCGCCGCACACGTCGCAGGTGTCGGCCACCGCCGGCCGGGACGCGATGAGGTTGTAGTCAAGCCCGCAGCCCGAGCACAGCCGGCGGGCGAGCACCCGGCGGCGCACCTCCTCGTCGGGCAGGTCGAGGTGCACCACGCCGTCGATGTCGTAGCTCTCCAGGAAGAACTCGGCCTGCCTGCCGTTGCGCGGGAAGCCGTCGACCACGAAGCCGTAGTTCCAGTCGTGCCGGTCCAGCCGCTCCCGGACCACCGCCTCGACCAGGTCGTCGCCGACCAGCTCGCCCGCGGCCATGGTCCGCCGCACCTGGGCGGCCAGCTTGGTGTGGGCCTGCACGTTCCACCGGAAGATGTCGCCGACGCTGATGTGGACCAGGTCGTAGTGCCGGCACAGCAGCTTCGCCTGGGTGCCCTTGCCGCTGCCCTGCACACCCATGATCACGTACTTGCGCATGGGTAACCCTGGCATGCCGGCCGTCCCCGGCGGGTGACAATCTCGGCCCATGGACGCGGACGCGATCGTCGTCGGGGCCGGTCTGGCCGGTCTGGTGGCCGCGCGGGAGCTGACCGCCGCGGGCCGGCGGGTGGCCCTGCTGGACCAGGAGAACCACGCCAACCTCGGCGGCCAGGCGTACTGGTCGTTCGGCGGGCTGTTCCTCGTCGACACCCCGGAGCAGCGGCGGCTCGGCGTGCACGACTCGGTCGAGCTGGCCTGGTCCGACTGGCTCGGCAGCGCCCAGTTCGACCGGCTCGACGACGAGGACGCGTGGGCGGCGCGGTGGGCCCGCGCGTACGTCGAGTTCGCCGCGGGGGAGAAGCGCCGCTGGCTGGCCGGACTCGGGATCACGTTCCTGCCGACCGTCGGCTGGGCCGAGCGCGGCGACCTGCGCGCTGACGGGCACGGCAACTCGGTGCCCCGGTTCCACGTCGCCTGGGGCACCGGCACCGGCGTGGTCGCGCCGTTCGTCGCCGCGGCCGAGCGGGCGGCCGAGGCCGGGCTGCTCACGTTCCATCACCGGCACCGCGTCGACGAGCTGGTGGTCGAGCAGGGCAGGGTCACCGGGGTCCGGGGCGCGGTCCTCGCCCCGGACGGCGCGCCGCGCGGCGTCCCGTCGAACCGGACCGTGGCCGGCGAGTTCACGCTGTCCGCGCCGGCCGTCGTCGTCACCGCCGGCGGGATCGGCGCGAACCATGAGCTCGTCCGGCAATACTGGCCCGCGCGGCTGGGCCGGCCGCCGGCGTCGATGGTCACCGGCGTGCCGGCGTACGTGGACGGGCGGATGCTGGAGATCGCCGCCGCGGCCGGCGCCAGGCTGGTCAACCGGGACCGGATGTGGCACTACACCGAGGGCGTGCGGAACTGGAACCCGATCTGGCCCGGGCACGGCATCCGGATCCTGCCCGGCCCGTCGTCGATGTGGTTCGACGCGCTCGGCCGCCGGCTGCCGGTGCCGTGCCTGCCCGGCTACGACACCCTGTCGACGCTGCGGCACCTGCGCACGACGCCGGACCTGGCCGGGTACGACCACTCCTGGTTCGTGCTGACCCGGCGGATCGTGGCGAAGGAGTTCGCGCTGTCCGGGTCGGAGCAGAACCCGGACATCACCGCGAAGGACCGGCGCGCGTTCCTGCGCGAGCGGCTGCTGAGCAGGGGCGCTCCGGCGCCGGTGAAGGCGTTCATCCGCCGGGGCGCCGACTTCGTCGTCGGCCGCACGCTGGAGGAGCTCGTCGGCCGGATGAACGCGCTGACCGACACGCCGCTGCTCGACCCGGTCCAGCTCCGGGAGCAGATCGAGGCACGAGACCTGCAGATCGCCCATCCGTACGGCAAGGACGCCCAGGTGCAGGGCATCCGGAACGCACGCCGGTTCCTCGGCGACCGGTTCGGCCGGGTCGCGGCGCCGCACCGCATCCTCGACCCCGCCGCCGGTCCCCTCATCGGCGTCAAGCTGCACGTGCTGACCCGCAAGACGCTCGGCGGCATCCAGACCGACCTCGACTCCCGGGTGCTCGGCGCCGACGGTCGCCCGGTGCCCGGGCTGTACGCGGCCGGCGAGGTGGCTGGTTTCGGCGGCGGTGGTGTGCACGGCTACAACGCGCTGGAAGGTACGTTCCTCGGCGGCTGCCTGTTCTCCGGGCGAGCCGCCGGCCGCGCCGCGGCGGCCCAGGTCTGACGCGCCGCGGTCGGTGCGGCGTGACAGGAGGTGGCATGGCGAACATCGCGGTAGCCGGCGCAACCGGCTCGGTCGGCCGCGAGGTCGTGGCGGCGCTGCGCGAGGCCGGGCACGAGCCGGTCGAGATCTCCCGCGCCACGGGCGTGGACGTGGTCACCGGCACGGGGCTCGACCGGGTGCTGTCCGGCGTCAGCGCGGTGGTCGACGTGCTCAACACACCGGCGCAGGACGCGGCGGAGGCGGTCGCGTTCTTCCAGAGCACGGCGCGGAGTCTGCTCGACGCCGAGCATCGCGCCGGGGTCGGACACCATGTGCTGCTGTCGATCGTCAACATCGACCGGTTCGAGGGCAGCGCGCACTACGCCGGCAAGCGCGCGCAGGAACGCGTGGTCGAGACCGGGCCGGTGCCGTGGACGATCCAGCGGGCCACGCAGTTCCACGACTTCGCCGGCATGGTGGCCGGCCGGACCCGTCGGGACGGGGTGGCGATCGTGCCGCCGCTGCTGGTCCAGCCGGTCGCGATCACCGACGTCGCGACGGTGCTGGTCGAGCTGGCCGCCGGCGCACCGCAGGGCCGGGCGCCGGACCTGGCCGGACCGGAGACCGAGGACCTGGTCGACATGGCCCGCCGCACGCTGGCCGCCCGCGGCGACCCGACCCGGCTGCGCGCCAGTTGGCGCGACGGCCCGTTCGGGGTCGACTGGGCCGGCGAGGTCCTGCTGCCCGGCGACGGAGCCCGGCTCGGCCGGATCACGTTCGACACCTGGCTCCGCGGGCAGCGGGCATGAGGCGGGTGCTGGTCACCGGGGTTTCCGCGGTGGGGAAGTCGACCGCGGTGGGGGAGTTGGCCCGGCGCGGGGTCAAGGCGGTCGACCTGGACGACCCGACGTGGTCGGAGTGGGTCGACAGCCCGGACGGCGACGGGCCGTCGCCACTGCACCCCGGGCAGGACTGGCTGTGGCGGGAGGACCGGGTCGCGCGACTGCTGGCCACCGAGGACGCCGACACGCTCGTCGTCGGCGGGTGCGCGCCGAACCTCGGCACGTTCCGGGACCGGTTCGACGTGATCGTCCTGCTGAGCGCGCCCGCGGCGGTGATGGCGTCGCGGCTGGGGAGCCGGGCCGGATCCGCGTACGGGACGCATCCGGAGGAGCTGGCTCGAAGCCTGCGCTTCAAGGAGACGGTCGAGCCCAGGCTGCGCTCGATCGCCCACGCCGAGATCGACACCACCGCCCCCCTCGACGACGTCGTCGGCACACTCCTCGCCCTCGCCCGTACGGCCGGCAAACCTACGCTGGCGCGATGATCGGACGGTGGCACTGTCTCGTGGTGGACTGCGCTGAGCCGCTGACGCTGGCCGAGTTCTACGCGGAGCTGCTTGGGTTCGAGCTGCTCGGAGCCGGTCCGGACTGGGCCGCGATCGGTGCCGGGTCGCGATTGCCGGCGATGTCGTTCCACCAGGTAGAGCCGTATCGGCCGCCGACCTGGCCAGCCGGTCCGGTCCCGACACAGGAGCACGTGGACGTCCTGGTCGACGACCTCGACGAGGCGGAGCCGCAGGTCCTCGCGCTCGGCGCGACCCTTCTCGAGGGCTCGGACAAGCCGATCGGCTTCCGGGTGTACGCCGACCCTGCCGGACACCCCTTCTGCCTGGTCACTGCGCGAAGCGTCCCCTGGAGCGTTCGATGACCGCACGGGAACTCGTCCGGGAGTGGTTCGAGATGTGCCGGACCGGGGAGGAGGCACGGCTGGACGAGCTGGCGACCGACATGTTCGTCGCGCACGGGCCCGGCGGGACCGCCGACCGGGCCGGGTTCCTGGTCTGGCTGCGCTGGTACCCGAGGGCGTTCACCGATCGGCACACGGCCGTCGAGGATGTCGTCGAGAGTGGCGATCGGGTGGTCGTGCGGTACACGACGCGGTCGACGTACCGGGGCGGCTTCCTCGACCTGCCCGCACACGACCAGCCGGTCCGCGAGACCGGGATCATCATCCTCCGGGTCGACGGCGACCGGGTCGCCGAGACGTGGTTCGCGGCCAACGACCTCGAAGTGGCGCAACAGCTTGGTGGTCGGATCACGCCGGGCCCGGTGGTGCGGACGGCGGAGGCGGGGGATCTGGCGGCGCTGCAGGGGGTGTTCCGGCGGGCGTCGCTGCACAACGCGGGGGACCGGGAGGTGCTGCTGGCGCATCCGGAGGTGCTGGTGTGGTCGGGCGAGGCGATCGCCGGCGGGCGGGTACGGGTGGCGGTCGAGGACGGTACGGTGGTGGGCTTCGCCACCACGGTGCCGATCGACGGCGGGCTCGAACTGGAGGACCTGTTCGTCGAGCCGGACCGGATGCGCCGCGGGATGGCCCGTCGGCTCGTCGAGGACCTGCTCGACAGGGCCCGTACGGAGGGCGTCGAGCACCTATGGGTGACCGCGAACCCGCACGCGATGGCGTTCTACACCGCGGTCGGCTTCGTGCCGGACGGCACCGCGCCGACGATGTTCGGATCCGCGCCCCGGCTGCGTCTCGACGTGGCCGAATCTCGCTCGCGTCCGGTCGGGCCCGCCGATAGCGTCGGCGCGTGATCTACCAGCACCCGCTGGCATACCTGCTGGGGATCGAGGGTCTCGCCCTGCTGCGGGCGTGGGCGGGCGACTACGACGAGGCGTTCGTGACCGCGCGGCTGGCCGAGGTGCGCCGGCTGCTCGACGAGCCGGCGCTGGCGCGGCACGCCGGAGTGTCCGTGCGCAGGGGCGACCTGGCCTCGGCGTACCGCGCCTGGTCGGCGACCTACGACCAGCCGCGCAACACCCTGTTCGACTCCGACGAGCCGGTCGTGCACGAGATCCTGGACCGGCTGCCCGCCGGCAGCGCCCTCGACGCTGCCTGCGGCACCGGCCGGTACGCGGCGTACCTGGCCGGGCGAGGGCATCGCCTCCTCGGCGTCGACGGCTCGGCCGAGATGCTCGACCGGGCGCGCGTCCGCGTGCCGACGGCCACCTTCGCTCGCGCGGACCTGCACCGGCTGCCGCTCGCCGACGACGCCGTCGACGTCGTCGTGTGCGGGCTGGCGCTCGCCCACCTGCCGGCGCTGGCGCCGGTGCTGGCCGAGTTCGCCCGGGTGCTGCGGCCGGGCGGGCACCTGGTCATCTCCGACGCCCACCACGAGCTGGTGCTGCGCGGCTCGGTGGTGCACGCGCCCGGGCCGGCCGGCGAGCCCGGGCTGGCGCCCACCTACCGGCACACCGCCGGCGACTACCTGCGCGCCGCGGTGCCGCACGGGCTGCGGGTCCGCCGCTGCGAGGAGCCGCGGCGGGGGATGCTGCCGCAGCCGGCCACCGCCGAGCCGGTCCCGGGTGACTGGGCGGACTGGCCGTGGACCCTGCTGCCGCTGGTACCCGAGGCCAGCCGGGCCGCGTGGGACCAGCCGTCCACGATCATCTGGCACTTCCAGCTCGACGACCGCTGAGGAGACCGGCGTGGACGTGTTCGCGGAGGGGTTGGCGTGGGCGCGCGGGGTGTGCCTGGCGCTGCCCGACGCGTACGAGGAGGAGGCCTGGGTGGGGACGCGCTGGATGGTGCGCCGGCGCACGTTCGCCCACCTGCTCGAGATCGTCGACGGCTACCCACCCTCGTTCGCGGCCGCGGCCGGCACCGGCGGCCCGGCGACCGTGCTGACCTTCCGCGCCGGCGCCGAGCTTGCTGCCGTACTGGCCGGGCCGGCCGCGTTCGGTCCACTGTGGAATCGCGACGACGTCGGCATCCGGCTGGCCGAGCACCCGGACCGCGCCGAGCTGGCCGAGCTGATCGAGGACAGCTACCGGCTACGCGCGCCGAAGACCCTGCTCCGCCGGCTCGACGGCTGAGTCGTCCGCCGCCGCCGGGCGGCCGAACGGCCAACGCCGGCCGATGCCGACGTGCAGGATGACGCCGACGCCGATCGCGTTCAGGCTCGCGTGGGTGACCCAGTCGTCCGGCGTGCCGCGGGTCCAGCCGACCGTCCCCGCGTACCCGTGCAGGGCGAGGTCGAGGACGACCGCGGTGACCATCGTCAGCCCGAGCAGCGCGGCCCGCTCGGTGGCCGCCGGCAGCCGGTCGCGCAGGAACCCCTCGAACAGCATCCCGTACAGCAGCCCGGCGGCGACCACGCACCCGGCCGCGGCACTGACCGCACCAGGGTCGACGCCGCGGGTCAGCCCGTAGGCCAGGCCGGCGCCGCCGAGCACCAGCGCGTTGCCGGCGACCAGCCGCACCGCCCGCCGCCCCGACCGGGCCGCCGGCCACCCCCGCCACAGCACGTAGACGCCCACCTGCGCGGCGCCGATCAGGGTGAGCAGCGCGCCGAGGTCGGGGCCGGCGAGCAACCGGCCGGGCACCAGCTCGTCGACGGCGACCGCGACCACCCAGGCGACGGTGAGCGCGGCCAGCCCGGCCGCGGTCCGGCCGAGCCGGCCCCGCAGCGGCCATCCCTCGCAGACCAGCGTCAGCTGCAGCATCGCCACGAAGGCCGCCCCGGCCAGCGCCATCGTGCCGGGGAAGGTCGGCACGCCCGCCGGGGCCGGCTCGAACACCGCCCGTACGTCGACCGTGTCGACCACCGCCTGGCCCAGCAACGTCAGGCAGATCGCGGCGACGATCACGAGCACCGTGTCGGCCCAGCCGGCCCAGCTCGCCCGCAGCGTGCTGCCCGGCCAGTCGTCCCACCAGAACGCGACCATCGCGACGACCGGCAGCCCGAACGTGACCAGCGGCGCGAGCACGAGCAGCGACGGCTCCGGCCCGCCCGCCGCCAGCGCCAGCAGCAGCGCGACCGGCACCACCAGCAGCAGGCCGAGCGCGCCGAGCCGCGGCTGGCGGGCCCAGCGTTCCCGCTGCGCCGCCCGGGCGCGCCGCGGCTGCAGGGCGAGCGGCGCGCTGATGCTCGGCCTGGTCACGGCGGGAATCAGGCCGGGTCCATGACCAGCTCGGCGGCGAGCGGCAGCTCGCGGACCCGACGCCCGGTCGCGTGGAACACCGCGTTCGCGATCGCGGCGCCCGCGCCGACCTGGCCGATCTCGCCGACCCCCTTGACCCCGAGCGGGTTGACCACGTCGTCGGTGACCTCGACGAACTCGACGGTCACGTCCGGCGCGTCCGCGTTGACCGGCACCAGATACTCGCCGAGGTTCGTGGCGGCCCAGCGCGCGTGCCGCGGGTCCATCCGGTTGCCCTCGAGCAGGGCCTGGCCCATCCCCCAGATCATCCCGCCCATCAGCTGGCTGCGGGCGAGGCGCGGGTTGAGCACCCGGCCGGGCGCGAACACGCCCAGCATCCGGCGCACCCGGACCAGGCCGAGCTCCGGGTCGACGGCCACCTCGGCGAACTGCGCGCCGAAGGTGAGCAGCCCGTGCGGGGTGTCCAGCGGCGGCGGCGTCCAGCTGCCCATCGCCTCGGCGTCGGCGAGCCGGTTGCGCTGCATGAGCTGCCCGTACGTCTCGCCGGCGGCCGGCCGGCCGCGCGCCTGCAGCCGTCCGGCCACGACGTCGACCTCGGCCGGGTCGCAGCCGTGCAGCGGCGACTGCGCATCGGCGACGGCCAGCTCGACCAGCTGCCGGCGCAGTGCCGTCGCCGCGGCGTGCACGGCCGCGCTGATCATGCCGGCCCCGGCGGAGCCGACCGCCGAGCTGACGTTGGGCAGGTCGGTGTCGCCGGCGGCGAACCGCACGTCGGACAGCGGCACGCCGAGGGCGTCGGCGCCGACCTGCGTCATCGCGGTGGTCACGCCGGTGCCGAACTCCTGCGTGCCGGCCTCGACGACCGCGCCGCCGTCCGCGTACAGCCGGGCGCGGGCGCGCTGCACCGGCATGAACAGCGCCACCGGATAGGCCGCGGCCGCCATCCCGGTGCCGATCAGCCAGTCGCCGTCCCGGCGGGCCCGCGGGGTGGGGTCCCGGTCGGCCCAGCCGAACCGCTCCGCGCCCAGCCGGAGGCACTCCGGCAGCCCGTCACTGGACCAGGGGTTGCCCTGCGGGTCCACGTCGGTGTGGTTGCGCAGCCGCAGCTCGAGCGGGTCGAGGCCGAGCCGGTAGGCCAGCTCGTCCATCGCCGTCTCCAGCACGAACGACGCCACCGACTCGCCCGGGCCGCGGGTGAACGTCGGGGTCATCGTGTTGCCGCGGATCAGCCGGTGCACGCCGAGGAAGTTCGGGCACCGGTAGAGCTGCGAGGACACGCCGGTCGCCGGCTCGGCCCAGTCGTCGAAGTGCGAGGCGATCGACAGCTTCTCGTGCCGCAGCGCCACCAGTCGGCCGTCGTGGCCGGCACCCAGGCAGAGCCGCTGCTCCTGCTCCTCCCGGTGCCCGTGCCCGGTGTACGTCTGCGGCCGGGTCAGCACCAGCCGGACCGGCCGGCCGACCTGCCGGGCCGCCATCGCGGCCAGCGTGACGTGCGGCCACACCATCGCCTTGGACCCGAACCCGCCGCCGACGAAGTGGGTGATCACCCTGACCCGGGCAAGCGACAGGCCGAGCAGGTGCGCCACGGTCAGCTGGGTGGCCCGGATGCCCATCGTCGAGTCGTAGATCGTCAGCCCGTCGCCGTCCCAGACGGCGGTCGTCGCGTGCGGCTCCAGCGCGTTGTGGTGGTTGGCCGCCATCCGGTAGGTGAGGTCGAGCCGGACGTCGGCGCCGGCCAGCGCGGTCTCGACGTCGCCGCGCTCGGTGCGGCCGGGCAGCAGGCCGCCGAACAGCCGCTCCGCCTCGTACGCAGTCGCCCGGCCCTCGTCGATCGTGGTCGTCGCCGGGCTCTGCTCGTACCGGACCTGCAGCCGGGACGCCGCGTACTGGGCCCGCTCGTGGCTGTCGGCGACGACCACGGCGACCGGCTGGCCGGCGTAGTGCACCACGTCGTCCTGCATCGGGAAGAAGCTCTCGCCCGGCGCCGGCGCGCCGACCAGCGACGGCAGCAGCCGCGGCTGGCCGACGATCTTGTCGAGGTCGCGGTGGGTGAGCACCCTCAGCACGCCGTCGGCCGCGTCGGCCGGCAGCTCGACGTCGAGCACGCGTCCACTGTGGACGGTCGCGCCGACCAGGACCGCGTGCACCAGGCCGGGCAGCGGGATCTCCGCGGTGTAGCGGGCGGTGCCGGTGACCTTCGCGATCCCGTCCACCCTGGGCACAGGCCGCCCGATCGCTGCCGTCATGACCGTCCTCCCTCGACCGCTCGGGTCAGCCCGCGCACGATCGCTCGCCGCGCGAGTGCGACCTTGAACGCGTTGTCCGGCCGCGGCGTGGCGGCGGCCAGCTCCGCCGCGGCGGCCGCGGCGAACCGCTCCGGGGTGGCCGGCGCACCGAGCAGGTGCTGCTCGGCCAGCCGGGCCCGCCACGGCACGGTCCCCACCCCGCCGAGGGCCAGCCGGGCCGCGGACACCACGCCGTCCTCGACGGCGACTGCGGCCGCCACCGAGACCAGCGCGAACTCGTACGACTGGCGGTCGCGGTATTTCAGGTACAGCGAGCCCTGGGCCAGCGGCAGCGGCGGCAGCTCGACGGCGACGATCAGCTCGCCGTGCGCCAGCGGGTGCTCCACCTCCGGCGTCGTCCCCGGCGCCAGGTAGAAGTCGTCGATCGGGATCATCCGGGTGCCGGCGGGCCCGACCGTGTGCACGATCGCGTCGAACGCGACCAGCGGCACGGCGAGGTCGGACGGGTGGGTGGCGATGCAGTGCTCGCTGGTGCCGAGGATCG
>Ga0207683_10000997_pt1 | contig 25922 bp, 27 predicted proteins | sample KBSM73metaG_FD_184333 | JGI IMG/M metagenome (GOLD analysis project Ga0207683, IMG submission 184333) | Miscanthus rhizosphere microbial communities from Kellogg Biological Station, Michigan, USA - KBS M7-3 metaG (SPAdes) (version 2) | ecosystem: Host-associated > Plants > Roots > Rhizosphere >... | reverse complement strand
GCGCCCCTGGTCGTTGCGCACGGCAGTCGCGCTGAGCGACGTGACAACCACTGCGGTGGCTGTAGCACCTAGCGCAGCAATGATGGCGAGCACGGCATAGCCGCGCTGCGCAAGGGATCGCCGTTTGTAGTTGCGATTAAGCATGGTCATTAAGATGGAACACGCGCACCCTTGCAGTATTACTGCTTAGTATTCGGGGCGTTGTCGTTTTTCGGTTCGTCCCGCTGATCGCTGTCCGTACCCCGCGGGGGTCTCCTTTGCAGCGGGGGGTCAGATTTTACGGCTTCGCGCGGCGGAGTTGATGTGACTTTTGCCACGTCGCTGCTCGCCTTTTCGCCTTCCGTCCCGGATTTAACCTCTGTCCTGGCGGTTGGCCGGCGCAAATAACTTTCCTCAATGGTGCCGCTCACGATTTCCACCGTCTGACCGACTTTGAGATCGACGCTTCGACCGCTGTCGGGGACGCTCAGGCGGACGCGGTTATCGGACTTGCCGATAGCTGCATTCATTCCGCTCGGGTTCTGCTCATTCACTACGCGATTATTCAACCAGATCGTGTTCTTGCCGTCGCTCCGCCGAATAATTCCGTTGACGCTCACGTTTTGCGGGACTGGCGCAGCCGCCGGCTGTTGCTCGCTCTCATTGCCGATTTCGACCCGGATATTCTGCTTGCGCGCATTGTCCAGCGTCGCGCGCTGCACGGGCGTGTAGAACATGCGTGCAAGTTCAGCTGCCACGCATGCGTGCGCTATGGGCAGCAACGCAAGCAGCAGGAGGACGCGTGTATGCTTCATTTACGCTCCCCTGGTGAAGCCGCGCGCAAAGTAATCCACGCAATGTCGCAATCGGCGCGCAGATTGGGCTGAAAGCGAATGCTGCTTCCCGCATTCGCGCGATCCAGCTTGCACTCATTGACTGCGAAAAATCCCGCACCCTGTTTGCCCAACGCCTTGAGAAAGCTCATAAGGTCGCCTTCATGCAGCAACTGGAAACTAAGCTTCATCACCGATTGATGCAGCGTCAGCTGGCCGGGATTCAGCTCTGCCGCGTACGGATACTGCTGTTGGGAGCCGATTTGGTACTGCACTCCGAAAAGCTGGGCTTGCTGATTCGAAAGCCGCAGGCCTTCCAGCCAATTCAGGCGCTTCTCGTCGCCGACAAATCCAATGCGCTGCAGGTACTCATAATTGGGCAGATAGCGGACTATCAGTTCTTTTTCCTCGCCGGATTTTTGCAGGCGGGTGCGTGCTTCCCGCATCTGTGCCTGCTGTTGCGCGAGCTCGCGCTTGGTTGCGCTCAGTGTTTGATCGAGTTGATAAACAATACCGGCGCCGAGGCCAAGCACAATGACCAGGATTATTAACGGTGCTTGTAGCGCTTTTAATTCGGCGGCGTTCATGCGGACGGCTTCATCTGCACGATGATTATAAATTCGGCTTTCCCAGCCTGTTCCCGGCTGTCCGTCGTATTTCCCGACAACGTAAGACCGGGGCTGATATTAAGCGGCAGCTTGGCGACTTTAACGTCCCCGACGTTCGGTTGCTGCGCCAGGCTCTCCGCGAAGCGGTTGATGGAATCGATTGCCGCGCGATAATCGCCGCGGAACGGGCGCACCTCGCCTTCGATTAGGGCGGATTCCTTGCGCTTGCCCGCAACCTGCGCGACGGGTGGTGGAACAAAAGCCGGCGTCGACGGCTGTCCGGGGTTCGCATCGCGCGCGGCAGCAAACTCACTATTGTCGTATTTCCAGTCGAACAATTTCATCACTATCGCGGGATTCGCCTCAAGCGCCTGGCTTACCAGATCCATCATGATTTCGGGCGTGCGAGTAGTCGCGCCGATTTTCTGCGAAACTTCGACGGCGCGCCGCAGGTTTTCTGCGGTGGTCGGGGCAGCCGGGAACTGACGGGTCGCTTCCTGGTATTTCTGTTGCAACTCGGTGGTCTGACGCCGCGTGGTTTCCGTGTCTGCCTGTGCATCGAAGATTTGGTAGACGGCCATCGCACACCAGAGCGCCACGATGAGTGCCGTCACTCCACTCAGCGCATAAATGCCGCGCCGTAGCTGGTGCTGCCGATAGCCAAGAGTGACAGTGGCCGGGGCGAGATTGTTGTCCGGTGGGCGCAAGCCCAGCAACTGCAGATACAGTGCATCACTCGATGATTCCATGACCGGCACAGTGACGCCGAGGCTCGAAACGATTTCCTTCTGCCCCAGGCGTCGGCATTCGATGTTCGGATTGTCGCGCGCAATTACGTGTTCGAGCCCGGTCAGCGTGTCGTTGCGGTCGACGATCAACACCGACAGATGCTCGTCGAGCGTCATTACGCGCAGCGCGTGCAGGTACAGCCGCGTGTTGGATATCTCTTCAGCGTAATTCTTAATTGCCTCGCCGGCACTGCCGTCGATGCGCGCCAGCCGGCTGATGCGCAGTTGTTGCTCGCGGAAAAAGCTCAGACGCAAACCGGCGCCGTGGATTGACACCACCAGAAGGTTGGTCTGCTTGAGATTGAGCTTCTCGATCAGCATTGCGCTGACGGTGGGCAGAAGATAAATGCCGGCGACCGGCAACTCGGCCTCGGTGACGGCCTCCAGCCAGTTGTTTATCAATTCCGGGTTGGTCAGCGCGCAAAACAGGTAACGGTCGTCGCGCCGCTTGCCGGGGTCGCGGCCCTGCATGCGCGCGCTGCAAAACTGTGTGCTGCGATAATGCTGCTTCAGTTTGCGCGCAATCATTTCGGTGCGGTCACTGCCGAAACTGTGCGGCAGCGATTCGAAACGATAGTCTTCCTCTACCGCATCCACCATTATTTCAACCGGCAGATGCGGACCCTGGTCGAGGTAATCCCTGAAAACAGCGAGCCCGGCGTCGCTGTTTTCGAAAATGGTGCAGATGCCCAGACGACCCCCGTGCCAGCGCGCTGCGCTGACTTGGATCGTTGACACGGAAATCAGTAGTTTATCCGCCATGGCGAGCTTGTTTTGTCTTTGCGATTAGACCCTTAGAACTTTATCTTACCGAGAATATCATAGACAGGTCCTAATACCGACCACATGATAAATACCATGATGCCGCCCAGAAACACGGTGAGCACGGGACCGATCATGGCCATACCTTTGTCGACTGCCTCTTTGACGTCGCGATTGTAAAAATAAGTCACGTTCATCAGCGCCGTATCGAGCGCGCCGGTGGCCTCGCCGACCCTCAACATGCGGATGACGAGCGGCGGGAAAATGCCCAGGTTCTGGAATGTCTCCGTCAGGCTGTCGCCCGCGGTAATTTGCGCTCCGGCGCGCATCAGGCCGTCCGCGATAACGCGATTGTCGACGATGTCTTCGGAGGTTTTAATCGCGTCCAGAATCGTGATGCCCGATTGGTACATGAGCGCGAAAAAATTGGTGAATCGCGACATGATTATTTTCTGCATGATCGGCCCGATTACCGGAATGTGGAGCTTGGTGTAGTCCCACAAATAGTGCGCCTTGGGACTTTGCTTGACGATCACGACGGTCGCGATGACCAGCACGATAGGAATGCCCAATACGAACGGCCAGTAATCGACCACGACGTTGGAGAGAAAAATCAGCGCCCGCGTTTGGGGCGGGAGCGCGATGCCCATCGCCTTCAGTAACTGGGTAACCTGCGGGACCAGGAAGATCAGCATGAACAGCATCACAGCGGTCACGACCACCAGCACGAAAGCCGGGTACATGAGCAGGCGCTTAGTCTGCGACGCGAGTTCGTCCTGCCATTTGAGCGTGGTTCCGAGGCTCGCAAATACCTCGGTAAGGCGGCCGGCTTGCTCGCCGGCGCGGATCAGGCTCACGAATACGTTATCGAACACATATCTGTGCTGCGACATCGCCTGCGATAGAACGCGGCCGCCTTCCATGTCTTCGATGAGGGTTGCCAGAACTTCGCGAAAGCGCGGGTTCTCGATTGAATCGCGCAGATCGCGAATGCCTTCCAGCAGCGGAATGCCCGAACGCGTGATCTGCTCCATGTCGAAACAGAACGTGATCAGGTCGCGGCGCGTGATGTTGCCGCCGCTGCCGAAACTGCCTCCTCTTTTCTCGATTTCGCGAAACGTGATGAGATCGAGGCCCATGCGGCGCAGCCGCAGCTCGAGATCGACCTCGTTGACGGCGTCGAGTCCGCCGCGCGCCGGACGGCCTGTCTTATCGACCGCTTTGTACTGAAAAGAGGGCATGGTCAGCCAGACTGCACGACGCGCGCGTTGCAGGTGACGCACCACACGCGAGATGCCTTTTTCGTTCGCCGCGGCGAGGTGCGCATGGGGCGGCTCAGTTGAAGCGGCCCGTCAGGTCGACCGAGCGCGAAATTTCCGCGATGCTGCTGGTGCCGTTCAACACGAGCGCGATTCCCTCTTCGGCCAGCGGGCGGAAATTCTTCGCCAGTGCTGCGGCTCGCAGTTCTTTGGCGGTCGCGCGCCGCGCGACCAGCTCGTCGAGATCGCCATCCATCACGAGCAGTTCCATGACGGAACAGCGGCCTTTATAGCCTTTGTTGGCGCATTTGAGGCAGCCTGTCGGCCGGTAGATGTGCGCGACGTCAGCGGCAGCGGCCCCCAGGATCTTGCGCTCTTCGATCGTCGGTGCGTAGGCTTCCTTGCAGTGCACGCACAGCACGCGCACTAGGCGTTGCGCGATGACGCCGATGATATTGCCGGCCATGATGTCGGGCTGGATGCCGATGTCGAGCAGGCGCGGGAACGCACCCAGCGCCGAATTGGAATGCAGCGTGGAAAAGACCTGGTGGCCGGTCATGGCCGCGCGAAAGGCCATTTCGGCCGTGTCGTGGTCGCGAATTTCGCCAACCAGGATGATGTCCGGGTCCTGGCGCATCATCGAGCGGATGCCATTGGCGAAATCCATCTTCACCGCTTCGTTGACCGACGTCTGCCGCATCAGCGTCAGCGGATACTCGACCGGGTCTTCAAGGGTCATGATGTTCACGGTTTCATCGTTGACCTGCGACAGCAGCGAGTACAGCGTGGTGGTTTTGCCGCTGCCGGTCGGCCCGGTAACGACCAGAATGCCCTCCGGCCGCGCGAGCATCAGGCTCAAGCGCGTCAACGTCGCCGTCGGGAGATTCATCTTGTCCAGGCTGATGATCGACTTTTCGCGGTCGAGAATCCGCAGCACGATATTTTCGCCGTGTACCGTCGGATGGGTCGAGACCCGAAAGTCGATCGGCCGCCCGTTCAGCGTCAGCGACAATCGCCCGTCCTGCGGCGCGCGCGTCTCGGCGATATTCATTTCGCTGATTACTTTGATCCGGACAGTAATGCCGGGCATGTAAGTTTTATGCAGGCTGCGCACGGTCTCGAGCACGCCGTCGATGCGATACCGAATGCGCAGGAATGCGTATTCCGGCTCGAAGTGGATGTCGGAAGCGCCGCGCTTTACCGCATCGACCAGCAGTGCATTCACCAATCGCACCATTGGCTGGGTGTATTCGTCGCCGCCCACGCCCAGGCTTTGATAATCGATTTCGCCGGTCTCGATTTCCTGCAGAATGCCGTCGACCGACAGCTCGTGCCCGTAAAACTGGTCGATGTAGTCTTCGAGCTGGGCCTCGCCCGCAAGCTGAGTTTTGATCTCGACGGTCGGGCCCAGCGTCGCACGCAGCTGGTCGAGCGCAACGACATTAAAAATTTCGGTCGTGGCAATGCTGAGCTGGCGCTCGTCCGCGTCATATGCGATCGGCAGCAGCCGATGACGGCGCGCAAAATCCTGCGGGACGAGTTTCAGCGCCTCCGGATCGGCGACGACTTGAGCGAGGTCGATCGACTCCTGCCCAACGGTGCGCGCCATGATGTCGCGGATCGCGGCCTCGGTGATGAAGCCGAGACGAACGAGCTGGCGGCCGATCGGGATATTGTTTTGCTTCTGCTCGGCGAGCGCGATGCCGAGCTGGTCGGGCGTGATCAGACCCTGCTGCACCAACAGTTCGCCTAACCGGAGCTTTTTGCGCTGTTCAGCCATCGGGATCTAATGTATTACGGACCGTGAATTGCATTGCATAGCGCTTCCTTCCGCCTGCCGCAATCAAGCCGGCGTACCGGCAGCCGTTATTGGACGACTTTTTCGAGTTTGGTGACGCGCTCCTGGGCGGCAGTGGGGCTGAAGTTGGCGTGGCCCTTTGCCGCGGCGAGCAGCACTGCGCGCCGGTAAAAATCCAGTGCCGATTTGGGCTGGCCGATATGCTCGAGCGCTACCGCGAGATTATAGGCGTAATCGGGATTGTCCGGCTGCAGGTGGTGCGCCTGAAAAAACGCCTGCTGAGCGTCGGGCCAGCGTGCTTGATCGACATAAGTGTTGCCGAGCGTGAAATGCAGGTACGCGGCACCCGGATCGCGCGTGATCAATTGCTTGACACGCGTTTCCGCCGCCTGCGGGTCCGCGCGCCCGAGCAAGCCGATCAGTCCCGCCTGCGCCAGCGGATTGCGCGGATCGAGTTCCAGCACTTTCACGTAGTGCCGGCTGGCGGCATCGCGATCGCCCTGCTGGCTGGCGATGTCGGCGAGCCCCAGGTGCGCGTCGATACTGCGCGGGTCGCTTTTGAGCAACTGATTGTAGAGTTGCTGCGACGATTCCAATTTGCCGGCCGAGAGCGCCGCGTACGCATCGACTAGAACGGGGCTGATTGCGGGCGCATTGTTGGCAGTCGTGACTTTGATGGTTTCGCGCGGCGTCGACGCGGTCGCTGGGACAGGCGCAGCTGCGGCGACTGGCAGCGCCGGCGTCGCCGGAATGCTCGCAGCCACCGGCACAACCGGCGCCGGCGCGGAGGGCTTCTCCTTTGAAGCGCTTGGTTCCGGCGGCAGCAGCGATGTCAGCGGTAAGGGCACGGCCGGCGCGGCTGGCGCTGCAGGTGCGCTCGCGGCATTGGCAGCGGGTTGCACTACAGGCGCCGGCGCCTGGGCGATCGGCGTGGCCGGCGCGGGACGCGGCGCCTGGGTTACGAACATTGCCGGATTCATTTGTACATATACGTAGCCGCCAAAGCCGAGCAAAAAGAGCACGGCAAGCGCGCCGAAAACCACCAGTGGACGCTCGCGCAGATAGCGGACGACGTTGGAGCCCGGTTCGCGTTGTCCGGCGCGCAGCACGGTTGCGGCCTGCGCGGCTTCGCGCGCGCTCGTGGCGGACCTTGCGGATGTTCCGGATTTGCGGGGTGTCGGTGCCGGCTCGGGGGTGCGCGCCGCAAGCGCGTCATCAATAATTTCGATTTCAGGAACCGGCTGCAAGGTGAGTTCCGAAACGGGCGGGGCGCGTTTAGGACCGGGAGGCGGCGGAACGGGGTCAACAGCGGGTGCAGCATCGCCGCCGGTTTCGACCCGGTCTTTGGCGGCCTTTTCCAAGGCCTTCATCAACAGACTCATTTACGTGTCACCGCCGGTTCGCCAGGCAGGGTTTCAGTCGGCGTGGAGGTTTGCTGCGGCAGGAATTTTTTGAAAAACTTCAATTCGTCGCTGTCGAGCGATGGGGTGGCAATGATGGTCGAACGCAGGAAAATCACCAGTTCCGATTTGCTGACCTTGTCGTCGCGTGCGCCAAACCATTCGCTCAGGAATCCCGTGATCGCGGGGTTGCCGGCGCCGGGTATCGAATTGCGGTTGTACTGCGCGCTGTCCTGCATGAGCCCGCCGAGCACTGCGGTCTGGCCGCTCACGAGCTGCAGCACCGATTCCATTTCGCGGGTCTGCACCTGTGGCACCGGATTGGTCAGGCACTTGCCGCCGTTCGACGCGGCAATCTGCACGCTGCACAAACTCGGATTCGGATCGTTCGCGAAGCCGTTGACGCGCGTGATGGTGGGACGGATCGTGATTGTGACCTGGCCGTTCTCGTTGATTTGCGGCGTCATGCTCATTACCATGCCGACGGGCACGGTCTGCGCGGTGGTGTTAAAAGTTGTGTTGGTGCCGACGTTGGCGGCGGTTGTCGTGGTCGCCTCGATGTTGAAATATACGATATTGTCGACCACCTTCAAGAGCGCGGTCTGGTTATTAATGGCCATGAGCTTCGGGCTCGATAGGACTTTCGTATTGCCGAATTGATTGAGCAGATTCACGCTCGCCGCGATGTTGCCAATCGCGGATGTCGGATTGATGTAGCCGATCGCCAGGCTGCCCGCCGAAAAGCCGTTGGGGATGCCCGCGGTAAGATTTTGATTGAAGGTAATACCACCGCTGACGGCGAGCCGGCTCCAGTCTATGCCGGCCTGGTACGCGTCCGTCAACGTAACTTCAGCGATTGTCGCCTCGATCAACACCTGCCGCTGCGACATTTGCGTGATGCTGTCGATGTGCTGTTGTACCAGCGCGTGCTGCTTCTCCGTCCCTAGCACGCTGATGGTGCCGGAAACCGGATTGACGACTATATCGTCGCGCACGTCCCCCGCAACGGGCGACGCCGCCGATTGGCCGCCGAAAACACTGTTGAAGAGTTGCGGCGCAGCCTGGCCCGCGCGCGCCACCGCTTCAGCCTGCTGTAACCGCTCTTCGCGTGCCGACCGTTGCGATTCGGCGCGCTCGGCACGTTGTTCAGACGTCAGGCTCTGGCTGCGCGTGGATACCAGAATGGCGCGGATGTTATCGCGCAGCGCTTCCCAGAAATTGTTATTGCTCGTCGTTTTTACCAGGGTACTGGAACTGTTGGTTCCCCCGCTGGCGCCGCTGGCGCCGCTGCTGCCGGTCGACCCGGCGCCGGCGGTGCTGCCGCCGGCGGAGCCGGACTGTATCTGTCCAGACACGCCGATCGTAGAGGTCGTCTCGCGGGTCATGTTGACGTAGTTGACCCTGTAAGTTTTCATGTATGCGGTGTCGGGCGACACGATGATCGTGTTGGATTCGACGCGGTAGCGCATGTTGACCTGCTTGCTCAAACGGTCGAGGATGGCCGGCAGCGTTTCGTTGATCGCATTCAGGCTTACGAGCCCGGTCAGCCCCGGATGGATATCGATGTTCTGCTTGGTGTCGCGCGCAAGCGCGAACAGCAACTCTTTTACCGGGACTTCGTTGACGACCACGCTGTAAGTCGGCGCCTTGACGGACGGTTTGGGCGCCGGCGCGAAATCGCTCGTGCGCGTAGGCGGCGGTACGTCCGCCAGTGAGATTTTGGACGCCGGTGCCGCCGGTGTTGCGACATGACCTTCCGATTGCGGCAGCACCGAGCGCTTATAGCAACCGGCGAGCGCCGTCGCCATGATCGCGCACACGAGTGTGTTGACCAGAATTGGGCGGGGGCACCATGCGGCGGTTTTGCGACCGTTGACGTGGACACTGTCGTGATTCCGCTTGCCGGAAGCCAAGTTTAGAAACATGGTGCGATCCCCTGTAAAAAGCTACGTCACGTAACGCCAACCGTGACCCGCTCTGTTAAGAGGACTGATGCTGAGCGATCTCGGCGCGTATTCCCTGCATCGTGCGCAACACCGGCTTGTACGCTTTCAAGTTGGCCGGTAATTTCGCCAGCGCTTCCTGCGCGGCCCGGCGATCGTCGAAAGACCCGTACAACACAGTGAGCGACGGTTTTTGTTTTGCAACAGTACGGTACACAAAAATGTCATTAATTTCAATATATTTGCGAATGACGTTCAGGTGATTCTTTAGCTGAGCAGGGTTATCTGCCCCCATGAGCTGAATACTGTAAGGATTTTTGCTCCCCTGCGAGAGCCACTGCTTGGTGGCCGACATGCGTTTTTCGATCTCATCGTTGGTTTCGAGAGCAAGTTGTGAGTTAGCGCCTGCTGTCGGTTTAACGAAGTCGACAGGCGGCTGGACAGATTCCAACTCGCTTTTCTTAGCATCGGGCACGGGCGTTGTGGCGGGGCCCACGGGGGTGGGGGCAGAAGGGCTGATAGCGGCGGGAGCTGCAGGCGGTGGCGTCTCGGCCGCGACCGGTTGCGTGGGCGCAACAGCGGGTTCAGGCGCGGCGAGGGGGGGCGCGGGAAGAGGGGCGGGAGCGGCGGGGGCCGCAACCCCGGCCGCAGGCACCGGTTGGCTCTGGGTAGACATACCGCCCAGGTGAGCGGAAAGCAGCGCATAGCATGCCATGCCCAAGCCGGCGCCAACGACAAACAGCAAGATCGCGAGCCCGAACCGCAGACGCGGCAGCGGCCGATCGTACTGGCTGAATTCGCTGTCCCGAATGGCCGCCTTGACGTGCTTGATGCGAACCGTATGCGTGTTCTCGGAAAAGGCGGCGAGCAGCGCTTTGTCGGCGATCAGGTTGACGCGGCGGGTGAGTCCGCCGGACGATTTCGCGATCGTGTTGATGATCTGCGGGGTGAATATGTCGGGTCCCCGATAGCCGGCCGCACGCAGCCTGAAATTGAGGTAATCGCGGATTTCGTCGGGTTTAAGCGGGCTCAGGCGAAAGCTGTGCGTAATGCGCTCGCGCAGCTGGCGAATTTGCGGCTGGCGCAGGTTTTCCTCTAGCTCCGGCTGCCCGAATAGGACGATCTGCAGTAACTTGCTGTGCGCGGTTTCGAGATTGGACAACAGGCGAATTTCTTCGAGCGTCGCCAGCGGCATACTTTGCGATTCTTCGACGAACATCACGACCTGCTTGCCGGCCGCATGGCGTTCGAGCAGGTGCGCGTTGATCATTTGCATGAGGTCGAGATGCCCGGCATCGCGCGCGGGCTTCAGATGCAGCTCTTGCGCGATCGCGTGCAGTATCTCCTCGGGCGAGACGCTCGGATTGGCGAGATAAACGGTTTCGATATTTTCCGGCAGCCGCGCCTGCATCATGCTGCACAACATCGTTTTCCCGCTGCCGACCTCGCCCGTTACCTTGACGATGCCTTCGCCCTGGCCGACCGCGTACAACAGGGCCTCGAGAATGGGCCCGCGGTTGCCGCCGCCATAAAAGAATTCCGTATTCGGTGTAATGCGAAACGGCGGCTGGGTGAGCCCGAAATGGTTGTAGTACATCAGGGTTATCGCTTATCCGCTGGCGTGTCCGGGGGTGGCATTCAGCGTGAACGCGAAAAAGCCGCTATTCAGGCGCGGCCCGCGGCTCGTCCGCCGTGCCGTAATTCTGCATGCGGCTATAGAGCGTAGTGCGATGGATGCCCAGCAATTTCGCCGCCTGGGAGAGATTGCCCTGGGTGATCAGCAGTGCGGCTTCGACATAGCCTTTTTCCCACTGCTGCATCGTCAGGTCTAGATTGAAGTTCTTTTGCAGCTGCAGGTGCTTCTTGGCCGATTCCAGGATGGACTTGAAGTCCTGGCCGACCGGCAGTCCCGGCAGCTCGAGCTCCATACTTTCCATGTCGAGTTCGACCTGCAGCTGCTCGCCGTTGACCGCCTGTCCCGCATGCTTGGTGGTAAGCCGGATAACGATGTTGCGCAATTCGCGCACATTGCCGGGAAAACTGTACTCGAGCCACAGCGTTATCGCGCGCGCGTCGAGATCGAACGGTTTGCAGGCCGCCTGCCGCGAGTAGAACTCGCGAAAGTAGTCGAGCAGCATGCGCTTGTCTTCGCCCAGATCGCGCAATGGCGGCACGTCGATCGTGAACACCGACAGCCGGTGATAAAGATCGGCACGGAAACGGCCGTTGCGGATCTCATGTCGCATGTCGCGGTTGGTCGCGGCGATTACGCGCGCGTTGCTCACGCGGCTCTGGGTTTCGCCGACCCGTTGATATTCGCCGTTTTCGAGCACGCGCAGGAGTTTCGCCTGCAGTTCCAGCGGCAGTTCGCCGATCTCGTCCAGAAACAGCGTGCTGTCCTTGGCATCCTCGAAATAGCCCGCGCGCGAAGTCGTCGCGCCGGTGAAAGCCCCTTTGCTATAGCCGAATAACGTCGGCTCTACCAGGTTCGGCGAAATCGCCGCGCAATTCAACGCGAGGAACGGTTTCGCCGCGCGCGTGCTCTGGCTGTGCAGGGCGGATGCAATCAGCTCCTTGCCGCTGCCCGACTCGCCTTCGATCAGCACCGGGAACGGCGCGTTCGCATATTGGGTGATTTGCTGGCGCAGCTTGTCGATCGGCAGGCTTTTGCCGATCAATCCGGCGCCGCCGCCGGCCTGGGCGGTCAGCTCGGCATCGCGGATCTGCAACGCGTTCTGCAGCAGCGTCTTGATTTTTTCCGGCTCGCACGGTTTGGCGATGAACTCTATCGCGCCGAGGGTGCGCGCATGGCGCGCATTGGTTTCTTCGTTCTGTCCGGACAGGACGAGGATCTTGATGCTCGGCGAATACGCGATCAATTCGTTGATGAGCTTGAAGCCCTCGTCAGGCCGATGCGGGGTCGGCGGCAAGCCCAGATCGATCAGCGCAAGTTGCGGGGGATTGTCGAGCTGACGCAGCAGACTTTTGACTTGCGCGCGCGATTCCGCGACGTAGACGTTGAAGTCGCGGCTCAGTACAAAGTTCAGCGTGTCACTGATTAGCGGGTCGTCGTCGACGATCAGCAGATCCGGCTTGACCTGTGATGATTCCAATGAGTCCCCCTTAATTCAACTGACTATTCTGCCAGATAGTTTTAGTGCCTGATAGCCATGCCGGGCGGTTCGCATCATGCCGCTTGCGGTTCGCTGTCGATGCAACGCAGAAATGCTTGCTCGAGATTCACGCCGGCGTGTAAAGCGCACAACGCGGCAGGCGTGCCGACAAAGCGCAGTTCGCCGCCGTGGATGACCGCTATGCGGTCGCATATCTGCGCCACATCGGCGAGCGCGTGCGAGGTGAAAAAGACGGTGCGTCCCTGGCGTTTTAACTCATCGAACCGCGCCCTGAGCAGCGCATGCGCTTTGGGATCGAGCCCGCTCGCCGGCTCGTCGAGGATGTACAAATCCTTGCACGACAGCAGGCAGGCGGCGAGCCCGAGTTTTTGCGTCATGCCCTTTGAGTACGCGCGCACAGCGAGCTTGAGCGCCTTAAGATCGAGGTCGAATGCACGCAGTATCTCCGCGGCCGCCGTCCGGTCGAACGGCGTGGACTGCATGGCGAGCACGTAGCGGATGAAGTCTTCGCCGGTCAGATAATACGGCGGGTTGAACCGCTCGGGCAGGAATGCGAGGCGCCGGCGCGCGGCGGTCACGTGATGAGGCGTGCCGAAAATCTCGATGGCGCCGCCGGATACATTGCAGAAATCGAGCAGGCATTTGAGCAGCGTCGTCTTCCCGGCGCCGTTCACGCCCACCAAGCCGAAAAACTCGCCGGGCGCCACGTCAAACGTGACGCCGCGCAAAGCCTGCGCGCGGCCGAAATTTTTGACCACTCCCGTAAAGCGCAATGCGGTTTCGGACATGGACAATAGACGTCGCCGATTGGAATGGCGGTATCTTATAACATTCGCCGCAGCCGCCGCGGTTGCGCCAGCCGGGCCGTGCCGTTTTCGCGGCAATCAGCACGTTGCAGCCGGGCACAACGGCCATCGAGTTTGGCAATGCCGGCACTGCTTCGCCGGCACGGCGGCCCGGCCGGCGGCGCGCAGCCTTCAAGGCTTTCGCCCTACTGCGGCCCCCGCCCGGTCGATTGTGGTAAACCGCTTAACTGTTTAGAATTCATCGTTTTGCGGCGGCACCGGGCACACGTGGCGGCAGACAATCTAATCGAGATCAGCAACGTCGGTTATTCGTACGATAAACGGCGGAAGATACTCACCGACATCGACATGGTGATCCCGCGCGGCAAAGTCGTCGCGATCATGGGGATCAGCGGTTCCGGCAAGACGACTCTGCTGCGCCTGATCGGCGGCGCATTGAAGCCAACGCAGGGGACAGTTAAGGTCGACGGCAAGTTTACGCACGAGCTCGATCGCGAGGGGCTCTACCGCATGCGCCGGCGGATGGGCATGCTGTTTCAGTTCGGCGCGTTGTTCACTGACCTTTCGGTATTCGACAACGTCGCGTTTCAGATGCGCGAGCACACGGATTTGCCGGAAGCCATGATCCAGGACCTTGTGATGATGAAGCTGCATGCCGTGGGGCTGCGCGGGGCGCACCGGCTGATGCCCGCCGAGCTCTCAGGCGGCATGGCGCGGCGGGTGGCGCTGGCGCGCGTTACGGCGCTCGATCCCATGCTCATCATGTATGACGAGCCGTTCACCGGGCTCGATCCGATATCGCTGGGCGTGATTCGCAACCTCGTGCGCAAGTTGAACGACGCGCTGGGCTCGACCTCGATCGTCGTCACGCACGACGTGCAGGAAGCGCTCGATATAGTCGATTACGTGTATTACTTGTCGGAAGGCATTATGGTCGCACACGGCACGCCGGCCGAAATGCGCGCATCGAAAGATCCGCTCGTGCATCAGTTTGTATGGGGCGAGGCCGACGGGCCGGTCGCCTATCAGTATCCGAGCAAAAATTTCAGCGAAGAGCTCGAGCTTGTTTAACCGCACCTCCATCATCAGCGTGCGCAACATCGGCCACCATGTGACCGACAGCCTGCTGCGCCTGGGCTATGCGTCGCGCTTTTTCGCGTTGACCCTGCTCAACTCGGGAACGAGCTTCCTGCGCGTGCGGCTGATCATCCGCGAGCTGTATTTCACCGGCGTGCTGTCGATGATCATCATCCTGATCTCGGGACTGTTCGTCGGCATGGTGCTCGGCTACCAGGGTTACCAGACGCTGAAGACATACGGCTCCGAATCAGCGCTGGGCGTGCTGGTTGCGCTGTCGCTGGTGCGCGAGCTCGGCCCCGTGATGTCGGCGCTGCTCTTCGCGAGCCGCGCCGGCTCCGCGATGACCGCCGAGATCGGCCTGATGAAGGCGACCGAGCAGTTGTCGGCGATGGAAATGATGGCGGTCGATCCGATCGCGCGCGTCGTGGCGCCGCGGTTCTGGGCGGGCGTGATTTCGATGCCGCTGCTGGCTGCGATGTTCAGCGCCATGGGCGTCTACGGCGGCTACCTGGTCGGCGTGGTGGTCATCGGCGTCGACGAAGGCTCGTTCTGGTCGCAAATGCAAAGTGCGGTGGATTTTCGCGAGGACATCGTCAACGGAGTGATCAAGAGCGTCGTTTTTGGTATTGCGGTAACCTGGATTGCGTTGTTCGAAGGCTATGACGCGCCGCCGACCGCGGAAGGCGTCTCGGGCGCGACGACGCGCACCGTCGTGACTTCCTCACTTGCGATACTGGGACTGGACTTCATACTAACTGCATTTATGTTTCGGGGGGCTTAATGGAACGCTCGACACTCGACCTGTGGGTCGGCCTGTTCGTTGTCGCGGGATTTCTGGCGCTGACCATACTCGCCCTCAAGGTCGGCAACATGGGCAGTTTTGGCGGCACCGAGACCTATCAGTTGTCGGCGCCGTTCACCAATATCGGGGGACTCAAGCCGCGCGCGGCGGTAAAAAGCGCCGGGGTGGTCGTCGGCCGCGTTTCCGACATTACCTTCGATAACGACAAATTCATGGCCAAGGTGACCATGAACATCGAAAAGAATTTCAAGTTTCCGAAGGACAGCTCGGCGTCCATTCTGACCGCCGGGCTGCTAGGCGAACAGTACGTCGGCCTCGAAGGCGGCGCCGACGATGCAGTGCTCGCGAACGGCGACACCATCAAGCTGACGCAATCGGCGGTCGTGCTCGAGAAGCTGATCAGCCAGTTCATGTACAGCAAAGCGGCCGAAGGCGGCAGCGCCAGCAAATAACAATCGTGGAAGTGACACGAAAGGGAGTGCAATGATCAAGTTGACGATGAAACGGATACTCGCCATCGCGCTGTTCGCGGTACCGATGCTGGCCGTGTGGACGGCCCAGGCGCAGGAGACGGCACCCGATGCGCTTGCCAAGCGGGTCACTGACGAAGTGATCGCAGTGCTGCGGGCCGATAAGGACATCCAGGCCGGCAACACGAAAAAAGTGCTCGATCTGGTGGAAGCCAAAATCGTGCCGCATTTCAATTTTTCGCGCATGACGCGGCTGGCAGTCGGCGCGCCCTGGCGCCAGGCGTCCGCCGCGCAACAACAAAGCCTGACCAACGAATTTCGCACGCTGCTCGTGAACACTTATACGAGCGCGTTCACCCAGTATCGCGACCAGGTCATCGAGTATCGGCCGTTCAAGATGGCGTCCGGGGACACTGACGTCGTGGTCCGCTCGCTGATCAAACAGAAGACCGGCGCCGATCCGATCGACATCAACTACAGCATGGAGAAGGTCGATGGCGCGTGGAAGGTTTACGACGTGGTCATCGCGGGGGTGAGCCTCGTGCAAAATTACCGCAGCACATTCGCCTCCGAAATCCAGAAAGGCGGCGTCGACGGCTTGATCGCCGCCTTGTCGGCGAAAAACAAAGCGCTCGCCCAGCAGGTCAGCAAGAAATGATCGAGCGCGCGGGCAACGAGCTGCGCCTGTCCGGCCCGGTGACGATAGCCAACGCAGTGGCCCTGTGCGAGGAAGGCAAGCAGCAGTTGAACGGCGATATGGTGATCGATCTCGCCGCGGTGACCGAGGTCGACTCCACTGCGTTGAGCGTTTTATTCGAGTGGCGGCGCGCTGCCCGCGACAAGAATGTGCATGTCTCGTTTCGCAATCTGCCGGACAGCATGAGTAGCCTCGCGGCACTGTACGGCGTCGCGGAGCTGGTTGCGCCGGACGCCTGAACGCAGGGCGCGGCGCCCGCGCCGGCAGTTTCGCCCGTAGCCCGCATGATTCCCGCGATTCAAGCGAACGCCCCGTCTAGGGCCATGGCGCTGATGCTTTACGCCGTTGGCTGGTCGAAACCGGGTATAAACTGCGGCACTGAGGACTGAACCCATGGTAAATCCCGAGCAGGTAAAAGCCTATATCGAGCAGGGGCTCGAATGCGAATTCGTCAGCGTGGCCGGCGACGGCCACCACTTCGAAGCCGTAATCGTGAGCGCTGCGTTCAACGGCAAGAACAAGGTGCAGCAGCACCAGATTGTCTATCGCGCGCTGGGCGATCGCATGCGCGAGGAAATCCACGCGCTGTCGATGCAGACGCATACGCCCGCCGACTGGGCCAAGCGCTGATCAGCGCCGGTCCGCCGCATGGATAAACTGGTCATCGAGGGCGGGGTCGCGCTCAAGGGTGAAGTGCGGATTTCCGGCGCCAAGAACGCGGCGCTGCCGATCCTGTGCGCGGCGATCCTGAGCGACGAGCCATTGCGCATTTCGAACGTGCCGCATTTGCGCGACGTCACGACCATGTTGGGGCTGCTCGCGCAAATGGGCATCGCCGTCTCGGTCGACGACAAGCTCGGCATCGAATTGAACGCGCAGGCGCTCGACAATCCGGCGGCGCCCTACGAGCTCGTAAAGACGATGCGGGCGTCAGTGCTGGTGCTCGGTCCTCTGCTCGCACGCTGCGGCAAGGCGCGCGTGTCGCTGCCCGGCGGTTGCGCGATTGGACTGCGGCCCGTCGATCAACATCTGAAGGCGCTGCAGGCGATGGGCGCGACGATCGTAATCGAGCACGGCTATATGCAGGCGAGCGCGCCGCGCCTCAAGGGGGCGCGCATCATCATGGATCTGGTGACGGTCACCGGCACCGAAAACATCATGATGGCGGCGACTCTCGCCGACGGCGAGACGACCATCGAAAACGCGGCGCGCGAGCCGGAAGTCGTCGATCTCGCCGAATGCCTGAAGGCGATGGGCGCCAAGATAAAAGGCGCCGGCAGCGACGTGATCAGGATCACCGGCGTGACGCGCCTCAAAGCAGCGAGCTATCGCGTAATGCCGGACCGGATCGAGACCGGCACGTTCCTGGCGGCGGCCGCGGCAACCGGCGGCGAGGTGCGCCTGCGCGACACGCGCGCGAACATACTCGATGCGGTGCTCGAGAAACTGCGTGAAGCGGGCGCGCACATCGAAAAGAACGAGGACTCGATCAGCCTGGGCATGGCGGGTGGGTTGCGCGCGGTGAACCTGCGCACGGCGCCATATCCCGCATTCCCAACCGACATGCAGGCGCAATTCATGGCGCTCAATACTGTGGCCGAGGGCACTGCGCTGATTACCGAAACGATCTTCGAAAATCGCTTCATGCACGTGCAGGAATTGCGCCGGCTCGGCGCGCAAATCGAGGTCGAAGGCAATACCGCGGTGGTGAAGGGTGTCGGGCAACTCGATGGCGCGACCGTCATGGCGACCGACTTGCGCGCGTCGGCTAGCCTGGTGATCGCCGGGTTAGTCGCGCGCGGCGAAACGGCGGTCGAACGCGTCTACCATCTGGACCGTGGGTACGAGTCGATCGAAGAAAAGCTCTCGCGTCTGGGCGCGCGCATCAGCCGCGTACGGTAAATCGATCAGCGCTGCGCCGGCGCAGTGGCCCGATCGCTTCCGCGCATGCCACTCGCAGTGCCATCGCCACTCGTGCCGCGGCTCGCTGCGTCAAGCATTTGCGGTAAAATTCAAAATCTTACCTGCATATGCCGCCATGCTAAGCATCGCCTTATCGAAGGGACGCATCCTCGACGAAACTCTGCCTTTGCTCAAGGCGGCCGGTATCGTCGCGTCCGAAGACCCTGAAGCGTCGCGCAAACTGATCATTCCAACGTCGCACGCCGACGTGCGGCTCATCATTGTGCGCGCCACCGACGTGCCGACCTACGTGCAATACGGCGCCGCGGACCTGGGCGTCGCCGGCGGCGACATACTCGCTGAATATGGCAGCAACGGGCTCTATCAACCGCTCGATCTCAAGATTGCGCGCTGCCGTCTGATGGTGGCCGTGCGCAAGGATTTTCCGTACGAGCAAACTGTGCGCTCGGGCGCGCGCCTGCGGGTGGCGACCAAATATCTGCAGACAGCGCGCGAGCATTTCGCCGCCAAAGGCGTGCACGTCGATCTGATCAAGCTGTATGGCTCGATGGAACTCGCGCCCCTGACCGGCCTCGCCGATGCGATCGTCGACCTGGTGAGCACGGGACACACGCTGAAGGCCAACAATCTCGTCGCGGTGGAAGCGATCGCCGAGGTGAGTGCGCGCCTGATCGTCAACCAGGCCGCGTACAAGTTGAAGCGCGCGCAAATCCAGCCGCTGCTCGACCTGCTGACGCGGGCGGTCAAATGACTGCGCTCAAGCGACTAAAGTCGAGCGATCCGCAATTCGCCGCGCAGCTTGCGGCGTTGCTCGCCTTCGAAGGCGCGCAGGATCCGGCCATCGATGCGACGGTCGCCGGCATACTCGCCGATGTCAGGCAGCGCGGCGATGCCGCGGTGCTCGAATACACGCGGCGTTTCGACCGCCTGCAGGCAACGTCGGTTTCGCATCTCGAATTCACCCGCGACGAAATGCAGCGCGCGCTCGCTGCGCTGAATCCGGCGCAACGCAACGCGCTCGAACAAGCCGCGGCGCGCGTGCGCACCTATCACGAAAAGCAGGTCGCGCAGTCATGGAGCTATACCGACGAGGACGGTACGCGTCTGGGCCAGCAGGTCAGCGCGCTTGACCGGGTTGGCATTTACGTGCCGGGCGGCAAAGCCGCCTATCCGTCGTCGGTGCTGATGAATGCGCTGCCGGCGAAAGTCGCCGGCGTGCGCGAAATCATCATGGTGGTTCCCACGCCGGGCGGCGAAAAGAATGTGTTAGTGCTGGCTGCCGCCGAGCTCGCCGGCGTCGACCGCGTCTTCGGCATCGGCGGGGCGCAGGCGATCGGCGCGCTCGCGTATGGCACCGCGACCGTGCCGCAGGTCGACAAGATAGTCGGGCCCGGCAATGCCTATGTCGCCGCCGCCAAGCGCCGCGTATTCGGCATAGTCGGCATCGACATGGTGGCGGGGCCCTCGGAAATCCTGATCGTGTGCGACGGCAGCACCGAACCTGACTGGATCGCGATGGACCTGTTCTCGCAGGCCGAGCACGACGAGCTCGCGCAGGCGATTCTGCTGGCGCCGGGCGCCCACTACCTCGAGGAAGTCGCGGCGAGCATCGAGCGCCAGCTGCCCGGCATGCCCCGGCAGGCGGTGATCAAGGCCGCGCTGGAGAAGCGCGGCGCGCTGATCGAAGTGCGCGATCTCGAAGAGGCCTGCGCGATCGTTAACCAGATCGCGCCTGAGCATCTGGAGTTGTCCGTCGCGAATCCCGACGCGCTGCTGCCCAAAATCCGCAATGCGGGCGCGATTTTTCTCGGTCCTTTTACGTCCGAAGCACTGGGCGATTATTGCGCCGGGCCAAACCACGTGCTGCCGACTTCGCGCACCGCGCGCTTCTCGTCGCCGCTGGGCGTCTACGATTTTCAGAAGCGCTCGAGCGTCATCTCGGTGTCGAAAAAAGGCGCGGCCAGGCTCGGCGCGATCGCCATGGAGCTCGCGCGCGGCGAGGGCCTGGACGCGCACGCGCGCGCGGCCGAGTACCGGATGAAGTAAGCAGCGGATGATCAGTTGATGAGCCGCTATTGGAGCAAGGTCGTGCACGGCCTGACGCCCTACGTCCCGGGCGAGCAGCCGAAATTGCACAACCTGGTGAAACTCAATACCAATGAAAGCCCTTACGGCCCGAGCCGCCAGGTGCTCGCCGCATTGCGCGCGGAAGTCGGAGATTCCCTGCGCCTGTATCCCGATCCGTGCAGCGACAAGCTGCGCACGGCGATCGCCGCGCGCCACGGTCTCGCGGCCGGGCAAGTGTTCGTCGGCAACGGTTCGGACGAGGTGCTCGCGCACGTATTCAACGCGCTGCTGAAACACGACGCGCCGGTGCTGTTTCCGGACATCACGTACAGTTTCTATCCGGTGTATTGCCGGCTGTACGAGATTGCGTACTTACAGGTGCCGCTCAATGCCGAGTTCCAGATCGACGTCGGCGATTACGCGCGGCCCAATGGCGGGATCATTTTCCCGAATCCGAACGCGCCCACGGGCCGGCTGGTGCCGGTGGCGGAAATCGAGCGTCTACTCAAGGCGAATACGGCGTCGGTCGTGGTGATCGACGAGGCCTATGTCGATTTCGGCGGCGTGTCTTGCGTGCCGCTGCTCGCGCAGTATCCGCAACTGCTGGTGACGCACACGCTGTCCAAGTCGCACGCGCTGGCGGGATTGCGCGTCGGTTATGCCACCGGGCACCCCGACCTCATCGAGGCGCTCAATCGCGTGAAGGACAGCTTCAATTCGTATCCGCTGGATCGCTTTGCGCAAGCCGGCGCGACCGCGGCGATGGAGGATGCGGCGTACTTTACGGCGATGTGCCAGAAAGTCGTTGCTGCGAAGACGACGCTCGTCGCGAACATGCAGGAACTCGGCTTCGAAGTGCTGCCGTCGGCCGCGAATTTTATTTTCGCGCGCTTTCCGGGCCGCGACGGCGCGGATATCGCGGCGAAACTGCGCGAACGCGGCATCGTCGTGCGCCACTTTCGCGAGCCGCCGCGAATCGCGCCGTTCATGCGCATCACGGTGGGCACAGATGAGCAGTGCGCGGGTTTGGTCGATGCGTTGCGCGAAATCGTTTATACTAGTCTAAACAAATAGTTATTCAAGGCGCAGCACACAAGATCGGCATATCATGGCACGCCAGGCGAAGGTCACGCGCAACACCAACGAAACGCAGATCAGCGTGGCGTTGAATATCGACGGCAGCGGGCTGTCCAAGCTCGCGACCGGCGTGCCGTTTCTCGATCACATGCTTGATCAGGTCGCGCGTCACGGCGTCTTCGATCTCGAAATCGAGGCCAAGGGCGATCTGCATATCGACGCGCACCACACGGTCGAGGATATCGGCATCACGCTTGGACAGGCGTTCGCGCAGGCGGTCGGCGCCAAGACGGGCGTACGCCGCTACGGCCACGCCTACGTCCCGCTCGACGAAGCATTGTCGCGCGTCGTGGTCGACCTCTCGGGCCGGCCGGGTCTCAGCCTCAAGATTGATTTTGTGCGCGCGCGCATTGGCGAATTCGACGTCGACCTCGTGCATGAGTTCTTTCAGGGCTTCACCAATCACGCGCTCGTGACGCTACACGTCGATAATCTTAAAGGCGAGAACGCGCACCACCAGGCGGAGACCGCGTTCAAGGCGTTCGGGCGCGCGTTGCGCATGGCGGTCGAGCTCGACCCGCGTGTGAAGGGCGTGCCGTCGACCAAGGGCAGCCTTTAGCCTCCTCGGGCATTCCTTTCTTCTCGTCTATGACTGATATCGCCGTAATCGATTACGGGATGGGCAATCTGCATTCGGTGTCGACGCGCTTGCGCCAGGTCGCGCCGACGCTGGAAGTGACGGTGACTGGCGATCCCGCGATAGTCGCGCGGGCAGCGCGCGTGGTGTTTCCGGGCCAGGGTGCGATGCCCGACTGCATGCGCGAACTCGATGCCCACGGCCTGCGCGCGGCGGTGCTCGAGGCTGCGCACACCAAGCCTTTCCTCGGCATCTGCATCGGGCTGCAAATGTTGTTCGGCGCCAGCGAAGAGGGCGACGTCGCCTGCCTGGGCGTGATGCCCGGGCGCGTACGCCGCTTCGCCGATGCGATGGTCACCTCCGCCGGCGAGCGCGTGAAGGTGCCGCACATGGGCTGGAACCGCGTGCGCCAGGCCGCCGCACATCCGTTGTGGCGCGGCGTGGCCGACCAGGCTTATTTTTATTTCGTGCACAGTTATTACGTCGACACGCCCGAACCGTCGCTGATCGCCGGCAGCAGCGACTATCCGCAACCGTTTACGTGCGCCGTCGCTCGCGATAATGTCTTTGCCGTGCAGTTTCACCCGGAAAAAAGCGGCGCCGACGGCGTGCAGCTGTTGACGAACTTCGTGCAGTGGCAGCCCGCGTCGTGGCTGGCACGCCCGCGCCAGCTGGCCTCGGCCAGTTGACGGGCTAGGCGAATTGCCATGGCCTATAGTATGATGATTTTTAACCGCGATTCCCGACGCCTTTGATCACCGCCCGCCGCGCTTTCGTGCTTCCTTCCTTCCTCTCGCAGGACTTGGCCTCCGCATTCCTGGACCGCTCGTAACCCGTCATCACGCAGCATGCTGATAATCCCGGCGATCGATCTGAAGGACGGCAAGTGCGTACGCCTGAAGCAGGGCGTAATGGAAGACGCCACCATCTTTTCCGAAGACCCGGGCGCCATGGCCGCGCAATGGGTGAAGCAGGGTGCGCGCCGGCTGCACGTGGTCGATTTGAACGGCGCGGCCGCGGGCAAACCGAAGAACGAAGCCGCGATCAAGGCGATCCTCGCCGCCGTCGGCGACCGCATTCCCGTGCAGCTGGGCGGCGGCATCCGCGATCTCGATACCATCGAGCGCTACATCGACAGCGGCATCAGTTTCGTGATCATCGGCACCGCCGCGGTCAAGACACCGGGCTTCCTGCACGATGCGTGCACCGCGTTCACTGGCCACGTCATGGTTGCGCTCGACGCCAAGGATGGCAAGGTGGCGGTCGACGGCTGGTCGAAAATGACCGGGCACGACGTAATCGACCTCGCTAAAAAATTCGAGGACTACGGCAGCGAAGCGATCATCTACACCGACATCGGCCGCGATGGCATGCTGACGGGCGTCAACATCGAGGCGACGGTCGAGCTCGCGCGCCAGCTGTCCGTGCCGGTGATCGCGAGCGGGGGCATCACTGACCTCGAAGACGTCAAAGCGCTTTGCAAGGTCGAGTCGGAAGGCATCACCGGTGCGATTACAGGGCGCGCGGTTTACCAGGGCACGCTCGACTTCGCCGCCGCGCAAAAGCTCGCCGACAAGCTGTCCATCAAAAAGGAGTGAGCAGCCGAACTGCGACGTAGTCGATGTCGCGGTCCTGCCCGGCCTCCCTTTCCCATGTTGGCCAAACGCATCATTCCATGCCTGGACGTCAATGCCGGGCGCGTCGTTAAAGGCATCAATTTCGTCGGCCTGCGCGACGCCGGCGATCCCGTCGAAGTGGCGGCGCGCTACAACAAGCAGGGCGCCGACGAAATCACTTTTCTCGATATCACGGCGAGCAGCGACAATCGCGACCTGATCCTGCACATCGTCGAAGCGGTCGCGACCCAGGTTTTCATCCCGCTAACGGTCGGCGGCGGCGTGCGCAAAGTCGAGGACGTGCGGCGTCTTTTGAACGCGGGCGCCGACAAAGTCAGCATCAACACGGCGGCGGTGCAGGATCCGCAGCTCGTCGCCGACGCGAGCAGCCACTACGGGTCGCAGTGCATCGTGGTCGCGGTCGATGCAAAGCGGGTGGCGGGTGGCGGGCCGGCGCGTTGGGAGGTCTATACCCACGGCGGCCGTAATGCCACCGGCATCGATGCGCTCGAGTGGGGGCGCAAAATGCAGGGGCTCGGCGCCGGCGAAATCCTGCTAACGAGCATGGACCGCGATGGCACGCGGCTCGGTTTCGATCTCGAGCTCACGCGCGCATTCGCCGACGCGCTCACTATCCCGGTGATTGCGAGCGGTGGCGTCGGTACACTCGAGCATCTGGTCGACGGGATTGTGGAGGGCCATGCGAGCGCAGTGCTCGCCGCCAGTATTTTTCACTACGGCGAATTCACGGTCGGGCAAGCCAAAGCGCTGATGGCCTCGCGCGGCGTCGAAGTCAGGTTGGGCGGCGGAACAGGGTAAAATCGCGGCCTGGCGCTGCGCGATATATCATCGCCGCATGGCGCACACTCGACATGTCTGACAACTGGCTGAACAAGATAAACTGGGCGCAGGACGGGCTCGTGCCGGCGGTCGCGCAAGAAGCATCCAGCGGCCGCGTGCTAACGCTCGCATGGATGAACCGTGAAGCGTTGAAGCGCACGGTGCAAACCGGCGAGGTGCACTACTGGTCGCGTTCGCGCAAGAAGATCTGGCACAAGGGCGAAGAGTCCGGCCACGTGCAGAAAGTGCTGGGCATCAGGCTCGATTGCGATGAGGATGTGATACTGGTCGAAGTCGAGCAGGCCGGCGGGGTCGCCTGCCATACGGGCCGGTACAGCTGTTTTTATCAGAAGCTCGTAAACGGCGAGTGGGTGGCGACGGACCCCGTGCTGAAAGATCCACAGGAAATTTACAAAAAATGATCGACACCACGATATTGCGGCGTTTGTCCGCCACGATAGCCGAGCGCAAAGGCGCGGATGCGGCGAGTTCCTACGTGGCCGGTCTTTTCGACAAAGGGCACGACGCGATCCTCAAGAAAGTCGCCGAGGAAGCGGCGGAAACACTGCTGGCGGCGAAGGACGGTGATAAACTGCATCTCGTGCGCGAAACCGCCGATTTATGGTTTCACTGCCTGGTGCTGCTGGCGTGGCACGGCCTCACCAGCGACGACGTGCTGTCGGAATTGCGCCGGCGCGAAGGCATCTCCGGCGTGGACGAAAAAGCGTCGCGCAAGTAAGCGCAGCGCCGGCAGTTGCGGCAGATTACAGGCGCTGCGCTTAAGCAGCGCACACAAGTTTAGAGGAGTGGAAACATGGGCTCATTGAGCATTTGGCACTGGTTGATCGTGTTGGTTGTCGTGGTGCTGATTTTCGGCACCAAGAAACTGCGCAACCTGGGCACCGACTTGGGCGGTGCGGTAAAAGGCTTCAAGGACGGCATGAAATCCGAAGACGACAAAGCGGCCGCCGCGCAGGCCGAGATTCATCCGGCCGCGGGTCAGACGATCGAAGGGCAGGCGAAGAAAGAGCCCCAGTCGAAAGTGTAAACGGCAGCGGACACGCATAACGCCACACCGCCCGCGCGTGCGTCGCCGCGCAAATTCTCGGCTCATCCCGGCTACTGCTGCACCAGCGCGACCGACTTCGCGTGATTTCACATCACAGACGCGCTGAAAAATGACATCGTTCAATCAGAGCACTCGATTAAATGTTTGACATAGGATTTTCCGAAATCGTCGTGATCGCGGTCGTTGCGCTGATCGTGATCGGGCCCGAGCGGCTGCCGAAAGTGGCGCGCACGCTGGGTCATCTGTTCGGCCGCATGCAGCGCTATGTCAACGACGTGAAGGCCGACATCAGCCGCGAAATGGAGCTCGACGAGCTGCGCAAGCTGCAGGCGAC
>Ga0207683_10000992_pt1 | contig 26013 bp, 15 predicted proteins | sample KBSM73metaG_FD_184333 | JGI IMG/M metagenome (GOLD analysis project Ga0207683, IMG submission 184333) | Miscanthus rhizosphere microbial communities from Kellogg Biological Station, Michigan, USA - KBS M7-3 metaG (SPAdes) (version 2) | ecosystem: Host-associated > Plants > Roots > Rhizosphere >... | reverse complement strand
GTGGGATCCGACCACGTCGCGCGTCTACTACTTCCGTGACGGCATCAGCCCGAACGACCTGCAGTTCGATGTCATCGACCAGGCCACCGGCGTGGTCGGCCAGCAGGGCGAGACGCCTTACCACGGCAGCTACAACATCATGGGGCCGATCCGCGTTTCCGCGAACGGCGGATTCGTGCTCCTGGGCAGTGGTGACATCTACAAGCAGGCGGACCTGACCTGGTCGGGCTCGATCGGCTCGCAGTTCACCGACGCGCGCTGGTTCGCCGATGGCGCACTGGCCACGCTCACGACCTCCACCTAGTCTTCGGTGCACATTAGTTCACGCGCATCAAGCAACGCAAGACGCACAAGAAGCGGATGCTCGACGTACTTAGGATTGCCACATTACACCGCACCAAAACGCCTCATGCGAGCTAGCCAGGGCGCCATGCGCGAGCGCGCGCGTCAGGGGCCGCAGACGTTGTTGTTGCAGCTCGGCGTCGCCATCGGGCAGTCAGAGTCGTGCACGCACTGCACGCATGCCGTCTGGCCGTGTTGCGTGTCGCAGACCGGCTTCGTCGCGTCCTTGCAGTCGCTGTTCATCACGCAGATCGCGCACTCGGCGCGATCCGTGTTGCACACCGGGGCCGCGACCGGGCAATCCGAGCTCTGCAGGCATGCCACACACTGGCTCTCGGTCGTGTTGCAGAACGGCGTCGTGCCGCCGCAGTTCGCGTTGCTCGTGCATCCCTCGCGACAGGTGAAGTCCTGGGGGCTGCAGATCGGTCGTGCGGTACCGCAGTCACTGTTCGAGAGACACTCGACGCAGCTGTGGTCGCCCAGGAAGCAGCGCGGCGCGGCGGCGCCGCAGTCGGAGTTGGCGAGGCAGCCCACGCAACGATCGGTGGTCGTGTCACAGAGCGGACGGTTCGTGCCCGCGCAGTCCGTGTTGGCCTTGCAGCCGATGCAGTCTCCCGTCGCCGTGTCGCAGATGTCGAGCCCACCGCCACCGCAGCTCGCGCTGCCCGTGCACGCCGCATGACACTGGCCGTCCGCCCAGCACGCGGGCATCGCCGCGCCGCAGTCGGCGTTGGTGGCGCACGCGTGGCACTGTCCTTCAACGCAGCGCGGGTCGGTTGCCGGACAGTCGGAGTCCGCGGCGCACTCCACGCAGCCGAGGGTGTTGCTGCAGATCTCCGCCATGCGGCAGGTATCGGCGCCATTCACACCGCAGAGTGCGCTTCCCGAACCGGGTCCCGATTTGCTGCCACACCCGACGATGACGAGAACAGTCAGTGCGAGCGGTAAGCGTAAGCCCATCATGTCTCGATCGTAGGCAGGAGCTCTCGCGAGAAACAATCGACGAAGTTTGCACACCTCCGATGTCGTGCAACGTGCCACTCAGCAGGTGAAATGCCCCGCGGTCACGTGGGTGTACGTGTCCGCGACGACGGAACCGATCTCGATCACTCGTCGCGACGGCTGCGCTCGAGCTCGGCGATCCGGCGGCGGGCGCTCGCGAGCTCCTCTGCGAAACGAAGGATGATCTCGATGCCCGACCACTCGACCTCGAGGTCGCGCCATAGCGTGCGCGCCATGAGGACGAGATCGACGTCGACCGTGACGGTGTCGTCGTGGCGCTCGACCAGGCCTTCCTCGACGAGCCGCACGATCAGCTCGTTATCGCCATCCACGAGCTCGAGCAGGTGCTGGTAGGTGTAGCGAGTCATAGCGAGAAGCCCTCCCGGGGCGGCTTGCTGTAGAGGCCGTCGGTCGCGCGCAGCGCTTCGGAGAGCGCGTTGTCGGCGACGTCGGGCAGGCGCACGTCGAGCTCGACGATCAGATCGCCGCGCTCGTCCTTGCGAGGCACGCCCTTGCCGCGGAGGCGTAGCTTCGCGCGCTGTTGCGTGCGCGGCGGCACCTTGAGCTTCACCGGTCCCTCGAACGTCGGCACATCGACGCTCGCGCCGTTGTAGGCCTCCGACAGCGTGATCGGCAGCGTGAGATAGAGGTCGAGGCCCTCGCGACGAAGGTGCGGATCCGGGCGCAGCACCGTCGTGATCACGAGGTCGCCCGGCGGCCCTCCCGCGCGGCCCGGAGAGCCCTTGCCGGGAACGCGCAGCGTCGAGCCGGTGTCCGCGCCCTTCGGAATGCGCACGCGGACCTGACCGTGGCCCGGGAGGTCAGCCTGCAGCTCGGTGCCCTCGATCGCCTGACGCAGATCGATCTCGACCTCCGCGTGCAGATCCTGGCCTCGCATCGGGCCGCGCCGCGCATGGCCGTGGCCGCCCATGTTGAACAGCTCGCTGAAGTCGAAGTCGACCGGGCCTTGTTCATCGCCGAACCGGCTCGAGCGCTGCTGCCGCGAGGCTTGCCACTTCTGGTACTCGCGCGCCTTGTCGGGCTCGAAGCCGCCTTGCAGCGATGCATCGCCGAACTCGTCGTACGCCTTGCGCTTCTTCTCGTCGGACAGCACCTCGTAGGCGCTCGCGACCGCCTTGAACGCCGTCTCCGACGCCTTGCTGCCCGGATTGACGTCGGGGTGATGTTTCCGCGCGAGCTTGCGATACGCCTTGCGGATCTCGTCGGGCGTCGCAGTCTTCGCGACTCCCAGCGTGTCGTACAACGAGTCGGCCATGCCCGAACTCTAGCTCAGAGCACACGCTACGGCGCGTGGCTTGCGAGCCACGCCTGCGTCTCGTCGCGATAGCGCTTCACGAGTACGGATTGTGGACCGCGCGTTGGATCACTCGCGAACTCGGCGAGCGTGGTGTCGAGCGCGGTGATCGCATCGCCGGCAAGCTCGCGCGCCCTGGCTCGCGCACCGCCGTTCGACCATAACGCGCGAGAGAGGCTCGCGCATAGCAACCCGAATGCCTTGTGGCGCGGGGGATCGGCCGTGCGCAGCGGCTCGAGGAGCGGCTCGAGCAGGTGAATCGCGGCGGCGTGATCACCCACCGCCTCGTGCGCGCGCCCGAGGGCGGCGTCGAGCGCGCTCCTGTCGGTAAACGATGGAAAGCTGTCGGTGACGAGCGCACGGGCCTGGTCGAGCGTGTGGACCGCATCGGCGGCACTGCCGTCCTCGAGCTGTACGCTCCCGAGACCGAGCAGCGCATCGAATCGCGCTTGCGGCTCGCTGTCGGGAGCCGTCGTGAGTAGCTCGAGCGCATGACGATAGGCAGCCATTGCTTCGCGCCAGCGAGTAGCGAGCTCGAGATAGATGCCGAGATCCTGATAGGCGGAGGCGACGCCGGATGCATCGATCTCGCGTCCGAGATGGAGCTCGGCGAAGGCCGCAAAGTCACGCTGCGCATCGATCATCCTCGGCAGATCGCCCTTCGCCTTCTCGACGTTCGCATTGGTCCACGCGAGGTCAGCGGTGAAGGCCGAGTCAGCGTGCAAGATCGCCATCGCCTCCTCGAGCGGTGGCAGCGCGCTCCCGCGGTCCGCGGAAGGATATGACTCCGCGAGCGCGACGAGCTCGGACGCAAGATTCAGCGACTTCGGACCATAAAGACGGCGCGTCTGCTCGACGACCTGCTTCTGCAGCTGGAGGTGTTGCGGATCGTTACGAAGTAACGCGACCTCGGCCTGCGCTGCCGCGATCGCGAGAGCGACCTGCGGATCGCGCTCGGTTCGCTGCCACGCGGCATCCGCCGCCGCGAGTTGCTCCGCGGCCGCCGAGAACTTGGTCTCGCGCGCGAGGCTCTCGGCGAGCGTCGCGGCGGCAGTCGCTCGAGAGAGGTCGGCGCCCGCTCGCTCGGCGACATCGATCGCGTGGCGGGCTGCGGCCTCGGCGGTCGGATAGAGGTTCACTTGATAGGCGTACCGCGCCACGACTGCGGCAACCTCGGCGGCCACGCGGGCGTCGCCCGAGGCGTCGGCCTGTGCGGAGAGTTGCTGCAACGGGCCGAGACCCGCCGACGTCGACCCGGCGAGCTGGTCTCGCACCAGCGCAGCGCGGATCCGGTCGAGCTCGGGCGAGAGCGTCGCTAGATCCGTCGAGATCCCTGCGCGCGTCAGGCACCTGGTCACCGGGAATGCGGTCTCGAGGAACATCGTGTCCTCGACGGTGATCGACTTCTTCTCGATCAGAACGTCCGCTGCGACGCCGACATCGGCCTCGACGCGGTGCAGACACGCGAGCCGCTGCTCGAACAGCGCACGACCGGACTGATGCTGCTGATTGCAAGCCTGTCGTCGCGTCGCGATCCACCGGCTCGCCGTATCGTCGAGAACCTGTATCGCGCGCGCCGCGACATCATCGCCGGTGGAGGCGACCGCCTCGATCGCGTGCTCGACCTCGCCTCTGCGAGCCGGGTTCCACACGGTTGCCATCGCCGCCGCCTCGTCCCCACACGCGATCAGCTTGACGTCGGTCCCTCCATGACGGCCGACGGCGATCGCCGCCGCCGCCGCGAGCGAGCCAGCGGCGACCAGCACGACGACCGGCATCAGAATCCGCCGCCGATTGCGAGGAGCCAGCTCGCGCAGCAGATCCTCCATGGACGCGAACCTGCGCGCAGGGTCCGCCGACAGACCGCGACGCAATGCCGCCTGGACCTTCCGTGGAACGCGCCAGCTCGGCGGCTCGACAACCGTCCCGGTACGCGCCTTCGCGAAGATCTCACCGATCGTTTCGCCCTCGAACGGGCGCCTCCCGACGAACGCTTCCCACGCTGTCACGCAGAAGCTGAACTGATCCGATGCGGCGGTGGCCAGCCCACTGAACTGCTCCGGCGCCATGTACGCGGGTGTGCCGACGTGCCGGCTCGTGGTCACATCGACTGCGCGCGCCGCATCGGTATCGGCGTCGGGGAGGCCCTTCGCATCCAGGGAGCTCTCGACGAGCCCGAAATCGCCGACGAGGACACGTCCGTTGCGCGCGACGAATACGTTGTCGGGCTTGAGATCGCGATGCACGAGTCCTGCGGCGTGAGCCGCTGCGACGCCTCGCGCGACGTCGACGAGCACCGCGACAATGTCGTCCACCTCGCGAGTCTCCTTGCGCAGCCATTCACGCAACGTGTCGCCGTCGACGTACTCCATCGCGATGAACATCTCGTCTTGCGTCCCGACGTCGTACACGGCGACGACATTGCGATGATCGAGCTTCGCGAGGCCCTGTGCTTCACGCTTCAGGCGGATCACGTCGAGGCCGCTGCGCAGTACCTTGATCGCCACCACGCGGTCGAGCTCTGGGTCGACGGCCTTGTACACGACGCCCATACCGCCGGCCCCCAGCGTGGACTCGATGACGTAGCGACCTACCTTGCGCCGCTCAGCGGGCGTCGGCACCTGCCGCTACCTTCCCACCTGTCACGCTTCCGGTCGCCGACAGGTCCCACCGAGTGATTTCACCGTCCGCGGCGCCGGTGTAGACCGCCGGTGCCGGCACGCCGGGTGCGAACGCGACCGCAACCGGAGCACTCCCCGGGGCGCCGGCGGCGATACGGACGATCTCGTGCGAGCGCTCGCGATCCGCCTTGTCCGACAGGTCCGACAGGTCCCAGATACTCGCGGTCCCATCGTCCGCATAGCTCGCGAGCCACTGACCACTCTGGTCGAGCGCGAGGGCGCGTACCTTGGACTTCGGATCCGCGAGCTTGGTGAACGTACCACCCGCGATCGCGGTCCAGATCTCGCCGTCCTCGAGGCCGACCGAGATCCGATTTCGCTCGACGGACAGCGCGGTCACGATCGGCAGGCCATGCCGGAGCACGGGCGCTCCGCGAGGCTCCAGGACGATCGTGCCGCTGCGGCGTGGCACGCAGACCTCCCCGTAGCCCGGAACGACGCGTGCGAACCCCGCGTCTGCACATTGCGCGATCGGGGCCGAGGGCCCCGAGGGCCGGATCGCCACGAGGCCGCGCCCCGGATCATCGACGAGCGCCTCCGCCGGTGGACCTGCGGCGAGATCGACGATCCGCGCACCGCGGCGCGTCGTGACGCGGCTGCCGGCGAGGCCGATCTCGATCACGCGACCATCGTCACCGATGGCGAGCACGCTGTCCTTCTCGAGTCGCAGATCCGCCAGCTGTGCTCGCGCACCAACGACCGTCTCGACCGGATCTTTGGTGGACAGGTCCTTTGCCGGCGGCAGATCCCAGACGTGGATCTCGGCGTCATCGCCGTGCTGCAACCCCACGACGAACCGCGAGTCCGAGGTGGCGTTCGAATAGTAGTAGCGGTCCGGCAACGAGAGCGGAAACGCCTTCTTGCTCTCGACCCCGTCCATCGTGAAGAAGCGGAACTTGCGCTCCACGCGATCGACGCAGACCACGTACGTGCCGGAGCCGCCGAAGATGCAGGCATCGATCTCGCCGAGCTTGGCGCCGAGGTACACGACATGCTGCGGGTGCTCGACGTCGACGAGCTTCCCTGAGGCCCTGAGCCACAGGTAACGGCCACCACCCAGCTGAAACCGGATCTCGGGGTCGTAGTACTTGATGCTTGCGTTCTCGATGTCGATCGAATGCGCGCCGTTCCAGTCCGCGACGGTCACCTTGTACGTCGCGAGGCTCGCGATCGCGAAGCGCTTGCCGTCGTCGCTGAGATCCATCTGGTCGCCAGGTCCAGTTCCGACGAGCGACAGGAGTCCGTTGGCGACCACGAACTGATAGACCGTGCGGTTCGAGATCGCCATCAGGTGCGCTCCGCTCGCATCGAGGCGGAGATCCTGGAAGTTCCCGAACCAGACGTCGCTCGGGGCACCGGGGTGATTCCAGATGACGAGGCCATCGCCGGTCAACGCGATCACGACCTGTTCGAGTCCTTTGCGGCCGACGGCCATGCGACGAACCCGGTGCGCGCCGGTGTATCGCGCCGGTGACGTCGGCTCGCCCGCGACACCTGCAAGCTCGATCGTGTCGTCAAGCGTACAGGTCGCGACCTGCGTGCCGTCGAACGTCAGAATCGACAACTTCCCCGCCGGCACGAGGCCCTTGAACAGCTCGCCACCAAGCTCCGCCGTGCTGGCCGACCCGGCAGCACCCGACCGCACCACCTGGAACGGAGTCGCGGCCGAGGAGACTGCGACGACCGCACCATCGCTTCCGATCCCCGTTGCCACCACGCTGGACCCGAGGTCTTCCGGGTGTGCACCGGACCCGCTCGCCATCGTTACACGCGTCCCTTCGCCAACGATCGCTCGATCCCTGGTCGCTCGCAGGTCGAACGAGGCGCGCTCGGCGAGCACGCCCGCGTTCGCCCCGAAGGCAAGCACCGCGTCCTGACCATCCTGCGCGAACAAGCGTCCCGCGAAGGCGAGCGCTTTCACGCCGCCCGTCGCGAACAGACCTCGTGGTTGCACGGGCGGCAGCAGATAGGCGAGGTCGCGCGACGTCAACGACCGCAGGTCGTCGGAGATGTCGACCGGAACCGCGTCCGCCGCAAAGTTCTTGATGTCGACGCGCGCCAGCGGCCGAGGCCTCCACGACGGAGACGTGTGGCTGGACGCAACGCCGCCCGACACGTCCCACGCGGTACAGCTCCGGTCGTCGCACGTCCAGAGCAGCGGCTTCGGCGTCTCCGAATACATCGCCGCGACGGCCCAGCCGTCGACGTGCAGGATGCTTGTCCCGTCGTGACGCCACACATCGACCGCGTTGCGGCCCAGCGTGATCAGGTACCCGGCCGGCGTCCAGCGGATGTCGTGGACGTCGCGGACGTCGAGCGGCTTGCCACCGAGCACGACCGTGCCGTCCTTGCGCAGCGTTGCGACCAGCGTGCTCCATGCGTCGCTCGGATCACGCACAGTTTTGGTCTCGTTGCTCGCGAGCGCCGCGTCAGCGCCTGCGTTCGCCTGCGCGGCGACGACCGGCCAGAGCCCGATCGTCGCATCCGGTTCTGCAAGCACGCTCTTCCCCGGCACCACCGACTCGATGCGCCAGGTCCGCGTGATGGTTTCGCTGCTACTCGCGAGCCGCAGCGCGTTCTTCTCGACGACGGCGTCGACCAGCGCCCCATCGAGCGAGACATCCGCGGCGAGCTCGCCGACGCGCTTCCAGCTCGCAACATCCCACGTCTCGACCGCGCGTGGTCCCACCACTACCAGACGTCCGCCGTCGCGCGACCACCGTGCGGTGCCGCGCCCCCGCTCCACCGCGAACACCAACGTTGGTGCCGCTTGCGTGTTCCACACGGACACCAGCATCTTGTTCGTATCGTCGGAGAACGACGTCACGAGCACGTTGCGGCCGTCGGCAGACATCTCGACCTGGCGCGTGCCGAGCGGTAGGCTGACCGGCGGCGCGGCAACGTCCCCGTGCCACACCCGGAGGTCGCGGTAGGTGGTCGCCGCCACCACGCTGCCATCGTCGCTGGCGACGAGCTGAGAGATAAGCTCCCCTGCGGGGTACGGCTTCCCGCTGGTGTCGTTTGCATCGAAGAGCATCCACCCGACGGACAGGGCGACCGCGAGCCGTTGCCCGGCGAGACACTCGACGTCACGGGCGCTCACGGTGAGATGCCGCGTTGGCGTGCCATCCGGCAAGCGGAACTGATACACGGACGCGCCCGTCCTCCAGAGCGTGAAGCTGCCGTTGTCCGGCGCCACACACACCCGCCACGCCCGTCGGGCGGGGTCGTTGGTCATCTGCTGATTCTTCAGCTCGGGAACGTCGATCGAGAACGCGGGCTTGTTCGTGATGCTGAACGCTGTGACCTTGGTATCTTCGACGCTGACGATCCAGTCGACATCTCGCGGTGAGGCGCCAACCGCTTGCTCGCTCGAGCCCACAACGACGTCGTCCGCATCGACGGGCGCAGTGCTCGTCTCAGCCGCCCGCGGTCCACTCGAACCGCTGCCCGTGCCCGCCGGCGGCTGGCGTTCGGTCCGCGAGAGACCATGACCCTGGTCGATTCGCTTCCCGGCGACCCGGATGCTGCCATTGCGTTCTCGCGTGACCAGCTCCGCGCGGTTTGTCAGCCACACGTTCGTGACCCCGAGCTCCGAGACTTGCTCGTGCGGGTCGGTGGCGATCATCGCGGCAAGCTGGGCGCCCAGGACTCCAAGCCCGTCCGGCGGCTTCAGCTTGGCGCCACGTACGACCTCGTTGGCTTCCGCGAGTGTGTCGCGAGCGGTCTGCGGATCGCCCTTGATCAGGCTGTCGCGGGCCGCCGTCATCAACATCTTGACGTAGCTGTTCTTGTGCTCGCGCTCGAGGCGAACGGCCTTGGTGCGAACGATGAGCCATCCGACCAATGCGACGATACAAACGCTGAAGACGCCTGCCGCGGAGACGATCCTCCACAATCGCCGGGAGCGGTGTCGCTCGCGTTCACTGTCGCGACGTCGGGCACGCCCTTGCGTCGCGATCCGCGTCAATCGATCGTGAACGAGCTCGATGTGTGGGGCTCCAAACCGCACCTCCGAGCGCAAGATGCGTCGTGCGACCAGCGTGTCGATTCCTGTCGCGGTAACCCCTTCGACCTCGAGCGCCGCCGCCCGCGCCATCGTCGTGCGATAGCCGTCGGCGGTTATCAGGTGCTCCTCGACAAGGCGGCGCAGCGCATCAGGCAGGTCTTGGAACGCGCGCTCATAGAACCCCTCGACGATCCGCCCGCCCTGCTGCGTGATCAGCTCATCGGTGATCTCCGGCATGTCGAGATCGCGCCGGCGCTGGTCGAGCTCGTGGCAGACCAGACTGAGCAGCGTTGGCTCGACTTCCATCGATGCCAGATCCGCGGATTGCAGCGCGCGATCCGCCTCGCTCGCCGAGACGACGAACTGGACGATCTGCTTCGCGACCGAATGCGAGACGGTGGCACCTGCCGGTCGTTCGACTGCACGCAGCGCCTGCGCCCCGGTCATCCGGGTGAGCCGATAGCGATGCAGCGCCAGTGCTGGGATCTGTTTCCGGAATGTCTCGAGGTCCGCCAGAAAGTCCTCGCGGAGTGAGAGCAACACGCGCGGGCGCGGTGTCGCCACCTCATCCGCTTCGTCCGCATGGTCGCCCAGGTCATCGCCGACAAGCGCCGCGAGCTCCCCCATCAGCGCAGCTGACGCATCGGCATGCTGGCGGCCGATCGTGAACAGCTCCTCGAACTGGTCGAAGACCAGCAACGGCGTCAGCAGTCGATTGCGCTCGCTCCACAGAGGCGTGCGGGCGAAGTACTGGCCGAGCGACTCACCCGCGGGCGGCTGGCTATCGACTCGTCGAGCGAGCAGCTCCTCGGTGATGCGCTCCTTTGCCTGCAGTACGAGCTCGTCGGCCCGGGTCGTGAAGTCGAACCGGATCAAGATCGGCAGGAAGCCCTCCGCGCGGAGATGCGGAAAGATTCCGGCCTGGATCGCGGAGCTCTTGCCGATTCCCGAGACCCCAAACACCACCGTGATCGGGGCTCGCTTCACCATGCGCACGAGCTCTGCGATGCTCTCCTCGCGACCGAAGTAGCGGTCCTTGTCTCGCTCCTCGTAACTGCGGAGACCGAGGTATGGGCGGTCGTCCTCGACGCCCATCATGTGCTCCTCGCCACCCGGCTCGTTTGTTTACGACGATAGGCGTCACGAATGTACTCGACGAGAGCCCCCAGCTTCTCCGGCTGCATCCAGAACCAGTGAAGGTCGCGGAATGCTTCCGGCACACGGGCGCTCTCGGGCTCGAGCCGATCGAGTCCGACGGGCAGGATGAACTTCGCACCGGGCGCATACGACTCGGCATGCCGGCTCGCGATGTTCCATTCCTTCCAGAAGTACTTCGGCGTGTCCGCGAGTTTCTCGGTGCGCTGCGAGACGAACGGTACGAAGAGCTCCGCGCGCCGAACATTCGTGGTGATCACGCGATCCCACTCGTCGCCCCAGTCGATGTTCTTCTCGTCGAAGAACACGTCGATTCCGGCGTCGTGGAGGGCCTCGGCGATCGGTCTCACGATGTCGCGATCTTCGCTGGAGAAGCTGAGGAACACGGCACCTTTAGTGAGCGTGGCGACCTCGGGGAGCGGTGGAGGCGGTTGTGGTTCCTCGCGACCAAATCGTTCGATCCAGGTCCGATGTAGCTCGCGGACAAAGTCCCGCGCGCCTCCCGGCGGATACAGCATCAGATCGTGCCCGCTCAAGAACAGGACCAGGTTGCTATCGCTCGCGATCCGCGCATCCGCGATCAGCTGCGTCCTTTGATCCGCGTCCGTGAACGGCTTGTCCTTGATCACGCGGATGAACAGACGAGACAACCAGTCCGGGAAGCCGCAACCGAGGAACAGCAGGTCCTTCCCCTCGAGCTCCTCGAACAGCCGCCGCGGCCGTCGCACGTCGTCGAGCATAGCCCCGAGGAACTCGAGCACACTCGCGTCGGTCGTTGCACAGTCCGGGTGCTGACCGAGCACGTGACACACCGCCGGCTGAGTGCTCTCTTTGAGGTTGTGCAGGTCCATCTTGGACTTTGCCGGCGAGGTCGAGTGTGCGTAAGGCAACGGCGAGCGGCCGACGCTCCGCAGCGCCTGCTCTAGCAGATCGTCGAACGTCGTCGTGACGTACATCTTCAGGCCGCGGATCTCGGCGAGCTGGACGAGGGGCTCGGGCGGCGCATTGATCAGTTCCTTGATCACCTTCTGGAGCGCCGTCTTGAATGCGTTCGGCCCGCCGCCCTTCTGCATCTTGTGCGCGAGCGCGACATCGCGCGGCGTGGCCATGGGCGGCTGAGGTTCTAGCCTCAGCTCGGCCGCGAGGCGCGCGATGATCTCGGGCTCGTATGGAGTCCCGTCGGCGCGCGCGTAGAGCTCTGTTCCGATGATCGGGACGACCAGGCCTTCCCGGATCTCCGTCACCAGCAAGTCGAAATCGAACTCGTCCATTCCCTCTCCCGTGTCCGACGGGCCCCGACCTTGGAGCTTACGAAAGGATCGGTGCTCGATCCATCCCCGATGCCTGCCGCAAATTGCGGCACCCCGAGTCACGCGCGCGGGACGTTCTATTGCGGTGTGCGACGCACGAGCGGACACGTGACGTCCACCCAGAGACTCTGCGTCCTCGTCGTCACCACTGCGACGCGATGGCGCGCCGCGATTCGCATGCGGTAACCAATGGTCTCTGCTCCGCGCGGCAGTACCAAGACACTCCACGTCTCGATATCGCGACCCACGAGCGGCGGATCGTCGGTATCGAAGTCCCATGCGCATTGATCCGAGCCGACTCCTACTGCCGAGATGGCCGGGTTGACGACCTTTGCGGCGAACGTGGCGTCGGAGGTGCGGCCGACGTTCATCTCGAGCGCGCCGACCTTGAGCGCGAGCGTGCCGCCCGCAGGTAGATCCACCGGCCAGCGAATGTGGCCTTCGAGCGACGCGTCGAGACGGTAGCGGGGGGCGGGCCACAATTGCAGGACGCTGCACGTGCCACCGTTCTCTTCCTTGTACTGAACCTCGATCGCGAGGCCGGTGACCGCAGCAAGCCGGCTTGTCTTGATCAAGGAACATCGATGAGGTACGGCCCAGAGCGAAAACTGCTCGTCGAGAGCGGTCTTCTTGTACTCGTGGCCGTTCTCGACGACGACCTCTTCGAATGCCCGGCCGATCGGCGATGTCGCAATCCATCCCCGCAAGCGCGGATTATCGAGGTCTGGTTCGGTCGCACCGAGCGTGACGGGCCCTTCGAGCTCCGGCGCAAGTGACTCGAGCAGGACTTCCTGGACGTCGCTCACGCCATCACTCCAGTTGCTGGCCTCACGAGAATGGACACCCGATTGATGTGCCGGAGTCCGAGGGTTCGGCGCACTTCGCGCATGAAGTCGGGGAGCGTTGTCTTCGGGTTCGCGGCACGTGCTTTCACGAGCGAACGCGCAACGTCCGTGACCTGGACGGATGTGATCGGGCCCGCGAAGTGGATCACTGCGTGGGCGCCACTGTCCACCATCTGATCCACCATCGCTGGCGTCAGCTCCGTGCCGCAACTGGCAAAGATGACGATCTTCCCATCCAGGACTTTCGACTCGGCCAGTTGAGCGACGAATTTTCCGAGCTCATCACTCGAATGACCACTGATCACCACGACGGTAGAGCCGTGCACCTTTGTGAGCGACGCACTTGTGCCGTCGAAGCGTTGCACTGAAACGTTCGCGCCCTTCAACTCCGTGGTGATGTTCTGGATCGCCTTGCCGTCCAGTACATGAAACGCCGGATCTGCCACGATCGCCGTCGTGTCTGCAGCAATCGTCGTCTTGCGCAGCTGTTCAGTCCGCTCGCGAATGCGGTCCGGATCGACACCCACCACCAAGGTCTTGCCGTGCTTGTCGAGGAGGTCTGCGACTGCGGCAAGCTGGTTGTCGAGCGCTGCTCGCTGCGGCGCCGGCAAGTCGCGTGGGATGGTCAGATAGACCTCAGCGCTCCACAGCGCGTGTGCGCGCAGCTGATCCGCCAGTCTTGTAGCGAGGGCCGGGCTCTCCAGTTCCTTCGTGTGAAAGCGCATGCTTGACCATCCGGCCCCCTTGAGCGGCACGTCGTCACCAACGATCCGAAGCTGATTGATCAGGGGTGGCTCCAACGCGCGAAGCCGAGGGGCGCCCTGGTTCCGGATCTTGAGGACACGCGGCGGCGGCGGCGGTGGCAGCGGCGGCGAAACATCGATCTTGAGCGAGGAGGCGCTACGCTGGGAGTCTCCTGTTTGGCCCTGAAGTGCTCTCTTGGCCGCCTTGCGCTCCTCATTGTCCTCAGCGACGCGCCCCCCACTCTCATCCGGCCGAGCTCGTTCTTCCGTGTGCCGCTCGACAGGATGCCCCCCGGATTCTTGCGCCAGAGCCTCCGTCGAGGCCAAACCCACCAGCAGCAGACACGCGATCATCCTTTTCACCACCGCACCTCCCACTATCAAGGAGGCCATCATAACGACGCTCGCAGCGGTGAACCAAGACCGAATGCGGCTGCGGAACGCGCTGGCCGCTCTTTGCCGGCTCGACCTGGCGTCCGCCGCCCGAGAGCGCTCGGCACACAACTCGGCGAGCATCGGTATAGGATCGCAAGCCATGGGGTTTGAAGAGTTCACCGTCAACCTGCCGGGAATCGGCACCGGGAGATGGGTCATCGACAAGTCGCAGCAGAAGGCGGCCTGGGAGATGTATGTCGAGCTCGTCACGCGGATCTCGGTGCAGCCGCTCGGGCCCGATGAAGGTCTGCTTCGCGAGGCGCTGACGTCGCTCTATCGGCTGTTCGGCGAGACACGCCGCATCCTGCGCGAATACGGACCCGACGTCGCGAAGCCGGCGCGGCGCAAGTCGTACTCGTTCGGCCAGCTTGCCGTCGAGGTCCTCAACGTGTGGATCCGTCCATTCCTGTCGCGCTGGCACCCGCGCCTTGTCGATCACGAACAGCGCCGCGCCGCCGGCGTCTCTGTGTTCGAGCACGAGCAGCGTTGGCCGGATGCGCCGACCGTCCGCGCGGAGCTCGCGACTCTCCAGGAGCGACTGACTGCATATGCGGATCTGCTCGCCGGCGCATGTGACATCCCGCCGCTCCACGCCGCGAAGTAGCGGTTCCCCGGGACGCAGTTGCGATGCCGGATATCTTCATCTCGTATTTCACGGAAGAACGGATACGTGCGGACGCTCTCGCGGCAGCACTGAGAGCACGGGACGTCACGTGCTTCGTCGATCACGATGAGGTTCGCTTCGGAGATCCCCTCGAACCGCGACTCTTGAGGGAGGTCGCGCGGTCTGCAGCCATGGTGGTCCTCGCCAGCGGCGATCCGGCCGAGCGGCCGTGGGTGGCCAAGGAAATCGCCCGCGCGAGGGAGCTGGGTCTCCGGATCATGTTCGTGCAACTACCCGGCGGTAGCATTGATCCGAAGATCCGCTTCGAGGACGCACGCAAGACGTGGCTCGATCCTGCGCGCGTACCGCATGACCTGGTGAATCAGATCGTGCGCGCCGTTCGGCCGCACGTCTGCGTTGTTCCCGGTTACTCGGGACGAGCCGACATGCTCGCTGCAGCCATGGAAGGCTTTCGTTTGTGGAACGAATGCCCGCTCACGCGCCAGGATCCGCTTCGCGCGCAACACTGGTACGCCGATGAGCTCGCGCACCGTGTCGGTTTTCGCGTCGTTTTCTTCATCGACTTTTACGACGCGACCCACGAGCCGCAGACCTACCTGTCGATGATCAACGACATCAGGCGCCGGCCCGCTCGGTTGATGAAACCGATGTTCGAGCTGTTACAGGGGCCGGGCGATGACGCGTCGCATATCCCGAAGGAGCTCGCACGATGTTTTCGAGCTCCGGCCGTGCCCACCGCAGCCAGCATGGAGCGCGAGTATCGCCGGATCATCCAGGAGTGGCACGACAAGCCCCGCTCGTCGCCGTCGAGGACGTAAGCGAATGTTCGCTGTGCCGCCTTAGCGCCGGTGCCACGTCGGCTCGGCGCCGACCGCCGCGATATCAGACTCCTCGACGGAGTCGAAGCGGATGCTCTCTCCGTCCGGGCGCACGAGGTTCGCGCGGAGGCGATCGCGGCCGACCCAGTCGACGTAGGTGAGACCGACGTTCCAGGCGGCCTTGTCGCGCGCCAGCTTCAGGCGGCACCAGCCGTTGAGGCCGACGTCGGGGCGGACGCGTTTCTCCGGCCAGAAGCGGGACTTCGTCTCCTTCCAGCGGGTCGCCACGTTGCTCGGCAGCTTGCCGCCGTCGCTCTCCGTGTAGAACGGGTAGCCGCCGTGGCCGATGCACGTCGTGATCATCTGCCGGCGCGGCGAGCCCGAGTCGGCGAAGGTCCAGGGCTCGTAGAGCGCGGCGTAGTGGACGTTGCCCCAGAACCACAGGTCGACGCGCCCGGCGATGGTCTTGCGCAGACTGTTGTAGAGGCGCGTCAGGTTCGCCGAGTCGAAGTCCCAGGCCTCGTTGGTCGTCATCAGGACGGTGAGGTCATCCGGCCGTTCCGACAGCCAGGAATCGAGGAGGCGGAGCGAGTCGTCGTCCGCGTAGTCGTGGAGGCGCATGTGGCCGGACTTCCAGCCCACGAACATCGTGTCGAGGCCGATCAGCTGGAAGCCGGTGCCGCGGAGCCGAAACGACTCGGCGCGCTGGCGCTGGCGCGCCCCGTGGTCGCGATGCTTCGCGCGCACCATCTCGTTGTACTCGGTGCCCTTGCCGAACAGCTCGTGATTGCCGGCGATCATGAACAGCTCGGTGCGGTCGAGCATCGGCTCAAGGGGCTTCGCAAAGAAGTCGTGGAACTGGTCGGCGGTGCCGCCGTAGTAGACGTCGCCGAGGTGAAACGCGTATCGCAGATTCGAGCTGACGACCTGCTGCGCGATCGCGCGCGACGCATGCAGCCCGTTGCCGTTGTCGGAGAACATCGCCACGGTGAGGGAATCGTCTTTGACCTCTCCGGGGAGCACGTCGTACGTCATGTCGGCGGTCGGGTTCGCGAGCTCTGCCGAGAGCGGCGGATCGACTTCGCCTCCGACCATGAACCACGCCGCGCCCTTCGCCGACGCATAGCGCGCCCAATCCTCCTTGGTCTGGAAGTGGCGATCCGCTGCCTTTTCGACGTCGATCGGCGACAGCTTGTATGCCGCGACGAACGCGTCGAGCGCGGCGAGATCGACCTCACCGCCGGTGAAGACGAAGGGCCAGACCGCCCGCGTATCGAGAGCAGTATCGATCTGTGCGCGTAGCTCGTCCGGATCGGCCGACGGCATCAGACGTTCGAGGATCGCGCGACCTCGATCGGCCTGCTGGTCGAGAACCGTGCGCAGCCGCGCGATCTCGAGCAGCGGATTGTCCGGACCTCGGGTGTGCGCCGGAGCGGGTTGCGGTGTGCCGACGGCGATCGGCGCTCCAATGGTCGGACGAAGCCGGAAACCGCGCATGTCCGCAGGCGCGGCGAGCGAGACGGTTGCGATCCACTGGACGACGGCCTGGGTACCTTGCCAGGTGTCGCGGCGATCGACCTGGATCGCTTGCGATGTCACGGCCGGCAGCTCGGTTGCCGGGGTGCCATCCGGTGCGTCCGTGAAGACCTCGGTCGTCGCGACGCTGAAGGTAGGCGGCGCATCGGTCGAACGAAACGTCCATGTCGCGACGATCGTCGAACCTTCGATCCGCGCGGAAGGAGGCGGAAGCTCGGTGGAATTCTGTGGGGTCATGCCAGCACCTCGAACGAGCCGGAAGCTGCTCCGGCCATAGAGAACGTAATTGGCCCAGTCGCAAAACTGGTCCCGCTGCAGCCTGTTTCGCGCTTGCACGATGGCCGCGCCCAGCTCGACACCATTGCCGAGCTGGTCGTAGAACTCCGCCGCAAACTTCGCCGCGCCCTCGTCGGAGACAAGCCAGAACGTACCGAGATACGCATCGACGCCCGCGCGCAGGAAGAACTCTGCAAACGTCTGCGACGGGCGCGCGGCGGCGTCACCTCGTACTCGCCCGGCCTGGCACGCATTGAAGAATGCCAGCCGCGGCACGCGCGCGAGCTTCTGCAGCTGGGTCACTGTCAGCTCGCCGTTGCTGAGGTTCAGGCCGCTCCGGTCGGGCTCCGGTCCCAGATAGAATGCATGACCGCAGTAGTGCACGACGTCGATCGTCGGATCGGCAAGCCGGCCCAGGAACGCATCGACCGTCGCGTCCGCGCCGACGAGCTTCTCCACGCGCACGCGCGGGTTTGTCGACAGCTTCGCGTAGAGCGCGTTGCCCTCGTCGGTCGCGTTGGCGAGGTCGTTGCGCGGATCAATCACGAGCAGCACGCCGAGCTGCCCCGCGTGGGCCGGCGGCGGCACCCCTCGATCCGCGGAGACGTTCGCGATCAGGTGCCGTACGATCCCCGCGCGCGTCGCGGGTGTGACTCCCTTGTCGTCGACATCCCAGCGCAGCGTCTCGTATGGAAGCCCGCTGCTCGACTCGTCGTGAACGATCACGATCTCCGAGTCGCGAACGGCCTCGCGGACGCGTACCGCATCCGGGCCGAACAGCAGCTCGGCGATGCGCCGGCCGCGCGCGGCCAGCTCGGGCTCCGCGGGTGCTGCATCCCATGCCGACCCGACCAGGCTCGCCCGATCCGCCGGTGTAAGCGGACTGCGCAGCTTCGGCGCGAGCCCATTGGCCTCGGGAACGAGCAACGTGACATCGAGCGCGCCCACCTCGTCTTCCACGCGCACGATGGTTCGCGGGCTAACCCGAGCGGGCTCTGCCGGCGCCGGCTGCGGCGCAACCACTCGCGTCAGCTCGACGACGTCGCTGTCCCCGAGGATCTTCGCGAGCATGGCCGCGCGCGCAGAGTCGCGTTCGTACCAGACGAGCTGCGCCGCACCGAGGCCCTGGAACCCGCGAAGCATCGCACCGACCGCGTCTCCGACCGTGTCGGCGACATTGCCCATGAACGTCACGATCCCGATCCGCGAGAAGCCGTAGCGCAAGGCCATCTCGGTCGTTTGCCGCGCGGCCTCCTCCACGTGCTGGACGAGGCCCGCCGTCGCCGCCTTCACATCGCCGAGATCCGCCGCATACAGGAAGTCGGCGCCAACGGTGCGAACCCCTGGTGCCACCGGACCGTGGCTGCGATGCGCCCGGGTCGCGGCGTTCCCGGTCACCCGGTCGAGAGCGGCGCCGGCGCCGTCCGGATCGACGTTGTTGAACGTCGGAAACACGAGCACGTCGAGATCCGCCGCGCCGGTCACGTCGCCCTCGACCAGCTCGATCCGCAGCTTGCCGCGAGCGCTGCGCGCGGCGACGCCGATCAAGCCCTTGAGAACCAGCGCGGTCAACGTCAACGGATCGCGCGTGCGAAACAACGTGCGGTTTTCTTCGAGTGTCAGCCCGTTCCACTGCTCCGCGGCATCGTCATCGGTGAGGTGCTTGCGACCGAGGTCACGTACGGCCGTGACGAGCTCGGAATGCGTGCGCGGGATCCCGAGGGCGGCAACGTTCGGGTCGCGATCGAACGCGTCGGCCAGCGCCGCCCATTCGGGCTCCGCGCGCAGGCGCGCCTCGTCAAGCTCCGGCGGCAGCGCATCCGATTCGAGGACGTCGACGACCAGCCGTGCGGCGCCGCCAAAGCCTCCGGCCACGTAGAGCGGCTTTCCTGCCTGGAGCGTGCGCCAGGCCTCCTCGATCACACCCGGATAGCGCCCCTTGTAGCCGGGCCGGCCTCCGGCCTTCGGCAGCTTCGAGCCGAATAGCGCGAGACACGCGTCGATGTGCTTCGCCATCACGCGACGCATGTCGGAGAGGTAGAGCGACTCCTGGAGGCGCGACAGCGCCGCATTGTCGTCGGGCTGCGGGAGGATCGCTTCACTGCGCGCGCTGCCGAACCGTCCGAGGTGGTGCGCGGTGTACGCGTAGGTCCAGGTCTCCGGGCGCTGGTACTGGGCGGCGAGATAACTGTGGAGCAGATCGCCGGGCTTCGACGCCGTCTGGTTGTACGCGGACACGAGCTGGGCAAGCAGCTCGGTGTAACCGCTGCTGCGAAAATCGCCGCCGTATGCGATCGCGGCGCCCGCTGCAACGAGCGTGCGCGCAACGAAAACGGTCGCATCGCGGACGTGGAGCGCATCGAGGCCATCCGGCTCGGTCAGCTGCGGATTGTCGGACAGCGATAGTGCGACCTGCCATCCGTCGAGCGGCGCCCGATGTGCGCGGCCGATCGCTCCGCTGAATGCAGTGCTCGGGGTCACGAGGCGGAGCCGCTTGTCTGCCTCGTCGAGCACGGCACGCTCATGAACCGAGAGCTCGGGGTCGGGATGGAGCACGACGATCATCCCCTGCCGCGCGCCCCGCAACCCTGGAACGTCGAGCAGCTCTGGCGCGCGCGACATCTCGATCGCATCGCTGCCGCTCAGCGCCGCGTCGGCGACGCGCTTCGCTTCTGCCACGAACAGCTGACTGCGAACGGACTCGACCATGGCTTGACGAACGACGAGCGCCGCGGCGTCGGCATTGCCGCGTGGCCACACCACGGTTGGTCCATTGCCGGAATACGCCGCGCTCCGGCGCTCGCCGCTGGTGAGGACCTCGACCGTCAGCATCGGGATCCGGTGCCGTTTGGCCTTGAGCAGCTCGCGGATGCACCAGGAGCGCGAGCTGTACGAGTCACCGCGCACCGCGATGAAGACGCCCTTCCCCGCCTGAGCGTCGATTTGCTCGTCGAGGTCCTCACCGGCGAGGAGCGAGACGCTGTCGAAGAACGGACGGTCGGCGGTTGTCCGGCTTTGCACGTGGTCGCGGATCTTCTCCGCGGCGTGCTCGGTCGCGTCGAGGTCGCCCTTCGCGTGCGAGATGAAGAGTCGCGTCGAGAGGCGATCCCCGCCGGCGAGCACACGCGCCGTCTCGAGGACGATCTCGTCGAGCGTCGCGCCGTCGACACTGGGGCCCTTCATGATGACGAGCCGCCCGAGCGAGGTCTCGTGAGCGCGCCAGGCTGGCGTTGTCACCACCGGGATGCAGCGCGCGGCAGCCGCTCGCCACTGGTTGATCGTCGCGATCGCGTCTGCGCGCTTCTTGTCGTCCTCTTGCAGCCCCGGGCCGATCACCGGGACGACCATCACGAGCTCGGCTTCGTCGAGGTCGACGCGGTCGAAGCGCGTGGCGATCCGGATCGGCACGCCCGCGCCCCACGATAACGGGTCCTCGATCCGGCGCGTGAGTAGGTTGTAGAGCGCGTGTCCCAGGTTGCTTGCCGCGTCGTGCTCCGGATCATGGAACGGATCGTCGGCGTCGAGCGGGAAGTACGCGGTGTGAACGATGAGCGTGGGCTTTCCGATCGACATGCGAATCCTTCGCTAGGCGCGCGAGATGCGGCAATTGGTGACGGTAGCCGTCCAGCGATCGAGGACCGGCGGAGCATCGGGAACGATCCCGAGACTACGGGTGCGCGGCCGCGCGACGAGGTCGGCAAACGTCGTTCGCCGCGCGAGCGACTCGAGCGCTGCGGCGGTGCTGGTGGTGCCGATCGCGACGAGCCGGTCGACGGTCATCGCACGGCCCTCCGGCATCGCGAGTGTGAACGGCACGCCGAGTGTGGCTCCGGCCCAGAACACATGTCGCGCGCCGGCTGCGATCCGGGCTGCGCCGAGAGCCACGACCGCACCGGTCCCCGACGCGTCGAGGAGCGTCACCTCGAGGGCGACGTCGGCGTTGTTGACGACGGCGAAGCATGCGCGTTGATCAGTGCGCAGCTCGTTCACCGTGCTCAGCTGCGGATCCTGGGCGACCGCCCCGGCCAGAACCGCACCGCTGCAGTCGAGGATCGTGATCCCGAGGGCACCCGCGAGTCCCTGGTAGCTGCGCGCGATCCGCAGCGGCGTGACGTACTCGAGATAGTGAGCCAGTACCGGTCCGACGAGGTCGCTGCGATCAGCGGGAATTGCCGCGAGCACCGGCCCATCGTCAGCACCTGCTCCGAACACATCGTCGACGAGCGCCCAGCCAGTCGCGGTGCGGACCAAGGCAACCTCCTCGGCGTCCGCGACCACCTCGACCATCGGTGACGCGCCGAGGGCCGCGTGCACCACCGGATCGTCACCGGCGACTCGCACGCGCAGCCGCGCCGCCCGTCCGGCCTCGACGACACGCCCGCGCGCTGCATCGGGAAGTCCGAACGGCTCGACGGCGATTCCTACCGAACGCACGAGCTCTGCACGGGCGATCCGGATGCGGCCTCGCAGCGCGGCACCGTCTTCGGGGCTCCCGACCGCCGGGAACGTCGCCGGGGTCGCGGCGTAAGCCCCGACCACCGAACCCTCCGTCACGCCGTGCACCGTCCCCGCGTCGATCTCGAATCCCTCGGGAACCTGCACGACGGCGAACCCGGGATCGCCTTCCTCATCGACGTCGAACCCGAAGATGCGCCGCCCCAGACGACCGCACAGCCATGGAGCCTGGCTCGGGTTCGCAGCACGCACGGCCAGATCGAGGGCATGCCAGATTCGCGACCACGACAGCGTCTCGAGCTCGCCGGATGCCGCGGTCTCGAGCTGGCTGACGAACGCGCGCGTCAGCTCACCGTGGGCCATGCCGTCCGTCCCCGGCGACTCGCGCGCGCGCTGATCGGCGCGGCACGCCGCGAGCACCTGGCAACGCTCGATGCTGGCCGCAGCGGCGACGACACCAGCACTTGTCGGCGGCGTGCCGGATACTACCGGCTCGACCGTCGCAAAGAACCGATTGGCCGCGCCAGGTGGAAGTGGACCGCGGGTCGCACCGCCCGACGAGCAGGAGTCGAGAATGACCGTGACCCGCGACGTTCGCTGCGCGATCCGCGCGAGTGCGGCGTTGAGCTCCCAGTCGAACAAGAACTGGCGCGTGGGTCCCACGAGCTTGTCCTTTGGAAGGATCGCTTCACGCGCGTAGCGGCGATCCCCATCCACGACAACGCACTGGGTACCGTGCCCGGAGTAGTAGATGAAGACGTGATCTCCATCATCGACGGCGTCGCCGCCCAGACGATCGAGCGCTGCACGGATGTTCGCCAGCGTCGGAAGCTCCGACGGCAGTGATGTGTCATGCGGCTGATCGCTGCGCGGCGCCGCCAGCCGCTGGATCCATTCGGGTGCCACGCGAACGCGCTCGAGCAGCACACGTTGCACCGCATCGATGTCATTGACGCAGCCGGTGAGCATCCCACCGCCGTCGTAGGCATCGATGCCGATCAACAGGACGTGGTGCTTCTGCGTCACGCCTTGGGCTTCGGGTACACCAGCGCCGCGAACGCGCGGTCCGTGTCGTTGATATCCAGACCACCGACGATCGGCTTGCCGTCCTTCGTGAGCGAGCCGTCGATCTGGTAGCACATGATCGAGCTCTCGTCGGCCACGGGCGTCCCGAGGATGCTCGAGTCCTCGATCGGCGTGAGCACCTGATTCTTGACCTCTTGCTCGCTCCATCCCTGGCTCGCCATGAACGACGCGATCACTTTCTTCGTGTCGAGGCGCGCGACGATCTGCTTACGCATGTGCTCGTGTGGAAAGCCGAGGGTGTGGCCGGTCTCGTGTCGCACGACCCGGTGGAACTCGGCTTCCGACGTGTCCATGGTGAAGGCCTCGAGGTTCATCGTCGGCTGATCCTTGTCGATCAACAGGATGTCGGTGCCGATGTTCGACCAGTAGCCATCCTGCCCCGGCGCTTCCTTCGCGCCGAACCGCGCGATCCTCACCTGCGGATCGGTATTCGCGAAGATGAACGTGACGTTGGCGGTCAGCCCCCACGCGTTCATGTGCGTGAGGATGCGCCCGCGCAGCGAGTTATCCGGCGTCTCGATGAAGCCCACGGTGAGCTTCACGCCGTTCTTTCCCCAGTAGCGAGTGACGTCGAGAGCGAGCCGCTCCGACGGAGCCGCGTCTTCTGCCGCGCCTTCCGGACGGTTGTCCGGGTTCACTCGACAAGCAGTCTCGATGGACCGTCCCCACAGGTTGCGCGGCAAGAACCGCGGCGTACACGCGATCACCCTACTTGCGTTCATGAATCCCCCCTCGACCCTTATACCTCCATGCCGCGGTCTCGATCTGCCGCGAAATGCTGCACCTCCGCGGCTTCCATGCGCCAGCGAACGCGCGATGATCGTCGATCATGTCGATCTGGACGACGATCATGGAATGGTGCAACAAGCCCGCAACCTCGTACGCCGTGCACTGGGTGGACCCCAAGGAGGTCAATCCGCCGTACACCAACGTGCCGATCAAGGCCGACGAGACGTACGTGCGCGTCACGCTCGTCGAGATGATGCTCGCGAAGAGCACCGCCTGGTTCCACGACGTGCAGCCGAGCGTCCAGGGGCTGACCCGCTGCAAGTTCGGCGACCAGACGATCGAGATCCCGAGCCTCGCGGCGCCCGACGGCAAGCAGTTTCCGCAGCGTGCAGTGCTCCGCAACTTTCGCTTGCTCGACCTGATCCCGTTTCGCGGCAACTCGATCGAGATCACGACCGCGCTGGTCTCGATCGCCGGTGACGACAAGCTCGCAAACGGCATCAAGGCACTCAGCAACGTGGCCAGCCTGTTCTCCCCGCCACTCGGCTCCGCGCTCACGGCCGCAGAGAAGCTGCGAGACAGCATCGCGATGCTCGCGGGCGACCAGTCGGGGGTTCACCTCGCCTACCACAACACGTTCACGGCCGAGCCGGGAGGGAGCCAGCTCCAGAGTGGGTATCTCGCCATCGTCGGCGCTGCCGCCAGCGAGCTCGAGAACGTGACACCGTTCGTGACGAACGACAGCCTCGCACTGCGCACGGCGAATGGGCCGGCTCCGGTCGGCTACGACTACATGCTCCTCCGCTTCGAGGTGCTCGCGAACCGCGATGACATGGAGAACTTCTCGGACATCGCCGCGCAGCGCGAGCTGGCGATCGCGTCGCTACTCCACGATACGCCGCCCGTCGCCGACCTGGCTTATCGCACCGCGCTCTCCACGATCCTGCTCCACAAAGGCCTGACGAATGCCGACCGCCGCGTCGTCGCCACCGCCCTCAAGACCGAGCTCGATGGACTGAAAGCCACTCTCGGGACGCGTGCAGCGCCGCCGCGGGCATGGAAGGACGTGGTCAAGTCATTGCCCCTCGGCACCGACCATTCGCCGGTGCACATGCACGAGTTCATCCGCTGAACACGAGGTCGTCCGCTGCAAATGAGCAATAGCGCTGAATGGACGATCCTGGTGTTCCTCAACGCGAAGAACAACCTGGAACAGTATTCGTTCCCGAACTTCCTCCAGATGGCATCCGTCGGCAGTCGCGACGGCGTGAACATCGTCGTCGAGATGGGCCGTCCGAAGGAGCACTACACCGAGGACTACGGTGGCTGGTCGAAGACGTTGCGGTTCTTCATCCGGCGCGGCGATCAGCCGCTCGAGACATGCGCCCTCGCTGATCTCGGCGCCACCGACATGGGCGACATCACCAGCCTCGTCGACTTCGTTCGGTGGGGACGCAGTACCTATCCCGCGAAGCACACCATGCTCGTGATCTGGAATCACGGCCAGGGTTGGCGCGCGCCGCCCGGTCGACCGCTGGCTCCCGTCCGGCAGGCCGGTGGATATCGCTACGTGTCCACCGATGACGACACCCAGTCGAAGCTCTACAACCGTGCGATCCAGGACGCCCTCGCCGAGCTGCTCGCCGGCGAGAAGCTCGACATCATCGCGTTCGATGCATGTCTCATGGCGATGGTCGAGACCGCCTATGCCCTGCGGGGCGTGGCCGACATCATGGTCGCCAGCGAGGAGCTCGAGCCTGGCAGCGGCTGGGATTATTCGCGCTGGCTACAGCCCCTGGTCGATGCGAAAGGCGCGGTGGCGCCGGAAGACCTCGCGCGTCAGCTCGTCCGCGCGATGGCATCGGAGTATCGCGACCTCTCGGCTGCAACACTATCGGCGGTCCGGCTCGACCGCAGCGCGACACTCGCAGCCGCGATCTCGCGGTTTGCTGATGCGGCAATCCCGCAGCTGAGCGCGACCACGATCGAGATCTGGAAGCGTGCGCGTGCGGCGTGCGGTATCTACGGTGAGGAGGCCGGCATGGATTCGATCGATCTGTGCCTGTTCATGCAGCAGATCGCCGGAAGCGCACTGGCTGCGGATCTGCGAGCACGTGCGAGCGAGGTGATCGAGGCGCACGATGCGACGGTTCTCGATGCCTACGCGTCGAAGTCGCGCGCGGACGGCTACGGATCCCGCGGGCTGGCGATCTACTTCCCGGCGAGCGCGCGTGCCCACGCCGCAGATCCCGACGGCGCCGGATACGACGCCGACAACAAGCTACACCCCGTGGAGTTCGTCGAACGAGAACGCTGGCCGGCTTTTCTGCGCGCGTACTGGGAGCTCGTGCCATGAGCGTCTCCATCGAGCGCTCGTTCGTGCGAGTCGGCGCAGAGTGGAGCGGCGATGCTGCGCGCAAGGCGATCCAGGCGGTGCACGCGCGATGGACGATCGTCGTGCGCGACATGCGAGAGGGCCGCACGTATCACGCGTTCGAGACCACGGACGTTGTCGCCGCGCTCCACGGCAGGCGCAGCGTCGCAGACTTGCTCGATCTCGCGCATGCTCGTGCCACGCCGATCGCCGCGCCCGGCGCCGCGTTCTCCGGTACGACCGTCGTGGTCGACCACGCCCGGATCGTCGGCGTCGC
>Ga0207683_10000991_pt1 | contig 26020 bp, 30 predicted proteins | sample KBSM73metaG_FD_184333 | JGI IMG/M metagenome (GOLD analysis project Ga0207683, IMG submission 184333) | Miscanthus rhizosphere microbial communities from Kellogg Biological Station, Michigan, USA - KBS M7-3 metaG (SPAdes) (version 2) | ecosystem: Host-associated > Plants > Roots > Rhizosphere >... | reverse complement strand
GCCTCTCCGGGGCGCGCGGAGAAATCGCCGCCGCGCCCCAGGTCGAAGATCGCGGCCGCCGGCACGATCGGAACAAGCCCGCCGGGGACCGGGAAGCCTCGGCCGTTCTCCTCGCACCAGCGCATGGCGCCGCCCGCGGCTGCGAGGCCAAAGGCGCTGCCCCCGGTCAGGACCACGGCGTCCACGGTCTGGGACAGCGTGGTGGGATCCAGTGAGTCCGTCTCATGCGTCGCGGGCCCGCCGCCCCGGACGTCGACCGAGCCGACGGTGCCCGGCGGCGGGAGGACCACAGTCACTCCGCTCAGCCAGCCGTCGCCGGACTTCTGGACCTGGCCTATCCGGATCCCGGCCACGTCTGTGATGGCTCCTGTTGCTCCCATGGCTCCATTGTGCGCCCCGGCTGAGCTGCGACACGCAAAATCCCTGGCGCTACCGTATTCCGGTGTCGCCAGGGATTTTGCGCGTCGCCAGAAAACCCGCGAGTCGCCTTGTAGTTCGGGCCTAGGGAATCGGGACGGGCACCACACCGAGCGGCGCCAGTTTCGCCGCTCCCCCGTCAGGTGCCGAGAGGACCCAGATCCCCTTCTCGTGCACAGCGACCGAGTGCTCCCACTGGCAGGAGCGCTTGCCATCCGTGGTGACGACGGTCCAGTCGTCGTCCAGGATTGCGGTCTCGATGCTGCCCCGGACCAGCATGGGCTCGATTGCGAGGCACAGCCCCGGGCGGATCTTCGGCCCGCGGTGGCCGGTGCGGTAGTTCAGCACGTCCGGAGCCATGTGCATCTCGGAGCCGATTCCGTGCCCTACATAGTCCTCAAGGATGCCCAGCGGTTTGCCCGGCACGGAGGAGACGTAGTCGTCCACGGCGTTGCCGATATCGCCCACGAATTTCCCGGTGGCCAGGGCTGCGATGCCACGCCACATGGCCTCCTCGGTGACCTCGGAGAGGCGAACGTCTTCGGGATCGGCGGTGCCGACAACCACAGTCCGCGCCGAATCGGAGTGCCATCCGTCCACGATCGCGCCGCCGTCGATCGAGATGATGTCGCCGTCCGCCAGGACCCGGCTGCCGGGGATGCCGTGCACCACCTCTTCGTTCACTGAGGTGCAGATCGTGGCCGGGAACCCGTGGTAGCCGAGGAAGTTGGACTTGGCGCCGGCGTCCTGGAGCACGGCGGCGAAGACTTCGTCCAGCCGGGCAGTGGTGACGCCGGGGGCCGCGGCGGCCACCGCTGCATCCAGTGCCCGGCTCAGGACCAGTCCGGCCTCGTGCATCGTGCGCATCTGGGCGTTGGTCTTGTATTCAATGCGTGCCTGGCCGAATGCCATCGCTACCTCAAAATCTTCTCTCGCGGTCCGGGCGGGCTGGATCCCGGGCCTCCACCATGGGTCATCAACCCAAGTCTTCAAGCTCTATTCTCCCGTACCGGTTCAACGGTTCGGAACGGGCCCGCTGCGGGACCACCCAACGCCGAAGGGCGCGTCCCGTACCCGATGGTACGGAACGCGCCCTTCTGCACTGCGTCTCTGTTCTGTCAGCCGCAATGAGCATGCGTGGATCAGTGGGTGAGGATCAGGCGGCCTGGGCCGACTTGATCGCTTCCATGACGCGCTCGGTGACTTCGTCGATGGCACCGATGCCGTCCACCTGGGTCAGGATGCCGCGTTCGGCATACTTGGCCACCACCGGTTCGGTCTGCTCGTGGTACAGGTCCAGCCGGTGACGGATAACGCCTTCGTTGTCGTCGCTGCGGCCAGTTTCCTTGGCACGGCCCAGGAGGCGGGTAACCAGCTCCTCGTCGTCAGCGGTGAGCTGGAGCACGACGTCGAGCTTCTGGTCAGCGCCGGCGAGGATGTCCTCGAGGTAGTCCACCTGCGCGGTGGTGCGCGGGTACCCGTCGAGCAGGAAGCCTGCCTCGACGTCGTCCTCATTGAGGCGGTCGCGCACCATCTTGTTGGTGACGCTGTCCGGGACGAAGTCGCCGGCGTCCATGTACTTCTTGGCTTCGACGCCGAGCGGAGTCTCACCCTTGACGTTGGCGCGGAAGATGTCTCCGGTGGAGATCGCAACGACGCCGAGGCGTTCTGAAATGCGTTCCGCCTGCGTTCCCTTGCCGGACCCGGGAGGTCCGATAATCAACATTCTCGTCATCGCAAAAGCCCTTCGTAGTGACGTTGCTGTAGTTGCGCATCAATCTGCTTCACGGTCTCCAGACCGACGCCCACCATGATCAGGATCGAGGTGCCGCCGAACGGGAAGTTCTGGTTCGCGTTGATCAGGACCAGTGCAACCAGCGGGATCAATGCCACGAAGCCGAGGTAGAAGGCGCCGGGCAGGGTGATCCGGGATAGGACGTACTGAAGATAGTCCGCGGTCGGCTTGCCGGCGCGGATGCCCGGAATGAAGCCGCCGTACTTCTTCATGTTGTCCGAGACCTCTTCGGGGTTGAAAGTAATCGCAACATAGAAGTAGGTGAAAAACACAATCATGGCGAAATACAGTGCCATATAGATCGGGTGATCGCCCTTGGTGAGGTTGTTGTTGATCCACTCAACCCAGGGCTGTACCGGCTCGCCGGCCTTGGGCTGGTTGAACTGTGAGATCAGCCCCGGCAGGTAGAGCATGGACGAGGCGAAGATGACGGGCACGACGCCGGCCATGTTCACCTTGATGGGGATGTAGGTGCTGGTTCCGCCGACCGTGCGGCGGCCGATCATCCGCTTGGCGTACTGCACCGGGATCCGGCGCTGGGACTGCTCCACGAAGACCACGAGCGCCACGGTGAGCAGGCCGATGATCAGGACCAGGAAGAAGGTTCCGGGACCCTGGGCCTTCCAGATCGCACCCAGCGAGCCGGGGAAGCCTGCGGCAATGGACGTGAAGATCAGCAGGGACATGCCGTTGCCGACGCCCTTTTCCGTCACGAGCTCGCCCATCCACATGATCAGGCCGGTGCCGGCCGTGAGCGTGATGATGATCAGGACCGTGGTGACGATCGAGCTGTCCGGGATGATGGGCAGCTGGCAGTTAGGCAGCAGCTGGCCGGAGCGTGCCAGCGACACCAGTGTCGTGGCATTGAGCAGGCCGAGTGCGATCGTGAGGTAGCGGGTGTACTGGGTCAGTTTCGACTGCCCTGACGCGCCCTCCTCGTACAGCTGCTGGAAGCGGGGAATGACCACCCGGAGCAGCTGGACGATGATGCTGGCGGTGATGTACGGCATGATGCCGAGGGCAAAGATGGACACCTGCAGCAATGCACCGCCGCTGAACAGGTTGACGAGCTGGTAGATCCCGCCCGAGGTCTGACCGTTCTGCAAGCATTGCTGGACATTCTGGTAGCTCACACCAGGCGAGGGGATGAAGGCACCCAAGCGGAAGATTGTGATGATTCCCAGCGTGAACAACAACTTGCGTCGCAGATCAGGCGTGCGAAAGGCCCGGCCAAATGCGCTAAGCAAGCGTCCTCCTGAGTAATAAGTAAAGTCGTGTGAGACAGGTCAAATAAACCCAACAACCGAGTCTAACGGGTGGATGCGCCCCGCGAACAATCGGCGGGGCCCGGAAAATGAAAAAAACTCCCGGCACCGGGGGCCTGAGCCCCTGGTACCGGGAGTTTCAACAACGGGCAACTGCCCCGCCGCCTCGTTAGAGGGCGGTGGTGCTTCCGCCTGCTGCAGCAATCTTGTCAGCAGCGCTGGCCGAGAATGCGTGGACGGTGACGTCAACCTTGACGGTGATGTCGCCGGTGCCCAGCACCTTGACGGGCTGGTTCTTGCGAACGGCACCCTTTTCGACCAGGTTCTCCACGGTGACAGCGCCACCTTCCGGGAACAGCTCGTTGAGCTTGTCCAGGTTTACAACCTGGTACTCAACCCGGAACGGGTTCTTGAAGCCGCGCAGCTTCGGCAGGCGCATGTGCAGCGGCAGCTGGCCGCCGGCAAAGCCAGCCTTGATCTGGTAGCGGGCCTTCGTACCCTTGGTACCGCGACCAGCGGTCTTACCCTTGGAACCTTCACCACGACCAACACGGGTCTTGGCGGTCTTGGCACCCGGGGCGGGACGCAGGTGGTGAACCTTCAGTGCGTTCTGCTTCTCAGCGGCGCCCTGTGCCTTTTCGGCGGTGTTCTTCTCTGCCATTTACTTCGCCTCCTCTACCTTTACCAGGTGCGGAACCGTGTTGAGCATCCCGACGGTCACGGCGTCGGCGGTGCGGACAACGGTGTGTCCGATCCGCTTCAGGCCGAGGGACCGCAGGGTGTCGCGCTGGTTCTGCTTGCCGCCAATGGCGGACTTGATCTGAGTGATCTCCAACTTTGCGTCGGAGACAAGCACGTTCTTAGCCATGACTCAGACACCTGCCTTCTGGTTCAGGAGAGCCTTGACCATTGCCGGCGGGGCGATCTCGTCGAGCGGGAGGCCGCGGCGTGCTGCCACTGCTGCCGGCTCTTCGAGGCGCTTCAGCGCGTCAACGGTCGCGTGAACGATGTTGATGGCGTTGGAAGAACCGAGCGACTTGGAGAGGATGTCGTGGATGCCCACGCACTCCAGTACTGCACGGACCGGGCCACCGGCGATAACACCGGTACCGGCGGAAGCCGGGCGCAGCATGACGACGCCTGCGGCGGCCTCACCCTGAACGCGGTGCGGGATGGTGCTGCCGATGCGGGGAACGCGGAAGAAGGACTTCTTGGCCTCTTCAACGCCCTTCGCGATAGCGGCAGGAACTTCCTTTGCCTTGCCGTAGCCGACGCCGACCATGCCGTTGCCGTCACCGACGACGACGAGGGCGGTGAAGCTGAAGCGACGACCACCCTTGACGACCTTGGAAACGCGGTTGATGGTTACGACGCGCTCTACGAACTGGCTCTTCTCGGCCTCGCGGCCGCCGTCACGGCCACCACGGCCGCCACGGTCGCCACGGCCCTGGCCGCGGTCGCCACGCTCGCCACGACGAGCGCCACCACGGCGGTCGTCAGTGGTAGCAGGCGCAGCGGTCTCAGTTGCCGGAGCAGCTACAGCTTCAGTCACCTGAATGTCCTTTTCGTTATTTTCGGTCACAGTGCCAGCCCACCTTCACGTGCGCCGTCAGCGACGGCGGCGATCCGGCCGTGGTACTTGTTACCACCGCGGTCGAAGACAACTGCTTCGATACCGGCAGCCTTGGCACGCTCGGCGACCAGTTCGCCAACGCGCTTGGCCTTGGCGGTCTTGTCACCGTCGAATGCACGAAGGTCGGCTTCCAGTGTGGAGGCGCTTGCCACGGTCAGGCCCTTGGTGTCATCGACAACCTGGACGAATACGTGACGTGCGGAGCGGTTGACGACCAGACGCGGGCGTACAGCCGTACCGGAGATGCGCTTGCGGATACGAAGCTGGCGGCGGCTGCGCTGGGCAGACTTGCTCTTGTTCGTACGCTTCTTGTTAATTGCGATCGCCATGGTTACTTACCAGCCTTTCCGACCTTGCGGCGGATGACTTCGCCTGCGTAACGGATGCCCTTGCCCTTGTAGGGGTCCGGCTTCCGCAGCTTGCGAATGTTGGCAGCAACCTCGCCGACCTGCTGCTTGGAGATACCTGAAACAGAGAGCTTGGTCGGGGTCTCAACTGCAAAGGTGATGCCGTTCGGTGCCGAGACGTTGACCGGGTGGCTGTAGCCCAGAGCGAACTCCAGGTCAGAACCCTTGGCCTGGACGCGGTAACCGGTACCGACAATCTCAAGCTTCTTCTCGTAGCCTGCGGTGACACCCTGGATCATGTTGGCGATCAGGGTGCGGGTCAGGCCGTGCAGCGAACGTGAGGCGCGCTCGTCGTTCGGGCGGGCGACAGTCAGGGTGCCATCTTCCAGGGAAACCTCGATCGGGCTGGCCACAGTGTGGCTCAGCTCGCCTTTGGAACCCTTGACGCTGACGACAGAGCCGTCAACCTTGACCTCAACGCCGGCAGGAACGGTGATGGGGAGACGTCCAATACGTGACATTATTCTCTTCCTTTCCCGTTACCAGACGTAAGCGAGGACTTCGCCGCCCACGCCCTTCTTGCCGGCCTGCTTGTCAGTCAAGAGGCCGGAAGAGGTGGACAGGATTGCGACACCCAGGCCACCGAGCACGTGCGGCAGGTTGGTGGACTTTGCGTAAACGCGCAGTCCCGGCTTGGAAATACGACGAACGCCAGCGATTGAACGCTCGCGGTTCGGACCGAACTTGAGCTCGAGGGTCAGCTTCTTGCCAACCTCAGCGTCTTCTTCTTTCCAGGAGGCGATGTAACCTTCAGCCTTCAGGATGTCGGCAACGCGTGCCTTGAGCTTGCTGTACGGCATGGTCACGGAATCGTGGTATGCCGAGTTAGCGTTGCGCAGACGCGTAAGCATGTCTGCGACGGGATCTGTCATTGTCATGTGGGCTCTTGCCCTTCCTCATAACGGTTTCCGCCGTGCTCTTTGTCCCGAACAGAATTCGGAAAGGAGCGCGGGCGGACCTTTTACGTAGCTAGATTAGTCTTCGGTCTTGAACGGGAAGCCAAGCGCCTTCAGCAGCGCGCGGCCTTCGTCGTCGGTCTTGGCAGTGGTCACGACGGTGATGTCCATACCGCGAACGCGGTCAATGGAATCCTGGTCGATCTCGTGGAACATAACCTGCTCGGTCAGACCGAAGGTGTAGTTGCCGTTGCCATCGAACTGCTTGCCGCTGAGGCCACGGAAGTCGCGGATACGCGGCAGGGCCAGCGTGACCAGACGGTCCAGGAATTCCCACATGCGGTCCCCACGCAGAGTTGCGTGTGCACCGATCGGCATGCCTTCGCGCAGCTTGAACTGTGCGATCGACTTGCGGGCCTTGGTTACCTGCGGCTTCTGGCCGGTGATCAGGGTCAGATCGCGGACAGCGCCGTCGATCAGCTTGGAGTCCTTGGCGGCATCTCCAACACCCATGTTCACAACGACCTTGACCAGGCGGGGAACCTGGTTGACGTTCTGGTACTTGAATTCCTCAGTCAGCGAGTTCTTGATGGAATCGGCGTACTTGGTCTTCAGACGAGGAACGATCTTGCTTGCCGGAGTCTCGAGAGTCTCAGTCATTAGATGTCCTTCCCTGAGCTCTTGGCCACGCGGACGCGCACGTCACGCTTCACGCCATCGCGCTCAACGGTCTCGGTGCGGAAACCGACGCGGGTGGGCTTCTTGGTGGACGGGTCAACCAGAGCCACGTTGGAGATGTGGATCGAAGCCTCGACGACCTCGATGCCACCGGTCTTGGTGCCGCGCTGCGACTGACCGACCTTGGTGTGCTTGGTTACGCGGTTAATGCCTTCAACCAACACGCGGTTGGTCTCCGGGTATACGCGCAGAACCTTGCCCTGCTTACCCTTGTCGCCGCCGCGCTCAGCCTTGGCGCCAGTGATGACCTGAACGAGGTCACCCTTTTTGATCTTAGCCATGGACTAGAGCACCTCCGGAGCCAGAGAAACGATCTTCATGAACTTCTTGTCACGAAGTTCACGACCAACCGGTCCGAAGATACGGGTACCGCGGGGGTCACCGTCGTTCTTCAGGATGACGGCTGCGTTCTCGTCAAACTTGATGTAGGAACCATCCGCACGGCGGCGTTCCTTCTTGGTACGGACGATGACAGCCTTGACGACGTCGCCCTTCTTTACGTTGCCGCCCGGAATTGCGTCCTTGACGGTAGCGACGATTACGTCGCCAATGCCTGCGTAGCGACGGCCAGATCCACCGAGAACGCGAATGGTAAGGATTTCCTTAGCACCCGTGTTGTCGGCGACCTTGAGTCGCGACTCCTGCTGAATCACTATTTACTCCTTGCGTCGCGCTGGTTCTCAGACCGAAAATCTTCCTACGGAATGAGCCTTGCGGAACGGTTGATCGGGGTGTCTCTTGACCTGCCTGGATTTTGCCAGACCAGGCCTAAACGCCCGTGCCAAAAACATTTGCTTCCCAGGCGGTTCCCGACGAGTCGGGGCGCAAGGGGGCACTATGCCGTGGCACGATTGTTTACGAGGTTGATGACGGCGCGCAAAAGGCGCCATACAAACTCAAAATCTTAGCACGTTTTGGGCGTATTCCCATATCACAGCCATGGAGCCTGCACACCCCTCCCCCGCAGCCGCGACGCCGTTACACCGTTACACCGTTACGCCGGACAGGCTGTGGGCCCGCCGCCGCGCATCCCGGGAACCCGGCCCGCCGGCGTCGTAAGCCCCCAAAGGCTGCTCTGCCTGACGAGCACGGTAAACGGCTGCCGCCGGTCTCAGGCTGCCGGCTGCGGCGGCTGCCGGCAACGCGGAAGCCCCCGCTCCCCAAAGGGGAACGAGGGCTTCTGCTGTATCACCAGGCAAACAGGTGCAGGTGTTACTTGGCCTTCTCGAGGATCTCGACCAGACGCCACCGCTTGGTAGCGGACAGCGGGCGGGTCTCGGCGAGGAGCACGAGGTCGCCGATGCCGGCGCTGTTCTCTTCGTCGTGAGCCTTGATCTTGGCGTTGCGGCGGATGACCTTGCCGTAGAGGGCGTGCTTCACGCGGTCTTCGACCTGGACAGTGATGGTCTTTTCCATCTTGTCCGAGACGACGTAGCCGCGCTTCGTCTTACGGTAACCGCGCTCGTCAGCCTTGGCTGCGTCGGAAACAGTTTCCGTCACGTTCTCGTCCTTTTCACTCACTTGGCATCCTCCTCGGATTCAACCGTTTCAGCCTTCTCAGCCTTCTTGGTTGCAGCCTTCTTGGACTTCTTCTCTTCCTTGGCTTCCACAACCGGTGCGGCAACCTCGGCACGAATGCCGAGCTCGCGCTCACGGAGAACGGTGTAGATGCGGGCGATGTCCTTCTTTACCGCGCGCAGACGACCGTGGTTCTCCAGCTGACCGGTGGCGGACTGGAAACGCAGGTTGAACAGCTCTTCCTTGGCCTTGCGGAGTTCTTCAACGAGACGCTCGTTGTCGAAACCGTCCAGCTGTGCGGATGCAAGTTCCTTGGATCCTACTGCCATTTCTACTCACCACCTTCGCGACGCACAATGCGTGCCTTCAACGGCAGCTTGTGGATTGCCAGGCGCAGGGCCTCGCGAGCTACCTCTTCACTGACACCGGAGAGTTCGAAGAGAACCCGGCCCGGCTTGACGTTTGAGACCCACCATTCCGGAGAACCCTTACCGGAACCCATGCGGGTTTCGGCCGGCTTCTTCGTCAGCGGACGGTCCGGGTAAATGTTGATCCAGACCTTTCCGCCACGCTTGATGTGGCGGGTCATCGCGATACGGGCAGATTCGATCTGACGGTTCGTGACGTAGGCCGGGCTCAGCGCCTGGATGCCCCACTCACCGAAGGAGACCTGGGTGCCGCCCGTAGCAGCGCCGGAACGACCCGGGTGGTGCTGCTTACGGTGCTTGACTCGACGTGGGATAAGCATTTAAGCCTGTCCTCCTTCTACTGACTGTGCCGTGCCTGCGGCACCGGCTTCGACAGCCGGAGCTTCGGCGGCAGGTGCTGCCTCGGCTGCGGGGCGGTCGGGACGACGGCGGCGGTCACCACGGTCGGCGCCACCCGGGCGGCCCGGGCGGTCGCCGGCACGGCCACGGGACGGAGCAGCAGCTGCCTGCTGAGCCAGTTCCTTGGCAGTGACGTCGCCCTTGTAGATCCAGACCTTCACGCCGATGCGGCCGAAGGTGGTCTTGGCCTCGTAGAAGCCGTAGTCGATGTTCGCACGCAGGGTGTGCAGGGGCACACGGCCTTCGCGGTAGAACTCCGAGCGGGACATTTCTGCGCCGCCCAGTCGACCCGAGCAAGCGATCCGGATGCCCTTGGCACCGGCGCGCTGTGCGGACTGCATGGCCTTCTTCATCGCACGGCGGAAAGCCACGCGGGAAGTCAGCTGCTCAGCAACGCCCTGGGCAACAAGCTGGGCTTCCATCTCGGGGTTCTTGACCTCGAGGATGTTCAGCTGAACCTGCTTGCCCGTGAGCTTCTCAAGCTCGCCGCGGATGCGGTCTGCTTCAGCGCCGCGGCGGCCGATGACGATGCCCGGACGTGCCGTGTGGATATCCACGCGGACACGGTCGCGGGTGCGCTCGATTTCGACCTTGGCGATACCGGCGCGCTCCATGCCCGTGGACATGAGCTGGCGGATACGGATGTCTTCGCGAACGAAGTCCTTGTACCGCTGGCCGGCCTTGGTGCTGTCGGCGAACCAGTGCGATACGTGATCGGTGGTGATGCCGAGTCGGAACCCGTGCGGGTTAACTTTCTGTCCCACTTAGCGAGCCTCCTCTTTCTCCGGGGTAGCGACTACCACGGTGATGTGGCTCGTGCGCTTCTTGATCTGAAATGCACGACCCTGGGCTCGCGGCTGGAACCGCTTCATGGTCGGGCCTTCATCAACAAACGCTTCGCTGATGATGAGGTCACCTTCGTCAAACGCCACGCCGTCGCGGTCCGCGAGGACCCGGGCGTTGGAGATTGCCGACTGAACTACCTTGAATACCGGCTCCGAAGCTGCCTGGGGGGCAAACTTCAGAATTGCCAGAGCCTCATTCGCTTGCTTACCACGAACAAGGTTGACGACGCGCCGGGCCTTCATAGGCGTTACGCGGATGTGACGCGCAATTGCCTTGGCTTCCATTGCTTTCCTTCTCTCGTCTTTGACGTAAGTGCAGGCGCCTAGCGGCGCTTGCCCTTACGGTCGTCCTTGACATGGCCGCGGAATGTCCGCGTGGGAGCGAATTCGCCGAGCTTGTGCCCGACCATCGACTCAGTGACAAACACGGGGATGTGCTTGCGTCCGTCGTGTACGGCGATCGTGTGGCCGAGCATGTCGGGGACGATCATCGAACGGCGGGACCAGGTCTTGATGACGTTCTTGGTGCCCTTTTCGTTTTCCCTGGCTACCTTTACAAAGAGGTGCTGGTCAACGAAAGGACCTTTTTTCAGGCTGCGTGGCATGTGTCCAGGCTCCTATCGCTTGTTCTTGCCAGTACGACGGCGACGAACAATAAGCTTGTCGCTCTCTTTGTTGGGACGGCGGGTGCGGCCTTCGCGCTTACCGTTCGGGTTGACGGGGTGACGTCCACCGGACGTCTTACCCTCGCCACCACCGTGGGGGTGGTCAACCGGGTTCATGGCGACACCACGGACGGTCGGGCGAACGCCCTTCCACCGCATACGGCCGGCCTTGCCCCAGTTGATGTTCGACTGCTCGGCGTTGCCGACCTCGCCGACGGTTGCGCGGCAGCGCACGTCAACGTTGCGGATTTCGCCGGAAGGCAGACGCAGCTGGGCGAAACGGCCTTCCTTTGCAACGAGCTGGATCGATGCGCCGGCGGAGCGGCCCATCTTGGCGCCGCCACCCGGACGCAGTTCGACTGCGTGGATTACGGTACCGACCGGGATGTTGCGCAGCGGAAGGTTGTTGCCGGGCTTGATGTCAGCGTCGGCGCCGGCCTCTACGAAGTCGCCCTGGGACAGCTTGTTCGGGGCGATGATGTAACGCTTGGTGCCATCAACGTAGTGCAGGAGGGCGATCCGAGCCGTGCGGTTCGGGTCGTACTCGATTTCGGCAACGCGGGCGTTGACGCCGTCCTTGTCGTGGCGACGGAAGTCGATCAGACGGTACTGGCGCTTGTGTCCACCACCCTTGTGACGGGTCGTGATCTTACCGGAGTTGTTACGGCCACCCTTTTTCGGGAGGGGACGTACCAACGACTTTTCCGGCGTCGACCGCGTGATTTCAGTGAAGTCCGCTACGCTCGAGCCACGACGGCCCGGGGTAGTCGGCTTGTATTTACGGATTCCCATAATTTATTTCCTCGTTAAAGTGGTCTCCGCTATGAAAGCGGACCGCCGAAGATGTCGATAGTGCCTTCTTTGAGGCTCACAATTGCACGCTTGGTGTTCTTGCGGGTACCCCAGCCGAATTTGGTGCGCTTGCGCTTACCGGCACGGTTGATGGTGTTGATCGATTCGACCTTGACGGAGAAAATCTTCTCCACGGCCAGCTTGATCTCGGTCTTGTTCGAGCGGGGGTCCACCAGGAAGGTGTACTTGCCCTCGTCGATCAGGCCGTAGCTCTTTTCCGAGACAACGGGTGCAAGCACGACGTCGCGCGGGTCTTTGATGGTGGCTGCACTCACTTGGCATCCTCCTCGTTCTTTGCAACCTTGTCAGCAACGAATGCTTCGTAGGCAGCCTTGGTGAAGACTACGTCGTCGGAAACGAGAACGTCGTAGGTGTTCAGCTGGTCTGCGTACAGAACGTGAACTTCCTCGAGGTTGCGCACGGACAGTGCAGCAACATCGTTGGCGCGCTCAATGACAACGAGCAGGTTCTTGCGCTCGGAAACTCCGCGCAGGGTTGCCAGTGCTTCCTTGGAGGACGGCGTGGAGCCGGCAACCAGGTCAGCAACGACGTGGACGCGGCCGTTGCGGGCGCGGTCCGAGAGTGCGCCGCGCAGTGCAGCAGCAATCATCTTCTTGGGGGTGCGCTGGCTGTAGTCACGCGGCGTGGGGCCGTGGACAACGCCACCACCGGTCATGTGAGGAGCACGGATGGAACCCTGACGGGCGCGGCCGGTGCCCTTCTGCTTGAACGGCTTGCGACCTGCACCGGAAACCTCGGCGCGGGTCTTGGTCTTGTGGGTACCCTGGCGAGCAGCAGCGAGCTGGGCAACGACGACCTGGTGCAGCAGCGGCACGTTGGTCTGTACGTCGAAGATCTCTGCAGGCAGGTCAACCTTGACAGTGCTAGTCATTGAACTAGGCTCCCTTCACGGCGGTGCGTACGAGTACGACCTGGCCGCGGGCGCCGGGAACGGCGCCCTTGATCAGGAGCAGCGACTTCTCGACGTCAACCGCGTGGACCGTGAGGTTCAGCGTGGTGTGACGAACGGCGCCCATGCGGCCGGCCATTTTCATGCCCTTGAAGACGCGGCTCGGGGTGGATGCGCCACCGATTGAACCGGGCTTACGGTGGTTCTTGTGGGCACCGTGGGAAGCTCCAACGCCGTGGAAGCCGTGACGCTTCATAACACCGGCGAAGCCCTTACCCTTGGTGGTGCCAACGACGTCGATCTTCTGGCCGGCTTCGAAGAGCTCTACGGAGAGCTCCTGGCCCAGCTCGTAAGAGTCAGCATCTGCAGTGCGCAGTTCTACGACGTGGCGGCGAGGCGTGACGCCTGCCTTTTCAAAGTGACCAGCCAGCGGCTTGGTGACCTTGCGGGGATCGATCTGGCCGTAGCCGATCTGAACGGCGACATAGCCATCAGTGTCTGCATTGCGCAGCTGCGTGATGACGTTCGAGTCAGCCTGGACCACAGTGACGGGGATGAGCTTGTTGTTCTCGTCCCAGACCTGGGTCATGCCGAGCTTCGTGCCCAGCAGGCCCTTTACGTTACGGGTTGCGGTCATAGTCTCTCAGCACCTCCCTACAGCTTGATTTCGATGTTCACGTCGGCCGGCAGGTCGAGACGCATGAGCGAATCAACAGCCTTGGGCGTGGGGTCGATGATGTCGATAAGACGCTTGTGCGTGCGCATTTCGAAGTGCTCGCGGCTGTCCTTGTACTTGTGCGGAGAGCGAATAACGCAGTAAACGTTCTTCTCCGTCGGCAGCGGCACGGGGCCAACTACAGTTGCGCCTGCGCGCGTGACCGTCTCAACGATCTTCCGTGCTGAAACGTCAATGACCTCGTGGTCATATGACTTCAGCCGGATGCGGATTTTTTGTCCCGCCATGTCGCCTGACTCTCTTTCAGTCTGTGCTTCCCCTGATTAGGGCTGCCCTGTTCACTTACTAGTTGTATGGCTGCCGAAGCATTTGAAGTCGTGACTACCATCCGCCGCACAAGCTGAATCCGGAAAGATCCGGGTTCCTCAACCTGCCGGCGCAACCGACCCCCGCGGTCGGGCGTGTCGCGTGTTTTCACACGTACTCGTCCGCAATTCCATGGGGAGTGGGTTATGTTTGGTCTCTCACTTGGACCCTGGCACCCGGCATTATCCGGATCGGGACGCGAAAGAGCGCTTGAACAACTCATCTAGTATGCCGGAAATTGCGGGCAGAAGCGAATCAGCCCGTTGCACGGGGGTGCACTGGGCGCCGTGCATTCGCAGCACTGCAACCGCAGCAGTCCAATCCCTGCCGGAGGGCCATTGTCCTGAATCGCCGTCGAATGGATGATAGGGGCATGACTGTGCAGGACTCTGTGGCAGTTCAGGCCCTCGCCGCACGCCTGAGCCCGGGCTTCACCCTGGGTGTTTCCTCCGCGGCCTTCCAGATCGAGGGCAGCCTTGCCGCCGGCGGCCGCGGACCCTCCGGCTGGGACGCCTTTGCCGAAAAGCCCGGCAACATCCTGCACGGGCACTCCCCCGCCGTGGCTTGCGACCACTACAACCGCGCCGAGGAAGACATCGAACTGATGCGCGATCTCGGGATCGATTCCTACCGCTTTTCGATCTCGTGGCCGCGGGTCCAGCCCGAGGGAAGCGGCCGCTTCAATGCGGCCGGGCTGGACTTCTACGACCGCCTGATCGACCGGCTCCTCGCCGCCGGCATCTCCCCCATGGCCACTCTCTACCACTGGGATACGCCGCTGCCCCTCGAGCACCGGGGCGGCTGGATGAACCGTTCGACGGCGGAACGGTTCGCCGAGTACAGCGCGGCCGCCGGCAAGCGGTTCGGCGACCGCGTGGCGCAGTGGGTGACGCTGAACGAGCCCGCCTCGGTTACCCTGAACGGCTACGCCCTGGGCGTGCACGCGCCCGGCCGCGGCCTGCTCTTCGATGCCCTGCCGTCGGTGCGGCATCAGCTCCTGGGGCACGGGCTGGCGGTTCAGGCGCTGCGCGCGCAGGGCGTCGCCGGCGCCGTCGGGGTCGCGAACCTGCATTCCCCGGTCCGGCCTGCAACCAGCTCGCCAACAGACAGGATGCTGGCCAGGGTGTTCGACTTCGTGCTGAACCGGCTCTACGCTGACCCGATCCTCCTGGGCCGCTTTCCCCGGCTGCCGCTGATCGCCCGGCCGTGGTTCCGTTCAATGCGGAGCATCAGCGACGCGGACCTGGCCACGATCCACCAGCCGCTGGATTTCTACGGCCTGAACTATTACTACCCCGTGAAGGTGGCCACGGGACGCGGCGTCGACAGCCCCTCGGCAACCGCGGAGGCGATGCTGAAAGTCCCGTTCCACATGGCCGCGTTCCCGGAGTACGAACGCACAGGATTCGGCTGGCCGGTCGCTCCGGACCACCTGGGGATCCTGCTCCGGGAGCTGAAGGACCGGTACGGGTCCTCGCTGCCGCCGCTCTACATCACCGAGAGCGGGGCGAGCTTCCCCGAACCGGACCACGTCACCGGCCCCATTCCCGATGCCGGCCGGATCAGCTATCTCGCTGCACACCTGAGCCAGGCGGTGGAGGCGACCTCCCCCGGGGGCGTGGCACACGACGTCGAACTGCTCGGCTATTACGTCTGGACGCTGATGGACAACTTCGAATGGGCGGCAGGCTACTCGCAGCGCTTCGGCCTGGTGCACGTCGATTTCACGAGCCTCAAGCGCACGCCGAAAGACTCGTACTACTGGTACCAGGCCCTCGCGCGGGCACGCCGGGCCGCGGGGCATGCTTGATGATGGACTCCCTTAGCGGCTCGACGCTGGCCGGACGCGGGTAAAGAGCGCTGCGTTGCGCTCCTCCCGGTCCAGTTTCCACCCTGGATCAGTCCGCAGTCTCGTGGCGAGCCCGGTGCCGGGTGAGACCAGCACGCAATCAGCCCCCGACAGTTTGACCGCAAGATCCCCATCGCCACTCTCGATGAAGCCTCCGAGTGCGGAGACGCGGTCGGCCCCGTACAGGTCATTCCGCGAGTCCAGTGAGACCTTGACATCCGGTCGCTCAAGGATCAAGAGCCCGCCGAGCATATAGCCATTGAACACATGGCACCCCGGCGGAATCGCTTGGATAATGCCGGACGGGTAGACGGCGGGGTTCGGGCGGCCCACGGCGGGGAGACTGAAGGCCACCAGCCCCGTGATGACCGCCATTCCGAGCGCCGCGCCCTGCGCCAGCATCCTGCGCCGGCTTTGGAAGTAGCGCAACACGAAGGACCGCGACGCGCCGGACATCAGCACCGGAACCGCCAGCAGGAGCAACACCGGCAGGATTCGGAGGGCGACTACAGAGCCGGCTCCCGCGACAAGGAGGGCACCCGAGAACACGACGTCCCGCCTTGCGGCAGCAATCACGAGCGCTAACAGCCCCAGGGCGAACGTGACTGTCTGCACCGGATCGCCCAGGTTCAGGGGCTGCCACTCGGCAATGCCCGCGGACGCGGTCTTGACTTGTGCCGTCTGCGTGAAGAGCCCGGCGCCGTAGGGGTTGACAAGGCTGCCGAGGAGGACAGTCCCGGCTGCGCCCAGAAGCCATCCGACACGCTGCCGCGCAACCGGTGAGAAAGCGGCCACGGCTGCCGTTGCCCCGACAATGCCCACGCCCAGCAAGGAGGCGGCATGCAGGTTTACCCAAACGACCGAGAGCACGCCAAGGGCACCGAGTTGCCTCAGCGAAGGACTCTCGAGCAGGCGCCGCAGGATGATGACGAGGACCAGTACGGCCAGATAGTCCACCAGATGCGGTCGGGCCGAGAGCCAGGCGATAAGCAGCGGCGAGACGAGCACAAGGATCCACCCGGAAATGGCTGGGGCAGCTTTGAGGTCCCGGGCCAACACCAGAATAAGAACCGCGACGGCAGTCGCCAAACCCGCGCACACTAGCGCAACGAGTACCAGGCCACCCGTCTGGAAGGCCAAAGCCAACAGCACGTTAAAACCCCAGGAGTTCAGCGTCCAGCTTTCACCGGCGGCGGTCCATGAAAACGGGTCAACAGCGGGAATTCGCTGGTTGTTGATGATGTCTATTCCGGCACGGATCTGCCAGAACGTGTCTGACTCGCTGAAGATTTCCGCCCGGGCCAGCGCAAGCGGCACAAAGGCGAGGCACGCCAAGAGCCACGCCCTCCGGGGATTTGGACTTGGACCGACGGCGCTGTAGGTGCTGCTATCCGGCTTTTCGGCTGTACGTGCTTCGGCCATAGCAGGTACCCTACCCGACAGACTATTCCTGAGAGGCAAAGGGGCGGGCCGGGAATTGCACTCTGGCCGATTTTCGCACAGTGCAAGCCCGAGTCATCCGGCGGCGTGGACCAGTACGCCGGGCCTGAGCCCCGCCCGGCCCCTGCTACTGGTTGCGGTTGGACCTATTGATGCGCTTGGCGCGCTCGATCTCCTGGCGGAAGTGCCTCTTCGCCCAAAAGAACGCGACGACGACCGCGGCGGCGATCAGCAGAAAAATGAACCAGCCCATGGTGAGCTCCCTTCCCTTCCTGCAAAGGTATCAGGAACTTAAAAGGAACAGCCCCGCTGCAAGTGCAGCGGGGCTGTTCCCGATCCTCTGGTCAGCTGCCATACGGCTGGCTGATCAGGGGCAAAGCATCAGATCGGCAAGTAATTACTTGATGATCTTGGTGACGCGTCCTGAACCAACGGTGCGGCCGCCTTCGCGGATAGCGAAGCCGAGGCCCTCTTCCATTGCGATCGGCTGGATGAGCGCAACGGTCATCTCAGTGTTGTCGCCGGGCATAACCATTTCCGTGCCTTCCGGCAGGGTGATAACGCCGGTTACGTCCGTGGTGCGGAAGTAGAACTGCGGGCGGTAGTTGGAGTAGAACGGGTTGTGACGTCCGCCTTCGTCCTTGGAGAGGATGTAGACGTTAGCCTCGAAGTCGGTGTGCGGGGTGATGGAACCCGGCTTGACGACAACCTGGCCACGCTCGACATCGTCGCGCTTCAGACCGCGGAGCAGGAGGCCACAGTTCTCGCCGGCCCATGCTTCGTCGAGCTGCTTGTGGAACATCTCGATACCGGTAACCGTGGTCTTCTGGACCGGGCGGATGCCGACGATCTCGACCTCGGAGTTGATGGCGAGGGTTCCACGCTCGGCGCGGCCCGTAACAACGGTGCCACGGCCGGTGATCGTGAAGACATCTTCGATCGGCATCAGGAAGGGCTTGTCACGGTCACGTACGGGGTCCGGAACGGACTCGTCGACAGCAGCCATGAGGTCCTCAACGGACTTGACCCAGACGGGGTCGCCTTCGAGGGCCTTCAGGCCGGAAACGCGAACAACCGGAGCCTCGTCGCCATCGAAGCCCTGCGAGCTGAGCAGCTCGCGAACTTCCATTTCAACGAGGTCGAGGAGCTCTTCGTCGTCAACCATGTCAGCCTTGTTCAGCGCGACCAGCAGGTAGGGAACGCCAACCTGGCGGGCGAGCAGAACGTGCTCGCGGGTCTGAGCCATCGGGCCGTCAGTGGCGGCAACCACGAGGATTGCACCGTCCATCTGAGCAGCGCCGGTGATCATGTTCTTGATGTAGTCAGCGTGACCCGGAGCGTCTACGTGTGCGTAGTGGCGCTTCTCGGTCTGGTACTCAACGTGGGAGATGTTGATGGTAATGCCGCGCTGACGCTCTTCGGGAGCAGAGTCAATCGACGCGAAGTCACGCTTCTCGTTGAGAGTCGGGTACTTGTCGTACAGCACCTTGGAAATGGCGGCCGTCAGCGTCGTCTTACCGTGGTCAACGTGACCAATGGTACCGATGTTAACGTGCGGCTTAGTCCGCTCGAACTTTGCCTTTGCCACAGGTTCCTCCTAGAACGTTTTCAAATTGACTTACCCTTCGGCCGCGCTTGTCGCGGCAGAAACTCCAGTAAGTCTACTTGGGGGGCTTTGGATTGATGAAATTGCAGATTCAGGTACTAATGCTAGTGCCTAGAGCCTGTTCGTGCAGGCGGCCGAACTCCGGCTTGGCCGGACTACAGCTGACCGGAGTCCGGCCGCCTGCACCAGATGTGTCTCCGCTGGCGGAGACGCACCCGAGTTTCTTGTTGCTGCGAGGCGTCCTGGGGACTACTCGCCGCGGTTCTTCTGGATGATCTCGTCGGCGACTGCCTTCGGGACCTCGGCGTAGCTGTTGAACGTCATGGAGTACACAGCGCGGCCCTGGGTCTTCGAGCGCAGGTCACCGATGTAGCCGAACATGCCGGACAGCGGGACGTGTGCGCGAATAACCTTGACGCCCTGGGCATCTTCCATGGACTGCATCTGGCCACGGCGGGAGTTGAGGTCACCGATAACTTCACCCATGTATTCCTCAGGGGTGCGGACCTCGACATCCATCAGCGGTTCGAGCAGGACAGGGTTCGCCTTGCGTGCGGCTTCCTTGAAAGCCATACGGCCGGCGATCTTGAACGCCATTTCCGAGGAGTCAACATCGTGGTAAGCGCCGTCAATCAGCGTCGCCTTGATGCCGACAACCGGGTAACCGGCCAGGACGCCGTCGTTAAGCGCGTCCTGGATGCCGGCGTCGACCGACGGGATGTACTCGCGCGGAACGCGGCCACCGGTGACCTTGTTCTCGAACTCGTACAGCTCGCCACCTGAGGTGTCCAGCGGCTCGATCGCGATCTGGATCTTTGCGAACTGGCCGGAACCACCGGTCTGCTTCTTGTGCGTGTAGTCGTGACGCTCTACAGCACGCTTGATGGTTTCGCGGTAAGCAACCTGCGGCTTGCCAACGTTTGCCTCGACCTTGAATTCGCGGCGCATGCGGTCCACCAGGATGTCCAGGTGGAGCTCGCCCATGCCGGCGATGATGGTCTGGCCGGTGTCCTCGTTGAGGGAGACCTGGAAGGTCGGGTCCTCAGCGGAGAGCTTCTGGATGGCCGTGGAGAGCTTCTCCTGGTCACCCTTCGTGTTCGGCTCGATCGCAACCGAGATCACGGGCTCCGGGAAGCTCATGGACTCGAGGACAATCTGGTTGGCCGGATCGCACAGGGTGTCGCCCGTGGTGGTGTCCTTGAGGCCGATCGCTGCGTAGATGTGGCCGGCGGTAGCGCCGTCGACGGGCATTTCCTTGTTGGCGTGCATCTGGAACAGCTTGCCGATGCGCTCCTTCTTGCCCTTGGTGGAGTTGACCACCTGCGAGCCTGCTTCCACGTGACCGGAGTACACGCGGACGAAGGTCAGCTGGCCGAAGAAGGGGTGCGCGGCGATCTTGAACGCCAGTGCGGAGAAGGGCTCTTCAGAGGAGGGCTTACGGGTAAGCTCCTTCTCTTCGTCGCGGGGATCGTGACCGATCATCGGCGGGACGTCGAGCGGGTTCGGCAGGTAGTCCACCACAGCGTCGAGCATGGGCTGGACACCGCGGTTCTTGAATGCAGAACCACAGAAGACCGGGTAGATCTCAGAGTTGATCGTCATCTTGCGGATGCCGGCCTTGAGCTCATCGATGCTGATCTCTTCGCCCTCAAGGTACTTCTCCATGAGTTCCTCGGAGGACTCGGCAACGGTCTCAATGAGCGTTGCGCGGTACTCTTCGGCCTTCGCCTGGAGGTCAGCCGGGATCTCGCGGATCTCGTACTTGGCACCCATGGTGACGTCACCCTTGGCGTCGCCGGGCCAGACCAGCGAACGCATGTAGAGGAGGTCGACGACGCCGATGAAGTCGTTCTCGGCGCCGATCGGCAGCTGCATGACGAGCGGCTTGGCACCGAGGCGGCTGATGATGGTGTCGACGGTGAAGTAGAAGTCAGCGCCGAGCTTGTCCATCTTGTTGACGAAGCAGATGCGCGGAACGTTGTACTTGTCAGCCTGGCGCCAAACAGTCTCGGACTGCGGCTCCACGCCTTCCTTGCCGTCGAACACGGCGACTGCGCCGTCGAGGACGCGCAGGGAGCGCTCAACCTCGACCGTGAAGTCAACGTGGCCGGGGGTGTCGATGATGTTGATCTGGTTGTTTTCCCAGAAGCAGGTCACGGCGGCAGACGTGATGGTGATGCCGCGTTCCTTTTCCTGTTCCATCCAGTCAGTCGTCGAAGCGCCGTCGTGCGTTTCGCCGATCTTGTGGTTCACACCCGTGTAGAACAGGATGCGCTCGGTAGTAGTGGTCTTGCCGGCATCGATGTGGGCCATGATGCCGATATTGCGGACCTTGCTAAGGTCGGTAAGCACGTCCTGTGCCACGGTGTCTCCCTTTCGGATGGACTGCACGTTCGCCGCCGGCTCAGTCGAGCCGGCGGCGTCCGGGAAGTATTACCAGCGGTAGTGTGCGAAGGCCTTGTTGGACTCGGCCATCTTGTGGGTGTCTTCGCGACGCTTCACAGCGGCACCGAGACCGTTCGAGGCATCCAGGATTTCGTTCTGGAGGCGCTCGGTCATGGTCTTTTCGCGGCGGGCCTTGGAGTAGCCAACCAGCCAGCGGAGGGCGAGGGCCGTGGAACGGCCCGGCTTGACCTCAACGGGAACCTGGTACGTGGCGCCACCAACACGGCGGGAGCGGACCTCAAGCGAAGGCTTGACGTTCTCCATGGCCTTCTTGAGGGCTGCAACGGGGTCGCCGCCGGACTTGGCGCGAGCACCCTCGAGTGCACCGTAAACGATGCGCTCTGCGGTGGACTTCTTGCCGTCAACCAGCACCTTGTTGATGAGCTGGGTGACCAGCGGGGAGCCGTAAACGGGATCTAGAACTAGCGGCCGCTTGGGGGCCGGACCCTTGCGAGGCATATTACTTCTTCTCCATCTTTGCGCCGTAGCGGCTGCGAGCCTGCTTACGGTTCTTGACACCCTGGGTATCGAGGGCGCCACGGACGATCTTGTAGCGGACACCCGGAAGGTCCTTCACGCGGCCGCCGCGGACGAGCACAATGGAGTGCTCCTGCAGGTTGTGGCCCACACCGGGGATGTATGCGGTGACTTCAATGCCGCCGTTGAGGCGCACGCGAGCAACCTTACGCAGAGCCGAGTTCGGCTTCTTCGGGGTCGTCGTGTAAACGCGGGTGCAAACACCGCGGCGCATCGGGCTGCCGTTAAGCGCGGGAGCCTTGGTCTTTTTGACCTTAGGCGTGCGGCCCTTGCGGACCAGCTGGTTAATCGTAGGCACTCTCGTGTTCTCCGTTTTATCCGGAGCGGCCGTTGGCGGCCGCTCTCTTGTCGCTGCGCCTCGCCGCCCGAGCTTTGAAGTTCTCTCCAGAGCAGCTGAGGCGAAGCCTTAATAGTCGGACCGCACGCCGGGGTCCAAGGACTTTCGACCCGAATTGCCCCTAGGCATGCGAAAATGTGGCATACGTTGCACAAGAACCCTGCAAACCGGAAACGTCGTCCTGGTTGAATCTTTCAGCTGCAAGCTGTCTGACTCAAACCGGCGCACTCATCCACTGCCACAATAACAATTAGTCTCAAGTCTAACACGGACGGGTCCCAGCCCTTAATCGGCGGGGCTTACCACTGGAAAGGCCCCGCCCCCACCGAGGTGGGAACGGGGCCTGTCAGTCACTCAGCTCAGCGGAAGTCGCTGCCGAGATCGTAGTCATCCAGCGGGATGGCGTGGAACTCGGGAGCTCCGTCGCCGCCCAGCGAGTCGTAGGAGAAGTCACTGAATGCGCTGGGGCCGGTGAACAGGTTGGCCTTTGCTTCTTCAGTGGGTTCCACGGTGACCTCGGTGTAGCGCGGGAGACCCGTGCCGGCCGGGATGAGCTTACCGATGATGACGTTTTCCTTGAGGCCGAGCAGCGGATCGCTCTTGCCTTCCATGGCCGCCTGCGTCAGGACGCGGGTGGTCTCCTGGAAGGAAGCTGCGGACAGCCAGGACTCGGTCGCCAGGGACGCCTTGGTGATGCCCATGAGCTCGGGACGGCCGGATGCCGGCGTCTTGCCCTCGGACACAACGCGGCGGTTGGCCTCTTCGAAACGGCTGCGTTCGGCGAGCTCGCCGGGCAGCAGATCCGATTCGCCGGACTCGATGACCGTGACGCGGCGCAGCATCTGGCGGACGATAACCTCGACGTGCTTGTCGTGGATACCGATGCCCTGGCTGCGGTACACGCCCTGGACTTCGTCCACCAGGAACTTCTGCGCGGCACGGGGGCCCATGATGCGCAGCACCTGCTTGGGGTCGACCGGGCCGTTGATGAGCTTCTGGCCAACGCTGACGTGATCGCCGTCTTCGATGAGAAGACGTGAACGGCGCAGCACCGGGTACGCGATCTCTTCAGATCCGTCATCCGGGGTGATGACCAGGCGCATCTGGCGCTCGGACTCTTCGATGGTGATGCGGCCGGCTGCTTCAGCAATCGGTGCGACACCCTTCGGAGTACGGGCTTCGAAGAGCTCCTGGATACGGGGCAGACCCTGGGTGATGTCGTCGCCACCGCTGGCGGAAACAGCACCACCGGTGTGGAACGTACGCATGGTCAGCTGGGTACCCGGCTCACCGATGGACTGCGCGGCAATAATGCCCACGGCCTCACCGATGTCGACGGTCTTGCCAGTGGCCAGCGAACGGCCGTAGCACAGGGCGCAGGTGCCGACGCTGGACTCACAGGTGAGTACGGAGCGGACCTTGACCTCGGTGATGCCGGCTGCGAACAGTTCGGCAATGACGACGTCGCCGCAGTCGGTGCCGGCAGCTGCCAGGACCTTGCCCTTGGAGTCGACGACGTCGACGGCCAGGGTGCGGGCGTAGGCGCTGTTCTCGACGTTCTCGTCCAGGACGAGGACGCCGTTGGCGTCGGCCACCGCGATGGCCGTCATCAGGCCGCGCTCGGTACCGCAGTCCTCTTCGCGGACAATGACGTCCTGCGACACGTCCACCAGACGACGGGTCAGGTAACCCGAGTTGGCGGTACGCAGGGCGGTGTCAGCCAGACCCTTACGGGCACCGTGCGTGGCGATGAAGTATTCCAGCACCGAGAGGCCCTCGCGGTAGGAGGACTTGATCGGACGCGGGATGATTTCACCCTTAGGGTTGGCCACCAGGCCACGGATACCCGCGATCTGACGGACCTGCATCCAGTTACCACGTGCGCCCGAGGACACCATGCGGTTGATCGTGTTCATCGGGGACAGGCTGTCACGCATCGCCTGGGCGATCTCGTTCGTTGCCTTGTTCCAGATCTCGATCAGTTCCTGGCGACGCTCGTCGTCGTCGATCAGGCCCTTGTCGTACTGGCCCTGGATCTTGGCGGCCATGGTCTCGTAACCGGCGAGGATCCGCGGCTTGTCCGTGGGCACCTCGATGTCGGAGATGGCAACGGTCACGCCGGAGCGGGTGGCCCAGTAGAAACCGGCATCCTTCAGGTTGTCCAGCGTTGCCGCCGTGATCACCTTCGGGTAGCGCTCGGCGAGGTCGTTGACGATCGTGGACAGCTCGCCCTTGTCGGCAACGTTCTCAACCCACGGGTAGTCCGCGGGCAGCGTCTGGTTGAAGATGACCTGGCCGAGGGAGGTCTCGACCAATGCGGTCTGACCGGGCTCCCAGCCCTCCGGGGCTTCCCAGCCGGCGTAGGGCACGAAGCCCTCGAGGCGGATCTTGACCTTGGAGTTCAGGTGCAGCTCGTGGAGGTCGTAGGCCATGATGGCTTCCGCGACCGAGGAGAAGATCCGGCCTTCGCCAGCTGAACCGACACGCTTGGTGGTCAGGTGGTAGAGACCGATGATCATATCCTGCGACGGCAGGGTCACCGGGCGGCCGTCAGACGGCTTCAGGATGTTGTTCGAGGACAGCATCAGGATGCGGGCCTCGGCCTGGGCTTCGGGGCTCAGCGGCAGGTGGACTGCCATCTGGTCGCCGTCGAAGTCGGCGTTGAAGGCGCCACAAACCAGCGGGTGCAGCTGGATTGCCTTGCCTTCAACGAGCTGCGGCTCGAACGCCTGGATGCCGAGACGGTGCAGGGTAGGTGCACGGTTCAGCAGCACGGGGTGCTCGGTGATGATCTCTTCGAGGACGTCCCAGACCTGCGGACGGTAACGCTCCACCATGCGCTTGGCCGACTTGATGTTCTGGGCGTGGTTGAGGTCAACCAGGCGCTTCATCACGAACGGCTTGAAGAGCTCCAGGGCCATCTGCTTCGGCAGACCACACTGGTGCAGCTTCAGCTGCGGGCCGACGACGATGACCGAACGGCCGGAGTAGTCGACGCGCTTGCCGAGGAGGTTCTGGCGGAAACGGCCCTGCTTGCCCTTGAGCATGTCGCTCAGGGACTTCAGCGGACGGTTGCCCGGTCCGGTGACCGGACGGCCGCGGCGGCCGTTGTCGAAGAGGCTGTCAACAGCTTCCTGAAGCATGCGCTTCTCGTTGTTGACGATGATCTCCGGAGCACCGAGATCAAGCAGGCGCTTGAGGCGGTTGTTGCGGTTGATCACGCGGCGGTAGAGGTCGTTGAGGTCGGAGGTCGCGAAGCGGCCACCGTCCAGCTGGACCATCGGGCGCAGTTCCGGCGGGATCACCGGGACGGCGTCCAGCACCATGCCGAGCGGGCTGTTGTTGGTCGTCAGGAACGCGTTGACCACCTTGAGCCGCTTCAGGGCGCGGGTCTTGCGCTGGCCCTTGCCGTTGGCGATGATGTCGCGCAGCATGTCCGACTCGGCCTGCATGTCGAAGTTCTCAAGACGCTTCTTGATGGCCTCGGCACCCATGGAGCCTTCGAAGTACATGCCGTAGCGGTCGCGCAGTTCGCGGTACAGGCCTTCGTCACCTTCGAGGTCTGCGACCTTGAGGTTCTTGAAGCGGTCCCAGACCTGCTCGAGGCGCTCGATTTCGGCGTCGGCACGCTTGCGGACGTTCGCCATCTGGCGGTCAGCGGAGTCGCGGGCCTTCTTCTTGTCGGCAGCCTTCGCGCCTTCGCCTTCGAGACGGGCAAGCTCGTTCTCAAGGTCGCGGGCGATCGTGGCGATGTCCGAGTCGCGGTTGTCGATCAGCTGCTTCTTCTCGATGTCGTGCTCAACCTGGAGGTTGGGCAGTTCTTCGTGGCGGCTGTCGGCGTCGACGCTCGTGATCATGTAGGCGGCGAAGTAGATGACCTTTTCGAGGTCCTTCGGTGCCAGGTCAAGGAGGTAGCCCAGGCGGGACGGAACACCCTTGAAGTACCAGATGTGCGTGACCGGGGCGGCCAGCTCGATGTGGCCCATGCGCTCACGG
>Ga0207683_10000989_pt1 | contig 26049 bp, 24 predicted proteins | sample KBSM73metaG_FD_184333 | JGI IMG/M metagenome (GOLD analysis project Ga0207683, IMG submission 184333) | Miscanthus rhizosphere microbial communities from Kellogg Biological Station, Michigan, USA - KBS M7-3 metaG (SPAdes) (version 2) | ecosystem: Host-associated > Plants > Roots > Rhizosphere >... | reverse complement strand
CGCAGGATCAGGTTGTACGACGCGAACGCGCCGACCGCCATGAACGCGGCCGTGCCGAGCGAGAGCTGGCCCGCGTAGCCGGTCAGGATGTTGAGGCCGATCGCCGCGAGCGACAGGATCAGGAACGGGATCAGCACGCCGGTGAACACGTACGGCGTCGCGACGAGCGGCACGACGACGAACGCGGCGACGAGGACGATCCAGATCGCGATCCGGTCCTGCCGGATCGGGAAGATCGCATTGTCGTCCTGGTAGGACGTCTTGAACTGGCCGGCTTCGCGGTAGAGCATTTAAGTAGGGTCAGAGACGACTTTTCATCGATGGTCAGGAACGCGCGGACTTGGAGGCAAGAGTCGTCTCTGACCCCACTTAAATGCGCCGGATGATCTTCTCGCCGAACAGGCCCTCGGGCCGGAACAGCAGGAACACGAGCGCGAGCACGTACGGGAACCAGCCCTCGATGCCGCCGCCGAAATACGGACCGATGTAGACCTCGGCGAGCTTCTCGGTGGCGCCGATGATCAACCCGCCGACGATCGCGCCGGGGATCGAGTCGAAGCCGCCGAGGATCAGCACCGGCAGCGCCTTCAGCGCGACGAACGTCAGCGCGTACTGGACGCCGTTGCGCGCACCCCACAACAGGCCCGCGACGAGCGCGACCGCGCCGGCCACGCTCCACACGATCGCCCAGATCTGCTGCAACGGGATGCCGACCGCCATCGCGGCCTGGTGGTCGTCGGCGACCGCGCGCAGCGCCCGGCCGATCCGTGTGCGGCTGAAGAACAGCGCGAGCGCGGTCACCAGGATCGCCGCGACCCCCGCGGCGACGAGGTCGAACTTCGACACGCTCATCCCGGTCTTCTCGGTGAGCCAGGCGATCGGCTCGTCCTGCAATCCGAGCTCGAGGCCGCGCACGTTCGCGCCCCACATCCATTGCGCGAGGCCCTCGAGGAAGAACGTGAGGCCGATCGTCGCCATGAACAGCGAGATCTGCGGCTGGTTGACCAGCGGGCGCAGCACGACCCGCTCGGTCACGAGGCCGACGATCACCATCACGACCAGCGTCGCGGGCAGCGCGAGCCACGGCGACAACCCTTTCTCGAGCAGGCCGACGTAGGTCAGCGCCGCGAAGAACACCATCGCGCCCTGCGCGAAGTTGAACACGCCCGACGCCTTGTAGATCAGCACGAAGCCGAGCGCGACGAGCGAGTACATGACGCCCGAGAGCAGCCCGCCGATCAGCACCTCGAAGAAGAAGGTCATGGGGTCAGTGCGTCACGCCGAGGTACGCGGCGATGACGGCCTTGCTCTGGCGGATCTCGTCGGGCGGGCCGTCGCCGATCTTGCGCCCGTAGTCGAGCACGACGACGCGATCGGAGATGTCCATCACCACGCCCATGTCGTGCTCGATCAGCACGATCGTGGTCCCGTACTGCTCGTTCACGTCGAGCACGAAGCGGCACATGTCCTGCTTCTCCTCGACGTTCATGCCGGCCATCGGCTCGTCGAGAAGCAGGAGCGTCGGCTCCGCGGCGAGCGCGCGCGCGAGCTCGACGCGCTTCTGCAATCCGTAGGGCAGCCGGCCGACCGGCGTCTTGCGGATGTGCTGGATCTCGAGGAAGTCGATGATCTCCTCGACGCGCGCGCGGTTGGCGAGCTCCTCGCGGCGCGTGCGGCCGATCCAGATCGCCTGCTCGATGAACGTCGACTTCATCTTGAGGTTGCGACCGGTCATGATGTTGTCGAGGACGCTCATGCCCTTGAACAGCGCGATGTTCTGGAACGTGCGCGCGATGCCGTGCTCGGCCGCCTCGTGCGTGTCCATGTCGCGCCGCTCGCGGCCGCGGAACGTGATCGTCCCCTGCTGCGGACGGTAGACGCCGTTGATGACGTTGAGCATCGAGCTCTTGCCCGCGCCGTTCGGGCCGATGATCGCGCGCACCTCGTGCTCGCGCACGTCGAAGCTGATGTCGTTCAGCGCCTTCACGCCGCCGAACGCGAGCGAGATGTTCTCGAGCTTCAGGACCACCTCGCCGATCTCGTGGGCCACGTGGCGGTCCCTTACGCGGCGCGCTGCGCGGCGCCCGCCGCGAAGGTCTTCGCGTCGGCGATGACGACATCGGCCGCGACCTTGCCGGTGCGCCCGTCCTCGAACTTCACCTGCGTCTCGATGTGCTGGACGGTTCGCCCGGCATAGAGCGCGTCGACGAGCACCGCGTACTTGTCGGCGACGAAGCCGCGGCGCACCTTGCGCGTGCGCGTCAGCTCGTCGTCGTCCGGATCGAGCTCCTTGTGCAGCACCAGGAAGCGATGGATCTGCGAGTCGGCGAGCCCGGGCTCCCCCGCGAGCGCCGCGTTGACGATCTCGACCTCGCCCTGGATCAGCTCGATGACCTCGGGCTTGGCGCAGAGGTCGGCGTAGCCCGAGTACGCGAGCCCGCGCCGCTCGGCCCAGTTGCCGACCGACCCCATGTCGATGTTGACGAACGCGCAGACCTTGTCGCGCGCGTTGCCGAACGCGACGGCTTCCTTCACGTGCGGCGAGAACTTGAGCTTGTTCTCGATGTAGTTGGGCGCGAACATCGCGCCGCCCGAGAGCTTCCCGACGTCCTTCGCGCGATCGATGATGCGGAGCTGGCCGTCGGCGTCGAACAGGCCCGCGTCGCCGGTACGGAAGTAGCCCTCGGGGTCGATCGACTCGGCCGTCGCATCGGGCCGGTTGTAGTACTCGGTGAGCAGCATCGGCCCGCGCACGAGCACCTCGCCGTTGTCGCCGATGCGGACCTCGACGTGCGGCGCGGGCTTGCCGACGGTGTCGAGCTTCACCGCGTCGTCGGGCTGCAGGCACACGTACGCGCAGGTCTCGGTCGAGCCGTAGAGCTGCTTCATGTTGATGCCGATCGACCGGTAGAAGCGGAACAGGTCCGGCCCGATCGCGGCGCCTGCCGTGTACGCGATGCGGATGCGGCTCATGCCGAGCACGTTGCGCAGCGGACCGTAGACCAGCACGTCGCCGATCGCGTAGCGAGCGCGATCGGGCAGCGACACCGGCTTGCCGTCGAGGATGTCCGCGCCGCAGCGGCGAGCGACGCCGATCGCCCAGTGGAACAGCGTGCGCTTGATGGCGCCCGCGTCCTCCATCCGGATCATCACCTGCGTGCGCAGGCTCTCGAAGATCGCGGGCGGCGCGAAGTAATAGGTCGGGCCGATCTCGCGAAGGTCGATGCGCACCGTGTCGGCCGATTCGGGGCAGTTGATCGTGAATCCGGTGACGAGCCACTGCGCGAAGCTGAAGAGGTGATCGCCGACCCACGCCATGGGCAGGTACGACATGATGCTGTCGTCGGCCGTCAGCCGGTCGAACGCCGCGCCGCCCTCGGCGGCCGTGATGAATGCCTTGTGACTCTGCCGCACGCCCTTGGGCTTGCCGGTCGTGCCCGAGGTGTAGAGCATCACCGACACGTCGCCGCCCTTGCCGGCCGCGACCTCGCCGTCGAAGAAGCCCGGGTGCGCCTTGTCGTACTCGCGGCCGGCCGCGACGAGCGCGTCGTAGCCGCGCACGCCCTCGAAACCGGTGCCGGTGTAGTTGCGCAGGCCCCGCGGATCGTCGTAGATCACGTGCATGAGCGTCGGCACCTGCGGCCGCGCCTCGAGCACCTTGTCGACCTGCTCCTGGTCCTCGACGAACGCGTAGCCGATGCGCGCGTCGTTCAGCACGTAGACGAACTCGTTCGCCTGCGCGTCCTGGTACATCGGCACCGCGACGCCGCCGAGGCACTGGGCGGCGACCATCGACCAGTACAGGCGCGGCCGGTTGTCGCCGATGATCGCGAGGTGGTCGCCGCGCTTGAACCCGAGCGACGCGAGGCCGCAGGCGATCGCGCGCACCTCGGCCGCGACGTCCTTCCAGCGCCAGGTCTGCCAGATGCCGAGGTCCTTCTCGCGCGTCGCCGGATGGCGGGGCCGGACGCCCGCATGACGGAGCATCCGGCGCGGGAACGTGTCGAGCGCCTCGGCCACCCTTCCTCCTCGTGTCGCGCGATGCGCGCCGACGTCGCCTGTCGGGCGGCGCCTCTGCCGGGCGCACGTCCCGTCGCCGGCGGGCATGCCCCGCCGGGCCGGCCAGTGTAGGTCCTGCCCGCAAGCCCGGCAACGCGTTTCCGGTCGCAGGGTTTGCGCGACGTAGAATCGCCTCCTTTCCCCTGGACGGACCGCCGATGAGCACGCATGCCACGCTCGCCCACTCGCTCGCCGCCGCGATCCGAAGCGGCCGCGCCGCGCCGCCCGACGCGCTCGGCACGCACGCGCTGTCGATCGCGGACGCCTACGAGGCGCAAGCGGCCGTCGTGCACGCCCTCGGCGAACGCGTCGGCGGGTGGAAGACCGGCTTCGGCCCCGACCGGCACTCGGTCGCCGCCCCGATGGTCGAGGGCCTGATCCAGCGCAGCGGCGCGACGATCGCCCTTCCGCACGACCGTCCGGTGATCCTCGAGATCGAGATCGCGTTCCGGCTCGCGCACGACCTGCCGCCGCGGCCGGGCCGGCCGTACTCGCACGCGGAGGTGTCGCAGGCGGTGGAAGCGGTGCTCGTCGGCGCCGAGCTGATCGCCGCGCGCGGCGGGATGCCGTCGACCGGCACCGCCTTTCCTCGTTTCCTGGCCGACCTGCAGGGCAACGCGGGCTACGTGTGCGGCACCGAGACGCGCGACTTCCGCGCGCTCGACCTCAACGCGCTCGAGGTCGCGCTCTGGATCGACGGCGAGCGCGTGCACGGCGCGCCCGGCGGACATCCGCAGCGCGATCCGTGGCTGCCGATCGTCACGTGGGCGAACGCGCAATGCGACAAGCTCGGCGGCCTCAAGGCCGGCCAGGTGATCACGACGGGCAGCTGCACGCCGCCCAAGCCGATCGACCGGCCGTGCAAGGTGCGCGCGACGATCACGCAGATCGGCGAAGTCGACCTGGCGTTCGTGCGCTAGCGAACGCGCGCGTTCTGCAGCCGGTAGACGGCGACGCCCGGCGCAGGCGACGCTTCGGCGAACGCGGCGTCGCGCGCGAACGCGTGCGCCTGCGCGGTGAACGCGTCCGCGTCGCCCCAGCCTTCGACCAGCACGACCCACCGCGGGATCTCCGTCCCGCTCGCGCGCGCCCGCTTCTCGGCGGTCTCGATCGCGCTGGCGTCGGTGTCGGCGACGAGCAGGTGCGCGCCGGCGATGCCGGGCGTGTCGACGAGCCGGTCGAGCGCGTCGCGCATCGTTTTCCGGTGGCGCGCGGCAATGGCGTCGCCGACGTCGTAGCGATAGGTCGCGATGAGCCCGCCCTCGCCGTCGCCGCGCGAATGCGCGACCTCGCACAGCGATCGCGCGACGCCGCGAAAGTGCTTGACCGTCTCGACGGTCCACGGCGTCGGGTGGTTGAGCCGCTCGAGATAATCGCTGCCGGCCAGGACGGCGGTCGACGCGGTCTCGTAGAGATTGAAGTACTCGGGCGTCCCGTCGATCGCGATGTAGCGACGGCCGCGCAGGAATCCGGGGACCGCCGCGCGCTCGGGCATGTGCTCGCGCCCGTGCCACGCGTAGAACGCTTCGCGCCCCTCCGCCGCGATGTCGTGCCAGATCGCGACGGCGCCTCTCCCCAACAGGCTCACGACGAGACTCGATGGGGCGCCGAAGGGCCGCCCCGAGGCGCCCGCCCCCTCGGGGGGAGGCGAGCGCAGCTCGCTTCGGGGGGATTCATATGTGAGCGCACGCTCACTTCGCCGGATAGGCGTAGAAACCGCGTCCGGTCTTCCGGCCGAGCCACCCTGCCGCCACCATCTCGCGCAACAGCGGCGCGGGCCGGTATTTCGGGTCGTTGAAGTCGGCGTAGAACACGTTCATGACGGCGAGCAGCACGTCGAGGCCGATCATGTCGCACAACGCGAGCGGGCCGATCGGGTGGTTGCAGCCGAGCTTCATGCCCTCGTCGATCGCCTCCGCGCTCGCGAGTCCTTCCTGCAGCGCGAATACGGCCTCGTTCAGCATCGGGCACAGGATCCGGTTCACGACGAAGCCGGGACTGTTCTTCACCACGATCGGCGTCTTGCCGAGCTTCCGCGCAAGCGCGTCGGCCGCGGCGACCGTCGCATCCGAGGTCTGCAGCCCGCGGATCAGCTCGACCAGCGCCATCATCGGCACCGGGTTGAAGAAGTGCATGCCGAGGAAACGGTCGGCGCGCGCGGTCACCGCGGCGAGCTGCGTGATCGAGATCGACGACGTGTTCGACGCGATGATCGCGCCGGGCTTCGCGATCGCGTCGATCTTGCGCAGGATCTCGATCTTGATCGCCGGGTTCTCGGTCGCCGCCTCGATCACCAGGTCGACGCCCGAAAGCTCCTCGTAGCGCGTCGTCGTGCGCACGCGGGCAAGCGCCGCGTCGCGGTCGGGCGACGCAAGCTTGTCCTTCTTCACCAGGCGCTCGAGGCTCCCGGCGATCGCCGCGCGCCCCTTGTCGAGCGCAGCGTCCGAGACGTCGACCATCAGCGCATCGACGCCCGAGATCGCGCACGCCTGCGCGATGCCGTTGCCCATCGTGCCGGCGCCGATGACGCCGACGGTCTTCACCGTGTCCATCCGGGGTTCCCGCGGAAAACTGCTCGAGCCCCGAGTTTATGCGATGACCGCCGCCGCGCGCACCCTCGGCGGATGCGCGACCAGGCCCGCGAGGAACGTGTCGACCAGCGCGGCCGCGCTTGCGCGGAGGTCGTAGGCGGTCGGCTCGAGCGTCCACTCGTGCATGATCCCGGTGATGTACGCGTAGATCGCGTGCAGCGCGAGCGTGGCGTCGGTGTCGGCCGGCAGCTCGCCCTGCTCGATCGCGCGGCGCACGACGGTCTCGACGCACACGCGGGCGTAGTGGCAATCGCGGTCGTGGCGCTCGCCGGCCGACGCGAGCTCGCCCGACAGCTCGCTCTTGTGGAACACGATCTCCAGCACCGCTCGCGCGCGGTCGTCGCCGCCGAGGTGCAGCAGCGTGTCGACGCACAGCGCACGCAGCGACGCGAGCGGCGAGGCTTCCTTCGACTCGCGCGCCTGCTCGGCGAGCATGTCCATCGGGCTCGTCGCGCGCTCGCACATCGCGGCGAACAGGTCGGCCTTGTCGCGGAAATGCCAGTAGACCGCGCCCCGCGTCAGGCCCGCCTCGGCCGCGATCTCGGCGAGCGAGGTCCGCGTGACGCCATGGTCGCGGAACACGCGCTCGGCAGCGTCGAGCAGCTGCTCGCGGGTGGCAGCGGCCTCTACGCGGGTGCGGCGGACCATCGGGAGGGTTGGACGGATGACAAAAGGGGTTGCAAACGTTCGTGAATGTATGTAATTTTGGCGGCTCGCGTCAAGTTGCGCTGCAGCACCCTCCGTCAAGAGAGCCTGCCATGCCCCTCGCTATCGCCCGTCCTTCCATGCTCGTCGCTGCCGCGGCAGCACTCGTCCTGGCCGGCTGCGGCCAGGGACAGCACGGCGGACCGCACGGGTTCCCGCCCGCCCAGGTCACGATCGCCGAGGTGACCGCCCGCGACCTCCCGGTGTCCTGGGAATACGTGGGCCAGACGACCGGCTCGAAGGACGTCGAGGTCCGCGCCCGCGTGACCGGGATCCTGGAGAAGCGCCTGTACACCGAGGGCGGGCCGGTCCGCCCGGGCCAGCCGTTGTTCGAGATCGATCCCAAGCCGCTGCAGGCGCAGTACAACGCGGTGCAGGCCGACGTCGCGCGTTCGCAGGCCGCCGTCGCGCAGGCCGAGCGCGAGGCGGCGCGGCTGAAGCCGCTCGCCGAGCGCCGCGCGGTCGGGCAGAAGGAAGCCGACGATGCGGTCTCCAACGCCGAGCTCGCCCGCGCGAGCCTCAAGGCCGCCGAGGCGCGCGCGGCCGAGGTGCAGCTCAGCCTCGGCTACACGAAGGTCAACGCGCCGGTCGCGGGCCTGTCGAGCCGCGCGATGAAGTCGGAAGGCAGCCTCGTCAACGCGAACGAGACGCTGCTGACCGTGATCTCGCAGGTCGACCCGATCTGGGTGCCGTTCAACATCTCCGAGAACGAGCAGCTCGAGGTCAACAAGCAGGTCGCGGCCGGCCGCCTCGTCCTGCCGAGGGACAACGGCTTCGACGTCGTGCTCAAGCTCGCGGACGGCTCGACGTTCCCGCGCCAGGGGCGGATCAACTTCGCCGACACGCGCATCAACCCGGCGACCGGGACCTACGAGATGCGCGCCGAGCTTCCCAACCGCGACCAGGCGCTGAAGCCGGGCCAGTTCGTTCGCGTGCAGCTCAAGGGGGCGATCCGCAAGAACGCGGTGTCCGTGCCGCAAACCGCGGTGCTCGACGGGCCGCAGGGCAAGTTCGTCTACGTGCCTGCCAAGGACAAGGACGGCAAGGACATCGCGCAGCCGCGCCCGGTGACGCTCGGGCCCTGGGTCGTCGCCGACGGCGTGAACCTCTGGATCGTCGAGAGCGGGCTCGCCGCGGGCGACAAGGTGATCGTCGACGGGGTCGCGCGCGTGATGGGCCCGGGCTCGGCGATCATGACCGGCCCGCCGCCGGGCGCGCCTGGTGCGCCGGGGGCGCCGTTGACATCGGTGCCCAAGGCGAAGGACGAGAAGAAGGGCGAGAACAAGGACGACGCGAAGTCCGCGCCGCCCGCCAAGTCCTAAGGGCGCCCGGTCATGCTCTCGCGCTTTTTCATCGACCGCCCGATCTTCGCGGCGGTCATCTCGATCTTCCTGGTGCTCGCCGGCCTCGCGTCGATGCGCGTGCTGCCGATCGCGCAATACCCCGAGATCGCGCCGCCGGTCGTCACCGTGCAGGCGATCTACCCGGGCGCCTCCGCCGAGGTCGTCGAGCAGACCGTCGCCGCGCCGCTGGAAAACGCGATCAACGGCGTGCCCGGCATGATCTACATGAGCTCGAACTCGGCGTCGAACGGGCTCGTGCAGATCCAGGTGACGTTCGAGATCGGCACCAACGTCGACCAGGCCGCGATCAACGTCAGCAACCGGACCAAGCAGATCGAATCGCGGCTGCCGCTCGAGGTGCGGCGCCAGGGCGTGACGGTCGAGCGCGGCTCGAGCGCGTTCCTGCAGGTGCTCGCGTTCTACTCGCCCGACGGCACCAAGGACGACCTCTTCATCTCGAACTACGTCACGCTCAACGTCCTCGACGAGCTGAAGCGGCTGCCCGGCACGACCAACGTGCAGATCTTCGGCGCGAAGGACTACGCGATGCGGATCTGGCTCAAGCCCGACCGCCTCGCGCAGCTCAAGCTCACGCCCGGCGACGTGGTCGCCGCGATCAACGAGCAGAACGCGCAGTTCGCGGCCGGCAAGGTCGGCGCGGCGCCGATCGGACCGGCGCAGGATCTCGTCTACACGATCACCACCAAGGGGCGCCTCGCCGACGCGAAGGAGTTCGGCGAGATCATCGTACGCGCGAGCCCCGACGGCTCGACGGTGCGCCTCAACGAGGTCGCGCGCGTCGAGCTCGGCAGCAAGGACTACGAGTTCAACGGCCGCTTCAACGGCAAGTCGGCGACGCTGGTCGGCATCTTCCTGTCGCCGGGCGCCAACGCGCTCGAGGTCGCCGGGAGCGTCACCAAGCGCGTCGACGAGTTCGCGAAGCGCTTCCCCGCCGGGTTCGCCTACGCGGTGCCGTACGACACGACGCGCTTCGTCGAGGTCTCGATCAAGGAGGTGCTGAAGACGCTCGGCGAGGCGATGCTGCTCGTGTTCCTGGTCGTCTACCTGTTCCTGCAGAGCTGGCGCGCGGCCGTGATCCCGTTCCTCGCGGTGCCGGTCTCGCTGATCGGCGCGTTCGCGGGGCTGCAGGTCCTCGGCTACTCGATCAACACGCTGACGCTGTTCGGCATGGTGCTCGCGATCGGCATCGTCGTCGACGACGCGATCGTCGTGCTGGAGAACGTCGAGCGGATCATGCGCGAGGACCACCTGCCGCCGCGCGACGCCGCGATCAAGGCGATGCGCGAGGTGACCGGCCCGATCATCGCGATCGTGCTGACGCTGACCGCGGTGTTCGTGCCGATCGCGTTCCTCGGCGGGCTGACCGGCGAGCTCTACCGCCAGTTCGCGGTGACCATCGCGATCTCGGTCGTGATCTCGGGGCTCATGGCGCTCACGCTGTCGCCCGCGCTGTGCGTGCTGATGCTGTCGCACTCGCACAAGCCGCCCGGCCGTTTCTTCTCGGCGTTCAACCGCTTCTTCGCGCGCGTCACGCACGGCTACACCGACGGCGTGATCTTCATGATCCGGCGCGGGCTGCTCGGCGCGATCCTGTTCGTCGGCATGGTCGCGCTCACGGCGACGCTGTGGCGCATCACTCCGGGAAGCCTCGTGCCCGACGAGGACCAGGGCTTCTACATCGCGGCGGTGATCCTGCCCGACGGCGCGTCGCTCGACCGGACCGACAAGGTGGTGAAGCTGGTCGAGGAGCAGATGCGCGCGAATCCGGCGAACAAGGACATCGTCTCGTTCGCGGGCCTCGACTTCATCGGCGGCGGGTTCCGCAACAACGCCGCGACGATCTTCGTGACGCAGACCCCGTGGGACGAGCGGACCGTGGGCACGCAGCAGCTCGTCGGCGAGCTGTTCGGCCGCACGATGGGCATCAAGGAGGCGCTGGTGCTCGCGTTCGGCCCCCCGGCGATCTTCGGGCTGGGCACCGCGGGCGGCTTCGAGTTCTACATCCAGAACCGCGGCGACGGCGGCGCCAAGCGCCTGCAGGAGATGACCTACGCGTTCCTCGGCAAGGCCAACCAGGATCCGATGCTCGGCGGCGCTCAAACCTTCTGGCGCGCGACGGTGCCGCAGGTCAGCGTCGACGTCGACCGCGAGAAGGCGAAGAAGCTCGGCGTGTCGCTCGACGACCTCTACGGCGCGCTCGCCGGCACGCTCGGCACCTACTACGTCAACGACTTCAACAAGTACGGCCGCACCTGGCAGGTGCTGATGAGCGCCGAGCCGCAGTTCCGCAAGCGGCCGGACGACATCGGCGGCGTCTTCGTGCGCGCGAAGGACGGCACGATGGTGCCGATCAACGCGATGGCGACCGTCCGCTTCAGCTCGGGCCCCGATTCGCTCGACCGGTTCAACAACCTGCCGGCGGTGAAGATCCTCGGGCAGGGCGCGCCGGGCGTCTCGTCCGGCCAGGCGATCGCGCGCGTCGAGCAGATCGCCTCGGAGGTGCTCCCCGCCGACTTCAGCTTCGACTGGGGCGGCGTGAGCTACCAGGAGAAGCGCTCGGGCGGCGCGTCGACGTTCGCGCTCGTGCTGGCGGTGATCATGGTGTTCCTGATCCTTTCCGCGCAATACGAGCGCTGGTCGCTGCCGCTGTCGGTGCTGCTCGCGCTGCCGTTCGGCACGTTCGGCGCGCTCGCCGCCGTGTACCTGCGCGGCATGACCAACGACGTCTATTTCCAGATCGGCCTGGTGACGCTGCTCGGCCTCGCCGCGAAGAACGCGATCCTGATCGTCGAGTACGCGGTGCTGAAGCACGAGGAAGGCATGTCCGCGTCCGCGGCCGCGATCGAGGCGGCGCGGCTGCGCTTCCGCCCGATCCTGATGACCTCGCTGGCGTTCATCCTCGGCGTCTTGCCGCTCGCCATCTCGACCGGTGCGGGCGCCGGCGCCCGCACGTCGGTCGGCACCGGCGTCATGGGCGGGATGATCGCGGCGACGTTCCTCGCGATCTTCTTCGTGCCGCTGTTCTTCCGCGTGATCTTCGACCGCCGCCTCACCGAGACGCGGTCGCACGACGACCTGGTGAAGGAGATCGAGCACGCGCACGCGCTCCACGCGAGGCCCGCCGTGCAGACGCCCGGCCATCCGCCGTTGACCGGAACGCGAGGCGATCATGAATAGGCCCACGCCGCGCCTTTTCGCCGCGCTCGCGCTGAGCGCGGCGCTCGCAGGCTGCGCGGTCGTGCAGCCCAAGCCGCCGGAGGTCGACCTGCCGGTGATGGACACGCCGACCGAGGCGCAGGCGAAGCTTCTCGAGCGCTGGTGGCTGACGTTCGACGATCCCGCGCTCACCGCGCTCATCGACGAGGCGCTCGTCCACAACTACGACGTCGCCTCCGCGTTCGCGCGGATCGAGCTCGCGCGCGCAAACGTGCTGCTGTCGCAGTCGTACCTGTACCCGAACGCCAACTTGAACGTCGGCGCGTCGCGCTCGCGCGTGTCGGGCGCCGGCTCGCCCGTGATCCCGCCGCCGCTCGTCAGCAACAACTACGGCGTGTCGGTCGACCTCGGCTACGAGCTCGACCTGTGGGGCAAGTTCCGCAGCGGCACGCTCGCCTCGCGCAACGAGCTCGCCGCGTCGCGCTACTTCCAGCAGACGGTGCGGAGCGCGGTCGCGGCCGACGTCGCCAACGCGTACTTCCGGCTGCGCGCGGCCGACGCCGAATTGCGGCTGCTGCAGGACACGCTCGCGACGCGCGAGGACACGGTGCGCCTGCAGCGCGACCGCTTCGAGGGCGGCGTCATCGGCGAGTACGACCTGAAGCAGGCCGAGGCCGAGCGCTCGGACGTCATCGCGAACCTCGCGCGCGCGCGGCAGGGCATCGGCTTGCTCGAAGGGGCGCTCGCGACACTGACCGGCCGGCCGCCGCGCGAGGCCTTCGCGCCGGTCGTCCTGCGCGCCGATTCGTCGCGATCGATCTTCAACGTGCCCGACCTGCCGGAGGGCCTGCCGTCCGGACTGATGGAGCGGCGACCCGACGTGCGCCGCGCCGAGGCGCTGCTCGCCGCGTCCGAGCTTCGCATCCAGCAGGCGCGCGCCGCGTACTACCCGTCGATCTCGCTGACCGGGTCGTTCGGCTCGGAATCGGCGGCGCTCTCCGACCTGTTCACCGGCCCCGCCACGATCTGGCGCTTCGGCGCTGCATTGCTGCAACCGCTGTTCGGCCTCAAGGGCATCGAGGCGAACGTCCAGGCGTCGGGGGCGCGCCGCCTGGAATCCGAGGCGCTCTACCGGCAGACCGTGCAGGTCGCGTTCCGCGAGGTCCACGACTCGCTCGTCGTCCACCGCACGGCGCGCGAGATCCTCGCCGCCGAATCGGCGCGCCGCGAGCAGCTGAACGCGGTGCTCGAGGTCGCGCGGCTGCGCTACGACGCCGGCCGCACGTCGTTCCTCGAGGTGCTCGACGCGCAGCGCCAGCTGCTGCAGGCCGAGACGCTGCGCATCGCCGCCGCGCGCGACACGCAGCTCGCGATCGTCGCGTTCGCGAAGGCGCTCGGCGGCGGCTGGCAGCCGTTCGACCTGCCCGACGCGATGCAGTAGCGCCGCGGGGCCCGGGGCGGCTAGACTCTGCCTCCCATGCGCTCGAGCGCCCTAGCCTTCCTCGCCGCCGTCGCGGCGGCCCCCGCGGCCGCGCAAGCGCCGCAGGTCGCGATCCCGCTCGAGATCGCCTGCCGCGGCGACGCGCCGTACTGGCAGCTCGACGCCGGCCGCGCGACCGGCACGCTCAAGCGCGCCGGCGGCCAGGCGAAGCAGCAGCTCGAGCTTCGCGGCGAGCTATCCTCGATCGACGGCGTCGCGCCGCCCGCGCTGGTGTGGCGCGGCAGCTCGACCCACCTGCCCGCCGAAGTCATCGTCGTCACCGCACGCGAGCTGGCGTGCGCGGCCGGCGACAAGGCGGCCGGCTGGCAGGCGATCGCGTCGCTTCGCACCGGCGAGACGTTGCCCGGCTGCTGCGCGGTCAAGCGCGGGTACGACGCGACCAAGGCGCCGCTCGCCTCGTTCGGCGCGAAGCCGGCGTCCGACTGGTCGCGACGCTATCCGGACCTCGCCGCGTCGATCCAGCGCTGCGTCAACGACGGCGGCGTGAGCGTGCGCGAGGTCGCGAAGGCATGGACCGTCGACGCCGACTCCGTCGCGGTACGCATGACCGGCGCAGACGGCAAGTCATGGCAGTGCACGACGGCGGGACGCGCGCGCCCGAAGGTCGCGCCGGTCGCCGCGAGCGATCCCGCGCCCGAGGGCGCGAATGCGCCCGTCTACTACCCACCCCGCGTCGAGCCGATCGTCGCGTGCGGCAAGCTCGAGCGCATCGCCGGCACCGGTCCGCGCGCGCGGACCGAGGGGTGGCTGCACTACGAACGCTGCTAGCCCAGCGTCGCCTTGAAGAACTCGAGCGTGCGGCCCCACGCGAGCTTCGCCGCCGCCTCGTTGTAGCGCACGCCGGCGGTGTCGTTGTTGAACGCGTGCTGGGCGCCATCGTAGACGTAGTAGCGGTAGTCGACGCCCGCCGCCTTGAGCGCGGACTCGAACTCGGGGATGCCGGCGTTGATGCGCGGATCGTTGCCCGCGTAGTGCATCAGCATCCTCGCCTTGATCTTCGGCACGTCGGCGCTCGCCGGCACTTCGCCGTAGAACGGGACCGCCGCGTTGAGCTTCGGCGCGGCCGTCGCGAGCGCGTTGACCATGCCGCCGCCCCAGCAGAAGCCGACGGCGCCGACCTTGCCGTTCGCGTCCGGACGCGCGAGCAGCCAGTCGGCGACCGCGACGAGATCCGCGACGGCGACGTTGCGATCGACGCGCGTGAACATGTCGCGCGCCTTGTCCTCGTCGGTCGGCGTGCCGCCCTGCGGCGACAGCATGTCGACGCCGACGGCCGTGTAGCCCGCGAGCGCGAGCCTGCGCGCCACGTCCTCGGCATGCGGATTGAGGCCGCGGTTCTCGTGGATGACGATGACGCCCCCGCGCTTCGCGGAGCCGTCCTTCGGCGTTGCAACGTAGGCGCGCATCGTGCCGCTGGGCACCTTGATGTCGGTCTTGCCGGCGGCGACGCGCGCGTCGTTCGGCTCGACGACGGCGGCGTGCGCGTAGTTGTTGTCGAGCAGCGGCAGCAGCGCCGCGGCAGCGGTCGTGCCACCGGCGAGCACCGCGAGTCGCTCGAGAAACGTGCGCCGCGGCAGCGGGGCGTGGGTGTATTCGTCGTACAGCGCGATGATGCGGGGATCCACGTCACCTCCGATGGATTTCGATGTCAGACGTCGTGTCCTGCACCGGGACGCGGCGTGCGATGCGTGAGCCAGGCGAACACGCACGCGAGCACCGTGCCGGCGAGCAGGTGTTTGACGTTGTGACCGCTGGCGAGTTCGCCGGTCGCCATCCAAACCGCGCGATCGTGCCGTTCGACGAGCGTCATCGCCACGTCCAGCGCGACCGCGCTCCAGAGCCAACCCGCGCCGCGCGTGCGGCCCGGGCGCAGGATCAGCAGCACGACGATCGCCGCGCCGGTGCCGACGCGCACGACCGCATAGAGCGTCAAGTCGCCGGACGCGGCCCACCACGCGACGCTCGCGACGCCCACGGCCCCGAAGGGCAAGAGCGCTTCCCGCGCGAACCGCGCATCGACGCGGTCGGCGAGCACGAGCGCGAGCAGCGACGCCATGACGAGCGCCATCGGCAGGCGGTCCCACACGAGCGTCGCGTCGGACGGGGCGAGGTGGTACCACGCCGAGCCGAGTGCGGTGGCGATCGTCGCGGCGACGAGCGCGCGCCATGCGAGCCGCTCGTCGGCATCGGCGCGCAGCCTGGGACCGAGCGTCGCGCCCCAAAGGCCGGCGGCGAGGATCGCGAGGTTGGTCAGCACGTCGCCGGCGCGCGCGATCGGGCCGAGGCGACGCGTGTCCGCGAGGTCGTGATACGACGCCAGCTGCGGCAGCGGCCCCAGCACGACGCGCAGGAGCGCGAACAGCACGAGCGCGACGGCGGCCAGCGCCCACGCCTGCCGGCGCACGCGCGAGCGCGCGACCGGCGAGGTCACTGCAGTCGGGGCTTGTGCAGCATCGCGTCGCGGTCGACCGATTCGACCTGCACGCGCCGCGCCTGTCCGTCGCGAACGATCGTCATCGGCACGGTGACGCCCGCGGCGCCCTGTCGCCACAGCACGCGCCACGTGTGCGCGACCTGGACGACCGGCTGGTCGGCGAGCGCGGTGATCTGGTCGCCGGGCCTCAAGCCCGCGCTTGCCGCCGGGCCGTCCGGCGCGACGTCCTGCACGACGACGCGGCCGTCCTCGTCGTGCAGGTAGACGCCGAGCCACGGGCGCGGCACGGCGTCGCGGCGGCCGCGGCTCAAGAGGTCATCGAGGATCGGCTCGAGCAGTTCGCTCGGCACGAACATGTTGCCGCGCGTCGTGTCGCCGTCGATCACCTGCTGCACGAACAGCGAGCCGATGCCGACGAGGCGTCCGCGCGCATCGACGAGCGCGGCGCCGCTCCACGCCGGATGCAGCGGCGCGGTGAACAGCGCCTCGTCGAGCAGGTACTCCCAGTAGCCCGCGAACTCGTGTTTCGCCACCAGGCGCGCGGAGAGCGCGTGGTGACGCCCGCCGTGCGAGATCGCGTTCACCGTGTCGCCCGGCGACAGCGCGCCGGCGCTGCCGCGCGGCAGCGGCGCGACGCCGAGGTCGCCGAGCGGCTGCACCAGGCCGAGGCCGGTGGTGAAGTCGATGGCGATCGGGTGCGCGTCGACGACGCGGCCGTCGCGCGTCGTCAGCTTGACGTCGGCCGCCTCGGTCACGAGGTAGCCGATCGTCAGCGCGAGGCCGTCCTCGCGGATGACGACGGCGCTGCCCGTGCGGTCGGTCCCCAGGATCGACGCGGTGAACGCGTCGGCCGGAACCTCGGCGTCGAGGGCGACGACCGCGGAGAGCGCCCGTTCGAGGTCGAACCGCGTGGCGTCGGCGTCGGGCTGGAACTCGGGCGGAAACCCCCACTCCTCCTGCTCAGCCATAGTGTGACCCCCCCAAAGCGAACGACGTGCTTCGTTGGACTTGCCGGCGCGTCATGGGTTCAGATCGAAAGCGTGCCATGGTGCCGCACGACGATGGTCGGGTCGACGTGCACCGCGAACCCGAGCTTGCGCAGCGTCGCGCAGGCCCAGTAATCCTCCGACAGGTACTCGCCGTCCGCGACGCCGACGCGGAACACGTCGTAGTGCACGCGCGTCGCCGCGTCGCCCGCCATCGTCGACGCCCGATCGTAGACGCGACCGTCGCGCTTCGCGTCGTCGACCAGCGCGTCGACCGCGCGGCGCGACAGCAGCAGGACCGCCGTGCCGACCCGGTCGACCAGCGTCAGCGGTCCCGACTCGCCGACGACGTGGCCGACGTTGAAGATCCGCTCGCCCGACGGACCGAGGCCCTTCAACGGCACGGGCGCCGCGATCACGTCGCGTCCGTGCTCGAGCAGGCGCCGGATGCCGGCCGCGGGCACGCCGATGTCCGCGTCGAGGAACAAGAGGTGCGTGAACGCCCGACGCGCGTGGAACGACGCCAGCAGCGCGTTGCGCGCCCGTGTGATCAGGCTCTCGTTTCCCATCCCGACCAGCGTGAAGTCGATGCCGGAGGCGCGCAGCTCGAGCAGCGCCATCGTGTAGTCGAGATGCACCATGCCGCCGTACGCCGGCGTCGCGATCATCAAGTTGACCGGGGCGGTCATCGATCCGCGGGCACGTATTTGTCGCGATGGCCGAACGTCTGGCGGCCGACCTCGAACAGGCGCGCGAGCGTCGACTCGTCGTAGCGCGCGTAGTCGGCGAGCAGCGCGACGTTGGACGCGTAGTCGGCGTGGCCGAGCGTGGTCGCGTGCGAGCGCGGGTGCCACAGGTGCAGCGCCGGTCCCGGGTCGAGCTCGCAGGTCGACAGGCGCGCGAGCTCGACCTTGAGCGTCATCGCGTCGTCCTCGCCGCCCCAGCCGACGAAGCGCTCGTCGAAGCCCCCCAGCGCCGCGAACGCGTCGCGCCGCATCGCGAACCAGCCGCCGCACAGCACCAGGCGCTCGCCGATCGCGTCGCGGTCGCGGCGCGCACCGGGATCGAGGTCCAGCCGCTCGCCGGCGTGGCCGCGCCGCACGTGCGCTGTCTCGTCCGGCGTCAGGTCGACGAGCGTGCGATACGGCTTGACGACCTGCATGCTGGACGCGCAGATCGCCGCCGCTTGCGCAAGGCCGCCGGGCACGATCACGTCGGCATCGCCGAGAAGAAACACGCCGCCGGACGCATGTCTCGCCCCGACGTTGAGCCCCCAGGCCTTGTTGAACGGGCCGGCGTTGTACGCGAACACGACGCGCGCGGACGGGTGCGGCAGCGGCGCGACAAGACGCGGGAACGCGTCCTGCTCGACGACGATCGCCTCGACGTCGGGCGTCGCCGCGAGCCAGGCCAGCACCGCGTCGAGATTGGCGCGCCGATCGCTCCCGTCGGCGCCGCGATAGGTGACAATCGCGCTCGTGCGCATCGCCCGCATCTTACTCCCGGCATGCTGATCAGCGCGCTGACCGTCACGCGCGAAGGCGCGCTGCCGCGCCTCGCGCTCGCGATCGGCGACCTCGCGCGCCAATCGCACGCCGAGCGCGAGCTCGTCGTCGTGCACGACGCGGACGCGGCATTCCACGCGGCGGTCGAGCTGCTTGCGCGCCGCGCGTCGCTGCCCGCGACGGTCGAGCGCATTGCGCCGGGCGAGACGCTCGGCGAGCTGCGCAACCGTGCGGTCTCGCTGGCGCGCGGAGCGCTGGTCGCGCAGTGGGACGACGATGACCGGCACCACCCGGAGCGCCTCGGGCGGCAGGCCGAGGCGCTCGCATCGCGCGACGCTTCGTTTTCGTTCCTGACCGAGCAGCTCCACCATTTCCCGAAGCAGGGCGCGCTGTACTGGGAGGACTGGTCGGCCGAGCCCTATCCGCTCGACTTCGTTCAAGGGACGATCGTCGCGCGGCGCGAGCGCATGCCGGCCTATGCGCCGATGCGCCGCGGCGAGGACACCGCGCTCTGCCGGGCGATCGTCGCGTCCGGCGAGCGGATCGCGCGCGTGCGCGACGCCGGCTGGAGCTACGTCTACACCTACCACGGCGACAACGCGTTCGCCGCGTCGCATCACCGCGCGATCGCCAATGCCAAGCAGCTCTCGCCGGCGCGGATGCTCGCGCGCGAGCACGTGCTCCGCGCGCGCCTCGCCGACTACGACCCGCCGCTGCCCGATGTCGTCGTCCCGTGCGGCGACGGCGTCGTCGCGATTCAGTCCGCGGGCAGGTAGCGCCGCGCGATCGCCGCGACCGTCGAGCCGCCGCGCTCGACCCACTCGCGCGTGAACAGGCCGGCGTGGAAGCGCGTGAAGTCGACGCGCGCCTCGTCCCACCACAGGTGCGCCCACAGGTGAAGGCTCGCCACGCCGGCAAGGCGCGGCTCGACCTGCTCGAACAGCGCGGCGATCCCGGCGCGCGTCGGCCCGAGGTGGTAGAGCGCGCGCGGCGGCAGCACGTGCAGCGAGTCGCCCGCGTCGCGCCACAGGCGCGCGGCCGCCGCGCACGAATGCCGGTTCCACGTCCCGTCGAACGATGCGCGCGCCTCGTCGAGCCAGCGCGCGACGAAGCGCGCCCCCGGCTGCGCGACGATCACGGCGTTGCACAGCGAAGGGCGCAGCAGGCCGTCGTCGGCGACGATCGCGGGCTCCTCGCCGATCACGCACTCGCGCGCGAACCACGCGTCGGGGTAGCGGTCGACGAACAGCGTGTCGATGTCCGCGTAGGCGCCGCCGCGCGCGTGCAGGATCTCGAGCCGCACGAAGTCCGCCTCGTGCGCGTAGTCCCAGCCATGCTTCGCGATGAAGCGTCCCTCGCCGGTGTCGTCGTAGCGCGCGCGGTCGAATCCGCGCGGCGCGTCGCCGACGCGATGAAGCGTCAGGTGCGGCGCGATGCGCTCCCACCACGGCCCGTGCGGCGTGTGGCGCAGGTGCATGTGGATCGCCTCGGGCGCCTGGGTCCGCCGGCACGACTCGAGCGCGAGCCAGTGCGCGAGGTGGAACGGCTCGTGCTGCGGGCGCAGGCCGAAGACGAAGTGAAATTCTCTCCGCATCAGGCAAGCGCCTCGACGAACATCTTCGCGACGATCGGCTCGGCGTAGCGGTTCGCGATCGACTCGGCGATCGTCGCGGCCGCCGCGCGCGCAGGCGCAGGGTCGGCGGCGAGCGCGCGCATCGCGGCAATCGCAGCGTCCGCATCCGGCACCGCCCACTGCTGCGACGGCCAGTACGACGGTCGCCACGGCGGCCACACGGGCACCGACGCCATCCGGTACGGCACCGCCCCCGGCCAGTCCGGCGCGAGATAGTCGAGGTGGCCGCCCCACCCGGTCGCGATCGCCGGCGTGCCGCGCGTCGCCGCATCGAACATGCCGAGCGCGAATCCCTCGCCGTGCGAAAGCGAGACGTAGGCGTCGCCGATCGCATGCACCATGTCGACGCCCCGGCCACTGAGCTCGTAGGGGAGCACGCAGATCGTCGGCGCATCGCGGTCGAGCGCATCGGTCGCGGCGTCGACCGCGCGCTGCGCCATGCCCAGCGTCGGCTCGACCGTGTAGAACGGCGGCGCGCCGTAACCGACCGGACCGGTCTTCAGCACCAGCGCGACGCCGTCCTCCTGCGTGAACGCGCGGACGAACGCCGTGAGCAGCGTGGGCAACGCCTTGCGCGGGTCCCACGCGTTGATCGCGTAGAACACGAAGCGCGCGTCGCCCAGGCCGAAGCGCTCGCGCGCCGCGTCGAGCTCGGAAGGCGCGAATGCGTTCCATGCGTGGCGGCGCACGTGGGGCACGATGTGCACTGGCCGGCGCACCCCGCCCGCGAGGAACACGTCGCGATTCTGCGTGCACGGCACGATCACGCGCTCGGCGCTGTCGAGCAATGTCCGCCAGTGCGCGGGGATGCGGTCGGTCTCCCAGACGGTCATGCCGACGTGGCGCTTGCCCGGCACGAACAGCGTCGGCCAATGCTCGGGCACCGTGTGCGCGACGACGACGTCGCAGTCGATCGGCCGCGACGTCGCCTCGAGCAGCGCGGGCAGGTCGGCGAGCGATTCGTCCTCGTTCGCGGCCATCCCGAGCGGGATCGCGTCGCCCGGATGGCGCGGACGGACGTCGTCGCCGACGCGAACGACCGGCACCCAGCGCACCGGCACGCCGGCATTGACCAGCGCGCGCACGTAGCCGATGCCCGCGAGCCCGTAACCCGACGGCTCGACGAACGAGTGGTATTGGATCCCGCGCAAGCGGGAGATGCTACCCGCGCCGGCGCAGGCGCGTGCCGAGCCAGCCCAGGACGCCGGAGAGACCGGCGAGCGCGAAGCCGCCGAGCCCCGGCACCGCCGCGGGCGCCGCCAGGACCTCGACGAAGACCGTCGCGCATGTCTGCGTGCCTGGCCCGGCGAAGCTGCCGATGCAGTACTGGAAGCTGTCGGTCCCGACGAACCCGGGCGGCGGCGTGTAGTCGAGCATCCACGCGTTGGCATTGACCGGAGCAGGCGGAAACGACACAGGCTGAAAGGTTCCCAAGCCCCCCCCGCTGTCCGGCGACACCACAACGTCGCCCGCGGCCTGCTCGCTCAGCAGGCGGCTGATCGCCAGGGAAAGCGGGTTGAACGTGTCGTTCGCGAGCACACGCAGGTTGCGCAGCGGCGTGTCCTGCCGCGTCGTGAACGCGTCGTCGCTCGCGATCGCGAAGCTCTGGGTGTTGGTGACCGTGACGTAGAGGTACGAGCAGGCATTGCCCTGCGCGTCGCCGATGCAATAGGGCACGATCTGCGCGCCGAGGAACCCGCCCGGGCTCGCCTTGAACGTCAGCGTCGGATGCGGCCCGGGCACCACGGCGAACGTGCCCAGCGACGTGAACGGCGTCGACGTGAACGTCACTCCCGGCCCGATCGTGTCGTTGGCCAGGACGTCGATGCCGGTGACGGTGGCGAAGGGCTGCGTCTGGATGACGTCGGGCCGGGCAATCGCGGCGGCGGCGTCCGCTGCGCCGCCGAGGATGCCGAGGCCGGCGAGCGCCGCGGCCATCGGAACGTGAAGCCGGCGCCGGGCCGACGGCGGCCGGTCGGCCGCCGGATCTTGCTGCGTGTTCGAGGATTCGTCCATGTCGGGGCGCGCGGAGTCTATCGGTTAAGCAACCTTCGCGCCAAGACGTTCCGGCACAATCGACGCCATGCGCCTGGTCGTCGCCCTGCTGTCAGCCGCCTGGATCGGCGCATTCGCGCAGGTTCCCCCTTCATCGACCGAGCGCGCGGCCTACACGGGGCTATTCGCCGCCGCGATTGCCGGGGATGCCGGCCCGATCCGGTCGCAGGTCGCCGCCGGCGCGAAGGTCGACGCGCGCGACGCCCGGGGTCGCACGCCGTTCCACGTCGCCGCGTTCGCGCGCAAGCACGACGCGATGCGCGCGCTGGTCGCCGCCGGCGCGGACCCGAACGCGCTCGAAGGCGACCGCTACGACGCGGTCACGATCGCCGCGGTCGCCGACGACGTCGAGACGCTCAAGGTCGCGCTCGCGCTGGGCAACAGCGCGAAGAACGTGACGAGCCGCTACGACGGCACGGCGCTGATCGCTTCGGCGCACCTCGGGCACGACGCGGTCGTGCGCGAGCTGATCCGCGCGGGCGCCCCCCTCGACCACGTCAACAACCTGGGCTGGACCGCGCTCATCGAGTCGATCGTCCTGGGCGACGGCGGCCCGCGCCACGTCGCGACGCTGAAGGCGCTCGTCGACGCCGGCGCGAACGTCAACCTCGCCGACCGCGGCGGCACCACGCCCCGTGCACTCGCGTTGGCGCGCGGATACCGCGAGATGGTGGCAATCCTCGCGGCCGCCGGCGCGCGGTAAGCGCTACGGCTTCTCGACGGTTCTGAGACCCGGGAGCGCCACCTAGGGTTTGCTACAGTTCCGCCCCATGCTCGACTGGATCGCCGACCCCAACGCCTGGATCGCGCTCGCGACGCTCACCGCGCTCGAGATCGTCCTCGGCATCGACAACATCATCTTCATCTCGATCCTGGTCGGCCGCGTCCCCGCGGCGCGCCGCGACCTCGCGCGGCGGCTCGGCCTCGGGCTCGCGATGGGAACGCGCATCGCGCTCCTGCTCTCGCTGTCCTGGATCATGCAGCTTCGCGAGCCGCTGTTCACGCTCTTCCAGAAGTTCTCGGGCCGCGACCTGATCCTGATCGGGGGCGGCCTGTTCCTGCTGTGGAAGAGCGTGCACGAGATCCACAACGCGCTCGAAGGCGAGGCAGAGAGCGACCAGAGCGCGCTGGGCAGCGCGGCGACGAGCTTCGCCGGCGTGCTCGTCCAGATCGCGATCATCGACATCGTGTTCTCGCTCGACTCGGTGATCACGGCCGTCGGGCTCGCCGACGACGTCGCCGTGATGGTGCTCGCGATCGTGCTGTCGGTCGCCGTGATGATGTTCGCGGCGCGTCCGATCGGCGAGTACGTCGAGTCGCACCCGACGATCAAGATGCTCGCGCTCTCGTTCCTGGTGCTGGTCGGCGTCACGCTGATCGCCGAGGGCTTCGAAACGCACGTCCCGAAGGGCTACGTCTACTTCGCGATGGCATTCTCGATCGCGGTCGAGATGCTCAACATCCGCATGCGCGAGAAGCGAGAAGGCAAGCGCCGCCCGGTGAAGCTGCGCAAGAGCGCCCCCGGCGCGCGCGACCATCCCGATTCGGGCGACGGCTGACGCGCATCCGGCGCGATCATGGCGGGGCCATTGTCGCGCCGGCGACTCCGGTGCACCATGGCTCCGCATCGAGGGAGCGCCAATGCGTGCAGCGGAGGCCGTTGCGTTGATCGCGTGCGCGATGCTGGGCATCGCGCCGGACGCGCTCGCGCAAGCCTGGCCGTCGCGCCCGGTCCGGATCGCCGCGCCCTACTCGCCCGGCGCCGGGCCGGCCGTGTTCACGCGCGTGCTGGCCGAGAAGCTCTCGCAGGCGTGGTCGCAGCCGGTCATCGTCGACGGGCGGCCCGGCGGCAGCGGCTTCGCGGCGATCGACTCGGTGAAGAGCGCGCCGGCGGACGGCCACGACCTGCTGGTGGTGAGCAACGCGCACGTCGCGATCAATCCGTCGCTCTACGCGAAGCTTCCCTACGATCCCGACCGCGATCTGCTGCCGGTCGCCATGATCTACCGTACGCCGTTCTACCTCGTCGTTCGCGCCGACGGACCCTATGCGACGGTGCCCGCGCTGGTCGCGGCGGCCCGGGAGCGGCCGGGGACCGTCTCGTACGGATCGTCGTACGTAGGCAGCCCATCGCACCTCGGGAGCGCGGAGTTCGAGTTCGCGACCGGCACGACGATGATCCACGTGCCGTTCAAGGACCAGTCGCAGATGTACGTGTCGATCGCGAACGGCGACGTCGGCTGGGCGTTCACGACGCTCGGCTCGGCGCTGCCCCTGGTCAAGGCGGGGAAGCTCCGGTTGATCGCGATCGCCGCGCCGCGCCGCGCCGACGTGTTGCCCGAGGTGCCGACGCTCGCCGAGGCGGGCGGCCCCGCCGGGATGGTGGTCGACTCGTGGCTCGCGCTGATGGCCCCGCGCGGGACGCCCGAAGACGTCGTGCGGAAGATCAACGCCGACGTCAACCGGTTGCTCGCCGACCCGGACATCGTCGAGAAGCTTCGCGCGTTCGGCTTCGACGCCGCGCCCGGCACGCCCGCGGAACTCGCGGCGATCATCCGCGGTGAGACGAAGCGCTTCGCCGAGCTCGTTCGCCGGACCGGCGCGAAGGCGGACTGACATCCCCCCTAAGCGCGCCTAGCTCAGGAAAGGCGCGACGACGCCGACCGTCGCGCCGAGCGGCCGCGCTTCCGCGACCGCGGCGTAGTACTCCCAGGCGCGTTCCACGATCGAGGCGCCGAGCTGGTCGGCGACGCGCGCGGCCTCCTCGCGCGAGTACGCGCGCACGCGGCGCGCGTCGCCGCCCGCCGCGGCGAGCATCCGGAGCTGCAGCGCGGCGCTCTCCTCGAGGAACAGCGCGGCCACGGTCGCGGTGCGAACGTCCGCGGCGACAGTCGTGATGCCGTGCCCGCGCATCATGACGGCGATGCTGCCGCCGAGCGTGGCGGCGAGACGGTCGCCGAGCTCGCGCGTGCGGATCAATCCGATCTCCGCGTACTCCGGCACGCCGTCGGCGAACGGCCCGCCCTGGTTGTGGACGACGCGCAGCGGCTCGCCGATCTGCGTCAGGCAGACGCAGGCCGGCGGGTGCGCGTGCACGACCGCGCGCACGTCGCCGCGCGCCGCATAGAGCCGCGCGTGGATCCACGACTCGCTGTTCGGCTGTCCGTCGCCGGCATGAATGGCGCCGTCGGTGTCGAGCGCGAGCAGCGCCCGCTCGTCGGCGAGGCCGGGCGAGCGCCGCGTCGGTATCAGGAATTGGCCGGGCGCGGCGAGGCGCGCGCTCGCGTGCCCGAACGCCCCCGCGAGGCCCGTCCGCTCGAGGATGCGGTTGGCGAGCGCGATATCCCTGCGCAATGCGGCGTCGTGGCGCGTCATCGTGGCGGCGTTCGGTCGTCGACGCCGCTATTATTCAGGAATGCACGACGCGCTGCTGCCCGATCCGCGCCGGCGCGGCCTCCTCGCGCTGGCGCTCGCCGCCGGCGTCGCGCCGTCGCAGGTTGCGTGCACGCAGCTTCGCGAATGGCCGAGCGACCCGTTCGCGCTCGGCATCGCGTCCGGCTCGCCGCGCCCGGACAGCGTGGTGCTGTGGACGCGCCTCGCACCGTCGGCCGCGCCGGGCGCGAGCGAGACGGTCGGCTGGGAGCTCGCGACCGACGAGGCGTTCCGCGACGTCGTGCGCCGCGGCACGGAGACGGCGGTCGCCGACGACGGCCACAGCGTGCACGCCGAACCGACGGGCCTCGCGCCGTCGCGCTGGTATTACTACCGCTTCACGGCGGGCGGCGCGCGCAGCGAGATCGGGCGCACGCGCACCGCGCCGGCCGCCGGCCGCGAGGAGGCGCTGGCGTTCGCGATCGCGTCGTGCCAGCGGTGGGACGACGGCCACTACGCCGCGTGGCGCCACCTCGCCGACGAGGCGCCGGACCTGGTCGTGTTCCTCGGCGACTACATCTACGAGAGCGCCCCGCGCGCCAACCGCGTGCGCACGCACGTCGGCAGCGGACCCGCGCGCACGCTCGACGATTACCGCGCGCGTTATGCGCAGTACAAGTCCGACGCG
>Ga0207683_10000988_pt1 | contig 26068 bp, 16 predicted proteins | sample KBSM73metaG_FD_184333 | JGI IMG/M metagenome (GOLD analysis project Ga0207683, IMG submission 184333) | Miscanthus rhizosphere microbial communities from Kellogg Biological Station, Michigan, USA - KBS M7-3 metaG (SPAdes) (version 2) | ecosystem: Host-associated > Plants > Roots > Rhizosphere >... | reverse complement strand
CGCCGGCCATGCACCGCCGCGTGACGTTCCAGCGGGGCAACGTCACCTACGCCCGGTTCACGGCGGACGGCCAGAGCATCGTCTACGGCGCGGCCTGGGGAGACCGGCCGGTCGAGATCTTCCTGACGCGCGTGGGCAGCCCGGAGTCGCGTCCCCTGGGAATCCCCGGCGCGAGCCTGCTTGCGGTTTCCTCCACCGGCGAGCTCGCGATCGTCCTGAAGAAGACGAACCTCTTCGGAACCGTCGGCGCCGGCACGCTCGCGCGCGTGCCGCTCGGAGGAGGAGCGCCGCGACAGATCGTCGACGACGTGTACGGGGCGGACTGGTCTCCGGACGGCTCGCAGATCGCCGCGCTGCGAAAGAAGCCGGACCACGACATCCTCGAATACCCGGTCGGCAAGGAGATCCATCGCGCCCCGGCCGGCGCCCTCGCGATGGTCCGCGTGTCGCCGGACGGACAGCGTGTCGCCCTGATCGAGAACAGCGGAGTCACTCTCGTCGACGCCTCCGGAAAGGCGACGGCGCTCAGCCGCGATTGGGTCGCCACCGACACCATCGCGTGGCATCCCTCCGGGAGGGAGATCTGGGTCGCCGGAACCGTCCCGGACGGCACCAACCGCGGGCTCTTCGCGCTGGACCTCGCCGGTCACCGGCGACAGATCGCGGAGACGACCGACCTCGAGGCGATCCACGACATCGCGCGAGACGGGACCGTTCTCGTCGAGCGCGAAATCAACACGCGCGAGGTCCTCTTCGGATCCGCCGACGGCAAGCCGGAGCGCAACCTGTCCTGGCTCGATCAGTCCGCCCTGTCCTGCCTCTCTCGCGACGGAACGACCCTTCTGTTCGACGAGGAGGGCGAGGGAGGCGGACCGAACGGTTCCGTCTACGTGCGTCCGACGGACGGCGGTCCCGCCGTGAAGCTCGGAGACGGCGCCGCCGTCGACCTCTCGCCGGACGGGAAGTGGGCGCTGACGCGCTCCTTCGGAAAGGACGGCCCGAGGCTGATGCTTCTTCCCACGGCGGTCGGTGAACCGAGGCCCGTCGTCGCGCAGGGCGTACGTGCCGGTGCCGTCGGCCTGTTCGTGCCTCCCGACGGGCGCCGGCTGCTCGTGCTCGGCAGCGAACCGGGAAAGGGCTCCCGCATCTACGTCGTGGACTCCTCGGGAGGCAAGGCGCGCCCCCTGACGCCCGAGGGGGTGACCGGCGGCGCGGCACTTTCGCCGGACGGTCAGCGGGTCGTGTTCAACGACGCCGAACACCGCGCGGTGATCTATCCCGTCGACGGCGGTCAACCGCAGCCGATCCCGGGCCTCTCGCCCGGCGACATGCCGATCCAGTGGAGCGCCGACGGCGGCAGCCTCTACGTCACGCGCGAGGGAGAGATACCCGCCACGATCTATCGCTACAACCTGTCCGACGGCAGGAAGACGCTCTGGAAGGAGCTCGTCCCGGCGGAGCGCGCCGGCCTCGTTCGCATCGAGAACGTCTACGTGACCCCCGACGGCGGACACTACGCGTACTCGTTCAACCGCGTGACCGACTCCGATCTCTTCGTCGTCACCGGTTGGAAGTAGATTCCCGATCTCACAAAGAGGAGACGACATGAGACTCCGGCGACTCGCCTGGATCCTGCCCGCCGCGCTCCTGATGGCCTCCGCGATGCCCGCCGGCGACGACGTCGACGCCCGCATCGCGGGCGCCGCGATGACCGGCGGCGGCGCCGCCGCGTTTCTCGAGACCCTCACCGACACGGTCGGCGGGCGCGTGACGGGAACCCCCGAGAATCTGAAGGGCTCGGCGCTGATCCTCGAGTCGCTGAAACGCGCCGGCTACGACGACGCGCACTTCGAGGAGGCCGCGCTCGAGTCGCGGTGGACGCGGGGCCCCGCGGCGGGGCGAATCGTCTCGCCGATCTCCCGCTCGATCACGATCGGTTCCTATGCCTGGGTGCCGGGGACGGGCGGCGAAGTCTCCGCGGCGCTGCTCGACATGGGGTCCCCGAAGTCGTTCGACGCGGCGCTGCCCGACGGAGTGCGCGGCGCCGCCGTGCTCGTCGATCCGCAGAAGGTCGGCGACGATCCGTCCTTCGTGATGCGGTCGCGGCTCGCGCGCAGACTCGCCGACGCGGGGGCCGCCGCGATGCTGCTCCCCTCCGACAAGCCGGGGCGGATGGTGTACACGTCGGCGTTCGGGCTCTATCCGAAGGGGCCGCTGCCCGTCGTGTCCGTGGCGGCCGAGGATGCGGCGCTGCTGCGGCGATGGCTCGCGAAGGGGGCGGTGAAGATCGCCCTCGACGTCCGCAACACCTTCGACACGAGCCCTTACCGCGAGCGCAACGTCGTCGCGGACCTGCCGGGATCGGACCTGAAGGACGAGGTCGTGCTGCTCGGCGCGCACCTCGACTCCTGGGACCCGGGCCAGGGCGCCGATGACGACGGCACGGGCGTCGCCGCGCTCGTGGACGCCGCGCGCATCCTCAAGTCCGTCGGCGCGAAGCCGCGGCGCACGATCCGGTTCGCGTTCTTCTTCGGCGAGGAGGAGGCGTGCCTCGGCTCGCGCGCGTACGTGGCGGCCCACGAGAAGGAGCTCGACCGTCTGCGCGCGGTCCTCGTCATGGATTCGGGCGCCGGGAAGCCGCTGGGCGTCGAGCTCCAGGGGCGCGCCGACGCCGAGGCCGGCGTCCGCAAGCTCCTCCCGCGGGTCGCCGCCCTCGGAGCGTCCGGCATCAACGTGGATGGGTCCTTCGACCGCGACCACGCCCCGTTTCTCGTCGCGGGAGTCCCCGCGTTCACGCTGTGGGTCGCCGAGGGGGACTACGACGTCCGGCACCACACGGTGACGGACACGTACGAGCACGTCGACAAGGAGAATCTCGCCCGAGACACGGCGATCATGGCGATCCTGGCGCGGGCGTTCGCGGACTCGCCGGAGCCGGTCGCGCGCCGGCTCTCCGCCGCGGAGGCCGCGGAGCTCATGCAGAAGATCGGCGTCGCCGGGACGAAGAAGATGGTGTACGGGGAGTGAGTTGAGAAATACATTAGCTATGACTAATATGTTTGACTCCCGCCTCACCCCTGCCCTCTCCCTCCGCCGGAGGGAGAGGCGGTTGAAAGCGAGGACGGCGCGATGAGCCTCGAACGCGCACTCAAGACTCGCGACATCGTTCTCTTCAACGTCGCCGCGATCGTCGGCATGCGCTGGATCGCGCTCGCGGCCGCCAACGGGCCCTCGTCCCTGTTCCTCTGGGTCCTCGCGGCGGTCTGCTTCTTCATCCCGCAGGGCTTCGCGGTCATCGCGCTCTCCTCCTCGATTCCCGAGGAGGGAGGCCTCTACGTCTGGACGACGCGCGCGTTCGGCGCGCGCCAGGGATTCCTGTCGGGATTCCTCTACTGGGCCTCCAACATCACCTACTTCCCGACCCTCACGCTCTCGACGGTCGTCTTCGCGCTCTACGTCTTCGGCACTCGCTTCGCGGCGCTCGAGCAGAGCCCGACGTACGCGGCGGGCGCCTCGGTCATCCTCCTCACCATCGCGCTCGTCTTCAACATCGTCGGGATGAAGACCGGCAAGTGGGTGCAGAACATCGGCGGGCTCGCGCAGTGGATCCCGTCGGCCGCGCTGCTGCTCGTGGGCCTCATCGCGCTGACGAGCAGCGGGTCGGCCACGCCGATGCCGCCCTCGTCGCTGATCCCCAATTTCGCGGCGCTCCCGACGATCCTCTTCTTCGCGAACCTCTGCTTCGGCTTCGCGGGGCTCGAGCTGGCGCCGTGCATGGCGGGCGAGGTCGTCGAGCCGCGCAGGACGTTTCCCCGCGCGATCGTCATCTCGGGCCTCTCGATCGCCGCCGTCTACCTGACCGGAACCATCTCGCTGCTCTGGTCCCTGCCGCCGAAGGAGGTCTCGATCATCTCCGGCGTCAACCAGGCGATCACGAAGGCGGGCGCGGCGCACGGCATGCCCTGGCTCGGCGCGCCGATCGCGCTCCTGATGACCCTCGCGGGCCTCGGCGGCGTCGGCGCGTGGCTCATCGCCACCGCGCGGCTCCTCTTCGTCGGCGGGCTCGACCGCTACCTGCCGCCGGTGTTCGGCAAGACGCACCCGAAGTGGAAGACGCCGTGGTTCGCGATGCTGTTCCAGGCGGTCTTCTCCGCCGTCTTCATCCTCGCCGCGCAGTGGGGCGGCACGGTGAAGGACGCGTACCTGAAGCTCGTGAACGCAACGCTCATCGTCTACTTCATCCCGTACCTCTACATGTTCGCGTCCGCGATCCGCCTGCGCGCGGAGATCCGGAAGCAGCCCGGGGCCATCCCGGTGCCGGGCGGAGCGGCGGGCAGCTTCTTCTGGAACGGGCTCGGTTTCCTGACGACCGCGGTCGCGATCGTGCTCGCGCTCATTCCGCCCTCGGACACGGAGAACAAGACCTCCTTCTTCGTGCAGGTCTTCGTCGGCTCCTTCGGCTTCCTCGCCGCGGGCCTCGTGCTCTACGCGCTCGCGGAGCGGCGCCGCCGTCGCACCGAGAGCGCCGGCTCGGACCTCTAGCGGCACGCTTCGCGGGCCGACGGGAGAGCAAGGGGAAGTCGCCCGCGCACTCTCTCCCTCCGAGCTCGCCTTCTGCATATAGTCATCGCGGAAGGGCAACGCATGAGCCTCGCTACCGGGACGCGCCTCGGTCCCTATGAGATCGTCGCGCCGCTCGGCGCCGGCGGCATGGGCGAGGTGTACCGCGCGCGCGACACGCAGCTCGAACGCGACGTAGCCGTCAAGGTCCTGGCCGAGGCGCTGGCGGGCGATCCCGAGCACCTCGGACGCTTCGCGCGCGAGGCGCGCATGCTCGCCGCTCTCAACCATCCGCACATCGCCGCGATCTACGGACTCGACGAGCGCGACGGCGTCCGATTCCTCGTGCTCGAGCTCGTCGAGGGTGAGTCCCTCGAGGCGAAGCTCGCCGCCGGCGCCCTGCCGGTCCGCCAGGCGCTCGAGTGGGCCGGGCAGATCGCCGACGCGCTGACCGCCGCGCACGAGAAGGGCATCGTGCACCGCGACCTGAAGCCCTCCAACATCCACGTGACGCCGGAAGGCCGCGCGAAGGTCCTGGACTTCGGCCTGGCGAAGCCGGTCACGCAAGCCGTTTCCGCTGGATCCCACGCGATCACGTCCGACTCGGTGACCGCCTCCGGCACCGTCGTGGGCACTCCCTCGTACATGAGCCCGGAGCAGGCCAGAGGCGGCCCGATCGACCGCCGCACCGACCTCTGGTCGCTGGGGTGCGTCCTCTACGAGATGCTGACCGGCCGCCGCGCGTTCGCCGGCGAGACCGTCGCGGACTGCTTCGCGGCGATCCTGCACGACGAGCCCGACTGGAAGCGCCTCCCCGGCGCCGTGCCGACTCCGCTCCGCCGGCTGCTGCGCCGATGTCTCGAGAAGGACACCGAGAAGCGGCTCCGCGACGCTTCGGAGGTCCGATATGAGATCGGCGAGGCGCTCGAGCCGCCGACCCGATCGCGCGCGCGCCGGGCCCGCTCCGCGGCGCCGGCCGCGCCGACGCGCCTGACGCAACTGACGCTTTCGCGAGGCCTCGAGGAGTCGCCGGTTTTCTCGCCGAACGGCGAGGAGCTCGCCTACGCCGCCGACTTCGAGGGCGTTCGCAAGATCTTCGTCCGCCGCTCGGCGGGAGGCGGGGAGACACGACTGACCTCCGGATCCCATGACGACACCCAGCCATGCTGGTCGCCCGACGGCGGCTCGCTCGCGTTCGTCCGAGCGCGTCAGCCCGGGCGGAAGCTCGAACCCGGCGACGTCTTCGGCGCCTACTCGGACGGCGACGTCTGGACGATCGAACGCTCGAGCGGCCGCGAGACGCGACTCCTGGCCGACGCGTACAACCCCTGCTTCTCGCCGGACGGCGCGCGTCTCGCGGTCGATGCGCACTGGGCAGGACAGCGCCGGATCTGGATCGTCGACGCGTTCGGACACAATCCGCAGCAGCTCACGAGCGACGTGTCCGAGGCGTTCGCGCACGTCCGTCCCCGTTGGTCTTCGGACGGACGCCGGATCGTCTTCCAGAGCAAGGAGAGCACGAAGTTCGACGTGCGGGTCGTCGACGTGCAGACGCAGAAGCTCACCTGGGTGACCAACGATCTCTTCCAGGACCTGCAGCCGGTCTGGTCGCCCTCCGGACGGCACATCTACTTCTCCTCCTATCGAAGCGGAGGACTGAATCTCTGGCGCATCGCGGTGTCGTCGAGCGGCCGACCGCGCGGAGCGCCCCAGCAGCTGACGACCGGGGCCGGGCAGGACCTGGAACCCTCGCCGTCGGCGGACGGAAGCCGCCTCGCGTTCTCGATCCGCCGCCAGAACGCCGACCTGTGGACGCTCCCGGTGGATCCTGCGAGCGGACGGCCGACCGGTCCCCCAACCGAGGCGATCGCGACGAACCGCGAGGACAGCCGCGGCGCGTGGTCGCCCGACGGGAGGCGCATCGCGTTCAACTCCGATCGCGGCGGCGAGATGAACATCTGGGTCCAGGACCTCGGCGGCGGCGCGACGAGGGACCCGGAAGCGAGGCAGCTTACTCACGGAGCCGGCGGCGACTACCAGGGCACATGGTCGCCGGACGGACGCACGATCGTGTTCTTCTCCTCGCGGTCGGGCACGGCCGACATCTGGAGGGTCGACGTTGGCTCGGGCGACACGACACCGCTGACGCAGACGCCGTCGCTCGACGTCAATCCGTTCTTCTCGCCCGACGGACGCTGGATCGCGTTCCAGTCGGACCGGAGCGGGCGCCTCGAGGTCTGGCTCATGCGCGCGGACGGTTCCGATCCGCGCCCCCTGACGCGGACCGGCGTGATCGGGCACTTCCTGCGCTGGACGCCGGACGCCCGCGCCGTCGTCTACCGGGCCCCGGGCCCGCCGCGGACGATGCGTGTCGCGCTCGACGGGGGCGATCCCGAGCCGACGGCCGAGGTCGCCGGAGGCGCGCACATGTCATTCTCGCCGGACTTCTCGCGCATCATGGACGTCGTCGCGCACAAGACGCTGTGGGTCTCGCCGCTTCGGGGAGGTGCGCCGGAGAAGGTGTTCGAGTTCGAGGATTCCGACTCGCGCATCGACTATCCCGCGTGGTCGCCGGACGGGACCCGCGTCCTGTTCGACCGGTTTCGCCCGCAGGGAAGCGACATCTGGATGATGGAGGGAGTCGAGTGAGAATGGGGCTTCTGCTGAGCGCATTCATTCTCGCCGCCGCCGCCCGGTTTCCCGCTCCGCAGGCGGACGGCTGGGCCGAGTCGACGCCGGAGCGCGAGGGTCTCGACCGCGCCGCTCTCGCGGCGTTCGACGCGGAGCTCGCCGCCGGCAAGCACGGCTACGTCGACTCGATGCTCGTGATCCGCCACGGGCGCGTCGCCTACGAGAAGACGTACGACTGGTCGAAGGAGTACGTCCGGCTCTTCGCCGGCAAGGGCGCGCCGGGCATCTACAACTACTACGACCCGGGCTGGCACCCGTACTACAAGGGCACGCGGCTGCACACGATGCAGTCCGTGTCGAAGAGCGTCACGTCGGCGCTCGTCGGGATCGCGATCGCGCGCGGCGAGATCCCCGGCGTGGACGTGAAAGTCATGCCGTACTTCTCGGATTTCGGCATCCCGCCCGACCCGCGGCGCGACGCGATGACGCTGCGCGACGTGCTCACGATGACGACGGGCATCCGCTGGGACGAGGAGTCGACGGACTACACCGACCCTCGCAACAACTGCGCGGTCATGGAGAGCAAGGACGACTGGGTCAGGTACGTGCTCGAGCAACCGATGGCCGAGCAGCCCGGGAAGGCGTTCGTCTACAACAGCGGCGCGACGGAGCTGCTGTCGTACCTGATCTGGAAGACGACGGGCAGGCAGGCGGACGACTACGCGAAGGAGCACCTCTTCGCTCCTCTCGGAATCGACTTCCACTGGAAGCGGACCCGCAAAGGCCTCGCGGACACCGAGGGAGGCCTGTACCTCGCTCCTCGCGACCTGGCGAAGCTCGGCGAGCTCTACATGAAGGACGGCGTCTGGCGGGGCAAACGAATCCTGCCCAAAGGCTGGGCCGCCGAATCGGTAGCGCCGCGAGTCGATACGCACGAGAAGGGATTCCGCTACGGGTACCAGTGGTGGATCCCCCCGGCCTCCGCGTCGGACGGGGCGAATCCAAAGGCGTTCGCGGCGTGGGGCTACGGCGGGCAGTTTCTCTTCGTCGTGCCCGATCTCGACCTGATCGCGGTCTTCACCGGCTGGAACATCTACGACAAGCCGGAGCTCGATCCCGTCCTCGCGTTGGGCCGGCTGCGCAACGCGATCCGGGACCACCGTCCGTGACCCTCTCCGCGGGAACTCGCCTCGGTTCCTACGAGGTTCTCTCGCCGCTCGGCGCGGGAGGGATGGGAGAGGTCTACCGGGCGCGCGACACGCGGCTCGGGCGCGAGGCCGCGATCAAGGTGCTGCCGGCGGCGTTTGCGCGCGACGAGGAGCGGCTGGCCCGGTTCGAGCAGGAGGCGCGGTCGGCCTCGGCGCTCAACCATGCGGGCATCGTCACGATCTACGAGATCGGCCGCGCCGACGACACGCCGTACATCGCGATGGAGCTCGTCGACGGCCGGACGCTGCGCGACCAGCTCTCGGAAGGCGCGACTCCGCTTCGCCGCCTGCTCGCCCAGGCGAGCCAGATGGCCGACGCGCTCGCGCGCGCGCACGAGGCCGGCATCGTGCACCGGGACCTCAAGCCCGAGAACGTCATGACGACCCGCGACGGGATCAAGATCCTGGACTTCGGGCTGGCGAAGCTCATCCCGAGAACCGAGGGTGATTCCTCGCAGCTGGCGACCGCGATCGAGCCGACCCGCTCCGGAGTCGTGATCGGGACGGCGGGCTACATGTCGCCCGAACAGGCGAGCGGGCACGCCGTGGACTTCCGCTCGGACCAGTTCGCGCTGGGGTCAATCCTGTACGAGATGGCCGCCGGCCGGCGGGCGTTCTCCCGCGGCACGGCCGCGGAGACCCTCGCCGCGATCATCCGCGACGACCCGGAGCCGCTCGAGTCTCTCTCGCCGGGCGTCCTCGCGCCGCTGCGCTGGGTGATCGAGCGGTGTCTCCAGAAGGATCCGCACGATCGGTACGCGGCCACGCGCGATCTCGCGCGCGATCTCGCACAGCTTCGCGATCACGCCTCGGAGATCGGGCGCGAGACGTCCTCCGCGCCGCCTTCGGCCGCCCGGCGAAGCAACCGGCTGATTCCCGCCGTCGCCGGCGCGTTGCTCCTCGCCGGCATCGCCGTCGCGGCGCTGCTGCTTCGTCCGCGGCGGCCGGCGGATTCGCGGGCGGTTCGATTCACGGTCCCGATTCCGCGCGGGACGACGTACGCGCCTCCGATCGAGACGTCTCGCGGCTTCTCCATCTCGCCCGACGGCACCCGCCTCGCGATCGAGGCGATCTCCCACGGCCACCGCCGACTCTACGTGCGGCCGCTCGACGCCGACGAGGCCACCGAGATCGAGGGATCGATCGACGCGACGGCGGCGTTCTGGTCGCCGGACAGCCGGTCGCTCGCCTTCTTCGCAAACGGCAAGCTGAAGCGAATCCCCGCCGCCGGCGGCCCTGCGGCCGACGTCTGCGACGCGCGGTTCGCCACGGTCGGCGCCTGGGGCGGATCCGACACCATTCTCTTCGTGAACATCGACCCGCCCGGGATCTACCGCGTCCCCGCGGCCGGCGGCGAGGCCGTGCGCGTCACGGTCCCGAGTCTCCCGAACGGGCAGGAGATCTTCCTCTGGCCCCAGCTCCTCTCCGACGAAAGCCGATTCCTGTACCTGTCGAACCGCTTCTCCGGCCGCGCGAAGCGCGAGCTCAGGATCGCCCCGCTGGACGGGAAGCCGGGACGGACTCTGGGCCAGATCGACTACCGCTTCGAATATTCCGCTCCCGGGTGGCTTCTCTATCTTCGAGACGGGTCGCTCATGGCGCAGCCGTTCGACGAGAAACAGGGATGGTTGAGCGGCGAGCCGCGGGTCGTGGCGACGAACGTTCACCATCACTACGGGCCGGGAAACGCGAGCTTCTCCGTCTCTCGCAACGGCACGATCGCGTATCAGAGCGCCGCGGCGCCGTCGCGACTCGCGTGGATCGATCGGGGCGGCAAGGAGATCGGAACGCTCGGCGCGCCCTCGGTCGTGGAAGTCCTGCGGATCTCACCGGACGGCGGCCGCGCCGCGGTCGACATCGCGGATCCGAAAACCGGAACGGCGGACGTCTGGATATTCGAGCTCGCGTCGGGGGTCTCGACGCGCCTGCACACGGACTCCGTCGACGAGAAGCACCCGGTCTGGTCGCCCGACGGCTCGAGGCTCTACTACCGTTCGGATCGCAACGGGCCGCCGGACATCTACGAGCTGACCCTCCGAGACTCGACCGAGAAAGACCTCCACCCGCAGCCCGGCGTCGAGCAGCCGGAGGACGCCTCCCGCGACGGACAGCTGCTCGTCTCGGTGCGCGAGACGCAATCCGAGGTCTGGAACCTGCAACTGCTGCCCCTGGGCGGGGGGCGCGCGCCGGCGGCGTGGCCCGCGACGCGGTTCAGCCAGACGAGCCCGCGCCTGTCGCCCGACGGCCGCTGGATCGCCTACGCGTCGGACGAATCCGGCGACCCCGAGGTGTACGTCGCCGCGACGGAGGGAGGCGCCGATAAACGCCGCATCTCGGCGGCGGGCGGACGGCGTCCGAGGTGGCGCGCCGACGGCAAGGAGCTCTTCTTCCTGGCGCCCGGCGGCGTGGTCATGGCCGCGGAGGTGCGCCCGGGAGAGTCGTGGACGGCCGCGGCTCCCCAGCCGCTGTTTCGCCTGGAGACCGAGATCGAGAACTGGGACGTGGCTCCCGACGGCGCGAGATTCCTGGTCACGATGCCCGTCGAGAAGACTCGCGAGTCGCCGCTCCACGTCATCCTGAACTGGCCCGAGGCGCTGAAGAATCCATGAGCCTCGCCGCCGGAGCGCGCCTCGGTCCCTACGAGATCCTCGCGCCGCTCGGCGCCGGCGGAATGGGCGAGGTCTATCGCGCCCGCGACACGCGGCTCGGGCGTGACGTCGCGGTCAAAGTGTTGCCCGCGGCGCTGGCGACCGATCCCGAGCGGCTCCGGCGCTTCGAGCGCGAGGCGCGCGCGGCCTCCGCGCTCAATCATCCGAACATCCTCTCGATCCACGACCTCGGTACGCACGAGGGAGTGTCGTACGTGGTCTTCGAGCTGCTCGAGGGCCAGACTCTCCGTGAACGCCTGTCCGAAGAGAGGATTCCTGTCCGCCGCGCCGTGGACTACGGAGTCGAGCTCGCGCGGGGACTCGCCGCAGCGCACGAGAAGGGAATCGTGCACCGCGATCTCAAGCCGGAAAACGTCTTCCTGACCGCGGACGGACAACTCAAGATTCTGGACTTCGGGCTCGCGACCCGCGTCCCGCCCGAGGCGAAGCAGCCTGTCACGACGGCCCCGACGCAGACCGCCGCGACGGAGCCGGGCGTCGTGATGGGCACCGTGGGTTACATGTCACCCGAGCAGGTGCGCGGGCAGCCCGCGGATCCGCGTTCGGACGTCTTCGCTCTCGGCGCGCTTCTCTACGAGATGCTGACGGGCGAACGCGCATTCGCCGGAGCCACGACGGCGGACACCATGAGCGCGATCCTCCGCGAACATCCTCCGGAGCCCTCGAGCCGGCGTCCGGAGGCGACTGCGGCTCTGGATCGCGTGGTCGCGCGCTGCCTGGAGAAGAACGCTTCCGAGCGCTACCAGTCCGTCCGCGATCTGGGCTATGCGCTCGGGGAGCCCGGGCTGCTCGTCTCGGCCCCGGTGCCCGTGGCGCCGCCCGCGCCACGCCGGCGCCGTTGGGCCGCCGCGACCGTGACCGGAGCGGCCGTCCTGCTCGTCGCGCTCTTCGCGGCCAACGTCGGGGGCGTCCGCGACCGGCTCCTGTCTTCTCCGGCGAAACATCGGATCCAGTCGCTCGCTGTCCTCCCGCTCGAGAATTTCTCACGCGATCCCGACCAGGAGTACTTCGCGGACGGGATGACCGAGGAGCTGATCACGAATCTGGCGCAGATCGGCTCACTCCGCGTCAGCTCGCGGACGTCCGCCATGCGGTACAAGAAGACCAGCAAGTCGGTGCCGGAGATCGGACGCGAGCTGGGAGTGGACGCGGTGCTCGAGGGCTCGGTGCAGCGGGCGGGCAATCGGGTGCGCATCACCGCGCAGCTGGTCGACGCCGCATCGGACCGGCACGTCTGGGCTTCCAGCTACGAGCGGGAGCTCAGCGACGTGCTCTCGCTTCAGGCGGAGGTCGCGCGGGCGATCGCCGCCGAGATCGGCGTCAGGCTCACGCCGCAGGAGCGCTCGCGGCTCGCCCGGAAGCGGACGATCGACCCCCAGGCGTACGAGGCGTACCTCAAGGGCCTCTACCATCTTTATCGCAAGACGCCCTCCGACACCGAAGAGGCGCTTCGCTACTTCGAGCAGGCGGGGGCCACGCAGCCCGACTACGCCCTCGCCCAGGTGGGAATCTCCGAGACGTACGCTCAAATGGCGGGTTCGGCCTACGACCTCCTCCCTCCCCTCGAGGCCTACCCGAAGGCGAGGGCCGCGGCGAAGCGCGCGGTGGAGCTCGAGCCCGACCTCGCGCGCGGCTACAACTCGCTGGCGTGGATCGCGTTCGTCCTCGACCACGACGTCCCGACGGCCGAGGCCCAGTTCCGCCGGGCGCTCGCCCTCGATCCGAACCTTCCGGAGATTCGCCAGACGTACGCCGTGCTTCTCGCGAGAACGTCGCGATTCGACGACGCCATTCGCGAGATGAAGCGGGCGCAGGAGCTCGACCCGCTCTCCTCGTACTTCGCGACGGGCGTCGGATTCGCCCTTCTCTGGGCGAAACGTCACGATGAGGCCACGAGCTGGTTTCGACGAGTCCTCGAAACCGATCCGAAGTTCCTGCGCGCGCACTGGGGCCTGGGCCTCACCGAGGCGTCGGCGCGAGCTTACGCCGCCTCGATTCCCGAGCTTCAGAAGGCGGTCGACCTGTCTGACGGCGGGGCGGCGTTCCTGTGCTCCCTCGGTTATGCGTTCGCCGCCGTGAACAGGCGGACGGAGGCCACCCGAATCGTGGAAGAGCTGATGAAAAGATCCAGATCGGGCTACGTTCCGGCGAGCACCGTCGCCGCCGTCTTCTCGGGCCTGGGAGACAGGGATCAGGCGATGACGTGGCTCGAGCGTGCCGATCGCGAGCGGGATCCATGGGTGACGTCGCTCGCCATCGACTTCATGTTCGATCCTCTCCGCTCGGATCCTCGGTTCCAGAGCCTGGTGCATCGGTTGGGACTGAGCTGAGCCCGCACCCGACGACACGCGGTCGTACCGTTACCGCTTCCTGAGGATCCTCGACGAGTTCGGCGTGATCGCCGTCTGCTCGATCCGGCTTTCGCCCGGGCCTACGCCAGGAACCTCGACTTCAGCGCCGCGAGGCTCGAGGACAGGTCACCCTGCTGCTCGACGTGTCCCTTCGGCGTCAGTTGATCGATGACCATCGGCAGGATCGCCGCGAGCGCTCCGGCGACCGCGCCCGGCGGAAGCCCGAGCTTCTGCGACATGCCCTGGACCTGGCCGTGGCCGAGCACGCTCGACACTTCGTCGCCGGAGACCGGCACGTTCTTTCCGGTCGAGACCCACGAGTCGGCTTGCTGGCCGAGGCCGGCCGTACGGAACTTGTCGAGAAGGCCCGAGAGCCCGCCCGGCTGTCCGGCGATCACGCTCGTTGCCATGTCCATGAGCGAGCCCTGCCGAGTCTCGTCACCGAAGTGATTCCCGAGCTGACCGCCCGCCGCGCCGAGAAGCTGGTCGAAGAGTCCCATGGCAACCTCCTTGAAGGTGAGACCGAGATATCACGGACTCCTGGATGGTCAGACCGAGGGGTTACCCGGACCCGGCTCGCTCCGGCGCGGCCCCGCGAGGCGGTTGCGCTACAGCCTGATCAGGCACCACTCCTCGGACCACGGCAGGCGCGACATCTGGAGCGACGGCCTGCCCGCCGACTGCACCGCGAAGCCGTCCGAGAAGTTGACGCCGAACCCATTCTCCGGGTCGTAGAGCCCCGGCTCGACGGAGAAGATCATCCCCGCCTCGAGCATCGTGTAGTCGCCGAGCGCGAGGTACGGAGGCTGGTGCCCCTCGACGCCCATGCCGTGCGCGGGCCGGTGGTAGATGTATTTCGCCATCCCCTCCTTCACCTGGTGGCCGTGGATCTCGTACGCGACCGTCGAGCACGCGACGCCCTCGCGCGAGAGCTCCTTCTGCATCAGGCAGCAGTCCCGCGAGACGGTCCACACCTTCTTCTGGTGATCGGTCCACGGAGCGATGAGGAACGCGCGGTAGAGCTCGCCGCCGCAGCCGCCGATCTCGACGCCTCCGGCGATCTGGAGCGCCTGCCCCTTCTGGATCTTGTTGTAGTGCATCTGGTTCGGGTGCGGGTAGGCCGTGCCGACGCCGCAGCGGACGCCGACCTCCAGGTCGATGCCGACGGCGGTGTGCGGCTTGCCGTCGCGCCGGATGCCCGACATGAGCCGGCCCATCCCGAACTCCTGGGCGGCCATGCCGAGCTCGTAGTCGGTCAGGTCCGTGCCCTTCGCGAGGAGCAGGTCGCGCGCGAACGCGTGCGTCTCGTCGAAGACGCGGTAGGCGCGACGCCAGAGCGCGAGCTCCTCGGGCGACTTGACCATGCGCATCCTCTCGCAGTGCTCCGCGACCGAGTCGAACTTCGTGTCCTTGAGGAAGACGCTCGATGCCTTGGAGAGCTGCCTCGGCGAGAGGTCGCGGTCGGTGGCGATCCGCTTGCCGTCGTAGCCGCGCTTCTTCAGTCCCTTCAGCACCCACTCGAAGAGGTCGACCTTCGCGCCCTGCTGGACCTTGCCCTCGTTCGGGAACGCGCCGTCGGCGTGCTGGAAGTCGAAGTAGTACTCGGACTCGGTCGCCCACCATCCCTTGACGAGGTCGCGGTCCAGGCCCGGGTGAAACCAGATCGTCGCGAGCCGGTCGGCGGGGAGGAAGACGGAGAACGGCCGCTCGGTGGTCGTGAAGAAGAGGCCGGTGAAGTAGATGATGTTCATCGGGTCCGCCAGCCAGACCCCGGCGAACCCGTTCTCGCCGAGGTACGCCTGCAGCGCCTTCGCGCGCGCCTGGTGCCACTCGAGTGGAAGGCGGTCGACCGTCGCCGGCGCGAGGCCGTCGTCGTCCTTCAGGAAGAGCGCGGCGGAACGGGAGCCGTCCACGTCGGGCGCCAGCCGGGACACGGCCAGGGGCGAGCCCGCCGCGAGCGCGGCGCCGCCCGCGGAGACGAGACCTCCCGAGACGAGGAACGACCTGCGGTCGAGCGTCATGTTCTCCTCCGAAAAGGCGGTGCGATCCTACCGAAGACCGGCTAGGGTAGAGCGCGAATGACACTGCTCCTCGTCCTCGTCGGACTGGGCGCCGTCGGGTTCCTCGTCGACCGGGTGCTGCTCTGGATGGAGTGGCGCGGCTGGATCGACTACCGCCGCACCGACCCGGGCCGGTTCCAGGCGAGCCAGGTCGGGCCGGCGTTCCTCGCCATCCAGGGGCTCCTCGAGCCCGACAGGAGGCACGCGGCGGAGGAGCGGACCCGGCTTCGGACCGAGCGCGACGCGTCCGAAGACGGAAAGGACCCCGAGCCGCCGGACGGGGAGGAGGGCCGCGCTTGAGGCGCCGCCTGGCCTTCTACTACGTCTCGACCGTCGGGGTCTTCGGTGCGGGCATCGCCCTGGTGCTCATGCAGGGACGCGCGCTCGAATCCGCGCGTCCGGGAGCGTCCGCCCCGCCCGGGGGCGCCGCACCGGTGTCGCAGAACGTTCTCGACGCGCTGAGGCATCCGCTGCCCCTGCTGCTCGTCCAACTCATTCTCGTCGTGGCCGCGGCGCGCGCTCTCGGCGCGCTCTTCCAGCGGATCGGCCAGCCCCCGGTCATCGGCGAGATCGTCGCCGGCATCCTCCTCGGGCCTTCGTTCCTCGGAGCGCTCGCGCCGCGGACGTTCGAGACGCTCTTCCCGGCGTCGGCGGCCGGGCTGCTCAAGCTTTTCGCGGAGATCGGCGTGCTCCTGTTCCTGTTCGCCGTCGGGCTCGAGCTCGACGTGGGCCGCCTGCGGCAGAGCGCGCGGACTGCAGTCGTCGTCAGCCACGCGTCAATCGTCGTGCCCTACTTTCTCGGGGTCGGCAGCGCGCTCTTCCTGTATCGGGAGCACGCGCCGGCCGGCGTGCCCTTCGCGCCGTTCGCCCTGTTCATGGGGATCGCGATGAGCATCACCGCGTTCCCCGTGCTGGTTCGCATCCTCAAGGAGAAGGGGCTCTTCGGCAGCGAGCTCGGCAACACCGCGGTGACCGCCGCCGCGGTGGACGACGTGACGGCGTGGAGCCTGCTGGCGATGGTGGTGGCGATCTCGGCGTCGCGCGGCCTCTGGGCGGCGACGGTCACGATGCTGCTCACGGTCGCGTTCGTCGCCGCGATGGTGCTCGCGGTCGGGCCGGCACTGCGGCGGCTCCTCGTCGCGCACGCCGAGCGGAACGAGCCCGGCAAGACGGCGGTGGCAGCCGTGCTGGTCGTCCTGCTCGCCTCGGCGCTGACGACGGAGCTCATCGGCATCCACGCCCTCTTCGGCGCATTCCTCGCCGGCGTGGTCATGCCCCGGCGGCCACGGTTCCGCGCTTACCTTACGGAGCGGCTCGAGGAGTTCTCCTCCGTGTTCCTCCTCCCGGTGTTTTTCGCGTTCACCGGTCTGCGGACGCGAATCGGCCTGCTCGACGACGCGCGCAGCTGGCTCATCTGCGGGGCGCTCATCCTGGTCGCGACGGCGGGTAAGCTCGGCGGCACGCTCTTCGCTGCGCGTGCGAGCGGAGCCTCGTGGTACGACGCGTTCACGCTCGGGGCGCTGATGAACTCGCGCGGCCTGATGGAGCTGATCGCGCTGAATGTCGGCTACGAGCTGGGGATTCTCTCGCCGAGGATCTTCGCGATGATGGTTCTGATGGCGCTCGTCACGACGTTCGCGACGAGCCCGCTGCTGTCGATCGCGAACCGATGGAGCGGCGCATCCACCGCCTCGGCCGCGCGGCTTCGCTCGACGAGCTGACGGCGAGGGTCAGGTCTCCGTTTTCGCATCCGGGTCAGGCCTCTCCGCTGTCCTTCACTTCACCGCCACCGCCAGCGTGTCGTGATGGAGGGCGATCAGCGTGCGGAGATATGGGCCGATCGCCTTCGGAGAGTCGAAGCCGGCCGCGCGCGCCGCTTCGTCCTGCTTCGCCTCGGGAACGTCGGAGGAGCCCGCGTAGTGCTTCAGGTCGCGGAACGCGCCGACCGTGAAGATGTCCCAGTGGGCGCCCGCCTCGCGCGTGAAGATGAGGTTCTCCGGCTGGCCGATCGCGCGGGAGTAGGCGTTTTCCATCTCGCGCTCGCGATAGAGGTCGCGCTGGCGGCCCGGCAGGGAATCGAACATCTCGACGTGGAAGAAGCCCGCCTCGCCGAGCTGTCTGCGGACGCTCTCGAGCGGCGGTCCGAGGACGAAGACGTCCTCCTGCCAGGCGAGGTCGGCGGCGAGGCGGTCGCGATCCGCCCCGGCGGCCTCGGCCGCCTTGCCGCGGGAACGGACCCGCTCCGGGGAGAAGTAGCTCTCCACGCTTCCCATGGGAAAGAGGAGGAGCAGGTCCCACCGGTCGCCCTGGCTGTGGCGCATCGCGATCGGCGGCTCGTCGCCGCTCCCCTTCACGCCGGGCCAGCCGGCCTTGTAGAAGTCCACCACCTCCAGCAGCTTGCCGGGAGCCGCCTGGAGGAGGGCGGCGCGATACAGGTACGTCCCACCCGTGGAGCCCGCTGGAGCAGGCGGGGAGACGCGCAACAGAAGAGCGAAGGCAAGTATCAGCATTTACGGATTATCGGTCAGGCGCCGGCGCCTTTGGACCGACGACGAGCACGGCGCCACGAAGGTCATCCTTCTGCCTGTCATCCCGAGGAGCGAAGCGACGAGGGACCCCTTTCAAGCCGCACCACGACTACAAAGGGGTCCCTCGCTGCGCTCGGGATCAAAGAGCGCCGACAACGCGCCTGTCTTCAGACCCCAGACGGAGACCTGATCTCAGGCCGTCAAGGGAGACCTGACCCCACGAAAAAAGCGCATTGTGTTAAAATTTTTCGCGAATTACATCGATGAAATTCATGAGTGTGGTCGCCCGAAGCTTTTCGACGGCCGAGGCGGCCCGCCTGACGGGGCTGACTCCGCGGCAGCTCGACCACTGGGATCGCCGCGGGTTCCTGCGGCCGTCTCTCGAGCGCGCGGCCGGGTACGGCTCGGCGCGGCGCTACTCGTTCGCCGACGTCGTGCGCCTGCGCGTCGCGGCGCGGCTGCGCGCGAACGGCGTCGGGCTCGCACGGATCCGGCGGTGCGCCCAGGCGCTCGCGCGCCTCGACCCGACGGCCGACCTCGCCGACGCGCGCCTGCTCGTCATCGGTTCCTCCGTGCTCTGGGCCCGCTCCGACCGCGAGGTCGTGGACCTGCTCAAGGACGGACAGCTCGTTCTCGTCTGCTCGGTCGGCGACGCGGTGGCCGAGGCCGCCGGCGCCGTCGCCCGCCTCTCCCGCGAGGCGGACCGCGCGGACTCTCCCGCCGCGCGGCTGCCGCGGCGCTCCGGTTCCAGGAGCTGAGCCCCGGTCTCCCCGCAGGACAGCGACGACGATGCGGCTCAATACCGGTGACCTCGCGGCCCGCGTGGAGCGTCTCGCCCGGCTGGGGCGCCGCCGCGATTTCTCCCTGCCGGCCTTTCGCCGGACCCTCGACGGCCTGGTCACGAACGGCGACCGCGGCGAGCTCCTGCGCCAGCTGCTCGCCGACTGGACCGGGCTGCCGTTCGAGGCGTACGAGGCGCAGGAGAGGTGGGACGAGATCGAGCGTCTCATCCCCGAGCTGCGCGAGAAGCTCGGGGCGCCGCTCGGCCTCCAGACGGTGCTGCTCCACCACCTCCACAGCCGCAAGGGCCTGATCAAGGAGCCGCGCCTCGTCTCCGAGGAGCACCTCGCGGTGCTGCGCGTCAACGCGATCACCGATCCCCTGACGGGCCTTTACAACCGGCGGTTCCTCCTCGACCACCTCGCTCGCGAGATCTCGCGCGCCGAGAGGACGGAGGCGATGCTCGCCGTGGCGATGATGGACCTGAAGGGCTTCAAGTCCATCAACGACCGCCTGGGACACCCCGTCGGCGACAGCGTCCTCGTCCGAACCGCGCGCGTCGTCCGCGAGTCGCTCCGCGCGATCGACGCGGGCTGTCGCTGGGGCGGCGACGAGTTCGTCCTCGTCCTGCCGAACACGGACATGATCGCCGCCCTCGCGGTCGCCGAGCGCGTGCGGGAGCGCGTCTCGGCCATGTCCCTGCCGGCGCGCGGCGGACTCTCGCTCGACCTGCACTACGGCGTCGCGTCGTATCCGCAGGACGGCAAGAGCGTGGATTTCCTGATCAAGGTCGCGGACCTGCGGCTCTACCAGTGCCGCTCGCAGTCCGCGTGGGCCGGCTCCGAGCGGCGGATGTACCCGCGGTTCGCGCCCGAGGCGATGACCGTCCGGATGGACGGCAAGGGACGCACGGTGACGGCGCCGGTCGTCGACGTCAGCTTCGGCGGCATCGCGTTCCGCGCCCGGCGCCCGGAGAAGTGGCCGCCGCGCTGGAAGGCGGAGATCGTGCAGCGACAGGATCCCGAGCGCCACCCCGTCAAGCTGCGCGCGCTGAACTGGGCGCCGTTGCCGGGCGGAGGCGTTCGGGTCGGGTGCGCCTATGTCTGAGCCTCGACTTCTCACGGCTCGCGGCACACGGCCCGCCGCCCGAGGGGTCGCCGCTTGAAGGACGCGGCCTTTGCCGCACATCGAGCCGCCGCCTCCGGCCTCTTCCTCCTCTTCACCCTCATCGCCATCGTCCTGAAGATGGGCGACGCGCGCCTGCTCGCGCTCGCCGCCGGCGGCGCGCTGGCCACGCAGTTCCTGTCGACGCGGCCCGCGACTCGCGCCGCGCTGGGCGCCTTTGCCGCGCCGCTCGCCCTCGTGGCGGACCTGCTCCTTCTCTTCTGCGCGATGTCCCTGACCGGCGGGGCGTTCTCCCCCTACGCCCTGCTGCTTCCCGCCGGGGTGACGCTCGCGTGGCACTGCGCCGGGAGGCCCGCCGCGCGCTTCTACGCGGCCGCCTCGCTCATCGGCATCGCCGCGCTCGCCTCGATCGCGGGGCTGCCGACGGCGGGGGCCGGGCCGCTCTTCGCGCTCGCGGCGGTCGCGCTGTCCGCACCGGCGCTCCTCGTGGCCCTCGAGATCGCAAAACCGGCCGCCCAGGGCGAGAGGGCCGAGCTCTCCGCCGACTTCGCCCGGCCGCTCATCGAGGCCCAGCCCACCGCCCCTCCCGCGCGAGAACCGCATCGCTCCGCGGCCGAGGCATCCGCGCCCCGCCGCGAGCCCGACGCCGAGATCCTCCATGACCTGCGGTCTCCCCTCTCGGTCATCCGCGTCTACACGGACCTGATCCAGGAGGCCGCCCGTCGCGGCGAGCTGCCGAATGCCGAGTACCTCGCCAACCTCGCGCGCGAGATCGACCTCGCGGAGCGCCTCGTCGGAACGCCCGCGCATCTGCCGGATCCCGCCGAGCACCTCCAGGCGCCGCAGAACGCGGACCTCGTCGAGATCCTCGGATCGCTCGCGACCGCGTACCGTCTCGCGCACGGCGGCCGGATCCGCATCGAGTTCATCGCCGAGCGGCCGCAGCTTCCGGTCCAGGCCGATCCCGTCGCTCTGCAGCGCGCGTTCCGCAACGTCCTCGACAACGCGATCAAGTACACTCCGGACGCCGGCGAGGTTCGGATCCGCGCGGGCGCGGCGGGTCCCCAGGCATTCGTCGTGGTCAAGGACACGGGAATGGGCATGAGTCCGGAAGAGCGCGCGCGAGCGTTCGACTACGCGTTTCGCGGTGCGGGCGCCGTCGCGTCCGGCACGCGGGGCAGGGGTCTCGGGCTCGCCGTCACCAAGGAGATCCTCGAGGCCAACGGCGGGAAGATCAGCCTCTCGAGCGAAGCGGGCTACGGCTCCGAGGTGACGATCATGCTTCCGTACCTGCGAGGCGGGCGGTGAAGCGGATCGTCGTCGTCGACGACGAGGCCACCGTCTCCGGCGCGGTCCGCGAGCTGCTCGCTCCGGAGGGCTTCCAGGTGGACTGCCCGCCCGACCCGCGCGCGGCGCTCGTCGACGCGATCCGGGACGTTCCGGATCTCGTCATCCTGGACGTGAACATGCCCGCGATGACGGGCTGGGAATTCTGCGCGATCCTGCGCCGCCAGAGCACGACGCGGGAGGTGCCGATCCTCTTCCTGACCGGCCGGTCGGAGGTGAAGGATCGCATCACCGCCATGCAGCTCGGCGGCTCCGACTTTCTCGCCAAGCCGTTCGGCGCCGACGACCTGCGCCGCAAGGTCCGCGCACTGCTTCGCGAATCGCACGCGATGGAGGAAGGATGAGGGCCAGACGCCGCACCGACACGGAGGCGATCTCCGTGGCGCCAACGCCACCGCTTCCGCTTCCGGACCTGCCCGTCGCGGAGGCCCTCGAGGAGCTGCGGCACGAGCGGATCGTGTACGACGGCGTCACCGGCCTGCCGCTCCATCCCTTCGAGAGACCCGAGCGGGCGGACGAGCGAATCGATCACCTCGGCGTCATCTACCTCCAGATCGGAAAGTTCATCGGCTTCGAGGAGCTCTTCGGCTGGGAGCACTACGATCGGGTCCTCGCGGCCGCGGCGGAGGTCCTCCAGGACGACGTCAAGTCTTCCCGCCTCGCTCCGTACGTCCACTCGATCCGCTTCACGGGGGCGGACGGGTTCTTCATCCTCTACAGCCTCCCGCCGCCGGTGCGCGGCCGCGTCCCGGTCTCGCTCGAGGATGAAGCGTCGCGTCTGCGCGCCGGCGTCGTGCGGCGGCTGCGGCAGACGCTCGAGAGCCAGACAGCGGACTTCCTGACGATCCTCGCCTCGAGCCTGGTCGCCGCCGACAATCCGCGCGTGCGGCCGTCTCGCCACGTGATCCGGACGCTGCAGGAGGCCGTGAAGATCGTCACGCAGCGCCAGACCCACGAGAAGCTCGAGCTCTTCGCCGGGCTGAAGAGCGTCATCGGGGCGCGCCAGCTCCGCCCGGCGTTCCAGCCGGTCCGGCATCTGCCCGACGGCGCGATCATGGGCTACGAGGCTTTGATCCGCGGGCCGCAGGGCTCGTCGCTCGAGCCGCCGGCGGTCCTCTTCGCCGTCGCCCACGAGAACGAGATGGACGTCGAGCTCGAGACGCTGTGCCTCGAGACGATCTTCTCGAACCTGCCGCGCGCGGTCAGCGACCGGCGGCTCTTCGTGAACGCGTCGGCGATGCTGCTGCGCCACCCCGTGTTCCTGGACGAACGCAACCTCGCGTCGATCAACCGGAGCCACGCGGACGTCGTCGTCGAGATCTCCGAGAAGGAGATGGTCCGGGACTACGACGCGTTTCGCGAGGTGCTCGAGCTCGTGCGGCGCGCGCACCTGAAGATCGCGATCGACGACGCGGGCTCGGGCTACTCCGGCCTCGAGACCATCCTGCAGGTCAAGCCCGACTACATCAAGGTCGCGGACTCGCTCGTGCGCCACATCCACGAGGACCCGATCAAGCGGGAGATCATCGCGAGCCTGACGGCGATCGGCCGCCGCATCGGCGCGACCCTCGTCGCCGAGGGAATCGAGGTCGAGCCGGAGCGCCGGACCCTCGTGGAGCTCGGCGTCGAGTTCGGGCAGGGTTTCCTGCTGGGACGCCCGGCGTTCACGGTCAACGGGAGAGCGACGAGAGGCTAGGCCCAACGCTCCCGGGTCGTAGGGGCGGGCCTTGCGCCCGCCCCCTCAAAAGCGACGGACGCGGCCGATGTTCCGTTGAGAGGGGCGGGGTCGAGCCCCGCCCCCAACGCCGATCCAATCCGTCGCGTTACGACGGAATCGTGCGCAGCGCCGCCGTCGCCGGGACCGGCTCCTCGCGCCCGGCGGCGACCCGCGGCTCCTCGCGAGGCTCGCCGCGCTTCCTGCCCTTCTTCCGGTCCAGCCGCTTCTGCAGCCGGTCCATGTAGATGTAGAAGACCGGCGTCACGTAAAGCGTCAGCAGCTGCGAGAAGAGCAGGCCGCCGACGACCGCGAGACCCAGCGGCCGCCGCGACTCGGCGCCGGCGCCGAAGCCCATCGCGATCGGCAGCGTGCCCATCAGTGCCGCCATCGTCGTCATCATGATCGGGCGGAACCGGACGATGCACGCCTCGTAGATCGCGTCCTGAGGGCTCTTGCCCTCCTTCTCCGCCTCGATCGCGAAGTCGACCATCATGATGCCGTTCTTCTTGACGAGACCGACGAGCATGATGATCCCGACGAACGCGTAGATCGACAGCTCGACGTTGAAGAGCATCAGCGTCACGAGCGCGCCGAAGCCGGCGAACGGCAGCGCCGTGAGGATCGTCAGCGGGTGGATGAAGCTCTCGTACAGGATCCCGAGCACCATGTAGATGACGACGATCGCGACGATCAGGAGGAGGCCGAGCCCCTGCAGCGAGCTCTGGAAGGCCTGCGCCGTCCCCTGGAAGCTCGTCTGCACGGTCGCCGGAAGCGTCCGGCGCGCCACCGCGTTGACGGCGGCGACCGCGTCGCCGAGCGCGACGCCCGGACGCAGGTTGAAGGAGATCGACACGGCGGGCAGCTGGCCCTGGTGCACGACGGAGAGCGGGCCGGTGCCGGGTGAGACCGACCCCAGCGAGCCGAGCGGCACGAGGTCGTTCGCGGAGGAGCGGACGTAGAGCATGCCGATCGCGTTCGGGTTGGCCTGGAACTCCGGGGCGAGCTCCATGATGACCTGGTACTGGTTGTTCGCCGCGTAGATCGTCGAGATCTGCCGCGTCCCGTACGCCGTGTACAGCGCGTCCTCGATCTTCTGCGTCGAGATGCCGAGGGCGGCCGCGCGGTCGCGATTGATGCGGACGTTGAGCTGCGGATTCGCGAGCTGCATGTCGCTCGTGACGTCCTGCACCATCGGCAACGCGCGCACCTTCTGCTCGAGGATGGGCGCATAGCGATAGAGCTCGGCGGTGTCCGCGTCCTGCAGCGTGTACTGGTACTGGCTCTTCGTCAGGCTTCCGCCCAGCCGGATCGGCGGCGGGACCTGCAGGAACACGCGGATGCCCGGCACCTTCGCGAGCTTCGGCCGGAGCTCCTGGATGATCTCGTCGGCGGTGCGCTTGCGCTCCTTGAGGGGCTTCAACTGGGCGAGCACGATGCCGGAGTTGCCGATGGCCACGTTGCCCCGCGGGCCGGCGCTCGAGAGGAGGTTGGCGACGTCGGGATCCTTGCGGATGATCGAGGCGACCTCGAGCTGCTTCGCGCGCATCGCCGGGAAGCCGATTCCCTGCGCGCCCTCCGTCGAGCCGAAGATGAGCCCCTGGTCCTCTGTCGGGAGGAAGCCCTTGGGGATCTTCACGAATAGCCACACCGTGGCGGCGAGCACCGCGACGGACATGACCAGCATGCGGCGGGGGTGGCGCAGCGCCGGACCGAGCGTCCGTACGTAGAGGCCGAGCATCGCGTCGAAGCCCTTCTCGCTCCACTTGTAGAAGCGGCCGTGCTCCTTCTCCTCCTCCGCGTGCGGCTTCAAGAACCGGCTGCAGAGCATCGGCGTCAGCGACAGCGAGACGAAGCCCGACACGAGGATCGCGACGCCGATGACGACCGCGAACTCGCGGAACAGGCGCCCGATGACGCCGCCCATGAAGAGGATCGGGATGAAGACCGCCGCGAGGGAGATCGTCATCGACAGGATCGTGAAGCCGATCTCCTTGGAACCGCGCAGCGCGGCCTCGAAGACGCCCTCCCCCCGCTCGATGTGGCGGACGATGTTCTCCAGCATGACGATGGCGTCGTCCACGACGAAGCCGACCGACAGCGTCAGCGCCATGAGAGACAGGTTGTCGAGGCTGTAGCCCATGACGTACATGACCGCGAACGTGCCCACGATCGAGAACGGCAGCGCGAGGCTGGGGATGACCGTCGCCGACAGCTTGCGCAGGAACAGGAAGATCACGAGGACGACGAGCACCAGCGTCAGCAGCAGCGTGAACTTCACGTCGTTGACGGAGTCGCGAATCGACGCGGACCGGTCGTACAGGATGTGGAGCGACGCCGCCGCGGGAAGCTGCTTCTGGAACGTCGGCAGAAGCTTCCGCACGGCCTCCGCGACCGCGACCGTGTTCGTGCCCGGCTGCTTGAAGATCGCCAGCGAGATCGATCGCTCGTCGTTGTACCAGGCCGCCGCCTTGTCGTTCTCGACGCCGTCGACGACGTTGGCGACGTCGTCCAGGCGGACCGGCGAGCCGTTCCGGTACGCGACGATGATCGGGCGATACCCCGAGGCGTCGAAGAGCTGCCCGTTCGCCTGCACCGTGAACGACGTCACGGGCCCGTAAAGGATGCCGGTCGGCAGGTTGACGTTCGCGTTGGTGACGGCGGCGGCGACTTCGTCGATGCCGATGCCGCGGCTCGCGAGCTCTCGCGGGTCGGCCTGGATCCGGACGGCGTACTTCTGCGGCCCGTAGACCTGCACCTGCGCGACGCCGGACACGGTCGAGATGCGCTGCGCCATCATGACCTCGCCGTACTCGTCGAGCTGCGACAGCGGGAGGACCTTCGAGGTCAGCGTCAGGTAGAGGACCGGCTGGTCGGCGGGATTGACCTTGCCGTACGTCGGGGGCGCCGGCATGTTGGGCGGGAGCTGCCGGCCCGCCGCGGAGATCGCCGACTGGACGTCGAGGGCCGCTCCGTCGAGGTTGCGCGACAGGTTGAACTGCAGCGTGATCTGGGTCGAGCCCTGGCTCGAGCTGGACGACATGTTGTCCAGGCCCGCGATCGTCGAGAACTGCTTCTCGAGCGGGGTCGCCACG
>Ga0207683_10000986_pt1 | contig 26081 bp, 21 predicted proteins | sample KBSM73metaG_FD_184333 | JGI IMG/M metagenome (GOLD analysis project Ga0207683, IMG submission 184333) | Miscanthus rhizosphere microbial communities from Kellogg Biological Station, Michigan, USA - KBS M7-3 metaG (SPAdes) (version 2) | ecosystem: Host-associated > Plants > Roots > Rhizosphere >... | reverse complement strand
GACTCAACGGGCAACTTCTCGCATCATCGGGGAAGCAGAAAGTTTTTCTTCACCGGCTTGGGCATCTTTTAAAGGTGCTGACGTTACGTCACTTGCCCCCAAGTGTCACGTGGACACCCTCGCCCACTGCTGCTGTGGTTACCGGCGCGCAAGCGTGATGATTCACGATAAGCCGCGAGCCTCTTTGGCCAGTGAGATAGGTCCAAGTCCACTGCAGGAAGACGCTCAGCCGGAGGCCGGATGTGGCAAGAAATTGGAGATGAACGAAAGCCCAAATCAGCCACGCCCACAATCCGCTGGTTTGGATCTTGCCGCTCTGCAGTACAGCAAATCCCTTGCCCACAACTGCCATGGTGCCCTTGTCGAAGTAGCGAAACGCAGCCGGTTGCTTGCGGCCGAATAGGCGGCTATGGATGAGTTTCCCTGCATAGCGTCCTTGCTGCATTGCCACCTGAGCTACGCCAGGAAGGATTTTGCCTTCTTGCTCGAATGCCGCGGTGTCGCCAATCACAAAGATTTCGGGATGTCCCGACACGGTCAGATCTTTTTGAACGCTCACCCTACCGGCACGATCCGTCTCCACATTCAGCCACTTGCCCGCTGGAGAGGGCGCGACACCGGCGGTCCAGATCACAGTCTTGCTCGCAATGCGCTCACCTCCGACCACCACGCCGTCTGCGTCGATCTGATCCACGGCGCGTCCGAAGTGGACCTCCACTCCTAAATTCTCGAGTCGTTGCTTCGCAGCTTGAGACAGGTGCTCCGAGAAGGTCCCGAGAACTCGCGGCCCCCTATCGACGAGCACAACGCGAGCCGAGGCAGGATCGATGCGGCGAAAGTTTGATTTCAGTGTCGTCTTGACTAGTACTGCCAGGGCCCCAGCCATCTCGACGCCTGTAGGGCCGGCCCCAACGAGAACAAACGTTAGCAAGTCCCGATGGCGGCTCGGATCCTCTTCAGCTTCGGCGATTTCGAACGCTTGCAGGACTTTGTTGCGAGTTTCTTCTGCGTCGGCAAGAGTTTTCAATCCTGGCGCGAACTCTTCAAATTCGTGGCGGCCGAAGTAACTGTGAGTGGCGCCCGTGGCCAAAATCAGGTACTCGTAGGGCACGGGGACGTCATGCCTGTCCGCGTCGCCGACGAAGACACATTTGTTGCTCTTATCCACTCCTGTTACCTCGCCCTGTATGACGGTCGTGTTCTTCTGCTTTGCAAGAAGCGCCCGGATGGGAAAGCCAATTTGACTGGGGGCCAAAACTGACGTCGCAACTTGATAGAGCAGGGGCTGAAACACGTGGTGATTTGTGCGATCGATCAGCATGATTTCCGCGGGCGCCTTCCGAAGAGCCTTGGCAGCGGCCAGCCCGCCAAAGCCACCTCCGACGATAACGATTCGTGGGTAAGCCATTTACTCCTCAATTTCCCTGAGTTCTTTTGTCGAAAACCGTCGCGAGCGAACAGTGCAACCGGCTCGCCACATGGAAAGCGCTGAAAGCAAAAGGAATAGTTACCAGATTCGAGACGAGGATTTAGCAAATGACGAACAAGTGGGCGAGGCAAAGGGGCGTGACGCTAGAGCCGAGCGCGAAAAGCCTCGAGGTCTCCAGTTGTTTCGTTGACTAGCGGTCGATTGCCGCGGAGCAGACACTTCTAACGTTCCAACATTAGTCTCTCGATTCGAATTACATGGGAAGGGCTGCTGTAGTTCCTTCGCTTGTTCAGTTTTTCTGTGCGGGGGTACCTACCCAGCGGCGTCGTTTTTCCCAAAACGTAACCAACAAGAGACCGATGCAAGAAGCACACGAATAGGGGGTTTTCATGAACGTGACTTCGTCATATTCGTCTTGTGTTCCCTGCTCCTTGCCCACAGCACAGGGTTTGTAACGACATCGATAGCAAAGCCGGAGACTATCTGTCGACATCCGCGTCTTCTGACGCTGCAGTTCGAATGACCTCGAGTCCTTAAACTGTAAACCCATCCAAGGTCAATAGGGATTGGAAACATGTCCATGCGAAGATAGACATCGCACTCCAAGCCGCTCGAACACATGCCAACGTTAACGCTTCGCAGATTATTCAAAGCGTTTCAATATCGAGATTTTCGTCTGATGTGGTTCGGCGCCTGCACGTCAAGTATCGGTACGTGGATGCAACTCGTGGCGCAGGGCTGGCTCATCTATCGCCTGAGCCATTCGGCTTTCTTGCTCGCACTGGACCAGTTCCTCGGCGGCATTCCCATCTTCCTGTTCTCTCTGATTGGCGGCGCGGTGGCAGATCGCGCCGAGCGGCGGAAGATTTTGCTGGCATCGCAGTATGTGCAGATGGCGAGCGCGGGGCTGCTCACCGTGCTCGTCGCGGTCGGATGGGTACATGTGTGGCACATCCTCAGTCTGTCGTTTGTCTCGGGCTTGGCCCAAGCATTTGGCGGCCCAGCGTATCAGGCCCTGATTCCTACTCTGGTTGAACGCGAGGACATGCCGAATGCCATCGCGCTGAATTCGATCCAGTTCAACATGGCGATCACGATTGGACCTGCGCTCGCCGGTCAGGCTTTGGCAAAGTTGGGGGAGAAGTGGTGCTTTGGGCTGAATGCGATTTCCTTTCTGGCGCCGATCATTTCGCTCTCCATGATCACCGTGCAATTCCTCCCGGAGAAGCCCACTGAGTCAATATTCAGCAGTTTGAAGCAAGGCCTCAAGTTCGTTCGCCGGCAGAACTCCATGGAGGCGCTGACGTTGCTGGCGTTCTGCATGACCGCCTTGAGCATGCCGATGCGAACCTATATTCCGGTGTTCGTCAGAGACATCTTTCATCGTGGTCCGGAAACCTACGGGAACCTGCTTTCCTTGATGGGGCTCGGTTCGATCTGCGGTTCTCTCGTTGTCGCGGGGAGAGGCAACACCCGGAACAAGGGACGGTTCGCCCTGACGATGCTGATTTTCCTGGGTGCCGGGATTTCAGGATTTTCTCTTTCGAGATCGTTGCCGCTGAGCTACACCATGCTGCTGCTCGTGGGTGCTTCCATGATGGCGGTCTTCGCCACGGTGACATCACTAGTGCAGTTGATTACAAGCAACGAAATGCGCGGACGTGTGATGAGCTTGTATAACTGTGCATTTCGGGGCGGCATGCCCATGGGGAATTTGTTGTCCGGATGGCTGGTGCCGATGCTTACAGCACCGGTCGTGTTGGGCGCGAGCGGACTACTCCTGATCATGTTGGCGCTGTACTTTCTGCTGGTGCAACGGCGAGTCGCCGAGCTTTAAGATTGCAAAGGTGCACGAGATCGCACTCCTTTTCGCAAATGAAAAAACCTCTTGGCGAAAGGCTTAGCGTGCCGTCTATCAGAGTGATGACGGATAAACAGGGTATCCCCAGTTCTGACTCAATCATCTCGACCGGATACCGGCCAGTATTCGCTCTGCGCAATCGTGTTCAGTTTGACCATGGCAGACACTATAATCCGCATGACCGGATGCATCGCGTTCAAGGCGCGCGGGCTCGTCGGATTCAATCATGAGTACGAATGAAAGCGGGCACTCCGAGCAGAAGCTTCGCCAAGAGGGGACCGACCTCACGATCACCGACGCTATCCCCATTGGGATCTCGGTCCTTGCCCCTGACGGCACAACACTATACGTGAACCGATTGGCTCTTGATCGCATTGGTCTCACGTCGGACGAGGTGAAGGGTAAAGGGCACTTAGAGCAAACCTGCCATCCTAACGATCTAGATCGGGTACTCGATCAGCGACGCATGGGACTGTCGAAGGGAGTGCGATTCGAGCTGGAAATGCGCTTGTTGCCGAAGGACGGAGAATATCGCTGGCATGTCTCTCACTACAACCCTCTAAAGGACGAATCAGGCAAGATCATCCGTTGGTACGTTACGGCAACCGATATCGACGACCGCAAGCGCGCCGAGGAAAAGTTAAGACGAAGTGAGCAAGAGCTTCGCACGATCACCGATACGATTCGCCAGCCCGTCGTGGCCCTAGCGCCCGATGGGAGTACGCTTTACGCAAACCGGGTGGCCCTGGATCTCACGGGACTCGCTATTGACGAGTTGGATGAGAAAGGGTTGTTAGCGCGGGCTTTCCATCCCGGCGATGTAGACCGCCTGTCTGCCGAGCGTCAACGAGGGCTATCGGGTGGCACTCCGTTCGATTCGGAGGTCCGGGTGTTGTTCAAGGATGGGCAATATCGCTGGCATATCCTTCAATACAACCCCCTAAAAGACGAATCGGGCCAGGTCATTCGCTGGTACGGCACAGCCACTGATATCGACGACCGTAAGCGCGCTGAGGAGAAGCTACAGCAAAGTGAGCAAGAGCTTCGCACGATCACCGATGCTATTCGCCAGGTCATCGTGGTCCTCGCACCCGATGGAACGACACTCTATGCGAACAGTGTGGCTTGCGAAACAACGGGACTCACTCTGGATGAGGTGCTCAGTGAAGGGTTCTCAGTGAAAGTCTTCCATCCCGACGACGTAGACCGCCTCCGTGCCCGTCAAGAGGGGCTTTCGCATGGGGTTCCATTCGAGCTGGAAATGCGCGCCCGATACAAGAGCGGAGAATATCGCTGGCAGCTCGTTCAGTACAACCCACTAAAAGATGAACGTGGTGAGATCATCCGCTGGTACGCGACGGCAACAGACATCAACGACCAAAAGAGGACCGAAGAACGGCTTCGCAACGAGAACCTTGTGTTGCGGGAGGAAATCGATCGTTCTTCGATGTTTGAGGAGATTGTTGGCTCATCCAAACCAATCCACCAGCTGCTCAAGAAAGTGGAGAAGGTTGCACCCTCAGATTCGACCGTCCTCATTCTGGGCGATACCGGAACGGGCAAGGAGCTCATTGCCCGCGCTCTTCATCGAAGGTCGAAACGTGCAAATAGAGCTTTCGTGCGGGTCAACTGTGCCGCGATTCCGCAATCGCTAATTGCGTCCGAGCTTTTTGGCCACGAAAAGGGAGCGTTCACCGGCGCGCTGCAACGGCGGCTAGGAAGGTTTGAAGCGGCCAATGGAGGTACGCTGTTCCTGGACGAAATCGGCGAACTGCCGATGGAAACTCAGATCGCGCTCCTGCGGGTAATACAGGAAAGGGAATTTGAGCGTGTGGGCAGTAATCATCCAATCTCGGTAGATGTCCGTCTGATCGCAGCAACCAATCGTGACCTTCCAGCCGCCGTGGCGCAAGGAACCTTCCGTCAGGATCTCTTTTTCAGATTGAACGTGTTCCCGATCGCGGTCCCGTCACTTCGCGAGCGATCCGATGACATTCCATTGCTCGTCGAATATTTTGTCGGTCGTTACGCGAAAGAGGCCGGTAAAAACATACGCCAGATCGGCAAACACACCCTGGAGCAGTTGCAAAGCTACCATTGGCCGGGAAACATTCGCGAATTACAGAACGTTGTAGAACGTGCAGTCATCCTCAGTGAAACCGAAACCTTCGATGTGGATGAGAGTTGGTTAAACACTGAATCGACAATTCCATCGCAGCACGAGGGCCTTTCGGCATTAGATGATCGTGAAGTGGAAATGATCGAAGCCGCTCTCGCCGAGACCCATGGACGGATTTCCGGACCTTCCGGAGCAGCCGCGAAACTAGGGATACCACGCCAGACACTGGAATCGAAGATCCGACGGCTTGGCATCGATAAATACGGACAGAAGCGGCCCAGCTCAAGATAGCAGCGAACCGCTACCCTTCTACAGTGCTCCCAGTTTTTGTCTCAGGAAGCTTCGTCACCATTCCGTCCAAAGGCCCGTGGGGACTCGCTGAGCGCTCGTCACTTTGCCGAAGATGCAGCGTCGTTGCCCAAGGATCAAGCTTGTTTTCAATAAGGTGCAAATGGCGAAACGCCTGCATATACAGCGCCCGGAGAATGAACTCAGAAAGGGGTAGGGCGCAATGAATAGCCAAGTAAATTTCGTTGAGCGGCGCGACCACCCTCGGGTCGGAGTTATGGCACAGCTTGAAAACATTACGTACAGCGTTCTGCGCAAGCACGGCGTCGTCAGCGGCCCCGGCAGCGAAGCTCCAAACGCCTATGCCGATCACGCATTGGGTGGAACAGCAAGGAGATCCGCCAATGGCAAGCCTTACAGTCATCTGGAGCAACGATCAACCAAAACGTCAAGAGACGACTCCACGCACTTGGCTGCTCTATAACAATAGGGACATTATCGAAATCGATGTCAGGCACGGCGACTCCCGGATCGATACGCCAATTTTGAACAGGGCGGCTTGGTCCTTCACCTGCGCAAAGAGAGCCGACGCCGCATCAGATACGAAGAGCAACCACAATGATGCGGCGGGTCGCAACCATAGCGCTCGTAGCCATCAAACATTTCTAGCTTAAGCCCTGTCTCAATTTCCCACCATTGTTCCTACCATTCCGGCCCGGGCTGCAAAGCCCGGGCTCCAGCCTTTCTCATGGGAATCCTTGAATACCGCTTGTAAGCAAAGAATGAGCGGCCCACTCGGTATCTTTCGGAGCAATCCGTCCCCATTCTGCGAGAGGCTCACTACGGCAAGCTCGCTGAATGTTCGTCGTTTTGCTGAAAGCGCAGCGTGATTCCCCAAGACGAGGACTGTGTTTTCAATGCGGTGCAAGTGGCGCGCTGCCTGCATAAGCAGGTGTAGAGAGTGAGCACTCAGAAAGGGGACACGATGTTCCAAGAAATGAAAGCGGAACAATTCCATATGTCCGGCGGACTAGAAGTCGAATCCACCACAGCCAAGACCTCATCGAGCTTTGTTGAATTGCGCCACACCCTTCCCACGCACGTCGACATCGTCTCCCCATTCGTAGATCAAATGATGCGCTTCATTTCGAGATTCCGAGTGACAGAAGGAGACAACTTCGAAATTGAACTGGCACTGCGTGAAGCGCTTTTAAATGCCATCGTCCACGGCAACCAGGAGGACGCTGACAAATGCGTGTACGTCAAGTGCCGCTGTACCGAAGATGGTGAAGTCTCAATAACGATCGAGGATGAAGGGCGTGGATTTAAGACGGACTCGGTCCCGGACCCAACGTCTCCTGACAATCGCCTACGAACTCACGGCCGTGGAATTTACCTCATGCGGACGTCCATGGACGAAGTCCGCTTCGAGCGCAACGGTTCGGTCGTGCACATGCGCAAGAATCGTATCGCGGAACTATCTGCGCAGAGGAGAACCCAATGACGCGCCGCCTCGCCATCATTGTCCTTATTCTTGTGCAGCTAGGTACAGGAGTTCTGGCCCAGACCAAAGAACCCACAGTCGGCGCCATTCAGGGCCTCGTGTTCACGATCGATCCAGACGGTACCCGATCTGTCGTGCCAGGCACAAAGATTTCGCTCGACGGCTCGAGTCACTTCGAAGCGGAGAGTGACGCCCAGGGCCAGTTCGCATTCGGATCGGTCCCTCCCGGCAACTACACGGTCACGGCAAACGCGCCTGGCCTGGTCGCATCAGCGACAGTCGCCGTCATTGCCGGAAGCGCCTCCCAGGCCCCGCTGGAAATGAAAGTCGCGGCAGTCGCGGAATCAGCCACGGTAACCGCCACCACAGAGCAAGTAGACACAAAAGAATCTTCGGGAAGCACCACCATCGGCGAATCCCTGGTCGAGCATATGCCGAATCAGGGTGAGCGTTTTGAAGACCTGCTGCCTCTGGTTCCGGGAGTGGTTCGAGGACCAAGCGGCCGGATCAACATGAAAGGCGCGCGCGCCTCAGAAAATGGATCTCTGGTCAACAGCGCAGATGTTACCGACCCAGCTACGGGCGAAGCCGCAATCAGCCTTCCCATTGACGTGGTTTCGTCCGTGCAGGTTCTCTCTACTCCCTATAACCCAGAGTTCGGGAAGTTCACGGGCGCTGTTTCGAATGTTGAGACACGGACTGGCGACTTCAACAAATTTCGCATCTCAGCCCAGAACTTTCTTCCCAGACTTCGGAGGGTGGATGGATCGATCATGGGCATTGCGGCCGTTTCGCCGCGGGTCACATTCTCTGGTCCAATCGTAAAAGATCGCGTTGCTTTCACAGAGTCATTGCAGTATCGCTACGAGCGCAACCCCGTATACAGCCTGCCGACGCCTCAACGTGATACCAAGTCTGAGAAGTTCGACTCCTACACACAAATTGACATCAACATCAGCAAGAGTCAGACTGCAACGGCTTCATTCGCAGTGTTTCCCGAAAAGTTCGACTACTACGGTCTGAACACCTTTACTCCCCAGGCGAGCACACCTGATTTTCACGAGAGTGGCTATCAGGCCTATCTGCAGCATCGCTACGTTACGGACTCCGGAGACCTGCTAACGTCACAGATAAGCTATAAGTCCTTGGGTGCGGACCTTTTCCCACGGTCCAGTGCGCCCTACCAACTGCTCACAGAAACGACCGAGGGCGGATTTTTTAATCGTCAACATCGCAATACTTCTCGAACCGAGTGGGAAGAGGTTTTCCGATCACACCCTCATCAGTTCCTTGGGACCCATCAGTTGAATGCGGGCCTCGCCTTCTCGCACAGCTCTTACGAAGGTCGGCAGACCCTGTCCCCAGTAGAGATCATCGGTGTTGCGGGCTATTCGCTCACGGAAATTCAGTTCGGACCTGCATCCCACTTCAACATCGACAAGAACGAAATCGCGTGGTTCGCAGGAGACAAGTGGGCGGTCTCAAATCGGTTGACGCTTGACCTGGGTCTGCGCTTCGATCGCGACTCCATCACCGATTCGGTCAGCATCGCTCCACGCGCCGGCTTCGTTCTGGCGCTGACCAAAGATAACTACACACTGCTCAAAGGGGGCGCGGGTTTCTTCTATGACCGTGTGCCGCTAAACATTCCAACATTTGTTGACCTGCCTTCGCGGACAGTCGTCATGCGCGATCCGACAGGCCAGTCCCTTAGCTCGACAGCCTATTCGAATGTAATTTCGGATGGTTTGCGCACTCCACGCAGCACGGTGTGGAACCTCGAAGTGGATCGCCAAGTGACAAATAACTTCTTGGTGCGAGTTGGATATCAGCAGCGTAATACGGTCCGGTCGTACTTCGTCAATCCGATTGAATCGGATGGCGTCCTCTCCTTATCGAGCCGTGGAAGCAATTTGTACAAAGAGTTTCAGGTTGCGGGACGCTATCAGCTCCACCACAGCACGATTAACGCTTCTTACACGCGCTCAAAAGCCTATGGTGACCTGAACGATTTCAACCAGTTCTTCGGCAACGATCCGGTCGCAGTAATTCAGCCAAATCAGCGTGGGCGCTTGCCGTTCGATGCGCCGAACAGATTCCTGGCGTGGGCGGAGATTGCCGCCCCGTGGAAATTGACCTTCTCGCCTGTAGTCGACGTTCACACCGGATTTCCATATTCCACGATTAATCAGTATCGAGAATTCGTCGGACCCAGAAACGAATCACGTTTCCCGCGATTCGTCTCGACGGACCTGCAGGTCTTGCGACGGATCCAACTGCCTTTCAAAGAGAAGCATGCGAAAGTCGGGTTCGGCGTGTTCAACGTCTTTAACCGCGCCAATTATCGGGACGTGCAGAACAATCTCGACAGCGATCGCTTTGGCCAATTCTTCAACGGCGCAGCACGGACCTTTCACGGCAAATTCGTATTGGAGTTTTGAATATGAAACTGACCATCAAGAAAGCCTTTTCCAGCCTAACGTTTATTTTGTTAGTGGCCCTTGCGCCAGCGCAGGCAAGTGCCCCACTTCCTTCGGCAGAGGATATTGTCGCGAAGATGATGCAGTTTGACGCTCAACGACAATCCGACCTGACCGGATACACGGCGACGCGCCGCTACGTCGCCGTGAATAAGAAGCGCCGCGCCGAAATGCTCGTGCGTGTCTACTGCGACAGCAACGGTACCAAGCAGTTCAGCGTCGTTTCCGAAGAGGGTTCAGGTGCAATTCGCAAGCACGTGTTTCAGAAGCTGCTGAGCGAAGAGACGGAGGCGTCCCGCAAAGGCACACGCAACGGCACGCGGCTCACTCCCGCTAATTACGACTTCCGCGCTGCTGGTAAAGAAGCTCTTCAAACTGGACCAGCATACGTGCTTGAGGTTGCGCCAAAAACGCCAAACAAGTATTTGATCACCGGCAAGATTTGGGTTGACGCCACCGACTATTCGATCGTTCGAATTGAAGGCCAGCCCGCACGCAATCCTTCCTTCTGGGTGCACAGCGTTCATTTCGTCCACACTTATCAAAAGGTCGGGCCATTCTGGTTTGCATCTTCAACCGATACTACAAGTCAGATTCGGGTCTTTGGGGACTCGGAACTCACAATCGAAAATGTCGATTACAAGTTGAATCCACCGCATAAATCAAACACCACTTCCATTGAACAGGATAGCGATGCGAGGCCGGCGCGATGAAAAAGGCAGAAATGGCAGTCGCATTTGTCGCAGTTACTCTCTTCGCTTGGGTCCTCGCCCACGTTGGTTTCGCGTCACTCGTGCCGCAATTGAAGGCGCTGCGAATTGCCCTGCCAATAGTTCTGGGACTCAGCCTTTTGCGCCTGCTCCTGCAAAGCATCGCATGGTCGGCGTCCCTGGAAGGTGAGAGCGTTTACGTTGACATTTCGAGATTGGCAGCAATTCGCTTAGCGGGCCAATCTATGGGATATCTCACGGTTCTCGGGCCTGTGATTTCCGAACCCATGAAGATCAAGCTGCTCGGGACTTCCGCCCAACCAACGATCACGGCCACGTTCCTCGACAATGGCGTCTACTGGTTCACTTCCGCATTGCTCGCGATCTGTGGAATTGTGAGTCTTCCCTTCGTGAGAGCTCAAGGCACGGCTTACCACCTGATCCCCACCGTCCTCGTGCTTGCTCTGATGGTCTTTCTTATTACCCGTCGCAGGCCAGTCTTGTCCGGAGTAGTGAGTGGACTAGGAAAACGAGCTCCGTCTTGGCTCGTACGCGCAGAAGACTTCGAATCGTCGATCCGCAATTATCGGTTCAATCAGCCTGCTCTGGTCAGCCGAATGTTCTGGATCGATGTCGCGTGTCAGGCGCTGGTTGCTTCCGAAGTGGGGGTCGTCTTGTGGTCACTTGGCCTGACAATTCATTTCTTCACAATTCTGGCCATTGAAGGCGTGACACGCGGACTAAAGATACTTAGTGGATGGATCCCTGCACGGCTGGGGTCTGACGAGGGTGGCGCAATCTCCGCGTTTGCTTTAACGGGTCTCTCACCAATGCTCGGTCTTGCCTTGGCTCTAACTCGCCGCGTACGCGATCTCCTCTGGGCTTTCATCGGAATCGTTTGGCTCGTCTGGAATTCCCGTAGAACGAGACGCTCGGAGAATACGGCAATACCAATCCCAACCATATTTGCGAAGGAGACTCTCTCATGAAGGCGGTGATATCCATCTCAGAACTTGGTGGCCTCGTAAGCGGGCAGCAAGCAACGAAAATGCTCATGAGGCCCATTGCCGGAGTTCCACTTCTGATACGAACTGTATTGACTGCGGTGCGAGCCGGGGCAAACGAGGTTCTGTTGGTTGTTCCAACGGCAATCAGCGAACTGTCCTTGCAAAAATTTCTCGAAAGAATCTCACAACGAGGAATACGGATCGAAGCTATTCAGATTAGCGATTTCGATCCGCAGAGATACACGAGCTGGATCGCCCTGAAGGAGCATTTGAAAGATGAGTTCCTGTGGCTGCCATGGAACTGGGTTACAACCAAGAACCTCATCTCCAAGTTGCCGCTGGTCGTCGAGTCCGTCGACTGGACTAAAGCCGCATACACGACATTGCCTGAAGTAGACCGTGACCGGGCATCCTCAGCCCTCTCCCCGAGGAGTGCAGGAGGCGTTGCGGTCACGTCGTCAGCGACCGTTGTGGCTGCTGAACGATTTCTAGTTGCGAATTCGGGAAAAGTTTCGGACGGCATCCATACATCTTTCAATCGACGGCTTTGCCGTCCATTCGTAAGACTACTTTCTCACACAGCCATTACTCCCAACGCCGTCACGTTCGGCGGAGTCGTGGTCTCCATTCTGTCGGCAATCGCTTTCGCGCGCGGGACGTACCTCTGGTCAGTGTTTGGCGCCCTCCTTTTCTACATTGCCGGTCTGTTCGACGAAATGGATGGAATGCTGGCGCGAGTCAAGTTCGCAGAATCGCCAAGCGGGACATGGATTGAGGGAATGGCCGATGGACTCAGCTACCTTCTCCTTTTTAGCGGAATCACGATAGGCCTGCGCCAACAGTACGGCGGCACTGCCGTTTCGATGGGCATCGCCCTTCTGATCGGCTTGGTTCTTGCGTTGATCGCCACATCGTTCCAGCGTCGCCGCGCGACCACACCCGATCGACCGAATGAGTACCTTGGCCGTTTCTACCAACTGCTCGAGAAGGATTCGGGAAACTGGATTTCCCGCGTCGTCAGACAGGTGCAGGCGTTCCAAAGAAGAGGAGTATTGATCCACTACATCGTCATTTTCACCGTGATCGGGGCGCTGCCGCTGGTCTTCGTGCTGGCAACACTCGGAGCTCACCTCACCTGGATCCTGACGCTGTATTTCAATCGACGGTTCTTTTCCCAGTCATCTCGCTCAGAAGTACAACCCACAGTCAGTAAGCTAAAGGAGGCATTATGAAAGCGGTAATCTTGGCTGCCGGACAGGGCACAAGGATTCGGTCTGTACATGGCGAACGTCCAAAGTGCTTGATTAAAGTTGACAACAGCACGATCCTCGATCATCAGCTCGACGCATTAGCCGATGTAGGAATCAATGACGTGGCAATCGTTGTTGGCTACGAGAAGGAACAGATTATCAATCACGTAAAGAGTCGGAATCGGAGCTACATGCAGCGGATTCACCTCATCGAGAATCCGGCGTTTGCAATCACGAACAATATCTATTCGCTTTGGGTCGCACTCGAGTGGGTCCGCGGCGACAGCTTCATCGTGCTTAATGCTGACGTGATATTTGAAGCCGACGTTCTTGATATTGCAGTAGGTACAAACGCGCCAATTTCCATGATCGTTGATCCCTTGTGGCGGGATGAAACCATGAAGGTAATCATTCACGGTGGCCGCATCTTGCAAATGAGCAAAAGGATCTCGCGTGAGCATTTTAGCGGCACTTATATCGGCATTACTATTTTCTCGAAGGCGATTCAAGCACGATTCTTCCAAAAAATGGGTACGCTAATTTCCAGCGGCCGCGTGAATGACTTCTTTAATGTTGCTGTGCAGGAACTCGTCGATGAAGGCGTCCACGTTGGTTACACGAGCACCGATCGACTGGCTTGGGCAGAGATCGATGATCCAATGGACCTGAGTTTTGCACAACAAAACGTATTCCCTCAGCTTGCGCCTGCACAGCTTTGACCGTGTCGACGAACGAAATCATTGCCGAGTGTTTTGCGCCCAATCAATGGCTATCGTGGCCAAGCAGTTCCGTTCGCGTTTTGGACTGGAACATCGACCGAGGGTTAAAGCTATCGGAAATCATAGATTTCTTGGGCGAATCGGAGGCCGATATTTTCCTTCTTCAGGAGGTTGACATCAATGCCGAACGAACGCACCGTCTGAACATCGCTCAGGAGATCGCCCGTAAGTTGCACCTCAATTACGTTTTCGGACGCGAGTTTGTGGAATTGTCTCAGGGGTCGAAGACTAATCCGGCGTATCACGGACAAGCAACACTATCGCGATGGAAAATGTCGAAGTCGCGCATCATCCATTTTCAGCGGCAGTCCGATTTTTGGAAGCCGCGCTGGTTTAAGCCGAATCTGCAAACATTTCAGGAGCGTCTCGGCGGAAGGATCGCCCTCGTGTCGGAGATCGACATTCAGGGCTTACGCGTAGTGACCTATAACCTGCACCTGGAGAGCCGGTCCGACGACGAACTACGGCTGGCTCAGTTGGTTGAGGTCTTGCACGATGCTGCGGCTTACGATACGGCGCGTCCGCTCATTCTGGCAGGCGATCTCAATTTGAACGCGTCGACACCCCGCGTATTAGAAGGGCTCGCACGCGCCGGATTTCACGCGGCGGTGCCAACGGCCCAAGTGGCTACCACTCCGCGTCGTCACTGGCTGGAGCCTGGCCGTCATATTGATTGGGCTTTCGTACGGGGCTCTTCGCAACCAAAGGCGGGTAATGTTCTGAAATCCGTCAAAGCTTCTGATCACTATCCAATCTCCTTCGAGGTGCGGCTGAGTGCTGCCGACCAGAGAGTTGCATCGTCTGGATTTTTGTCGTTTTTCTGAAGTATCACATTGTCCTCTAAATCTTCAATGTGGCTGCCCTTCATCTTTAGCTGCTTCACCACGTGGCCCCTTGCCCAGCTCTCGTCATTTTGCTGAGCATGCGGCGTCATTCTAGTGTTCACTTTCTTTGCTTTCAGCAGTTTTCGGATGGAGAGCCGGTTGCATTTGTTGATTGTGTCGGCGTTCAGCAAGAAGAATCTCGACGAACTTCAAAAGCTAAGAATGGCGGTGAACCAAATGAGCCAAACATCAAACTGGAATATCCAATATTGCTGCGGGGAGTTCCTGCACTCATCAGACGTTGTCAGCGTCCGCGAACTTAAATTCTGCGAAGGCTGCGGAAATTTGCTTGTTCGCTTGCGCGGATCGAAGGCGCAGTTTTGTCGTAACTGTAAGCCACCGGTACCGATTGCCACAGGGAGAATGCAATGACAGTGCTTTCCATTAAACACCAAGCCCTAGCGCCGTTTGCGCACCACCATCCGTATGCCAGTCTCTGCCAAGCCGTAATTCTCCGTGCCGTGCAGGACTTGGCGCAGCAGCAGTACCGAGACGAAGCCCGCGAATGGCTGCTTTCTTCCGACTCCGAGTACACCTTCGCCACCGCGGGAATTGACCCGCAAAGCATACGCCAGCAGATGATCTAGATCGATAACGAGAAGGGCGGCGACACGATTTATGTGGTGCTCTATCGCCTCCACTGGGCGAAGGGACTGTGAAACACGTTGCCACGCGCGAACTGCCCCTGGTTGGATCGGTCTTGAACGGATAAGGAGAACGACATGTGCATCATCAATGGGACGCCAGAAATCCCCATGCAAAGATTTGGGAAGATCAGCTCTGATCAACACGCGAGCGGTGCAATCGCTCGGCCAGCGCTTAACACCTGGATCATAACAACTATGATCTTTATTCTTTTGATTGCTGTGTTCCGAATGGAGCTCCACCTTCGCAAAGTTGAACACCGATCACTTCCTGCGGCGCAGAAGATTGAATCGCCGTCCTTCGGACGGCTCGACTAGAAAACGGGCCTCCGAGCCAAAGTAGTTGGTGTCATGGCGATTTTTCACCAGTTATGATGGCTTCTTGCACGAATCAATTTCGGATGCCTTCGGCGACAGGAGGAGTGGCGATGCGAGAGGATGCGTTTTTCCGAATCTCTAACGAAGTGAGATATGTTGCACTTTATTTGGATGGGCAATTGACTCTCCGCGAGCGTCCGGCCTTGGCCAATCCTTCAGCGTCGGAATCAGACAAGTATGAGGAACTGATCGTGAATCCCACACTCTTAACGTTGCTGAAACAGCGCGGGAACATTGACTGTGGTGGAGTTAAGTTCGTGGTGATCCGATACGGTAACTTCTGGCAGACTGTATGGCCACTTGAGCAAGGCCATGTGTCAGTGGGGCTCGAGCTGACTGCTGATCCTCTGGAACATGCGAAAGCGATTCAGAGGGTCATCGTGGAGCAGGAACTTTAGATCGCAGCGCAGACTCTGTTCTAGCCGAGGATGATTGATTTAATCAGGCGATTTCACTCACTGGCTTTTCCTTGACGAATGCCGGTTGCGGCGTCGGGGTGTCCACCACACGCAGAGCGGTGGAAGCAAGAGCAGCAATGAGTGGAATTGAGCGTCGTGAGACAGTTTCTTGTAGGACTGGAATAACCCCGCGATTCCACCCCAAATCATCACGAATCCGCTCCACATCCAGAAAACTGCCATACCCCGACCGAAACATCCTTAAAAGGTGGAAGCTTTACAACAGTAGGCGGCGGCTCAACAGGTACTTGATCTTCCGCCTCAGAGATAGGCCGGTGTGTGTGCAAGGTCGCCCAAGGTGCCGCAAGACTACGGGGGAGTAGTTGGTGTAATGGGATGTATCAACAGTCATCGTCACAGTGCATAGTGAGGTCTAGACACAAAGACGTTGCGGATCTTCGTTGTAGCTCCAAGCCCAACAACGGGCCTACCCGTCCAGCTCACGGATCAGCCAGCTGGTTGACCTTCTGGTGCTCCCGAAGTCAAGCTGCCGCGGGCTCTGCCGCGCTCCTCTTCGACCCAAGTGCTTCCGAAAGCTTCTTCGAAACAACCTCAACGGTTACCCTCGTCGCAGGGGTATCCGCCAAGGCGTTCAAAAGCGCGTAATCGTGATGCGTAGCAAGTACACGTAGTGGTGTTACATCAACGCCCGCTTGAATGAGCTTTCTGGCGTACTGCTCACCCTCGTCCCGAAGAATGTCGTTTTCATCCACGATCACTAGGGCAGGGGGCAATCCCTTCAACTGTTCGAGCGCTGTTGACAACGGAGAGGCGGTCGTTTTCATTCGGTCCTCCTTATTAGGAGCATAGGCATCCCAGAACCATGCCATTGCTGCTCTCGTCAGCCATGGACCGTCCGCGAACTCTTCATACGACGGCTGAGTCATGCTCGAATCCGTGACTGGGTACATGAGCACCTGATAACGAATTAGCGGCCCCTTTCGCTCTTTCGCGAGCTGGGCGACCACCGCTGTCGTATAGCCCCCTACGCTCTCGCCAGCCAGGGCCAACCGGGTTGAATCGAGGCCCAGCTCTCTGCCGTGGTCCGAGACGTACTTTGTTGCCGCATAGCACTGCTCGACCGGAACCGGAAACTGTGCTTCCGGGGACGGGGTGTAACTCACAAATACAAACGCGGCATTCGTGCCGTTGACCAGGTCCCGCACGAGTCTGTCGTGAGTGTGCTTGCTGCCAAGAATCCAGCCGCCGCCGTGGAAATACATCACAACCGGAAGCAAACCTTGTGCGCCCGCTGGGCGATAGATGCGAACCGGGACCTCACCGGTGGGTCCTACAGGAAACACCCTTTCTTCTACATCCGCCGGAAGCTTCTTGACGTTGATAGCTTGGAGATCTTCCAGAACTTTGCGAGCGTCCGCGTAGGACAGGGTGTAGAGCGGTTTTCCCCCTTGCGCTGCAAGAGCGTCAATAAAAGCTTGTGTCGTTGTTTCGAGAACGATTTCACCGTCGTTCGTCATAACAGTTCCTTTTCTCGGCCGTCAGGCCATTTGGCTATTCGTGCGAGTAAGTCTAGGCCGGGGGCTGGAGTTTTCCAAGAGGGTGAGCTCGATTGTCGAAAATAAACGATTGCACTGACAGCGATTGTTGGTTACGTTCGAGAACCAGAGTTCAAAGACGACAGAATAGGTCTTCTGCCGAAATTGGCGCGGGACAGTAAGGCGCGTGGTTTCCACTTCCGCTTAAGACAGGGGTTGTACAGACGCAATGAGTTCACTCCCATCCACCCCCGAGCGCACTGTACAGGTTGACGAACGAGAGAAGTTCGCTTAAGTCTGCTCTCGCGAGGCCAATTTGCGCGGCGAAGTATCTGGTGTCGCTATCTAGCACCTCCAGATAACTTGTGGCTCCGCCCCTGTATCTCATCTTGGACAAATTGGTCGCCTCTTCGGCTGAATGGGTTAGCTGTTCCTGCTGAATGCGCACTTCCTGGCTTTTGCGATATCCAACCAATGCATCGGAAACATCTCGAAAGGCCTGCTGCACAATGCGCTGATAGTCCAGTGAAGCTTCTTCGGTGCGGGCACTAGCTAGCCTGACCCGATTCCGGATTCTGCCGCCCTCAAACACCGGTTGCAGTGCGTTGCCGCCGAATGTCCAGAACCCTGCGGGGCCAGTGAACAGACTAGTCAAAGCTGAGCTCTGATAACCACCTGTGGCAGTCAATGAGATTTGAGGAAAGTAATCTGCTTTGGCGACGCCGATCTGGGCGTTAGCAGAAATCAGTTGTTGTTCCGCCTGGAGAATGTCCGGGCGACGTTGCAATAGAGAGGACGGCAGCCCCGCGGGAACTTCCAGGGCATGGGGCTGATCGACAAGCTCTCTTCCACGCGCAATACTCTCAGGATACTTGCCGAGAAGAGTGCTGATGAAGTTTTCCTGCTGTTCGATCTGCTGTTCAAGCCCTGGTATAGCGACAGCGGCGCCATAGACCAACTGTTCGGCCTGTCGGACATCGACCATGGAAATTGCGCCGCCATCGGCAAGAATTTGAGTCAGTCGCAGCGAGTCTTTTCGTGAGGCGAGGGTTTCGCGTGAGATTTCAAGTTCAAGATCCAATTCGCGCAACTGAAAGTAGGCGCTGGCAACACCGCTGACCAGTGAGCGGATCACCTGACGCCGCGCCCATTCCTGAGCGAGCAGGTCGGCCCGAGCAGACTCGGTCGCGCGTCGGAATTTTCCCCAAAAATCGAGCTCCCAAGCGAATGACGCACTCACCTGACTCGCGCTGGTTTCGATACTAGGAATCGTAACTGTCTGGGGAAGACGTTCATTGACCGCAGCTGCACCGGCCGTGACGGAAGGCAATTGATCTGCTCGCGTGATGCCGAGCTGCGCTCGCGCCTCGAGAATTCTTGCAGCCGCGATCCTCACGTCGTAGTTCTGCTCCAGGGCTGTGCGGATAAGTTCACGCAAAACCTCATCCGGGAACGCGTCCCACCATTTCTGAGTACCGAACGAAGCAGCTTCAGATTGGCCCGTCTGCGCTGGAGACGCCCCTCTATATTCGGGGGGAGCAGGCAGGCTCGGTTTTTTATACTTGGGCCCGACGACACATCCCGAACACAGCGCGACGAGGAAGATGATGCTAAATATCTTTTTTCTTCTACTCATTTTCAATCATCTCCATGCGACGGTGAAGGCGACGTTCCTGGCACTGCAGCTGGAGCCCGGTGAGAAAGCCTTTCTACTACCACAAACAACGCCGGAATGATGAACACGGCGATCAATGTGGATGCCAACATTCCTCCGATCACCGTCGTGCCCATAATCTGGCGGGCAACTGATCCCGCACCGCTGGCGGTCCACAACGGAACGCAGCCAAGCACGAATGCAAATGAGGTCATCAAGATGGGCCGCAAGCGAACTCTTGCCCCGCCCAGCGCGGCGTCCACCAGCGGCTGCCCGTTTTCGTATGCGTCTTTGGCAAACTCGACGATCAAAATGGCGTTTTTCGCCGCCAGGCCAATCAGCATGACCAGACCAATCTGTGAATACACGTCGGTTTCGATCTGCACCATGAATGGAGGGACGAAGAAACCGAGTAGGGTACGCCGGAGCCAAAGCACAAAAAATGCGCCGAAGACCGCCACTGGTGTACTCAACAGAACACTGAAAGGTAATGTCCAGCTTTCGTATAGGGCCGCGAGAATGAGGAACACCACCAACAGCGAAAAGCCAAAGACCACCGCCGGAGGCACTCCCTCCTGCGCTTTTTTCTCCTGAAACGAGATACCCAGGTAGTCATATCCCATTTCAGGTGGCATGGTCTCAGCAAAAACTTTTTCTAAGGTCGCCGTCGCTTGGGCCGAGCTATATCCAGGGGCAGCGCTACCGATGATCTGTGCCGACCGGTAAAGGTTGTAGCGCATAGTGAATTCAGGACCGGAGCGCGATTCAAATCTGGTCAATGCGGAGAGCGGAACCATGTCGCCGTCCTTGTTGCGCACATAGAATTGACCCACATTCTCCATCCGGTTGCGGTAAGCTCCTTCGGCTTCGACATACACCTGCCACTGCCTCCCAAAGCGGTTGAAGTAGTTGATGAACGTGCCCCCCATGAAGGCCTGAATGGTTCGATAGACATCTCGAATATCCACGCCCTGCTTCAGAGCCTTGTCCCTGTCCACCGCGATGAACTGTTGTGGGACGCTGGGTAGAAACGTTGTATTCACCGCGGCAAGTTCGGGTCTCTTGCGAGCCGCTGCAAGAAATTTGTTCATGTTTTCGGCCAGAAATGCCACGTCTTTCCCCGACCTATCTTCCAGCACAAACGTGAATCCACCCGAAGTCCCCACTCCAGGAATCGCTGGGGGAGAAAATGCAAACGCAATGCCGTCCGGAAGTCCCGCCAGCTTGCGATTTATGCTCTGGCGAATGAACTGATACTGTTCTTCCCTTTTCTTGCGGTCCTTCCACTCCTCCAATGTGACGAAGAAAAATGCGCTGTAGCTCGACCGCGTGAGACTCAGGAGGCTGAATCCGATCACACTCGCGGTTGATTTAACACCCGGGGTCGTGGCAAGAGTTTGCTCGATTTCACGCGCGGTCGCCTCTGTTCTTTGCAGCGACGATGCGCTTGGCAACTGCAGGTTCATGAACATGTAACCCTGATCTTCGTCGGGAAGGAAGCTGGACGGCACTTTAGAACCAAAAAAACCAGCAAGTCCTGCGCAAACAATAAGAAGAACAAAAGCAACTGCGGTCTTGCGGATCAGAGCACCGGCAATGCTTACGTAGCGGTCGGTCACGCGCGCAAAAACCCGGTTGAACCAATCGAAAAATCGTTGCAATAAGCCGCCACTTTTCTGACGCGGACGCAGCAACAGTGCGGAGAGGGCGGGACTCAACGACAGCGCATTGAAGGCCGACAGAATCACGGAAATGGCGATGGTCACCGCGAATTGCTGATATAAGCGTCCCGTGATTCCGGGAATGAATGCTGTCGGGATGAATACGGCGGACAACACCAGGGCGATGCCCACTACTGGCCCCGAGATTTCCTCCATCGCCTTGAAGGTTGCTTCTTTCGGCGACATCCCTTCTTCGATGTGGTGCTCGACCGCCTCCACCACCACAATGGCATCATCCACAACAAGACCGATGGCAAGAACGAGGCCGAACAGCGAAAGTGTATTGATGGAAAAACCAAACACTGGAAACAGAACAAAGGTTCCGACCAGCGACACCGGTACAGCCAGAAGTGGAATGAGTGTGGCGCGCCAGCCCTGCAGGAAGATATAGACCACGATGATCACCAGTACGATGGCAATCGCGAGGGTCTCGATTATTTCTCTGATCCCCTCGGCCACGGCTCGGGTTGTGTCCAGCGCGATGGTGTAGTCCACGCCTTGCGGCAGTCTCAGCTTCTCTTCTGCAAGAAGTTTTTTGACTCCACCTGCCGCCGCCACAGCATTCGAGCCCGGCAACTGATAAACCGCGACGATCGCACTCGGCTTGCCGTTCAAGTGACTGACGACGGTGTAGTCCTGCGCTCCGAGCTCAACGCGAGCGACGTCCTTTACACGGACGATTCCGCCATCCGGCGCTGCGCGCACCACGATCTGCTGAAAGTCCTCAGGCGTAACCAACCGGCCCTGGGCCCGTACGGAGTAGGTGAATTCCTGGCCTGGAGGAGCAGGTTCGCCGCCAATCTGGCCGGCCGGATTCACCGTGTTCTGAGTTTGGATCGCCGTGACAATTTCCGGAACTGTGATGCCGAGCTTCGCCAGTTGGTCCGGCTTCACCCACAGTCGCATCGCGTACCTGCCGGCGCCAAACACCTGGACGCTGCCGATGCCGGGCACGCGGCTCAATTGATCGTAGAGGTTGATGTAGGCATAGTTAGCCAGGAATTTCGAATCATAGATGCCGCTGGGCGAGTAAATGCTGATCAACATCAGCGGCGCGGTGGTCGTCTTCTGTACTGTTACTCCGAAGTTGATTACGTCTGCTGGAAGCTGCGAGGCGGCTTGTGTCTCGCGAATCTGAGTGAGGATCAGATCGGTGTTGGTATCAGTTTTTACGTCGTAGTCGACAATCAGCCGCATATCGCCGGTTGATGAGTTGACCGAATACATGTAGTTCATGTTGTCCACGCCGCTCATCTGCTGCTCGATCGGCGTGGCAACCGCTTGTTCGACAGTTTGTGCGTCAGCGCCGACGAAGGTGGCTTGCACTTGCACTTCCGGCGGCGCGATCGGCGGAAACTGCGACACAGGGAGGCTGGTGATTGTAATCGCACCAACGATCACCATCAGGATGGAGATCACGATCGCAACAATCGGGCGATTGATGAAGAACTTGGACATTGCTAGGCCCCGGCCTTTGCGGATTGGGCAGGGACTACCTTGACGATTGATCCGTCTCGCACTTTTTGCAGGCCTTCCACAACGATTTGTTCCCCAACTTTCAATCCTTGCGACACGATCCACATCTTTCCCACTCGGTCTCCCACCGTCACAGGGCGGATGCTAACCTTGTTGTCGCTTCCTACCACGGCGACCTGGTGACTGCCCTGGAGTTCAATCACGGCTCTTTGCGGAACTAATAAAGCGCCATTTTGTGTCCTCGCGGAGGCGCGAATTCGCCCGTATCCACCAGGGCGAAGCAGGCTATTGGGGTTCGGGAAAACACCAGCAATACGAATAGCGCCAGTAGCAGGATTCACTTCACGATCGGCGAAGAAAATCGATCCAGTCCGGTCATAGACGCTTCCATCGCTGAGCAATAGTTCCAGCGGTATTCGCTTTCGTTCTTCCTCAACACTCCGTGGGGTAGGAAACCTCCGATGGAAGTCCATGAACTCCTGTTCGCTGACCGTGAAGTACGCTTTAATCGGGTTCACTTGCGACACTGAAGTAAGTACTGAGCTTGGTCCAACCAGGTTGCCGATCTGCACTTGGGCGATGCCGGCAATTCCGCTGACCAGAGACGTGACCTTCGTCCACTCCACATTTAGTTGAGCCTGTTCGATGTTCGCTTTTGCGGCCAGCACCAGAGCCTCGGCGCCGAGTTTCGCCTGGATTTCCGTATCAAGTTGACTTTGCGCGATGGCTCTTGCCTGAGCTAACGGTGTGTCTCGCTCGACATCAAGTTTCGCTTTCCCCAGCTGCGCCTCGGCTTGGGCCAACTGCGCTTTCGCCTGATCGAGCGCCGCGATGAACGGACGAGGATCGATCTGAAAAAGGACATCGCCCTTACCGACGACGGACCCTTCCCGGTAGTTCTGCCTGATGAGGTATCCGCTGACGTGCGGCTGAATTTGTGCGTTCACATACCCGTCCAATACTGCCACCCATTCGCTGTAAATGGGCACATCTTGTTGGACGACGGATACAACTTCGACGGTCGCAGGAGCCGGCGGTGGAGCGTTCGCTCGGGTAGTACATCCCGTTAGCATCAGGACACACGTCAGACCTAGCACCGCGATGGTTGCCAGCCGGCCTGTAGCCAACGACGAGCATGAGACGATCAATGCGTCCTCAACGGGAGCCCCAGTCGATGAAGGTTTGTGATACCTGGCGTCGCTCATAAGACTTTCTCCCTGCGCGCGGGGTGTGAGGAAGAGCGCCTCCTCTCCGCGCACGATTTCACCCCAATCCGCGTGTTTTGCATGGTACAGCGCAAACACTGTCTGCGACCAGCACGGGTAAGCGTCAAGGTTTACGACCTCACAGACAACCGACTGCCAGCAAGTGAGAACTCCGGCATGGGCGTGGCTGCGCAGTAATAATGCGATCTGCATTGGTGAGAGTTCGTGAGCCCCGGTGAACGGATTAAACAGTTAGTGACAACACCCAGTACGGCCAACTCGCCGTGAACGGTGGCAGGAATAATAATGAATCATAATAATAATAAGGATCAGACTGAGTCCAACCATCGGGCGGCGCGGGATTATTCGGACAAACCTCGAGCCCCTCTTTGAACCTGGGCCGCGGCAACTGAAGCGCCTAGAAGAAGAAATCCTGTTTAAGATTACTGCTTGGCGCAGGGATCGTCGGCTGGCTATTCGGGAGGGGCATCCCGTGGGCATTAGTTGTGAAATGGCGATTTTTTCACCAACCACAAACTCTTTCCAAACAGAAGTGCCGATCCTCAGGGCATCGGGCGATCGTCTTGTTGGAGATTACTTCGTCGATGCGCGACTCAAATGCTGGAAGAACGGACTCGATGGGGTGCAGAGAAAGACAGCAGGGATTCCGAGGCGGAAGATCACTTCAGCAAAGTGATGCTAACCACACGTCCGTCGAGGTATACGTTTCCGTCAGTTCCACGTTCAAACACCAACGTTGTCGGACCCTCTGTTTCCGAAAGTTCGTAAGCCTCCACCCAATATGCAAAGTAAAAGCCCACCTCCGGCCCGAATCCTTCCTCGCTATTAGAGAGTACGCGAGTTACTACGGCCTGCCGATCTTGCGAAGGGTTGTCGGACAATAGGTTGAACTTGAAACGTTGCCCTACCTTAATTTCAGATTGCATGTGAACTCACTGTCAGCAACAACCCGAGTGGTATGACCCACCTTTGCACCCACGGCACTTTACGCCCAATCGTGTCCACACTTCAAACATACCTGTTGAACTCATATGATTACACCAACTACTCAGAAAAACGAGTGTCAGGCCAAAGTTGTTGGTGCAATGGCGATATTTCACAGTTACGCCGCGTTCCCATTCAAGGTGTACCATTGGTGTCGCGATCGGCACTGCTGTATGAAGCCTCGTCATCTGCTCACCCTAATTGCCTCCGAGACTTTTGCGGTATCGTTGCCTGCCCAGAAACCGCTTCCTGCTTCTACCCAAGAACGCCTCGCAACCTCGGATCTGCTCAATACTCCTACGCAAAAGGACATCGCAGATATCTCATCGAAAACAAAGTCCGGAGATGAGAAAGCGCAGTATTGGCTAGCGCTCATCAACAGCCAAGGTCGACTGTTTCCCAAAAACCAGGACGCCGCCCGGGAGTGGATGTTGAGACCTGCTCAACAGGGATGCGCTGCTGCCCAAGAAGGAATGAGCGGCATTTACTTGAGTGGGGAGGGCATTCGCCCCCGCGACAATAGTGAAACTCAGCGCTGGTCCGGCTTGGCCGCAACGCAAAGTTCTGCCGAGGCTCAGTTCTCCTCTGGTGGGAGACTTGTCGGATGAGCATGTCAGAGGCTTATGGAGATCGCTGATCGTTGTCCGATTCATCGCACGGTTTGCAAAGCGCAGATTTCGAAGATATTGATAATGGGGTTGCTTCAACGACGCGGAAGGGCCAAGTGACATGAAACCAACGCTTTATTTCGCGATTGTGCTGTCCCTGCTGTCGTTGTCGGACAGCACGAGGCCAGCTGCGAGTGAACAGGTCTTTGTCTTGGATAAGTTTCTTGGGGAAACTGTAGGGCTGGATGCTGAGCAGATCGATTCGATTCACCGCGGGCGAGCCGTGGCCATCGTGCTCGATTCGCCTACGCCGGACGAGGTTTTCGTGTTTGGCACGATTCATATTGACGCCACCCCGGAAACTTATCTGCGGTTTGCGAACGACTTCGATGCGTTGCGCAAGCTCCCAAGCTATCTCGCGGTTCAACAGTTCAGCAATCCACCCCGGCTTTCTGACCTGAGCGGGTTCACAATCGACGCCGACGATCTCAAACAATTGAAGAACTGCAAGCCGGGTGATTGCGAGGTTCAGTTGCCGTCGGAAGCGATAGATCAATTTCAGAAATCAATAAATTGGACTGCTGCTGACACGGCAAACCAAGCCAATCGACTGGCGCAACAGATGGCACTCCAGGCCCTGCTGGCGTATCAAAAAGGAGGAAATGCAGCACTCGGAGTGTATCGCGACAAGGACCATCCCACCGGAGTTGCTGACACTTTTGAGGCTTTACTACGCCGGTTGAACTCCCTTCCAGTGTATCTTCCAGACCTCCACCGCGTGCTGCGGGAATATCCCGGCGTGGATCTGGAAAACGCGCACACTGAGTTCTATTGGGAGAAAGTAAACTTTGGACTAAAGCCTACGTTTCGGATGGTGCATCAAATCATCTATCGCGGGGGAAACCCAGCGAATCCAGTCCACGCGGTAGCGCTGAAACAGCTTTATGCCAGTCACTATTTTCACAGTGCACTTGATTTGACGGTCTGCACGCGAGATGCGGCGCGCCCGAATGAACACGGTTTTTATCTGATCACTGTGAAAGCGTCGCAACAGGCAGGACTTACGGGGCTGAAAGGCGGAATGTTGCGTAAAGTTGCCGTCGGCAAAACTCGTTCGTCGCTCGA
>Ga0207683_10000985_pt1 | contig 26100 bp, 17 predicted proteins | sample KBSM73metaG_FD_184333 | JGI IMG/M metagenome (GOLD analysis project Ga0207683, IMG submission 184333) | Miscanthus rhizosphere microbial communities from Kellogg Biological Station, Michigan, USA - KBS M7-3 metaG (SPAdes) (version 2) | ecosystem: Host-associated > Plants > Roots > Rhizosphere >... | reverse complement strand
GGCGGCAGCATCGGCGGCCCAATCGTGAAGGACAAGCTCTTCTTCTTTGGCGACTACCTTCGTTCTGTCGACCACGAATCGGTCTCCAGCACCTTTACGATTCCTGATGCGCGCTACTTTACTCCGAACGGCAGCGGCTTCGTCGACTTGAGCGGAGCGCTCGTTGGCACAACGGGCCAGATTTACGATCCCGCCACTGGCGACGGAACCGCCGCCCATCCTCGCACCCCGTTTGTGAATAACCAGATTCCGTTCTCCCGGATCAACCCGGTTTCGCTCGCTATTCTGCAAGGCATCAACGATGCAGCGGCCAAATTTGGAAAACTGGATTCAACGAAGCCTATGTCGAATCCGTCAAACAACTACGTGACGGCCCTTCCCTTCTCAAAGACAACTGACAGCTTCGACGTCAAGGGAGATTGGTCTCCATCAGAAAAGAATCACCTCAGCGGGCGCTACAGCTGGCAGAAGGCCGTCACGTTCCAAGAGGCTGCTTTTGGCGCATTTTACGGTGGGCCTCAGGGAGGCGGTTTCCAGGGGACCGGAAATCAAACTGCCTACAGCACGGGCGCAAACTACAACCACGTCTTCTCGCCTACATTCCTGACCGAAGCGCGAGTTGGTGTCGCCCACCTCCATAACCAGGCGCAACCCAACGACTACGGCTCGAATGACGCAACAGCCATCGGTATCCCCGGTGTAAACATTGAGGGACAGCCGTTCACCAGCGGACAGGCCGCGGTCACGATCAACGGTGGTTTCTCAAATCCGGTGATGGGTTATTCCGCTTCGGTGCCATGGATCAGAGCCGAGTCAAACATTGATTTCGTAAATAACTGGACCAAGATCGTCAGCAATCACACCATCAAATTCGGTGTTGACCTTCGCCGAGTCCGCGATGACCTTCTGCAAGACCAGACCTTCAGCCCGCGCGGCGCGTTCACCTTCTCCGAACCCCAAACCTCGCAGGCGGGTGCGAAGACCAATATCGCAAATGATATTGCGAGTTTCCTGCTCGATCAACCGAGCCAGACCGGCCGCGATCTCAACACCTTCTTCCCGGCCTATCGGCAGTGGTGGTTCTTTGCTTTTGCAGGGGACAAATGGCAGGCGTCTTCCAAAATGACTCTTGACCTCGGCCTTCGCTGGGACTTCTACCCCCCCGCCACGCCAAAGATTGACGGCGGATTCTCGAACTATGACCCCACCACCAACAGTCTTGTTTTGGCGGGGATAGGCGATAACCCCTCGAATCTGGGCATGGAAACTCGTTACAGCTATTTCGCTCCACGCACCGGGCTTTCCTACAGAGTCTCGAACAATACCGTCCTGCGCATGGGGTTTGGCATTAGCTATACGCCATTCCCCGACAACACCTACGCGTACAACTATCCGATTCGCGCAAATAATAGCTACCAGCCCGCAGGTTCATCAGCATTCACACCCGCGGTGTTGGCCGATGGGGTGACGGTAGCTACCTTCCAGGCAGGATTCCCGGCCCCGGTTCCGGTCTCGATTCCAGCCAACGGGATCATTGTGGCGGATACCCCAGCTCTTCGAAGCCAGGTGTATGTCTACATTCCCAAGACTTACAAAAATCCCTACGCGGAATCTTGGAACGTCGCGCTCCAACAGGCTCTCCCTGGCAATATGTCGGCGCAATTGGCCTATGTTGCCAACCACGGTGTAAATCTCTCAGGCTCCCAGAACATCAACCTGCCCAGCTATTACGGCGGCGGCGCTGCATCGGATCCCGAGAATCATGACCCGGACGGAAACCTCACCTTCGGTCGCACGGCCGCGACGAACCAGTACTTCCTTGGGTTTTCGTCCAACTATCAGTCGCTTCAGGCACAGCTTACAAAGCGTTACTCCCAGGGTCTCGCATTCACCTCGGCATTCACCTGGGGTAAAGGGCTGGGCTACATTGCCGGAGATGATGGCGGACTGATGTTCTTCATCAACTTTCGCAGAAACTATGCGCCAAACGATTACGATCGCAAGTTCAACTTCGAACAGACTTTCACCTATGAGCTGCCCTTCGGGCACGGGCACCGGTACATGAATTCCGGGGCAGGTGATGCAATCTTCGGAGGATGGAAGGTCGCCGGCATCATCTCCGTCGTCTCCGGTCTGCCCTTCACCGTGCAAGCAAGCGGCAGCTCGCTGAACACACCTGGCACAGCTCAGACCGCAAACATCTCTGGCCCGTATCACGTGCTCCACGGCGTTGGAACAAGCTCGCATTGGTTTGATCCTGCTCCGTTCCAGGTTGCAGATCCTACCGGATGCCCCGCTGCTCCGACGCCGTGCACAAACCCAGGCCTCGGCAATACCGGTCGCAACCAATTCCGCGGCCCTGGCTATCTCCAGAACAATTTCTCGCTCTTCAAGAGCTTCCGACTCTGGAGAGAAGTCGCGCTCGAAACTCGCATCGATGCCTTCCAGTTGACCAACACGCCGCAATTCGCCAACCCGAACAGCAGCAATAACAGGGCCTCGAACTTTGGCCAGGTCACGAGTACTGTCGGTAGCGGTCAGGGAAGCGTGAACGGTATCGGAGGCGGAAGGTCTTTGCAGGGATCGGCCAAGTTCACGTTCTAGGCGGCCCGTCTGCTTTCTCTACAAGCCGGTCGCCGCAGTTGCGGTGGCCGGCTTCCAACCGCACGCTGCCGAACGCTGGATGAGGTTTGGCAATACTAAAGGAGTTCCATGATTGGCTGTTCACGACGGAGATTCATTGCCGCAACAGGCTCGGCCGTCGCAGCGATAGCAGCACGTCCGCTACTCGGCGGAGCTGCGGCATCTCATTCCGCATTCAAAATTGCCGTCATCAATGATGAGATATCTCAAGACCTCGATCATGCATGCTATGTCGCGTCACACGACTTCGGGATGAACTGGATTGAACTTCGTTCGATGTGGGGAAAGAACGTCATCGATCTCGATGCCGCACAAATCGGCGATGCAAACAAGATACTCGACAAATACAAACTTCAAGTGACCGATATCGCCAGTCCCCTCTTCAAGACCGACTGGCCTGGTGCACCTCGCTCTCCGTACGGTTCCAAGGAAGATCTTCACGGTGCTCCCGAGGTTACGTTCAAGCAACAGGATGAAATTCTGGAGCGGTCGATTTCACTCGCCAAACAGTTCAAAACCGGCAAAGTTCGTTGTTTTGATTTCTGGCGCCTCGAAGACGTCGCCCCGCATCGCGCTGCAATTGACGACAAGCTTCGATCAGCCGCGGAGACTGCAGGCAAGCAAGGCATCCTACTGGTTCTCGAGAATGAATTCGCCTGCAATACAGCGACGGGGCGCGAGTCGACGCGAACAATGAACGCAGTGAAAACACCTCATCTTGCGTTGAATTGGGACCCGGGTAACGCGGTCATGCGCGGCGAGTTCGATGCGTTCCCAGTTGCCTGGGAGACTCTGCCAAAAGACCGTATCCACCATTGTCACTGCAAGAATGCAGTCAAGAATGCCGAAGGCAAAGTGGAATGGTCACCCGTCGACAAAGGATTCATCGACTGGGCCGCACAGTTTCGCGCGCTCAAGCAAGCCGGATTCCACGATGCGGTGAGCCTTGAGACACATTGGCACGGAGCCGCCACGCCTGAAGCTTCAACACGCATAAGCTGGGCAGGGATGAAGCAGGCCCTGGAAAGTGCCCAAGCCCTTTAGCAGTCGAAAAGGCGCTTATCAACTTCAACCACGCGGGACAATGACAAGTCGCATGTCCTCAGATGGAGATAGATTTATGGTTACTCGACGCGCATTCCTTGACACCCTGGCGGTAGGAGCTGCTGGACTGGCGGTAAGTTCGACTGCGAAAAGTTACGGCCAGATCATGGGATCCAACGACCGCCTCAATTTTGCGATCATAGGTCTCCACAGCCGCGCCTACGCCCACCTTTCCGCCCTGAAGGCAAACAAAGATACTGCCCGCGTTGCGTATGTGTGCGACGTTGACACCACGATCATGAAGAAGTTTGCGGACGACACCCAGCGCGAGCTAGGCTATGCCCCGAGCGTCGATCAGGATTTTCGCAACATTCTAGAGAAGAAGGAAATCGATGCGATCACCATCGCTACTCCCGATCACTGGCACGCTCCGATGTCGATTCGCGGGTTGCAGGCTGGGAAACATGTTTATGTCGAGAAGCCCTGCAGTCATAATCCAGCCGAAGGTGCGTTGCTTGTCCAAGCTCAGAAGAAGTACGGCAAGCTTGTGCAGATGGGCACACAACAGCGTTCCTCTGCGCACACTATCGAAATCGTAAACAAGATTCACGATGGCCTGATCGGCAGGGCCTATTACGCCAAGGCATGGTACAGCAACGTACGAAAATCGATCGGCGTCGGCAAAGAGGCGCCTGTGCCGCAGCAGCTCAACTGGGATCTTTGGCAAGGGCCTGCTCCGCGCAGAGCGTATAAAGACAATGTTCAACCGTACAACTGGCATTGGTTCAAGATTTACGGCACTGGGGAAACCCTGAACAACGGCACGCACGAGATCGATGTTTGTCGCTGGGCGCTTGGTGTCGATTATCCGCACAGTATCTCTTCAGCAGGCGGCCGATACCATTTCAAGGATGACTGGCAGTTCTACGACACCTTGGTGACTAGCTTCAACTACGAAGACAAGATGATTTCGTGGGAATGCAAGTGTTGCCAGGGAATGAAGTTTTATGATCGAGATCGCGGTTCGGTCATCATGGGGACGACCGGTTCCGTGCTTGTCGATCGTGATGGATATGAAATCTACGATCTGAAGGGTAATAAGACGAAGGAGTTCAAAACCGGCGGCGAAACCTCCTCATCGGATCTGACAGGCCGCGATTCAATGACCGACGCGCACTTTGCCAACTTCATCGCCGGCGTGCGAAAGGGCGAAAAACTCAACGCCCCGGTTTCCATCGGCAACGTCGCTGTCACCATGTTGCAACTCTCCAACGTCGCCTGGGAAGTGAACCGCGAACTCCAACTCGATACAAGCAACGCCCACATTCTGAATAATCCGGAAGCGATGAAGTACTGGGGACGAGAATATGAGAAAGGCTGGGAGCCGCATCTGTAGGCTCCAGTTCACACTGTCGGAACGATGCAACGTAACAAGAGGCGAGTAGTCAAGGGAGCTTTTAATCATGGAACGATCTTTATCCCGTCGAAATTTTTTGCACTCCAGCGCGTTTGTCGCGGCAGCATGCGCGACGTCTCATACCATGCCATCTTTCGGGCAAGCCTCTGCAACGCAAGCTAAGCGGCCGTCTCCGATCCGACTTGGGGTGGCAAGCTACACATTTCGTAATTTCAGCCGTGCTCAGATGATCGAATATCTGAAGCAAATCAAGATCACCGAGCTGAATGTAAAGAACGTCAAAGACCACTTACCTTCAGATCCGACGGAAGAAGCGAAGGCGCTGACCGACTACACTTCGGCTGGCATCAAGCTTCACGCCGCGGGGACGATTTATTTTGCAAAGGATGAGGAATCCGATATCAAGGAAAAGTTCGAATACTGCAAGAGAGCCGGAATCTCGGTAATCGTCGCAGGAGATCCGACGCCCGAGACTCTTCCTCGCATTGAGAAGTTTGTGAAGGAATACAACACTCGCATCGCAATCCATAACCACGGTCCCGAGGACAAGCTGTGGCCCTCTCCTCTCGATATCTTGAAATCGCTCAAAGGAACAGACCCTCGGATTGGCTGCTGCATTGATGTTGGACACACCGTAAGGGCCGGAACAGACGTCGTGAAAGCCATTCACGAAGTGGGGCCGCGCCTGTACAACGTCCACATGAAGGATCTGGCAGACTTTCAAAACAAAGAAAGCCAGGTCGCAGTCGGAGACGGTATGATGCCGGTGCGACAAATCTTCGAAGCTCTCATTGCGATCAAATACGACGGATTTGTTGATCTCGAATATGAGATCAACGGCGACAATCCAATGCCGGGAGTGAGCGAGAGCTTCGCTTATATGAGAGGCGTGCTTGCAGGGATGGGCTACGCAAACCACGGATGAGTGATTCGGAGTGGGGGTATGCAGCTGACGCGCGGATGACATCAGTTGAGCTGGCCCCATTCCGAGGGCCGCGCATCAGTCTAAGAAGCAATTGAGAAATATTGTCCAGACGAACATGAGGACACGTCAGCACGACACCTTAAAAAATCGCTTTTCTAATATGTTCACCAATCCCGTCGTCGCATTCGATTGGATTGATCTGCAGTCCTGATTAAGTTGGAGGCGGAAGAAGAATATGCCAGCGGCGCGTTTCTTTATGAACGGAAATCTGAGCGCGTCGAATCGAATCGCACGTCAGATCAACCGGAATCTAATCTTCAACCAGATTCGCACCAAGCAACCGATTTCGCGTGCCGACCTGGCCCGCACTTCGGGCCTGCAAAGGAGTACGGTCTCGCTGATCGTTGAAGAGCTCATCGCCGAGCATTGGATCGTCGAGGGACCGACCGGAGAGATTCCTCGAGGCCGAAAACCAACGTTTCTGAATCTCAACGGTCAGCGTGGAGTTCTCGCTTTGGATATTCATCCCGCGCAGACTACATTAGCCGTTACTGATCTCGAGGGCAGAATTCTGTCTCTCAAATCGGTCGATCTGCCGGCAAATCCCCAAAAAGTAATCGGGGTCATCCTGGCCTCGATTCGAAAGATGCTGAGCGCTCATCGCGACCGCTCCTTCGAAGGAATAGGCATCAACCTTCCTGGGCGCTTCGACCCAAATCTTGAGAAATCCATCTTCGCTCCAAACGTGGATTGGCCTATCGGACGCATCAAGTCGCGAGTCGAAAAGGCTACTGGGCTTCCGGTGGTTGTCGATAACGTTGCGAACGCCTGCGCCCTGTCTGAGGTTTGGTTCGGGTATAGCGATGGCTCCCGCGATCTGGTTGTCGTTAACGTCTCTGAAGGTATCGGCACTGGAATCTTTGCCAATGGCCACTTGTTACGCGGTGAAGCCGGAGTGGCCGGCGAGTTTGGTCACGTGCAATTGGACCCGGCGGGCTTGCGTTGCGGTTGTGGCGGTAAAGGCTGCTGGGAAACGGTAGCCTCAAATCGCGCAGGCCTGCGCTACTATGCCGAAATCGCACACAAATCATTGCCCACATTTGACGCTCTGCTGCAATTGGCTCAGTCGGGCGATCCTGCCGCCACGCAAGCCATCGATAAAATGTGCTGCGCTCTCGGCCGAGGAATGCACATGATCGCGCTGGCGTTAGCGCCCGCTGAAATCGTTGTTGTCGGTGATATCACTACGATCTGGCACCTCGCCGGTCCAATTATCGAAGCGGAGATACGTCGGTATCCCCTGGTCAAGATTCCGCGACTGCGGCCCGCTCAGGAGGGCAACAAGGCACGCTTGCGAAGTGCGGTCGCTCTGATCATGAATGCAAGTGAACTGTAACTCATCATATCTCGAGTTGCAGTCTGAGCCCCCAAGCGTAGCGGGCTCAGACAGGGGGAGGGCTGTCAACCATCAATTCGCTCTGCCCCCAACCTGGCAGAGGCACAGACTTCTTATGCCTTCTTCCAACTCTGGCTCGGCTGGGACTGGGTGGCCGCTGAAACCGCATTTCGGAAAGCCATCGTGGCTGATTCGAACTACGCATTTGCGCCGCGTGTGCTGGGAATTCTTCTGTCGCACCTTGGAAGGCATGAGGAAGCGAGAGCCTCGATCCGGAGGGCTCGCGAGCTAGATCCCCTCAGTGCGATGAATCGCGCTCTCTCATCCCAAATCGACTTTGCCGCGGGAGATGCTGACGGGGCAGTTCGATATGCACGTGAGGCCATCATTATCGATCCGGAGTTTTGGATCGGACACCTCCAACTCGCCCAAGCCTATGTGGAACTGCAAGACTACAGCCGCGCACTCGAATCTCTTACCTAGGCAAGCAGGTTCAGCGGCGGAAACAGCAAGACACTCGCCCTGCGAGGCTATCTGCTTGCTCGTACTGCCAATTCGGCCGAAGCCCTTGCCATTCTCCAAACGCTCGAGTCCATCTCTCGCGATCGGTACATACCCCCATATGCGATGGCTCTGATCCACATCGGGCTCGGACAAGCCGACTGCGCTTTCGATTGGCTTCTGCGCGCACTTGAAGCACATGATGTCCATCTCATCTTTCTCACCATCGATCCAAAATGGAATCCGATGCGAAGCCAAAGTCGCTTCAAAGATCTGATCGCGCGCTGCGGGTTCTCGAAACAGACCGACGGTTCGTAGGAGTTAACCCTTATCTCGCGAAGGGTGCAGCCACCCACCTTATTAGGCGCCTCCAGCTGCAATTTGGACCACGGTCTTGACGATGCAATTCACGAATGGTATCAATTTGTTGGCGCAATCGATTGAGCATTGCGAGCCTGCCTGTGACGATGATCGGGTTCTTGCACGAAACTGACTCCATGCGGAGAACAAGCTTATGGTCAATCGCATTTGCACCAAGTTGATGAGCAGGCGTCAAATGCTGGCCAAGACGGCTGCGGCCATCGGATGTACGCTGCTTCCCTCCAAAGTCATCGCCGCCGGCCCCTGGCGCCCTTCCAAAGAAGACGAGACATTTCTCGACGACCTCGAACGGCAGGGCTGCCTCTTTTTTTGGGAACAGGGTAGCCCCAGCTCCGGTCAGGTCCTCGACCGCGCACGCAACGACCTTGGTGGAGCGCGCGACCCGCGGCGGATGGCCAGCATTGCCTCCACGGGCTTTGGTCTGACCGCGCTTTGCATCGCCGACAAGCGCGGATATCTGCCCCACGCCCAAATCGTCGAGAGGGTACGAACTACATTGGAGTGGCACCTGAATAAGATGCCCGAGGTGCATGGGTTCTTCTATCACTTCACTGACGTTGAGACTGGAGCGCGGTGGTCGGATGTTGAGCTTTCGTCCATCGATTCCTCTCTTCTGCTCTGCGGCGTTTTGACCGCCCGCGCATACTTCGACGATCCAAAGATCAAGTCCTTCGCAAAGCAGATCTATGAGCGCGTCGACTGGCCATGGATGCTCAACGCAGGCAAGACATTTTCAATGGGCTGGAAGCCCGGCTCGGGCTTCCTTGATGCGCGCTGGGAACACTACTGCGAGTTGATGATGATCTATCTGCTCGCCTTTGGGTCGCCAACTCATCCGGTTGGGGGTGAGTATTGGAAGAACTTCACAAGACCCGTGATTCACTACCAAGGCCTTAGCTTCATCAGCGGAAACGATCCCATCTTCACCCATCAGTATTCGCAGGCGTGGTACGACTTCCGCCACAAACGCGATGCCTATGCCGACTACTTCGACAACTCCGTAACGGCAACTCGCGCGCATAAGGCGTTCTGCCTCTCATACCCCAACTGGTACAACGAGGACTACTGGGGCGTCTCAGCGTCAGACTACGAGCACGGCTACACAGCCTGGGGAGGCCCTCCCAAGCAAGGCCCGCTCGATGGCACTGTCGTCCCTTGCGCGGCTGCCGGCTCCTTGGCCTTCCTTCCCGCCGATTGCATAGCGGTTCTCCGTACGATGCGTTCGAAATGGGGCAAGCGTGCCTGGGGTCGCTACGGCTTCGTCGATGCTTTTCACCCGGCCGCCAATTGGTACGACCCTGATGTTCTCGGCATCGACCAGGGAATCTCCGTCTTGATGGCTGAGAATCTCCGCTCCGGATTTGTTTGGGAGACCTTCATGCGCAACCCGGAGAGCAAGCTTGCCATGCAACGGGCAGGATTCCATCCAACAACCTGAACGCAGCGAGCCGCCAAGAAGCAATTCCGGCCCGATACAACAAATTGCAGCGCACTCTCGACTGAAATCTTTTCGCGCCCGCGTTTACCGTTTACTCTGGAAGAACACTCAAGTGCATAAGACCCCAATAAAGCCGATTACGCTGAAAGAGCTCGCAGCGATGCTCGAGCTATCTCAATCTACGGTCTCCCGCATCATCAATGGCGAGGCCACTGCCCACCGCATTGCCGAAGAGACCCAACGGCGTGTGCTTCACGCGGCGGCGCTCAACGGCTATGTCGCAAATTCTGTGGCCCGGAGCCTTCGGCAGAAACGCACTTACACCGTTGGCGTAATCGTGCCGGAGATCAGCGAAGGCTACTCGACCGCTGTCATCAGCGGCATCGAAGATGAGTTGCTTAAAGACGGCTACTTCTATCTGGTTGTGAGTCACAGGCACCGTGCGGATCTGCTCGATGGCTATCCGCGCATGATGTTGTCTCGCTCGGTGGAAGGTATCATCGCCATTGATTCCCCTTTCGACGAAGAGCTACCTGTTCCTGTTGTCTCAGTTTCAGGCCACAAGCGGCGCGATGGGGTTATCAATATTGAACTGGATCATGAGCAGGCGGCCCATCTCGCGCTCTCTTATTTGAAATCCCTGGGCCATAAGCAGATTGCCTTTATCAAGGGACAAGCATTTAGCTCCGATACAAATCTGCGCTGGCAAGCGATCGAAGATGAGGCCCGGAAGCTTGAGATTTGCATAGACCCGAGACTCGTCGTGCAGCTTCAAAGCCCCGAGCCCGGCCCGGCTCCCGGCATCGAGGTTACCCGGGACTTGCTCCAGGCGAAGCAGCCTTTTTCAGCGATCTTCGCGTTCAATGATGTCACAGCAATCGGAGCGATCATCGCGCTTCGCGAAGCTGGCCTCAATGTTCCTCAGGATGTTTCTGTTCTCGGCTTCGACGATATTATGGCCGCCTCAACGAACTACCCCCCGCTCACCACAATTCATCAACCACTCCGGGCCATGGGTCAGGCAGCGGCCAGCACGCTACTGCGACTTATTCGCGATGAAATTCCTCACCCACATCCATCCGCGATCACGGTCTATCCCAGATTGGTCATACGCCAATCTACTGGGCTGGCAATCGAACCAAATGCGATGCATAAAGCCAGAGTTGCACACGTCGGCCTTAACTAACGGCGGATTTCCTGATTGCAGTCAGCGTTCCATCTATGACTTCCCGCCGACCCGCAACCGCGCGAAATGCGGCGGTCTACTTGCGATTCACGGTTGCCCGGGTCGCTCCGGTCGAGATACCGCCATCAACCAGCAATGTCTGCCCCGTGACGTAACGGCTTTCCTCCGACGCCAGAAAGACTACAGCTCCATCCAGGTCGTGAGGTTGCCCGGGGCGCTTTGCTGGAATTCGGTCTACGAGGTAGGCCACCCATTCGGGATCTTCATAGAGAACTTTGTTCTGCTCCGTGCGAAACCACCCCGGGGCAAGGCAATTCACCGTGACCCCATGACGGCCCCAATCGTCAGCGAGGCTCATGGTGAGTTGGCGTATGCCGCCGCGACTTGCGCCGTATGGGGCCAGCCCGGCAAATCCGAAGACACTTGTCACGGAACCGATGCTGATGATGCGCCCATAACCGTGCTCGATCATCCCCCGTGCTACGGCCTGGGCAGTGAAAAAGCTTCCCCGCAGATTTGTGTCCAACACCAGATTCCAGTCGTCCCAGGTGACTTCGAGAGCGGGCTTGCGAACATTGCATCCCGCGTTGTTCACGAGAATGTGAATTTGCCCGTACACAGCCTCGGCTGCGCGCACCATGGTCTTGATGCTCTCTTGATCGCGCACATCGAGTTCGAGGCAGACGACGCGTCTCCCCAATCCGCGAATCTCCGCTTCAAACTCTGAAAGCGAATCGCGATGGCGGCTGGTGATCACAAGATCTGCGCCAGCCTTCGCCAGGGCCCTCGCGAGATACTGCCCAAGGCCCCTGCTCGTTCCTGTCACGATGGCAACCTGGCCGCTTAGATCAAACATGGACTCACTCATCGCGCCGACTCGCCGCTGGGACCGCCAAATGTGGGTTGCACCTCCGGCGTCAGCACAACCTTCATCAGGTTTGGCTCTTGTGCATGCAGCCGTTCAAACCATCGCGGCCCTTCATCCAGCGGAGCAACTGCCGAGATCAGCGGTCTCACCTGAATGCGTCCGCTCGCCATCATCTCGATCGCCTCTGGATACTCACCCGACGAAGCCGCAGTACCCTGCAGCCGAATCTGCCGCGAAACCACTTTCTGCAACGGAATCGTAACTTCGGGTGAAATATTTCCAATCAACGTGACGGTACCGCCCTTGCGCACGCTTTCAATCGACTCCATCACCGTCTGACTACGCCCCACTGCGTCGAAGACAACGTCCGCCCCAACTCCCCCAGTCCGGCTTAGAGTTTCCGCTGCGATCAACCCGCCCGTGCCACGAAGCGCCTCCGTCGCGCCCAGCAGCTCAGCCAGCGTGAGCCGCGTCTCGTCGATATCGGCAATCATCACCCGCGCGCAACCTGCCGCTCGTGCCGCCTGCATCGTAAGCAGCCCGATCATTCCCGCACCTACAACCAGCGCCGTCTCGCCTTTCTTCACACCACTCACTTTCACGGCATGCAGCGCAACCGATACAGCCTCAAGCATCGCTGCTTCGGGAAAAGACATCTGGTTCGGCAATTTATAGACGATCCGCTCCGGAACGGAAATGTATTCGGCAAACGCTCCATGCCGGCGGTATTCGCCACACGAAACGCCAATAACCTCTCTTCGATCGCAAAGGTTTACCTCGCCTCGGCGGCAATATACACATTCTCCGCAGTAGACAGTAGAGTCGAACGTAACCCGGTCCCCGGGTTTGAACTTCGTGACCTGCGGTCCCGCACCCCTGACGACGCCAGCGGCCTCATGGCCCATAACGAGCGGAGGAATGCGCCTGCCCGAAGACCCATCGTAGCCATGCACATCACTGCCGCAAATGCCGCAAGCAGCTACCTGAATCAGCACGTCGCGCGGACCCGGCTCTGGCAAAGGCATCTCCGCAACCTCGAGCTTGCTATATTCCTTCAGCAATAACGATTTCATTGAATCCCCCACCGTCTTCTTCAAGTTTCCGCGACGACGCGATGAGTTCTCGCGTAATCAACCTGATTCTAATCTCAACGGTGCGAATCGATGGGCGCTTTCCACAGAAGAGGGCTCTGTTGAAGCCCTTGCTCTCCATGGCCCGTTCGCAAAAGCAAAACGGCCCTTCCCGAAGGAAGAGCCGTTCAGCCGTTCTAGTTCTGTTCCCTAGTTGACAGTCACAGTGAACGTCTGCGTGGGTGCGGGAGTCACGGCCGGGTTGCCGGTTCCAGTAACGGTGAAGGTATAGGCGCCCGAAGTCGTGCCCGGGGTACCGCCACCACCACCGCTGCTGCTTCCACCGCCGCCACCGCAAGCTGCAAGGCTGCCCAACGCTACCATCAGCGCCAGAACGCCAAGCATCGCGCGCCAGCTACGGCGCCGTGCGGGAATGCCGAAGAGAACTAGCAGGGCAAGGACAGCGCCGCCTTCGAAGTTGGCCCAGCCACCCACCTTTGGCTTAACCAGCGTTGCAACAGCCGCGGTCGTTGTTACGTTCACCGTCGCTGTTCCACCTGGTGTGCCGGCGGCGACCGTAATCGTACCCGGACTTGCCGCTGAACAACTCGGCAACTTAACCGCTCCTGCGGGGCTCGTTGTCAATGCGCAGGTCAGAGTTACCGTGCCTGTGTAGAAGGTGGAAGAGGTTAGAGTGACCGTCGAACTGGCCGCACCACCCTTGCTGATCGACGCTGCTGGCTGTGAGGCAGCCAATGTGTATGTCGATGCGGTTACAGTTACGCTGCTCGCGCCAGTGGCGGTCGCGTATACAGCATCGCCAGCGTATGTCACGGTTATGGGGTCTGTGCCCACTGCCAGAGTGTTGCCAGGAAGAGCGAACGTATAAGTTCCCCCGGCAAGAGTTCTCGTTGCAGAAGCAAAGCTGCCGCTCGTCAAAACGACCGTTCCGGTTGGCGTTGCGCCCGTGCCGGTCACCGTGACCACCACGTTCAAACTTTGTCCTACAGCAATAGTGCTCGCCGACGGAGTCACTGTGACCGTTGGTGTCAGCAGAACCGGCGCTGTCACCGTTACCACGGCAGTTTTGGTCGCGGAAGCGTACGTTGCGTCTCCGCTGTAGGTCGCTGTCAGGGTGTCTGATCCCACGCTGAGCTTATTCGCCGGGATTGTGATCGAGTAGGCTCCGCTCACAAGCGCGGTTGCAGATGAGGTATAGCTACCGCTTGTGAGCGTTACCGTTCCAGTGGGAGTTCCCGACGAGCCCGTCACAGTTCCGGTAACCGTGAGGGAAACGTTCGAGACAATGGTGCTCGATGCCGGCACCACAGTTACTGTCGCCGTTGCCGTTCCGGTAGCCGCCGTCCAGCCGTTCACAACGTTTGCCACATTAAGCGATCCAAGGCCCGTAGCCAGGTCGAACCCAACGGTTCCGCTATACCCATCGAGAATGCCGAATGTGTCACCTGAGTGCGAAACCGTGCAGTTCGGTGTACCCGGGGTGCACGCCATCGAGATCGTTCCGGTATCGACATCGTTGAAGTAGCAACCGTTCGAGGTCGTGCCAGTATCAGACTTGCAGCTCGAGTACGTTTGCTTCCCTGCCAGAGTGTAGAGTTCCGCATTTGGATTGCCCTGTGGCGACCCCGCCTTCTGGTTGATGAGGGCCATCACGCCGGCCATGGCCGGCGAGGCCGCGGACGTACCGCCAATCTCCTGCGCGGTTGGTTCGGTGGTGGGGCTTGTTGAAGTTAAGCAAGCTCCATTGGCTGAAACGCAAATCAGATATGCACTACCCAGGAATCCGGGCGAAGCGAAGAAGGAAACATCGGGGATATCGCGCTTGGCATCGGCGGGAATGCCCGTAACGCCAGCTTGCCAGCTAGGCTTTGCATATCCGCCTGTGCAGCTTGCCACCGTAGCTCCATCGCTGGTTGTGCAGTTACTGGCGCCTCCACCCGCGCCTACCGTATTCACAAAAGCCGAAGTATCCGGCCCACCCAGGCTGACGATTGTTGACGCCCAACTCGCTGCAAAATTACAGCCCGACTCGAGGTCCGTTGGGCTTGTCGCGGAGGGATAGCCGAGACCCTGCAGTTGTGTCGCGAGCGACTGGAAATACGCCAAGGCCAAGGGGTTCGTGCAAGCGTCATTCCACGGAATCTCCGGCATGTAACCTTTCGCGTTCGCGCCGGTCGTCGGGTCGTTTGTTGCATTCCAATTCGGTGAAGTCGGTGGTGTCCCACTCGAAGTCCAGTTCAAATCCGTCCCGCCCACGGCGGTGACGTACTGCGGCGACGCTAAGCCGCTAACGGACAGCCCATACTGTGCTCCATATGGCGTTCCTGGTGCTTGCCCCTGATCGCAAGCCGGCGATCCGGAATCTCCCGACGCGGCGAAAACAGCAATTCCTGCCGACGCCGCGGTCTGCCACAGGTTGTTATACGAAGTGTTTCCCGCGGTGCCCATGCCTAGTTCGCAAAGGCCATAGCTCACGTTCAAAATCTTCGCGGTATTGTGTTGAATCGCATAATTCGCCGAAAGATAGACGGTGTCAGTCGAGGCCGTGGTCGCGCCAGAGACCACCAGCACTACCTGGGCCTTTTTTGCCACCGCCCCTGACCACTCCACATCCAATGCATTCTCAACCTGGTCATCGAGAGTGCAGAAGGGAGAGGTCGTAGTGTTGTTTGTGCAGAGGCCCGGGTCCGTTGCAGTTGCAAGTACTGTCGTGAATGCCGGAGTTGCCGGTAGACCAAAAAGACTGCGGAAGCTCGCAACGTCCGCCGGGAGAACTCTGCTCGTTCCCACGATCGCAATCGTCTGTCCGGTGCCGTCAATCGGAGTAGCTGCATTCCAAAGCGGAAGGACGTTGTAAATGGCCGCAAAATCGTACGGCGCCACATCCTCAACCAGGTAGGCGCTGCTTCCGGTGCCTATGGTTATGCCCAGTTCCGGTCGCGGCTTGGCGGCATTCGCGTGGATGCCTGGTGTTCCTGATAGGCCGCCCCCAATCCGCTCCCACTTGCCAGTGTCCTTGTTCAGACTGGCCTTGCTGCCGAGGCGGTGCAACGGCCGCGGATAGAAATTGTGCAGCGACTTCACGCCCGCAACAACCGGCTCCAATGCCATGGGAATCTGAGGGTCGCTCATGTTCCCAATATGCCGCTCGCCCTTCACAGACAGATTGTGGATTGCCGTATGAAAGGTTCTCTGTACCTGCGAAGCCGAGCCGCCGAAGCGGATTGTCATGCGATCCTGCGAAATCTCGTCAACTGAAAAGCCACTCTGGCTTAGCCAGTTCGAGATCGCCGCGATATCCGCTGGAGATGGCCCGAACCTTTCGCCAATCTCAGCCGCTTCAAGCCAGTGGTGAAAGTTGGGAGAAGAGCTGTCGTATTGGCTGGCCACGAACGCATCAAAGGCAGCCTGCTGCTCCGGACTGCGCTTGAGCACGAGGATCAAATCCGACATGGGCAGATTCGACGCGACCCGACCGAGATCGTTCTGAGCGTTCGCCGCGGGATGCGTGTTGCCTCTCAGGGTTACGAGCTGACTGTCGTTGATCTTGTCCACAATCAGCGCCGGAGACGCTGATTTCTGAGCAACTGCCATCGTTCCGCAGTTCAGTGCCAAGGCAAAAATACTAAGGAGAAGTCTCTGCAGGGGACGCATGATGGTTTACTCGGAACCCTTTCTCCGGGGGTGTCCCCGAAAAGGCGAAGCGTTAGCGTTCATTTGGCGCAGCGCAAGGCGAGGAAAGGCGCCCCACTATCGAATGTTGTGTATCTGCACCGATTGGCTCGAATTGTAGCGCTATTCACCCACAATGCAATACCACCTTTGCGGTCCAGCGGGGTAACCGGAGTCTGGGTACTCACCTGTCAAAACCACCGGTTGTAGGCCCGTCATCGATCGGGTAAGATGACTAGCCTGAATCTCATCAGGAACTGAAAGTTAGACTCGCTCCGCAACAAAACATCTACCCTTTTCCTTCGAGAGACTTGTAACTGTTTTGTCATTCCCCTTTCGCTGCCCCCTAACGGCCGGCTAGCGTAGAATTAGGCCGCCTCCGGAATACGCTTTCCCGCGCCGGCAATCGCCTCGCGCGATAGCGTCCTAGGAGAGTCCGACTGCGCTTTCAGGGATGGATCGAAATGACAATTCTCCGCGAACTTGCAGCTTTTTCCTTGGGCTTGCCCGTCTTGTTGGCTTGCTCATTCGTTGACGTCAGTCAAGCCCAGGCCATATCCGAGATTGGCGGCCAAAAGATTGTGACTCTGAGCCGAAAGGCTACGAGCACCACTAAGCCAGAGTTCACTAGCATCACCGTCTTGCCGGGCCGGGCCATGCTGGTACTTCAGATCACTGCAAACTTCCCGGGCAAAGGGAACGTCGACGTGCTCGCCTCGCCTGATTTGGCCGGCGCAAAGAAGATGCTCGATCAGGACGATACCGCCAACGGTGATCTTGCTTACCGTCTGGGCTCGGTGTTTCTTGTCCCCTATCCCAATCGGATTCGGGGCAAGCTCTCCGCCGACGGCAAGACGCTCACCACTGAATGGAAGGGCCACACCATCACGCTGCCGGCCAATAACATCGGCAAGCTTCCTACAGCCGAACGGCACGCCATGCACGGCCTCATCCTTAAGGCGAAGACCGACGACGTTGCCGTCAAGGACATCCCCGGCGGAAAGCAGGTCACTGGCGTCGTTCATGGTGGAAACTTCGGGGGCCACTGGCTCTCCAAGACTGACTTGCTTTTCACAATATCTATTACCGCCGACGCTGTAGATACCACGGTCGTCGCCAAGAACGTCGGCAGTGAAGAGGAACCGATCGCGATCGGTTGGCATCCATACTTCAACCTGCCGTCCCACAATCGCACCCAGGTCCGCATTCATATTCCCGGTTCAGAATTGGCTGAGGTTGACAACTACGACAACGTCTTCCCCACTGGAAAGCTCAAGCCAGTCAAAGGAACCCAATACGACCTGCAGGCCGCCGACGGTGTTCCGCTAGCCAAGAACTTCTATGACGACAACTGGAGCCATCTCTCATGGAAGGATGGCGCCGTCACCGTCAAAGTGATCGATCCCGCAGCACACTATGGTGTTGCCATCGAGGGTATTTCACCCGAGATCAAGACCATCCAGATGTACGCGCCACCCGCCATGCAATTCGTAGCGATCGAGCATCAGTACAACTTTGCCGATCCCTTTGGCAAAGAGTGGGGCTCCATGAACACCGAAATGGTCACTCTTAAGCCGGGGCAAAGCACCAAGTGGCACGTCCGCCTGAAGGTCTTCGTACCTTAGACCCCCGATTCAAATGAGAGCCGGAGCAATCACGCTCCGGCTCTCGTTTTTCTGCTGCAATCAAATCTCAACAATCTATTGGTACGAAGGCGAATTGAAGAATCGTCCACCTGGGCATGTCGCAAATGTTACCGGGATAACCAACTTTACAACTTAAGTGGAATGACCCATAAGAATTACCTCCGATAGACTTGCTTTCGCGAGGTGATCCATGAGGCAAGGTGCCTATCTTACGGCGTACGATGCGGCGAGGTCGGAGTTGTCCGAGGTTCTCGGGGAATTTGAACGGCTTCGCATTCGGAAAGAACAGATCGAAAAAGTTGCCCTTGCCTTGGAGCCGCTTTTTGATTCACAGGCACAAGTCGCTGCTGCTGATCAGCAGCCCACGACCTACTCCTTCGAACTGCTTCAGCGTACCCCCATCGCCGAACCGGAACCCATCGTGAGCGAACAGGTTGAAATGCCCGTCCCAATGCAGGTCATGACTTCTCCTGAACCAACCAGTGACCCGGTGCAAATGCGCATCAATGCCGCCTTGTGGGGCATCACGCATGGCAATAGAGAATTGCTCGCAGCCAGCTAAGCGAATTCACCATCCTGACGGCTTTCAGATTCAGCGCAGGTTCCCTTACTCCCCCAACCTGCTAAGCCGTACGCTCTTGCCTGCCCGGGCCGACTCTCTTGCTGCATCCAGTATCTGCATGACCACGACGTTCGTATCGAGCGCCGAGAGATCTCCCTTCGGGACAATCTGGCCGCGCAGCACAGCGGCAAGGTAGCTGAGTGAATCCTTTTGCGGCCCGGTCAGCGGCGGCGCTGTTGTCAACCGTTCTTCGGAGTCATGCTGATGGCGTAACCGCACTTGGTCGGCAGCGACAGTGATTGCGTAGCCGGTCGCGCCATAGACTTCCAAATCCTTTCGCCCAAACGGCCAGTTCCACGACGCCTGAATCACCGCCTGCGCGTGTGGATACGTCAGCACCACCGTCGCATCGTCATCGACCTTTGGATAAAGGTGCGGCTTGTCGTGATTCACCACGGCTGTCACGGTAATCGGCGTCTCCCCATGCATAAGCCAGGTCATCAAATCGACGCCATAACAACCGAAGTCATACAGCGCACCTGCGCCGTTCTGTTCAGGATCGATCAGCCAATTCAGGAACTCCGGCGGCACCCCGATCTCCTGCGGACCCTGGTGCCCATCGTGGACAACTACGCGGCGGACATCTCCAAGTTTGCCGTTTTTTAACTCGTCGTAAGCCGCGCGGTTGCTCGCATACCAGGTCGTCTCGTAGTTCACCAGCACTTGAATATGGTGCTCGTTTGCGATTTTTCGAATTGCAATCGCATCTTCCGTTGAAATCGTCAGTGGCTTTTCCACCATCACCGAAACGCCGTACTGCGCCGCAATCTCAATTGCATGACGATGCTCTCCGATCGATGTGTATACCAGCACCGCCTGCGGGTGGCAGCGCTCAATCATATTCGCCATGCTTTTGTAGAAGAGCGTGTCTGCCAGCGAGTATTTCTTTCCGTACTTCGACCACAGAGTTGGGTCAGCGTCTGCAATGCCTACGAGTTCAACGTCCGGGTGTTTCGGCAACTGGGAGAGGAAGCCCTCGACGTGCCCATGTTCCAACCCCACGATCGCTACTCGCAACGGCCCTGAAGGCGTCTCAGCCCTGCCCACCAACGACGCCATTACGAACAGCCCTACCGCAAACATCCATCTCAACCGGCAACTCAGACCAACCTGGAGTCGATGCATTCCTTTGACCTTCCTCCTGCCGCCCGATTCTATCCGACTGATTTTGGTTCCCCACATCAGATCCTGCGGAGCAGCCGATTTGCGACCGTTATCATCTTTCGTTTCTGAGCGGTAGATCACCCAGGGCGAGCGCCGCCATTGGAGCACACTGATCCATTTGCGCGTAAACCCCTCCACCCCAATCCCGTCCATTCCCACGTGGCACCCGCAGAAGCCCGTTACCGCTGCCTATGTTGCGGTTTTAGAACTCTCGAAGCTCCAGACACCCTCGCTCTGTGCCCGGTTTGCTGGTGGGAAGACGATGGCCAGGAGGATGCCGACGCGACCGATGTCCGGCGCACTGTAAACGGATCCCTGAGCCTGAGCGACGCGCGCGAGCACTATTCCCGGTGCGGAGCGGCGCACCCTGGGTTCCTCCCCTATGTGCGCAAGGCGCTTGTCACTGAGCAGTAACGTGCCTTCCCCGGTCCACCCGCGTTTGTCTTCCCTCCAGCCGGTTTGACCCCACCCGCAAACCCTCATACCATGAGAGAGGTAATTCCCCAGCCACACGACGCTGTATCGCCACGGCGACAGCCCGCTGTAGCAGTTGAATTTGGCGCCTGTCGCGCCCGGAAGGCAAAACGTTGAGTTCTACTGACACCATCGAAAACAATCCCGGACCGGAAACGGCTGAGGAGCAGCACGCACACGCAGAGCACGATCACGAGCATGACCACGCACACGAGCATCATCATGGACCGGTTCTGAATCCCGAATGCACCCGGGAATTGGTTCTGGATATTCCGGCTGAAGAGGTCTCCAAGTCCTTCCGCAGCGTGGTTCGCAACTATCAGAAGTACGCAAAGCTCCCCGGCTTCCGTCCCGGCAAAGTGCCGGAGTCCGTGGTACGCCGCCGCTTTGCCTCAGAGATCCGTAAAGACGTCATAGACGGTCTGCTCCCTGAGCGCTTTAACAAGGGAGTTCAGGAACTGGGTGTTAAGCCTGTGGGCCAGCCCCAGGTGACTGAGTTGACCGTCGACGACGGACAACCACTCCATGTGAAGGCCGTCTTTGAGTACCTCCCCGAGTTCTCGATCGAGGGCTACCAGGGAGTCGTTGTTGAGAAGCCTTCTGTCGAAGTCACCGATGAAGAGTTCCAGCACGAGCTCGAGCAATTGCGCGACTCGCGCGCCACTGTTGAGCCTGTAGAAGAAGACCGCGCTCTGGTGGATGGCGACTGGGCGCAGATTTCCTACACCGGGAAGATGGCTGACGATCCTGAAGCGGCTCCGATCACCGGAGAAGATACGCTCGTCGAAATCGGCGGCAAAGATACCGTTGAGGCCTTCAATGCTGTGCTGCGGGGCGCGAAACCAGGCCAGGAACTGAAGGCCGAGGTCATCTATCCTGCCGACTATCCTGACGCGAAACTGCAGGGCAAGACCGTCGAGTATGAAGTGACGGTGAAGGGCATCAAGAAGCGCACGGTGCCTGAGTTGAACGACGACTTTGCAAGAGAACTTGGTCAATATGAAAGTCTCTCCGAATTGGAAAATCGCGTTCGCGAGCACATGACAAACCGCAAGCGCCGCAGCGTCGAAGGCGAAACCAAAGACCGGCTCTTCGCGGCGATGCTTGAGCGCTTCCAGTTCCCTGTCCCCGAGTCACTGGTCCAGGAGCAAGTCGACGCGCGACTCGAGCGCGGTTTGCGCGCCTTGGCCGCTCAGGGGATGAATCCCGAGCAGATGCGCCAGATGGACTTCAGCCGTCTGCGCGTTGCTCAGCGCGATAGCGCCGTAGCCGAGGTCAGAACCTTCATCCTGCTCGACCGCATCGCTGAGGCAGAAGGTATCTCGGTAGGCGACGAGGAGTTAGACCACGAACTCCAATTGGCCGCCCTGCAGACCCGGGAACCAATTGACACACTCCGCCAGCGATTGACGGACGACGGCGGGCTAGCTAGAATCCGGGAACAATTGAGAAGAGAAAAGACCGCCAGCCTGTTGTACGAGAGATTACCGGCGTAACCACACGCGACGGTTATCCGTCGCTGAACGTAGGAGAATTAGCTGTACGGATCGGATTGCACCGTCCGGTCCAAACGGTCATCTAAGGATACGGGGGAAACCCCCAACGGAAGAACGAGAAGAAGACTAAATGGCATTGGTTCCCATGGTGGTTGAGCAGACGAGTCGGGGCGAGCGCGCCTACGACATTTACTCCCGTCTGCTTCGCGATAACATCATCTTCCTCGGCACACCTATCGACGACCAGGTGGCCAATCTTATCGTTGCGCAGATGCTCTTCCTCTCGGGTGAAGATCCAGAGAAGGATGTTCAGCTTTACATCAACTCGCCCGGCGGCTCCATCACAGCCGGCCTCGCAATCTACGACACCATGCAGTTCATCAAGAACAATGTCGTAACGTACTGTATCGGACAGGCTGCCAGCATGGGCGCGTTCCTGTTGCTTGCTGGCACTAAGGGCAAACGGTTCGCCCTGCCCAACTCGCGCATCCTGATCCATCAGCCCTCGATGGGCGGGCTCAGCGGACAGGCCACGGATATTGACATTCATGCGCGCGAAATCCTGCGCATTCGCGAGATCACAAACACCTTGATGGCAAAGCACACCGGTCAGCCGCTCGATCGCATTGAACGGGACGTTGAACGCGACTTCATCATGAACGCTCAGCAATCAAAGGAATACGGCATCATCGACGAAATTATCGATCGGCCTCGCACGTAACCGATCGCTCACAGCAAGTAGCAAGCGGAATCTAATACGCTCGTCCAAAGGGAGCAGGAAAAATGAAAACGCGCACGGGACCTGAAGAAGCGCTGCGGTGCTCGTTCTGCCACAAATCGCAGGACGCCGTTGCGAAGTTGATCTCGTCGCCAAGCGATTATCCTCGCGCATACATATGCGATGAGTGCGTCGCTGTCTGCAACTCAATTCTTGAGGACGATCGAGGCGATGCGGCTCACCCTGCCACCGCCGCGGGCCATCTTCCCAAACCGCAAGAGGTCAAAAGCTTCCTCGACGATTACGTCATCGGACAGGACCAGACCAAGAAGAAACTTGCCGTGGCGGTTTACAACCACTACAAGCGCGTGCAGATGAACCGCATGCGCAACAATGAAGTTGAACTCGCCAAGTCGAACATTCTCCTCATCGGCCCCACCGGTTCCGGCAAAACACTGCTTGCCCACACCCTCGCCAAGATGCTCGATGTTCCTTTCGCCATCGTCGACGCCACCACGCTGACTGAAGCCGGCTACGTGGGCGAAGATGTTGAAAACATCATCCTGAAACTGCTCCAGGCCGCCGACGGTGATGTAACTCGCGCACAGCAGGGCATCATCTACATCGACGAAATCGACAAGATCGGACGCAAGGACGAAAACCCCTCCATCACGCGCGACGTTTCGGGTGAGGGAGTGCAACAGGCTCTCCTCAAGATTCTCGAAGGCACAGTCGCGAATGTCCCTCCGCAGGGTGGACGCAAGCATCCCCATCAGGAATTCACAGCAGTTGACACGACAAACATTCTTTTCATCTGCGGTGGCGCGTTCGTTGGCTTGGAGCGCGTAGTCGGACGCCGAATTGGCAAGAAGGCGCTTGGCTTCAAGTCTGTTGACGCAGAGGCCGATGCAGCAACCACTCGCTCGCATCGCGACACAGAACTGCTTCGCAAAACAGAGCCGCAAGATCTCATCAAGTACGGCTTGATTCCTGAGTTCGTCGGCCGCTTGCCGGTTATGGGCGTCCTCGACGAGTTGGATGAAGCCGCTCTTGTCGAGATTCTCACCAAGCCCCGCAACGCTATCGTTAAGCAGTATCAACGCCTCCTCGAGTACGAGAACGTCCGCCTCCATTTCACGCAGGATGCTATCGGAGCCATTGCGCGAGAGGCCCTCGCGCGCAAGGTAGGAGCCCGCGGATTGCGCATGATTCTCGAGGAACTGATGCTTGACCTGATGTACCACTTGCCCAGCAATAAGAAGGTTCGCGACCTCGAAATTACCAAGGATATGGTTGAGCGCCGTGACCTCTCGCTATGTCTGCTTGAAAAGGCTGGCTGATCCGAAAAGGGAACACGCACCAGACGAGTTTTGGGAGCCCCAAGTTTAGTGTTGAGACTTGGGGTTTCGCGTTTCAGGCATTCAGTGTCCGGCTTGAATCAATCGTAAGTCGGCTTTCAAAATCAAGGCCTTTCGCGCAGCGTGTTCCGCTGTACAATCCCAACAAGCGCCGCGTCTGTGGCTTGCGTCCAGAGCCACTGTCGCGCGTCTAACCCTTAGGTGTCCCTATGACCGCAAAGACCGAAGCGCGCAAACTTCCCATGATGCCCATCCGGGACATGGTGATCTTCCCCTACATGATGACGCCCTTTGTGGTGGGCCGCCTTTCGAGTGTTCGCGCACTTGAGGAAGCTCTCAATGGCGACCGCAAGATCTTTCTCGCCACGCAGCACGACGCTTCGATCGACGAGCCCAAGGCCAAGGAGATTTTTCAGGTCGGGTCCATCTGCAACATCGTGCAGAGCGTCAAAATGCCCGACGGCAACATCAAGGTTCTCGTCGAAGGCGTAGAACGCGCCAAGTCCGTCGAGGTGAACGACCGGGATGGTTTTTTTGTAGCCACGGTTCGCACGGGTAAGACCGATTTCGAAATGACCCCGGCCGTTGAGCAACTCATGCAGCGAGTGACCGGCCTCTTTGAGCAGTACGTGAAGCTTCAACAGTCGCTCAATTACGAAACGATCATTGCGACCGTCCGCATGGATGAGCCGGCTAAGCTTTCCGACACCATCGCCGCAAACCTGCAACTCGGCATTGAGGAGAAGCAGGAGCTTCTCGGTATCTTCGATCCCGCAGCGCGACTGGCCCGCATCGCTGATGTCCTCGACATTGAGATTGAAAAGCTCGACCTCGACCGCAATATTCAGTCGCGCGTCAAGCGACAGATGGAGCGCGCGCAAAAAGAGTACTACCTCAACGAAAAGATAAAGGCCATCCAGAAGGAATTGGGCCGCGGTGAGAAGAACGAGTTTGACGAATTGCGTAAGAAGATCGAATCCGCTGGCATGCCAAAAGACGTGCTCGACAAGGCAATCCAGGAGCTCAAAAAGCTGGAAGCCATGCCGCCCATGTCCGCCGAGTCCACCGTCAGCCGCAATTACATCGATTGGCTGCTGGCCGTGCCATGGAAGAAAAAGTCCAAAGAAACTCGCTCCATTGACTACGCTGAAAAGGTTCTCAACGAAGATCACTATGGCCTCGAAAAAATCAAAGAGCGCATCCTCGAATTTCTCGCTGTCCGCCAGTTAGTGAAGAACCCTAAAGGTTCGATCCTCTGCTTTGCGGGACCTCCCGGAGTAGGTAAGACCTCACTCGGCATGTCCATCGCCAAGGCAACGGGTCGCAAATTTGTGCGGCTTTCGCTCGGCGGAGTACGGGATGAAGCGGAGATTCGAGGTCACCGCCGCACCTACATCGGCGCACTTCCCGGCCAAATCATCCAGCACATGAAACGGGCCGGCACCAAAAATCCCGTATTCCTGCTCGACGAAGTAGACAAGATGGCCTCAGACTTCCGCGGCGATCCGGCCTCCGCTTTGCTCGAAGTACTGGATCCCGAACAGAACACGACCTTTCAAGATCACTACCTCGACGTCGACTATGACCTCTCTCAGGTCCTGTTTGTAGCCACCGCCAACGTAATGCACACCATACCTGCGGCGCTGCAGGATCGCATGGAAGTTCTGCGCCTTCAGGGCTACACAGAAAACGAAAAGCTCGAAATCGCACGTCAGTACCTGGTTAAAAAGCAGCGTGAGCAGACTGGCCTGAGCGAGAAGAACATCATCTTTCACGACGCCGCAATTCTCGAAATCATCCGCAAGTACACGCGTGAGGCGGGCGTGCGGAATCTTGAGCGCGAGATTGGGAACGTATGCCGAAAAGTCGCCCGGCGGGTCGTCAAAAAAGGTGCAAAGCACAAGGAAGAGATTACCGAGGTGGCGATTAGCGAATTTCTCGGTGTGGCGCGCTATCGCGATTCTGAGGTGCACGATAAGAGTGAGGTGGGACTCGTCACCGGTCTGGCCTGGACCGAGGTCGGCGGCAGCATCCTGACTACGGAAGTGCAAGTGCTCGAT
>Ga0207683_10000983_pt1 | contig 26174 bp, 20 predicted proteins | sample KBSM73metaG_FD_184333 | JGI IMG/M metagenome (GOLD analysis project Ga0207683, IMG submission 184333) | Miscanthus rhizosphere microbial communities from Kellogg Biological Station, Michigan, USA - KBS M7-3 metaG (SPAdes) (version 2) | ecosystem: Host-associated > Plants > Roots > Rhizosphere >... | reverse complement strand
CCGGCACCGAGCCACCGGCGTCCGGCACGAGGCCATCGGCCTCCGGCACCGAGCCACCGGCGTCCGGAACGAGGCCATCGGCGTCCGGCACCAGGCGGCCGGCGTCCGGCACCAGCTCATTCGCGCCCAGCGCCGAGGGCGGGAGCGCCGGGGAGGGGAGCGCCGGGGACGGGAGGGCGGCGTCCGGCTCGGGCCGCGCGGCCGGGGGGAGCCACGGAGTGCTTCGAAGCGCGTTGAGGGCCGCGGCGGCGAGGGCGGAGTCGAGCTCGGCGGCGGCCAGGGTCGGCCGTGGCACCAGCGCGAGCAGGGCCGGGTCCGGCGGCAGCGCGGCAACCAGGTCGGCGTACAGCCGTCCGGCCGCGGCGACCAGCACGTCGGTGACCGGACCGGGCGTGACGTGCCGGCGGTCGGAGGCGAGCGGGAACGTGCCCAGCAGCACCGCCGGCAGCGACAGCGGCTCGTCGGTCGGCGTCGGCGCGTGCACCACCGGCCGGTTCGGCGGCGGCACCGGCCGGTCAGCGGCGTCGACCGGCACTGCCCAGCTCACCGTCCACTCCGGACGGTCGCGCTCCTCCGCGGGCCGGGTCGCCAGCAGGTCCCCGGCGAGCACGCCGGTCACCGACCGGACCACCCAGCGGGACACGGTCTGGCCGTCGGTCAGCACGACCGCGCCGGCGTCGTCCACCCGGGACAGCACCCGGCCGCCGGCGTCGATCGACCGCAGCGCCGGCAGCGCCAGCAGCAGCACCGGGTCGAGCGAGGCCAGCGCCGCCCGGACGGCGTCGACGGCGTCCGGCCGCAGCGGCAGCCGTACCTCGGTGTCCCACTCCCCGGCCGGCAGCGGGTCTGCGGCCCAGGGCAGTCGCAGCACCGGGACCTGCCCGTCGCGCCGGTCCAGCTCGCCGGCCAGCGCCGGCACCGCGGCCACCGCCGTCCTGGTGTCCGCGGCCGAGAACCGGACACCGCCGGTGGTCGAGCGCACCGACGGCTCGTCGGTGACGGTCAGCACGGCCGCGAACCCGACCCCGAACCGCCCGACGCTGCCGCCGTCCCGCTTGGCCGACGCCCGCAGCGTCGCCAGTGCCTCGACGCCGGCGGCATCGAGCGGCGCGCCGGTGTTCGCGGCCAGCAGCTGTCCGTCCACGAGCGACAGTCGCAGCCGTCCGTCCACACCGGACCGTGCCGCCGCGTCGGCCGCGTTCTGGGCCAGCTCGACCAGCAGCCGGTCCCGGTATGCCCCGTGGGTCAGGTCCTGCTCGGCGTTGGCGTCCTCGCGGAACCGGGCCGGCGAGGCGGCCCACGCCGCGAGCACCCGGTCCCGGACCGCGGCGGTGCCGAACGGGTCAGGCACGCTCGATGTCGACGCCGTCGTCGTAGGTGGGCGGCGGCGGTGGCGCGGCCGCCGGCTCGACCGCGGCCTCCGAGTGCGCGCCGCAGCCGGCGTCGGCGGAGACCACCCCGCCGTCGCGGGGCGAGTAGGCGTTGCCGCAGACCCCGAAGATCGCCCGCAGCGACCCCTCGATCGGCAGGTAGAACCCGCACGTCCCGCACCGCCCTGGCGCGTGCGCCGCCATCGCGGTGTCCGGCCCGCCGTCGCCGGCGTACCACCGCTCGGTGGCCTCGTCGCGGCCGAGCCGCGACATCACCCGCACCCGGCCGAGACCGAGCTCGAACGCGACCGACCCGACCGCCGGGTCGTCGGAGAGCAGGTAGGCCGGGACGAGCCGCTCGTCGTCGGTCCTGGCCGGCAGCAGGTCGCCGACGCCGAGGTCGCCCGGCCGCAGCCGCTCCGACCACGGCACCCACTCCGGCGCCAGCAGCGCGTCGTCGCCGGGCAGCAGCACGACCTCGTCGACCGTGACCGTCCGGGACCGGGACGCGCGGGCGAGCGTGACGGCCCACCGCCAACCGGAGTATCCGGGCAGGGTCGCGGCGAAGAAGTGGGTGAGCACCCGCTCGCCGTCGGCCCGGCTGCCGAGGTGCTCGCCGACCCGGTCGCCACCCTCGGCCCTGGCGGCCGCCTCGGCGACGTCGACCGCGGCGGCGAGCGTCGCGTCGGACCGCGCGGCTGTGGTGGTCGGCACGGTGCCATCGTGCCAAAGCCGAGGCCGATCCCCCAATCCGGTCGGACCCGTGCGGCAGGATGAGAGGGTGAGCACGCAGCCGCCACCGCGCCCCGACGGGGCGTACGACGGCGGCCGGCCGCGCGGTCCACAGCAGCAGGCGCCGAAGAAGGTGACGGTGACCCGGGTCGCCGTATCCCGATCGCGCTACCTCATCGGAGCCGGCGCCCGCCGGATCGGCGAGGCGTCCCGGGCCGGCGGCGCCGGCGAGTCCGGCCTGACCAAGCTGATCTGGACGCACGCCGCGCACTACACCTCCGACGCGATGATCGCGGTCTGCCTGGCCGGCACGATCTTCTTCTCCGCCGCCCGCAGCGAGCAGCGCACCCAGGTCGCGCTCTACCTGCTGGTCACGATGGCCCCGTTCGCGATCGTGGCGCCGTTCATCGGGCCGGCGCTCGACCGGCTGCAGCGCGGCCGGCGGATGGCGCTGGCGGCCACCGCGCTCGGCCGCGGGATCCTGGCCTGGGTGATGGCGGCCGAGTTCCACAACGGGTTCGCGCTCTATCCGGCCGCGTTCGGCGCGCTGGTGCTGTCCAAGTCCTACGCCGTGCTCAAGGGTGCCTGCCTGCCCAGGGTGCTGCCGCGGGGCCTGACCCTGGTCTCGGCGAACGCGCGGATGTCGATGTTCGGTCTGGCCGCGGCGGCGATCGGCGGCGGCGTGCTGGCCGGGATCATCCACCTGTCCGGCAGCTACCCGCTGGCGCTGCGGATCACCGCGGTGTTCTGCCTCGCCGCGGCGATCCTGTCACTGCGGCTGCCGGCGGCGGTCGACTCGGCCGAGGGCGAGCAGCCGGTCCCGCCGGCGGCGCTCACCCGCACCGGTCCGATCCCGCGGCGAGCCGGCAGCCTCTCGCTCGGCCCGCACGTGGTGACCGCGCTGCGGGCGTCGGCGGCGTTGCGCGGGCTGTCCGGGTTCCTCACGCTGTTCCTTGCCTTCTGGATCCAGGCGACCGAGACGGGCACGACGGCTGCCCTCGCGCTGGCCGGGCTGGTGGCCGGCGCATCCGGCGGGGCGGTGGTCGGCACCGCGATCGGCGCCCGGATGCCGATGAAGCACCCCGACCCGGTGCTGCTCGGCTCGATCGGCGTGGTCGCCGGGGTCTCGGTGATCGGTGCGCTGTCGTTCGGGCTGGGAACGGCGCTGCTCGTGGTCGCCGCGGCGGGGATCGCCAACGCGCTGGGCAAGCTCTGCCTGGACGCGATCATCCAGCGCGACGTGCCCGACGCGATGCGCGCATCGGCGTTCGCCCGGTCCGAGACGCTGCTGCAGCTGGCCTGGGTGGCCGGCGGCGGGCTCGGCGTCGCGCTGCCGTCCAACGGCAGGCTCGGCTTCGCGGTCGCGGCCGGCCTGCTGGTCGCGGCGTTCACCGTCACCCTGCTCGGCCGCCGCCGCCCGCTGACCAGGCGCGGCCGGGGACCCGCATCCGCACCGCCGGCGGCGGCGCCCGAGCCGCGTCCGGGGCGGAGCTGACTCCGGCCGCACCCGCTCGGCCGTACGACATGATCGTCGACTGACCCGCAGTGCTCCGTAGTACTGAGCCCGAATGGCGTAGCGGATCTGGCCACAGCAGGCCGGCCTTGTCGCCTCGCACCTGCGACGCAGGTCACAATCGCGCCGTACGGTCGCCACTCGTACGCGCTGCGTTGACGACGACGACCGTTTCCTCTCCGCACGGACACCGCCACACGGAGCAGCGGAATCTCCGCTCCGCGGCAGCATCGCGCCGCCCGGACCGGCGTCTACCGTGTCGTCCGGCTCGAAACCACCGGGCGTCGGAGCACGACCGAGCGCGGAGGGACACGGGGTGCTGACGTACGACACGCGGGCCCATGCGGTGCGCCGGGAACCACACGGAGATCTGCTCCGGCAGGCCTACCTCCTGACGGGCGATCCGGAGCGCGCACGCGACCTGGCCGACAGCGCCGCCCGCGTCGTCGAGGGGTACGCACACCGGCTCGGACCGGCCGACGCGCTGGAGCGCGCCAAGGAAGAACTGGTGCGCTCGTACGTCGCCGATCCAGGCCCGCCGCCGCCCCCGGTCGCCGGCGGGGGTCCGACCCCGCATCCGGACGTCGCGATGTGGCGGGGGATCTGCCGGCTCGCGCCGCGCCGCCGCGCCGCCATCGTGCTGCGCTACGACGAGGGACTGTCCGAGGAGCACGCGGCGGCGCGCATGGACACCACGCCGCGGCTGCTCCGCGCGGACGTGGACGCGGCCATGCTGACGCTGCGTACCGCGGTGCCCGGCGTGGCCGACCCGTGGATGCGGGTCGCCGACGCGCTCGCCGCCGCCGGCCGCGGCTGGTCGGACTACACCCGGCCGGCGGCCGCCCGGGTCGCCGAGGTCCTGTCCGCCCCGGCACCGACTCCGGCGCCGGCTCCGCGACACGCGCACGGGGCCACCGCCGTGCCCCGGCCGCCGCGGTCCCCGCGACCCGTGGCCCTCGCCGCCGGCGCGGTCGCCGCGCTGCTGCTGACCGCCGCGGTGGTCGTGCCGCGGCTCGGCGGCGGGGCCGATCCCGCTCCGCCCGACCCCGGTCCGATCGCCGGCGCGCAGGTCGGCACCGGACCCGTCCGCAGCGCCCCGCGACCCCTGGTGCCGAGCATCGACGTCGCCGACGGCCTGCTGAACTGGCCGGCGCGCGGCAACCTGTCCACGGACCAGACCCTGCTTGCCGCGGCGACCAAGGCCTGGAAGGCCGGCGTGCCGGCGGCCGAGGCGCCGGCGACCGGGGTCACCGTGTTGTGGGCCGGCGTGCTGGACCGGCGCGCGGTCGCGGTGCTGCAGGGCCTCGACCGGGCCGGCCGGCCGCATCTGGCGCAGGTGCAAGGCGCGAATCGATCGACGGTGCGGCTGCAGCACGCCGAGCCGCTGCACGGCGGCACGCAGGTCCTCACGCTGCTGCCGCCGAGCGGGCCGGCCGGACCGGTCCGGGTGCTCGTCTCGCCCGAGGCGCAGCTCGCGGACGGCCTGCTGACCAGCAACCCGATGGACGGCAAGCCGCTGCAGCACGCCACGGTCGGCGACGACGGGGTGAGCGGCATCCTGCCGTCGCCGCCGGGCGTGCCGACCTGCAGCCGGGTGGTCCTGCTCGGTCTCGACTCCGGCTACCCGGGGGCCAGCGGCGCCCGCGTCCTCTACAGCGGGATCATGACCGCCGAGATGCTCGCCGGGATGCCGGACAAGGTCGAGGTCGGCAGTCCCACGCTGGCGCCGGACCGGGACGCGCTGCCGGAGACGCAGTGGTTCGCGGACGGGGCGAAGCTGGCGGCGAAGGTGCCCGGCAAGGGCACGCTCACCGTGGCCGCCCTCGGCCCCCGGCTGGCGGCCCGCCCGCTCGACAGCGCGGACAAGCGCATGGTGTCCTCCCGGGCGTACGAGTTGCGCCGCGGCGGCAGCACGTGGGTCGGCTCGGTCGTCGACGTCGGCGGGAAGACCGTCTGCGCCTCGGCGATGCCCGCCGGCTCGGCGCCGGAACCGACGGCCTGGGCGCTGCGCTGCCCGATCCCCGGCGAGATGATGCCCGGCATCGTGCACGTAGTCGGCGCCCCCGAGGCGCAGAGCGTCGAGGTGGCCCTCCAGCCGACCGCGTCGCCGGCCGGCCAGGAACGGTTCGCCGCGACCGCGGACCGGGCCGACGACCAGCCGGTCGACCAGGCCTTCGCGGCGATCCAGGTGGCCCCGATGGGCTTCCCCTGCGGCGTCGGCACGCTCCGCGTGCACAGCGGCCGGGCGGTCACCGGCGTCTCGCTGCCGGTCTACACACCCTGACCCGACAAGTTCCCCTCGTCCGGACCGTCCGGACCTTCCTGGAGAGTGATGAGACAGAAGCTCGCGATCGCCCCTGCCCTCGTTGCGGCGCTGACCCTGGGCGCCCTGACCGTGCACACCACCGCGTCCCCCGCCGGCGCGGCCGCCGCGCCGGCCACCTGGGACCTCGAGGCCTACGGTCCCAAGACCGGTGACGACGTCGTGCTCAAGTGGAACGAGCAGCTGCTCGCCACGATCAGGGCCAACCCGGCCGCCACCGGCCCGACGGTCACGTCGCGTGCCCTCGGCGTCCTGCAGACCTCGGTCTTCGACGCCTGGGCCGCGTACGACCCGGTGGCGAAGGGGACCCGGCTCGGCTCACAGCTGCGCCGTCCCGCCGCCGAGCGCACGCTGGCCAACAAGAGCAAGGCGATCAGCTACGCCGCGTACCGGACGCTGATCGACCTGTTCGGCGACCCCAAGTTCAAGCGGACGGACTTCCCGACCGCCAAGGACGCCTACGACGCCCAGATGGCAGCGCTCGGCTACCCGATCGACACGACGACGATGGACAACACGCCGGCCGGGATCGGCAACAGGGCCGCCAAGGCGAACATCGACTTCCGGCACACCGACGGCTCCAACCAGCTCAACGGGTACGCCGACACCACCGGCTACCAGCCGAAGAACGCCCCGATGCCGGCGCCGCTCACCGCGCCGATGAACTGGCAGCCGATGTGCGTGCTCACCGCCCAGGGCGTGGCCCACGACCGGCAGCCGGCACCCTCGAGCGGCACCTGCGACACCGCGTCCGGCGACTACGTGATCCAGAAGGCGACCACGCCACAGTGGGGAACGATGACGCCGTTCGCCCAGCCCGGGTCGTACTACCGGGTCGCCGGACCGCCCCGGGACCCGGACGGGGTCTACTCGCGGGCCGAGGTCCAGCGCGAGGTCGACGACGCGGCCAACCTGGACGACCGGAAGAAGTCGCAGGCCGAGTATTGGGCCGACGGGCCGCACTCGGAGTTCCCGCCCGGGCACAACTTCGTCTTCGCCCAGGCCATCTCGCGGCGCAGCGGCTACTCCCTCGACCAGAAGGTCAAGCTCTTCTTCGAGCTCGGCAACGCCGAGCTCGACGCCGGCATCGCCTCCTGGTACCAGAAGTTCAAGTTCGACTCGATCCGGCCGACCACGGCGATCCGCCGCCAGTTCGCGGGCCAGCAGGTGAACTCCTGGCTCGGCCCGAACAAGGGCTTCGGCATGGTCGACGGCTCCCGGTGGCTGCCGTACCAGGAGCTGACCGTGCTCACGCCGCCGTTCCCGGAGTACATCTCGGGGCACTCGACCTTCAGCCAGGCCGGGGTGCAGATCTTCCAGTCGTTCACCGGCAGCGACACGTTCGGCGCGTTCGTGACGATCGAGAAGGACTCGTCGAAGTTCGAGGCCAACACGCCGAGCACGGACATCGTCTTCACCTGGCCGACGTTCACGAACATCGGCGACGACTCCGGATATTCGCGCCGCATCGGCGGAATCCATTTCGCCAGCGGCGACGCGGCCGGACGGTCGATCGGTGCGCAGCTCGCCAGGCAGGTGATCCTCAAGGCGACGGGCTACATCAACGGCACCGTGCCGGGCTGAGCCCGGACGTGACGGACGGGCGCCCGCGGGTCTCCGGCGGGCGCCCGTCCTGTCTGTCGGGTCAGTGCGCGACGATCGTGATCGGCGCCGTGACCGTGGTGGTCTTGCCCGAGTTGACGTTGACCAGCGAGACGGTGGCCTTGGCCTTGCCGTCGTCGAAGCCGATGCCGTCCACGGTCAGGCCGACCGAGTGGCTCTTGCCGTCGCAGACGACCACGGAGAAGCCGGTGGACAGGGTGACCGGGGCCGGCGTCTCGGGCGGCTGCTGGGTCACGCTGCCGTTGACCGTGCCGGTCAGCGGGCCCTTGCACTTGACCACCAGGTCGAGATCGAGGCTGGCGCCCGAGAGGTTGTAGTCCGCGTAGGGATAGATGTAGACCGAGTCGCTCGTGCCGCCGGTACTGCCGGTCGCACCGGCGACGTTGGGAACCAGCACCGCTGCCGTCGCCGCCACCGCCGTGGCCGCCGCACCGAGAATGACGCGCTTCACTTTCGCCTCCTGGATTTGAGACACGCAGGACAGAAACGGCGGCCGGGAATTCTCGAATTGTCATCGAGAATGCAGGCCCACGGTGGCGCCGTAGCTTTCGACAACCGGCCGTACCCACTCACTTCCGGCGGCGAAACGCGAACACGTACGGCCGAACGGCGTAAACACGGGCTGTCGACCGGAAATGTCGCTCTGTATAACGAGCAGATCACGAAGTATGTGCAGAGCTCTACGGAGCTTGCTTCGCCGCTCCCGGGAACTAACGGTGTGCCTTTCCCGGTGACAGTGCGCGCGCGTCCCGTAGCAGGCCGGGGTCGGGTCGTTTTGGCCGTCCCGCCTCGGGTACCTGGGGGGCCGTACCCGATCGGCAACCCAGAAACAGGAGGCAGCAATGCGTACGTACGAGCGGCCGACCCTCACCCGCGCCGGCTCCTTCAAGCAGATCACCGGGCTCGGCGGCAGCGGGCCGAGGGACACGCTGGGCCGGCACCAGTCGCTCTGAGTCCCGCGTCCCCCGGCCCGCCCGCTGGGCCGGCAATGACCGCTCGGGTGGCGGCCACGCGCCGCCACCCGGCCAAGCCCCGGACCGACGAACAGGAGGATCGGCGGGTGTCAGGCCATCCCTGGTTCGTGGTCCTTCCGGACACCGACGCCGCCGGCCCCGTCGCCGGCGCCGCGGCGGCCGACCGGCCGGTCCGCGTCGTGGACCACCCGTCCGGGCGGCCGTGGATCGTCGGCTCCTGGCCGGACGGCATGCTGGCCACCGGCCGCGCCGGTGACACGGCGCTCGCCGTCGTCGGCCGGCACGCGCTGGACGCCCGCGCCCTGGCCGACCGGTCCGGCCGGATCACCCACCTCGGCGACGTCGACAAGCTGGCCGCCGGGCTGGTCGGCAGCGCGCACCTGATCGCCTCGGTGCGCGGAGTGGTCCGGGTGCAGGGCACGGTCACCGGCGTCCGCCGGGTCTTCTCCGCCGACCTGGCCGGCATTCCGGTGGCGGCCGACCGCGCCGACCTGCTGGCCCGGCTGCTGGGCACCGGACCGGACGAGGACCGGCTCGCGCTGCACCTGCTGCATCCCCACGTGTTGCACCCCGTCGCCGGCCTGCCGGTCTGGCGGGGCGTCGAGGCCCTGCCGGGCGACTCCTACCTCGTGCTCGACCGCGACCGGCGGCGGACGGTCCGCTGGTGGACCCCGCCCGAGCCGGTGCTGCCGATGGCCGACGGTGCGCCCCGGCTGCGCGAGGCGCTGGCCGCCGCGGTGGCCGTGCGCACCGACGGACACCACCTGGTGAGCTGCGACCTCGGCGGCCTGGACTCCACCGCGGTCTGCGCGCTCGCCGCCGGCCGGGGCGGCCCGGTGGCCGCCTGGACCGCGGCCAGCCTCGACCCGCTGGCCGACGACGTCGCCTGGGCCGAGCGCACGGTCGCCGGGCTCCCCGGAGTCGAGCACCACGTGATCCCGGCCGAGGAGATGCCGCTGGTCTTCGGCGGGCTCGACGACGTCGTGGACGGGTTCGACGAGCCGTGCTCGGCCACGGTGGACGGCGCTCGCTGGCTGACCATCGCCCGCCGCGCGGCCGACCGCGGCTCCTCCGTGCACCTGACCGGCTTCGGCGGCGACGAGCTGCTCTACGGCTCGCTCGCCCACCTGCACGACCTGCTCCGGACCGAGCCGCGGACCGCGCTGCGGGCGTTGCGCGGGTTCGCCGCGAAGTACCGCTGGCCGCGCCGCGCGGTGCTCCGGCAGCTCGCCGACACCCGTCCGTACAGGCGCTGGTTGGCCGGCGTCGCCGAGGAGCTGACCGGCCCGCCGCCGGGCCCGACCGAGCCGCTGCTGGAGTGGGGGTTCCGGGTCCGGATGCCGCCCTGGGCCACGCCCGCCGCGGTGGCCTCGGTCCGCGACCAGATCCGGGCGGCCGCGCGGGACGTCGAGCCGCTCTCGCCCCGGCGCGGGCAGCAACGCGAGCTGGAGACCATGCGCTACCTGTCCCGGATGACCCGGCAGCTCGGACAGGTGTCCGGCCTGATGGGGATCGAGCTCGGTGCCCCGTACTACGACGACCGCGTCGTCGAGGCCGGCCTGGCCGTCCGGCCGGCCGACCGGATCACCCCGTGGCGCTACAAGCCGCTGATCGTGGCGGCCATGCGCGGCATCGTCCCGGACACGAGCCTGGACCGGCAGACCAAGGCCAACGGCTCCGGCGACCTCGAACCGGGGCTGCGCCGGCACCGGGCCGAGCTGCTGGCGCTGTGGGAGGACTCCCGGCTGGCGGCGCTCGGCCTGCTCGACGCGGCGGCCGTCCGCGAGGCCTGCACCCGCCCGCTGCCGCCGGAGATCCAGTTCGGCGTCCTCGACCAGGTCGTCGCCGGCGAGGTCTGGCTGCGTTCGCTGGAGCACGTCCCCGCACCCTCGACCAGCTGAGGAGGACCCGTGACCCTGACCCTCCGTCCCGGGGTGTCCACCGCCGCCACCGACTACGGAACGACGCTGCTCGACGAGGACAGCGGCGAGTACTTCACGCTCAACCCCACCGGGAGCCTGGTGCTGCGCACGCTGCTGACCGGCGGCACCGCCGAGCAGGCCGCGCGGGCGCTCGCCGACCAGTACGCGGTGGCGGCCGACACGGCCGACCGGGACGTCGCCGACCTCGTCGCCGGGCTCCGCGCCGCCGGTCTGGTGACCGACCGGTGACCACCCCCGAAGCGGTCGAGTACCGGCCGGGATCGGTGCCGCTGCCCCGGCGGCTGCTGGCGCACGCGGTGGTCGGGGTGGCCCGGCTGCTGGCCACCCGCTCCCCCAGCCGGATCCGGACCGTGCTCGGCGCGGTCCGTCGCGGCGCCGCACCAGCGAGCTACGAGCAGGCCAAGGCGGCCCGCGACACGGTCGTGGCGGTCAGCCTCACCTGCGCGGCCCGGGAAGGCTGCCTGCCCCGGTCGCTGGCGACCGCGCTGCTGTGCCGGCTGCAGGGCAGCTGGCCGGCCTGGTGCGTCGGCACCCGGCGGCTGCCCCCGTTCGCGGCGCACGCGTGGGTCGAGGCCGACGGTGTCATGGTCGACGAGGACTACCCGCCGGACTACTTCAGCCCGCTGATCCGGGTGCCGGCAGCGCCGCGGTGACCGGGCCCGCGGCCGCTGGTCGCCCGGCGCGGGGGCACCGGGGCCGGCCGGCGCTGCGCCTGCTGCTCGACCACGTCCGGCCGCACCGGCGGCTGCTGCTGGCCGGCGGCCTGCTCGGCTTCCTCGGCAGCCTGGCCACCCTGGCCCAGCCGATGCTGGCCAAGCTGGTCGTCGACAGCCTCGGCCAGGACCGGTCGCTGGTCCGCCCGGTCGCGCTGCTCGCAGCCGCGCTGCTGGCCGCGGCGCTGCTCACCGCCGGCGGCAGCTACCTGCTTGGCCGGGCGGCCGAGAGCGTGGTGCTCGGCGCCCGGCAGCGGCTGGTGTCCCGGCTGCTGCGGCTGCCGGTGGCCGCGGTCGACCGGCTCAGTCCCGGCGACCTGCTCTCCCGGGTGGTCTCGGACACCACGGTCCTGCGCGGGGTGACGAGCACCGGCCTGGTGCAGATGGTCAACGCGGTGCTGGCGCTGGCCGGCGCGGTCGTGCTGATGGCTCTGCTCGACCCGCTCCTGCTCGCCGTGACCGCGGCGGTGCTCGCGCTCAACGGCCTCGCGGTGCTCGTCGTCGTGCCGCGGATCCGGCTGGCCAGCGAGCGGTCCCAGGCCGCGGTGGGCGGCATGGGCGCGGTGCTGGAGCGGTCGCTCGGCGCCTTCCGGACGGTCAAGGCCAGCGGCGCCGAGCAGCGCGAGATCGCCGCGGCGGGGCGGGCCGCCCGCGGGGCCTGGCGGCGCGGGCTCGAGGTGGCCGGCTGGACCGCGGTGATGGAGGCGTGCACCGGCCTGGCCGTGCAGGGCTCCTTCCTGGCCGTGCTCGCGGTCGGCGGCTCCCGGGTGGCCTCCGGCGCGCTGCCGGTGTCCTCGCTGATCGCCTTCCTGCTCTACCTGCTGCTCCTCTCCGAGCCGCTGACCGCGCTGGTGACCGGCGCCGGGCAGCTGCAGGCCGGGCTGGCCGCCGTGCATCGGATGCAGGAGCTGCACCGGCTGCCGGCCGAGCCGGGCGAGCCCGCGCCGGCCGTGCCGCCCGACGCCGGGCCGGCGACCGTACGGTTCTCCGGCGTCTGGTTCCGCTACCCCGTCGGGCATGGCGACCGCTGGGTTCACCAGGGCCTGACGTTCAGCGTGCCGGCCGGCGGGGTGACCGCGATCGTCGGCCCGTCCGGCACCGGGAAGAGCACGATCTTCTCGCTGCTGGAGCGCTTCCACGAGGCGCAGCGGGGCGTCGTCGAGGTCGACGGGGTGGACGTGCGGCGCTGGCCGCTGGCACACCTGCGCGCGACCCTCGGCTACGTCGAGCAGGACGCGCCGATCCTGGCCGGCACCGTGGCGGAGAACCTGCGGCTGGCCGCGCCGGAGGCCTCGGACGAGGAGGTGGCCGCGGTGGCCCGGCTGACCAGGCTGGACGGCGTCCTCGCCCAGCTGCCGGACGGGACGCGGACCGCGGTCGGCCACCGGGGCGGGACGCTGTCCGGCGGGGAGCGGCAGCGGATCGCGGTCGCCCGGGCGCTGCTGCGGCGGCCACGGGTGCTGCTGCTCGACGAGGCGACCTCCCAGCTCGACGCGGCCAACGAGCTGGCCCTGCGCGAGGTCGTCGCCGAGGTCGGCCGGACCACGACGGTGCTGCTCGTCGCGCACCGGCTGTCCACGGTGGTCGGGGCGGACCGGATCCTGGTCCTGGCCGGGGGTCGGGTGCGGGCCGCCGGCACGCACGCCGAGCTGCTGGCCACCGACGAGCTCTACCAGCGGCTTGCGGCCGGGCAGCTGGTCGGCACGGCTCACGTCCAGTAGCGGCTCGCACGAATTCGGTAATTCGGTAGTCGGCGGGGTTGTCCCCGCGCGAAGCCCGTGGCCCACTGGTGCGTCGAGCCGTCTGGCGGAGCCCGTGCCACGGCATCGCGTCGTCCTGACCTGCGGTCCGGACCGTCCTGTCCGGACACCGCCAGCACATCGCGCGCGACCGCTGGTGCGCGCGTGCCCCGAGGAACTGGAGCAGATGAGACTCACCCTGGCGAAGACCACGCTGGTGGTCGGCGCGCTCGTCGCCGCGACCACCGTAGCGGTCACCACCCACACGCCCGACGCCGCCGCCGCCGGCAGCGGTCCCGCCTGGCCGATCGACACCTATGGCACCACGCGCAGCACCGACAACGTCGTGCTCAAGTGGGACGAACAGCTGCTCAGCACGATCCGGGCCTATCCGCCGCAGACCGGCCCGACGATCACCGCGCGAGCGCTGGCCGAGGTCCACACGGCCATGTACGACGCCTGGGCCGCGTACGACCAGACGGCGGTCGGGGCGACTCCCGGCGCGCCCGTCCTGCCGGCCAACGGCAGCGCCGCCGACCGCGACCAGGCGATGAGCTACGCCGCCTACCGCACGCTGGCCGACTTGTTCCAGTGGCAGGACTCGACCTCGACCTGGTACTTCCCGAACAAGGGCGCCTACAAGACCCCGGACGCCCTGCTGCGCAGCCAGGGCTACGACCCGGCGAACGCCAGCACGGACCTCGGCACGCCGGCCGGTGTCGGTAACGCGGCCGCCGCAGCCGTGATCACCTACCGCCAGGCCGACGGGTCCAATCAGGTCAACGGCTACGTCGACACCACCGCGTACACGCCGAAGAACACGTGGGACGTTGTCAAAGACAAGTGGTCGTGGCAGCCGCTGTGCGTGCTCACCGCTGACGGGATCAAGGCCGGTCTCACCGACCCCTTCCCGACCACCTGCTCCGGGCCCAACTACGCGATTCAGAAGGCCCTCACCCCCCAGTGGAAGACGATCAAGACCTTCGGCCCGGAGGACCCGACTACCGAGTACCCGCCGAACTTCGCGCCGCCGGGGCCGAACGCCGACGGCACCCACACCCAGGCCACCGCCGACATCGACAACGAGCTGGCGGTCACCTCGAACCTGTCGGACACCCAGAAGATGATGGCGGAGTACTGGGCGGACGGGCCGAACAGCGAGTTCCCGCCCGGCCACATGGCGCTGTTCGCCTCGGCCTTTTCCCGGATGAAGGGCGACACCGTTGACCAGGACGTGAAGCTGTTCTTCGCGCTCGGCAACGCCCTGCTGGACGCCAGCATCTTCGCCTGGACCACGAAGTTCCAGTATGACTCGGAGCGGCCGACCACCGGCATCCGCGAGCGTTACAAGGGCCAGATGATCACGTCCTGGCTCGGCCCGAAGAAGGGCTACGGCAAGGTGCCTGGAGAGCGCTGGCTGCCGTACCAGGCGCTCAACGTCGTGACCCCCGGGTTCCCCGAGTACGTCTCCGGCCACAGCACGTTCAGCGCCGCGGGTCGCGCCGTGATCAACCAGTTCTTCGGCACGGACAACTTCAACGCCAAGGTGACCCTCCCGGCCGGCAGCTCGAAGATCGAGCCGGGCGTCACCCCAGCCAAGCCCGTCGTGCTGTCCTGGAAGACGCTCGATGCGATGGCCGACCAGGCCGGCATGTCCCGCCGGTACGGCGGCATCCACTTCGAGAGCGGTGACCAGCAGGGTCGGGCGCTCGGCGCTCTCACCGGCCTCGACGTCTGGCAGACCGCACAGAAATACTTCAAAGGCACGGCCTGATCCGCACATCCGACCGCCCGGGTCCCCGCGCGGGGGCCCGGGCGGTCACGTGTCCGGGGTCAGGCCTCCAGGTCGTCGGCGACCGCGCGCAGCACGGTGGCGACCTTGCGGGAGGCGGCCCGGTCGGGGTGGCGCCCGCGGTGCAGGGCGTCGGACACCCCGTCCAGCAGCTTGATCAGGTCCTCGACGATGATCGCCAGCTCGTCCGGCGGCTTGCGCTGAGCCTTGGCCAGCGACGGGATCGGGTCCAGCACCCGGACGGACAGCGCCTGCTCGCCGCGCCGGCCCTGGGCCACGCCGAACTCCACCCGCGAGCCGGGCTTGAGCTCGGTGACCCCGGACGGCAGCGCATCACGGTGCACGAACACGTCGTCACCGTCGTCCCGCGAGAGGAAGCCGAAGCCCTTCTCCGAGCTGAACCACTTCACCTTGCCAGTCGGCACGAGCCCTCAGTCCTCCAACGCTGCGCGCCACGTCCGGCGCTGATGGTTACCAGGCTAGTCGCCCGCTGCAGCCGCCCCCCAGCCAGTTTGGCCGCCCGTGACCGAGCGACGACGGACCGGTACGGCGCTCAGCGATACCGGTCGTCCAGGGTCGCGTTGAGCGAGCCGGACCGGAACCCGAGCGGGTCGAGCGTGACCGGCCCGAACCCGTCGACGACGGCGAGCAGATCCGGCCGCTCGGCCACCGCCGGCACCAGCTCCCGGTCGACCTCCACCCTGGCGCCGGCCTCGCCGAGGTCGCGCACCCGCAGGTCGCGGACCGGAAGCCCGGCGGCGGCCAGCGCCGCCCGCAGCGCCGCCTCCGCCCGCTCCACCCGGGCCAGCCGGCTCGGGGTGACCTCGACGCCGTACGCGATGCGGCTGGACAGGCAGGCGGCGGCCGGCTTGTCCCAGGTCGAGAGCCCCATCTCGCGGGAGGCGGCGCGCACCTCGGCCTTGGTCAGGCCGGCATCGGCGAGCGGGGTGACGGCGCCGCGCTCGGCCGCCGCGCGGATCCCGGGCCGGAACCCGGCCCGCAGGTCGTCGGCGTTGGTGCCGGTCGCGACGTGGGCGAGGCCGAGCCGGTCGGCCACCGGACCGAGCACGTCGAGCAGCTCGGCCTTGCAGAAGAAGCACCGGTCGCCGGCGTTGGCGCGGTAGCCGGCGCGGGACATCTCATCGGTGCGCGGCGTCTCCCAACGCACACCGAGTCCGCGGGCGAGCTCGCCGGCCGCGGACAGTTCGGCGGCCGGCAGCGACGCGGACACCGCGGTGGCACCGACCACCGCGGCCGGCCCGAGCACCGCCGCCGCCCGGGCCAGCACGAAGGCCGAGTCGGCCCCGCCCGAGAACGCCACCAGCACCGACCCGTACGAGGCGAGAGCCCGGTCCAGCTCCGCCAGCCGCTGCGCGAGATCCACGCAGCCAGCCTATGCGCGCCTGCGGGGACGTTCCGGATCAGGCGTGCTCGCGGCCGGCGACCTCCTCCAGGCCGAGGAGCTTGACGGACTCCTCCCGCATCTGGACCTTGCGGACCTTCCCGGTGACGGTCATCGGGAACTCGTCCACCACCCGGACGTACCGCGGGATCTTGTAGTGGGCGAGCTTGCCGGTGCAGAACTCGCGCAGCGCCTGCGCGGTCAGCTCCGGCGCGCCCGGCCGCAGCCGCACCCAGGCCGCCAGCTCCTCCCCGTACTTCTCGTCCGGCACGCCGATCACCTGCGCGTCGACGATGTCCGGGTGGGTGTAGAGGAACTCCTCCACCTCCCGCGGGTAGACGTTCTCGCCGCCGCGGATGACCATGTCCTTGATCCGCCCGACGATGTTGACGTATCCCGCCTCGTCCATCTCGGCCAGGTCGCCGGTGTGCATCCAGCCGGCGGCGTCGAGCACCTCGGCGGTCTTCTCCGGCTGGTCCCAATAGCCGAGCATCACCGAGTAGGCCCGGGTGCAGAACTCGCCCGGCGTGCCGGGCGGCACGACCAGCCCGGTGACCGGATCGACGATCTTGATCTCGACGTGCGGGTGGACCTGGCCGACGGTGGACACCCGCCGCTCCAGGTCGTCGGTCACCCTGGTCTGGGTGGACACCGGCGACGTCTCGGTCATCCCGTAGCAGATCGTCACCTCGGTCATGCCCATGTCGGCCACGACCCGCTTCATCACCTCGACCGGGCAGGGCGAGCCGGCCATGATCCCGGTCCGCAGCGCGGACAGGTCGTGTGAGCCGAAGGACGGGTCGCCGAGCTCGGCGATGAACATCGTCGGCACGCCGTAGAGCGAGGTGCACCGCTCGGCGGCGACCGCCTCCAGCGTCGCCCGCGGGTCGAAGCCCTCGGCCGGGATCACCATGCACGACCCGTGCGACGTGGCGCCGAGGTTGCCCATCACCATCCCGAAGCAGTGGTAGAAGGGCACCGGGATGCAGATCCGGTCCTCCTCCGTGTACGAGCACAGCTCGCCGACGAAGAAGCCGTTGTTGAGGATGTTGTGGTGCGAGAGCGTCGCACCCTTCGGGAACCCGGTGGTCCCGGACGTGTACTGGATGTTGATCGGGTCGTCGAAGCTCAGCCCGGCGCGGATCTCCGGCAGCACCGAGCGGTCGCCGACCGACAGCGACTCCCACTCCGGGTCGCCGAGGAAGACCACCGACCGCAGCTGCGGGCAGCGGTCCCGCACCTCGCCGACCATCGCCCGGTAGTCGCTGGTCTTGAACGCCGGCGCGGCCACCAGCATCGAGATGCCGGCCTGGTTGAGCACGTATTCCAGCTCGTGCGTCCGGTAGGCCGGGTTGATGTTGACCAGGATCGCGCCCATGTCGGCGGTCGCGTACTGCAGGATCACCCATTCCCAGCGGTTCGGTGCCCAGATGCCGACCCGGTCGCCCTTGCGCACGCCGGCCTCGACCAGCCCGCCGGCGAGCGCCTCGACGGCGTCGAGCAGCTCGGTGTAGGTGAACCGGCGCCCGGAGCCGCGGTCGACCAGCGCCTCGCGGTCGCCGAAGCGGGACACGGTGCGGCGCAGGTTGTCCCCGATCGTCTCGCCGAGCAGCGGCACCGTCGAGGTGCCGCTGGCGTACGACGCGGCCACGGGTCAGTCCCAGCTGTACGGGTCGCCGGCCAGCGTCGGGCGGTCCTCGGCCGCGGGGTGGACGTAGGCCACCTTCTCCGGCGGCAGCGGGAACTCCACGTCCTCGCCGTACGGTGAGAGCGGTCCCGGCCGCTCGGCCGCGAACTCGCTGACCGGCAGGCGGCCGTCGGGCACGGTGCCCCGGTCACGGTCCTCGGGCTCGGCCATCGGCGATCTCCTCGACTCCAGGACTTCCACGATCACGTTGCGCGCAGTGTCTCGCGAGCCGGTCGTCCTGTCACCGCTACCCCTGTTCGCGGCCCACTTCTGTCACCATGATCGGGCACGATCGACGAGCACGCTGTGAGCAGGAGGCCGCATGAGCGAGCCCGAGGGCCCGCAGGGCGAGCGGGGAGCGACGAGGGCTGAGCCGGCCGAGGGACGAGGACGGGTCCGTCCGAGGAGCGGGAGATGAGCGCGCCGCACGAGCCGGGTGGGCCGCGCGACTCGCTGGTCCGGGCCCAGTTCGCGCCCGACTTCCGGCGCAGCGACCCGGGCGAGCCGGCCCGGCTCACGCTCGTGCTGGACAACCACGACACGGTCGCCCGACTGGTCCGGGTGGAGCTGGCCGGCCCGCTGGCCCGCTACACCCGCCCGCGCCGGCAGCCGAGACTCGAGCTGCAGTCCCGCCGCCAGCAGGAGATCCCGCTGGAGGTGCGGCCGGAGGAGACCCGGCCCGAGGGCGGGCACGCGTACGACCTGCACGCGGTGGTGATCGACGAGAAGACCGAGCAGGTCGTGTTCACCTGCACCGCCCGGATCGGCGTCGAGCCGTCGCCGTCCATGGCGACCCGGCCGGTCGGCGCCACCCCCCCGGTCGTGCAGGGCGAGGTGCCGGTCCAGCTGCGGGTGCACGTCCGCAACGACGGCAACATCCCGCTGCGGGTGGACGCCCAGCGCGTGACGATGAAGTACTGGGTGCGCGACGACGACCGCCGTCGGGAGGAGCTCATGCGGATCGCGCGCCGGGCGATCCGCGGCGAGCAGAGCGAGCCGCGCACGCCGCAGGGCCTGCGGCCGCGGCAGACCCACGACTTCGACGTGATCATCACCGCCCCGCGCTACCTGATCGGCACCCGGCCGCGGCGGTGGTGGGTGCCGATCGGCGTCCGGGCCGAGGAGACCGACGCCGAGTGCGAGTTCGTCGACTTCATCCAGCAGCCGCAGTGGCCGGTCGAGGAGCGGATGGTCTGGCTCGGCGTCGCGGTGGTGGCCGCGCTGCTGGTGCTGATCATCTTCATGATCGTGCTCGCCACCTGAACCGGGTCCGGCTCCGGCTTCGCGACTACTCTGGACCGGATGACCGAGAGCAGGGCCCGCAGCCTCGCCGACTGGTTGCGCGCGCAGCCGGACGAGATGCTGGCCGACCTGCTGCGGTCCCGCCCGGACCTGGCCGTCCCGGCCGCCGGCGACCTCGGCGCGCTGGCCAACCGGGCCGGCGTGCGGTTCTCGGTGCTGCGGGCACTGGAAGGCCTCGACGCCTGGACCCTGCAGGTCCTCGACGCGGTCGTGCTGGCCACCGAGGCCGTCCCGGCGCGCATCGGCGCCGTCGGCTACGCCGCCACCCTGCTGTCCGGCACCGCCGGCTCGTACGGGTCGGTGCGCGACCTGCTGCCCGGCGCGCCGGAGCCGGACGTCCGGGCCGCGGTGGACCGGCTCCGCTCGCTGGCCCTGGTCTGGGGTGACGACGCCGCGCTGCACGTGCCCGGCACGGTCCGCGAGGTCGTCGGGGTGCACGCCGGCGGGCTCGGCCGGCCGTACGGGTCGCTGCTGACCACCGCGACCGGACCGCAGCTGGCGCCGGTGCTGGCCGCGCTCGGCCTGCCCGAGGCCCGGCAGCCGGCGGCCGGGGCGATCCTGACCGAGGCGCTGTCCGACCCCGCGCGGCTGCACGGGCTGCTGGCCCTGGCCGGCGACCGGGAGCGGGAGGTGCTGCGCCAGCTCGCCGCCGGCCCGCCGCTCGGCTCGGTCCGGGAGGCGACCCGGCCGGTCCCGGCCGGGGACGCGGACACCCCGGTGCGCTGGCTGCTCGCGCACGGCCTGCTGGTCGGGATCGACTCGGACACGGTCGAGCTGCCCCGCGAGGTCGGCCTGCTGCTCCGCGGCGACGAGCCGCTCGGTCCGCCGCGGCTGCGGCCGCCGGAGGCGACGCCGCGGGAGGTCGGCCCGGACACCGCGGACGCCACCGGCGCCGGGCAGGTGCTGACCGCGCTGCGACTGGTGGAGACGCTGCTGGAGGCGTATGCGCTGGAGCCGCCGGTGGAGCTGCGCTCCGGCGGGCTCGGCGTCCGCGAGCTGCGCCGCACCGCCAAGGTGGTCGACGCCGACGAGCCGACCGCGGCCGCGCTGCTGGAGACCGCCCGGGCGGCCGGGCTGCTCGACGTGGGCGGCAACCCGGAGCCGGTCTGGCTGCCGACCGAGCGGTACGACGGGTGGCTCGGCCTCGACGCGGCGCTGCGCTGGGTCCGGCTGGCGGCCTGCTGGCTGTCGATGACCCGGCTGCCGGCGCTGGTCGGCCAGCGCGACGACCGTGGCCGGGCGCTGGCGCCGCTGTCGATGGAGGTGGAGCGGACCAGCGCGCCGGGCACCCGCCGTCGGGTGCTGTCGGTGCTGGCCGACCTGCCCCCGGGCACCGCGCTGGACGCGGCTGCTATCGCCGACCAGCTGGCCTGGCGGTCACCGCGGCGCAGCGGGCAGCGCGCCGACCTTGTCGAGGGCATCCTGCGCGAGGCAGAGCTGCTCGGGCTGACCGGCCGCGGCGCGCTCACCTCGTACGGGCGGACGCTGCTGGCCGGCGGCTCGGAGCCGGCCGTGGCGACCGCGCTGGCCGAGCGGCTGCCGCCGCCGGTGGACCACGTGCTCGTGCAGGCCGACCTGACCGTCGTCGCGCCCGGCCCGCTCGAGGTGGAGCTGGCCCGGGAGATGGCGCTGGTGGCGGACGTCGAGTCGGCCGGGGCGGCCACGGTCTACCGGGTCACCGAGGCGACCGCCCGCCGGGCGCTCGACGCCGGCCGGTCCGCGGCCGACCTGCACGAGCTGTTCCGGAGCCGGTCCCGGACGCCGGTGCCGCAGGCGCTGACCTACCTGATCGACGACGTGGCCCGGCGGCACGGCGCGCTGCGGGCCGGGTCGGCCGGGTCCTACCTGCGCTGCGACGACGAGGCGCTGCTGGCCGCGGTGGTCGCCGACCGGAAGGCCGACTCGCTGCGGCTGCGCCGGATCGCGCCGACCGTGCTGGTCGCGAAGGCCGGGGTGGAGCGGATGCTGGCCGTGCTGCGCGAGGCCGGGTACGCGCCGGTGGCCGAGTCGCCGGAGGGCGCCGTGGTGATCACCCGGCCGGACGCGCGCCGGGCCGCGGGCCGGCCGGCGCTGCCCCGCCCGGCCGAGCCGCCGGCGGTCGGCGAGGCGCAGCTGACCGAGCTGGTCCGGGCGGTGCGGGCCGGTGACCGGGCCATGCAGTCGGCCCAGCGCTCGGCCGCGCAGGCGGTGTCGGCGGCGGTGGACGTGCCCGGGGTGACCACCGCGACCACGCTCGGCCTGCTCCGGGACGCGGCCGCGGCGAACCAGGCGGTGCTGCTCGGGTACGTCAACGCGCAGGGGGCGGCGTCCCAGCGGATCGTCGAGCCGGCCTCGGTGAACGGCGGCTACCTGCACGGCTACGACCACCAGCGGGACGAGATGCGCACGTTCGCGCTGCACCGGATCACCTCGGTCTCCGTCCTCGCCGACGACGCCCTGCCCGAGGACTAGTCCCACCGCTCTTTGTATTGCTACATTGAGACGATGAGCGAGGCCGCGGCCACCTGGGTGATGGTGGGGATCTGGACCGGGGCGCTGCTGCTTGCCGGTGCGAGTCTCGGCGCGCTGGGCGGCGCCCGGCTGGAGCATCGGCGGGCGGTCCGGTTCGCGGCCCGCTGCGGGCTGCCCGGCGAGGTGGACGCCGGCCTGGTCCGCCGGGTGGCCCGGCGGCAGCGGTTCGTGCTGGCCGGGGTCGCACTGGGCGCGCTGGCCTCGATCGCCACGAAGGGCTCGATCGCGCTGATCTGGGGCGGGCTGGCCGTCGGGGCGCTGGCCGACCAGCTGGCGTCGCCGGCCGCCCCGGACGGCGCGCCCAGGGTGGCGCACACCACCGGCACCCGGCTGACCGACTACGTGCCCGGCTGGCTGCTCGGCGCGGTCGTCGCGGCCTTCGCCTGCTCCCCGCTGCTGGCGCTGCTGTGGGTGCTGGCGCCACGCGGCGGCGTCGACGCGGACGTCCCCGGTACGCCGGGGACCGAGGTCGCGGGCCTGGTCGCGGTCGCGGCCACGGCGCTGGCGGGATCGCTGCTGCTGGCCCGGTTCCTCGTCCGGCGGCGCCAGCGGGTCAGCTCCGCGGCCGACCTGGCCACCGACGACGCCTTCCGGGCCCAGGCCGTCCGGGACGCGCTGCACCTGACCGCGGCGACGTCGCTGGCCGTGGCGTTCGCACTCTCGCTGGCCCTGCACGATCCCGCCGTGCAGGGCGTCGCCCGGCCGGTCGGCGGCTGGGCGCCGATCGTCCTGCTGCTCGCCGCCGTCGCGGTCGGCACCGTCCACGAGGCCGGCGGCGGCCCGCGGTACTGGCGGGGCCGGCTGCCGGTGCCCGCGTGATCAGCTTCGACCCGCGGTCGCCGATCCCGCCGTACGAGCAGGTGCGGGCGCAGCTGGCCCGGCAGGTGCAGTCCGGCGAGCTGGCCCCCGGCACCCGGCTGCCGAGCGTCCGGCGGCTCGCCGTGGACCTCGGGCTGGCGGTGAACACGGTGGCCCGCGCCTACCGGGAGCTGGAGCAGGCCGGGCTCGTCGCCACCCGCGGCCGCAACGGCACGGTCGTCACCGGCACCGACGAGACCCGCGCGGTCGACGCCGCGGCCGCGTACGCGGCGACCGTGCGCGGGCTGGGGCTGCCGCGGGACCGGGCCCTGGAGATCGTGCGGGCGGTGCTGGAAGCGGGTCCGGCTTAGCGGGTCGTGGCAGGCTGGGGGCGTGTGGGCGGCGATCCGGTACCGGCGCCTGCAGGCGCTCGTGCTGCTCGCCCTCTCGGCGCTGATCACCGCCTGCACGGTGCTCGCGCCGCTGTACGACCGGGCCATGCAGCAGGCGCTGACCCGGCTGAGCGTCGACTCGGCGCCGGCGAGTGCGACCGCGGTCCAGCTCCGGTCGCTGTCGCGGTTCCGGTTCGGGGTCGGCTCGCCCGCCCTCCAGCCGGCGTCGCTTGACCAGCTGGCCGGCCTGCTGCCGGCGGCCGACCGGTCCTGGTTCGAGCCGCGCATCGACGGCACGTCGCTGCTGGTGACCCGGGCCGACCTGACCGAGCGGTCGCCGGTCGGCGTGCTGCAGTGGCGGGCCGGGGCCTGCGAGCACGTCAGCTGGCTGGCCGGCGGTTGCCCGAGCCGGGACGGAGACATCGCGGTCACCGCGGCCGACCGGAAGAACTTCGGTCTGAAGGTCGGCTCCACCGTGTCGGTCGTCGAGCAGCCGGCGGTAGAGCAGCAGGGCACGCTCCCGACCGTGGCGCTGCGGGTGACCGGCATCTACCGGCAGACCCCGGCGCCGTACTGGGACGACCAGGTGCTGGCCGGCCTGTCGGGCTCGGTGGACACGCAGCCGCCGTACCGGCCGGCGCACGACACCTGGCTGACCGCGCCGGCCACGTTCACCGCCCGGGGCTGGATCGATCCGGTCAACAGTGTCTCCTACAACCTGGACCGGGGGACGGCCGACGTCGACCGGATGCTGCGCGCCGGCGCGATGGTGACGGACATCGCCGACCGGAGCGCGGTCGAGGTCGACGACCTCGGGCAGTCGATCAACCCGACCGACGCCGTGCTGGCGGACGTGCAGTCCCGCTTGCCGGAGATCGGCTCGACCATCGACCGTGGCCGCCGGCAGGCGCTGGTCACCGTGCCGCTGCTGATGATCCAGCTCGGCCTGCTCGCGCTGTTCGTGCTCGGCCTGACGCTGGGCGCGGCGGTCGAGCAGCGCCGGCCGGAGGTGGCGGCGGCCCGGCTGCGCGGCGCCGGCCGGGGCGGGGGTCGCCGGCTGGTGCTGTCGGAGCTGCTTCCGGTGGTGCTGGTGGGCGTACCGGTCGGCACCGCGGTCGGGCTCGGGCTGGCCACCGTGGCCCGGCGCACCGTGCTGGACGGCGCGGCCCCGTACGAGCTCGGCACCGGGTTCTGGCTGGCGGTCGCCGGCGCTGCCTTGCTGCTGACCGCGCTGACCTGGGCGGCCGCCGCGGCCGGCACCCGGGACGGGATCTCCGCGCTGCTGCGCACCGTGCCGACCCGGCAGCGCGGCTGGGGACTGGGCGCGGTCGACGCGGTCGTGATCGCGGCGGCCGGCACCGCGGTGCTCGCGTTCGCCACCGGAAGCCTCACCGGCCCGCTGGCGGCGGCCGCACCGGCCCTGCTCGCGCTGATCGCCGGCCTGCTGCTCGCGTACCTGATCGTGCCGGTCGCCACCTGGCTCGGCCGGCGGCTGACCGCGCGCGGGGCGTACGCGGGGGCGCTGGCGCTGCTCGCCGTCGCCCGCCGGCCGGCCACCCGGCGGGTCGTCACGGTGGTCACGGTCGCCTCCGCGCTGCTCGTGTTCTCCACGTACGCAGTCAGCGTCGGCGGGCGGAACCGGGAGCTCGCGGCCGAGCGGGACAACGGCGCGCCGATGGTTGCCGACCTGACCGGCACGAACGTGGCCAGCGCGGTGCAGGCGCTGGCCGGCGCCGGCGGCGGGCACGCGACCCCGGTGGTCCGGCTGACCGGCGACAAGTCCTTCCGGACCACGCTGGCCGTCGACCCGGACGCCTTCGGCCGGGTCGCGCTGCTCCCGGACGCCGATCCGGCGGCCGTGCCGTGGTCGCAGCTCCGGGTGCCGACCGGCCGGCGGCTCGGCCTCACCGGGAACGCGATCTCGCTGGTGGTGACGCCGGACCGGTTCCGGGTCGCCAACGACTCCGCCGCCCACCTGCAGCTCCAGCTGCTGGACGCGCTCGGCGAGCAGAAGAACATCGACCTCGGCCCGATCCCCAGCACGGGTGAGCCGGTGACCCTGCGGGCGGGCGTGCCCTGCCAGGCCGGCTGCACGGTCGTCCAGTTCGCGGTCTCGGCCTACTACGGCACCGGCTACAGCGGGCGGCTCACGATCTCCGCCGTCCGCGTCGCCGGCGGCCGCACCGACCTGCCCGGTACGGCCGGCGACTGGCGGGCGGGCGTCGCGGACGACAACCGGGTCGACGCGTCGACCGGGGCCTCTGGCACGCTGGTGCTGCGGATGTCCAACGACGGTCGGGACCAGCTGGGGCTGGCCTCCCGCTGGTTCCCGGCCGCGCTGCCGGCGCTGATCGTGGGACCCGGCATCGCGCCGGCCGGCGCCCGGTCGGCGGGCACGGTGCTCGGCAACACCCTCAACGGCGGGCAGCTCAACCTCGCGGGCATCGGCGCGCTGCCCCGGGCGCCGGCCGTGGATGGACCGGCCGCCGTGGTCGACCTCGGCCTCCTGCAGCACTGGGGCAGCAGGGCCGGCCGCACCGCCCGGATGCAGGCCTGGTTCGACACCGAGGACCCGGCCGTGCTCGGCCAGGTGCGCACCGCGCTGCAGCGGGCCGGCATCGAGATCTCCGGAGTGCGCCGGGTCAGCGACGTGCGGCACTCGTACGACAGCGCGGTGCCGGCCTGGAGCCTGCAGCTCGGCGTGCTGGCCGCGGCGGCCGGGCTGCTGCTCGCCGCGCTCGTGCTGGTGCTGCTGGTGGCCAGCACCTGGCGGCGGCGGTCCCGGGACCTCGCCTGCCTCGGGCTGACCGGCGTACCCCGGCGCGGTCTCAGCCGGGTCGCCGTCGGCGAGCAGCTGCCGGTCGTGCTGCTCGCCGTCCTCGTCGGCGCGGGGTGCGGGCTGCTCGGCGCGGTGCTGGCGCTGCCGGCGGTGCCGCTGTTCGCCGAGCCCCGGGACGCCGCCACGCTCGACCTGTCGGCGCCGTGGGGCAGCGTGCTGGTCGTGCTGCTGGCGGCGCTGCTGGTGCTGGGGCTGGTCGCCTGGCTGTGCGGGCGGACGCTCGCCGCCCGGGCCCGGCTGTCGCGGGTGCGGGAGGTGCTGTGACCGGTCTGCCCGTGCGCACGGAGCGGCTCGTGCACATCTACCACACCGAGGGCCACGACGTGGCCGCGCTGTCCGGCGTCGACCTGGAGGTACGCAGCGGCGAGCTGGTCGGGCTGCTCGGTCCGTCCGGGGCCGGCAAGTCCACGCTGCTCAGCCTGCTCGGCGGGATGTTCCGGCCGAGCGCCGGCAAGATCTTCCTCGGCGACACCGAGCTGTCCGGACTGGCCGAGCGCGACCTCGACGACCTGCGGGCGACG